>Ga0209655_10000891_pt1 | contig 11308 bp, 13 predicted proteins | sample BogFormECP03_OM2_FD_188236 | JGI IMG/M metagenome (GOLD analysis project Ga0209655, IMG submission 188236) | Bog forest soil microbial communities from Calvert Island, British Columbia, Canada - ECP03_OM2 (SPAdes) (version 2) | ecosystem: Environmental > Aquatic > Freshwater > Wetlands > Bog ...
TGCACAGCGCCTTGTTGTGCTCGATGAAGCCCATGCCGCCCATGTTCGCGGCGAGGTTGTAGATTTCGTCCATTCCCTTTGCGGCGATCTCGCAGTTTTCCTTGATGTTGAGGTCGAGATCCAGGTTCTCGACGTCATCGAACCGCTGGTACCATTCGTCCAGCGGCTTGGCGTCAACAGCGCGGATTTGCCTGTTCCCTTGCCTGCGAAACTCGGCGACAAGGTGGCCGCCAATAAAGCCGCCAGCGCCAGTCACAAGCACACGAGTATCGTTTGGCAAGTTGCGTTCCTCCTCGCTCATCGTTCTGAATCCATCATAATCCAGCTAAATCCGAAAAGCTCGATCACTGCGAACACCGAAGGCGTAGGGAGAGACAAACACTTGCCAGAGCCCGGGGCCGCGAGCCAGCTGGCTGCGCGTAGAATCATTTATTTTCAGACTGCGGCGGCGGAGCGCGAACGCTGGCGCTGGTTTTCGAGGAAGTCCAGAAATTCGGCCATGCCTTCGCCGGTTTTGGCTGATAGCTTGAGGATTTGCATGCCGGGCCGCACTGCTTGAATGTTTCGTCGGGTGGCGGCTTCGTCGAATTCCACCGCGGCGACGAGGTCTGATTTGGTGATGATGGCGACGTCCGCGCTGTTAAATATGGTGGGATACTTCAGCGGCTTGTCCTCACCTTCTGTTACCGACAGCAGCACGAAGCGTAAATCTTCGCCAAGATCGTAGGAAGAGGGGCAGACAAGATTGCCGACATTTTCGATGAACAAGAAATCGAGATCGTGCAGATTCCAACCTTCGAGGGCGTGTTGGACCATCGCTGCTTCCAGATGACAGACCGTGCCGGTGATGATTTGCTTCACCGGAGCCTGGCTGCGCGCAAGGCGAGCTGCGTCGTTTTCCGTGGCGAGGTCGCCCACCAGGGCCGCGACGTTGTATCGCGAGTGAAGAAGCGTAAGAGTTTTTTCGAGGAACGCCGTCTTCCCCGAGCCGGGGCTGGAGACGAGACTGATCGCGAGAACGCCGGCTTCGCGGAAACGTTCGCGGAGCGCACGAGCGAGGACGTCGTTTCGTTTCAGGACGTTTTTGCGGACTTCCACCAGCCGAGGTTCTGGATTCATTGTCGCAACTCCATCGCGGTGACCATCAGTTCGCGCCCTTCCAGGATTTCAGGGGTGGGTGTGCCGCACTCGGCGCAACAGAGCGATTGCAGGGACTGCACGGGGCGGCGGTCCATGCACACGGGACAATTTACCACGATGGGAACTTCTTCGATGAGCAGCTTCGAGCCTTCGAGAGGCGTTTGCTGGCAGGCGATTTGGTAAGAGAAAAGCAGCGCTTCTTTTACGACGCCGGAAAGCGGTCCGAGCTTGAGATAGACGACGTCCACGCCGGGAGCGCCACGGGATTCGGCTTCCTCGCAAGCGAGATCAACGATGCTCATCGCGATGGAAAGTTCGTGCATTGGCGCGCGTAACCTCAAACTAGACAGCCGGTACATCATCTTCGGCAGAAAACACGCTTACGTCATCTGTGCCGTCCATTCCGAATCCGTTTCCGTTTCTGCCGCGGAACCCCTTGGGCTGCGATTGCCCAACGCGGCCAGCGCGGCTTGGCCGAGGCTGATGCCGCCGTCGTTGGCTGGAACGATGTGATTCATCCAGATTCGTAGCTGTTCGAGCTCAAAGAGCGATTTGAGATCGCGCAGGAGCAGCTCGTTCTGGAAAACGCCACCGGACAGCACGATGGTATCGGTGTTATGTGCGCGGCATAGAGCTACTGCGGCGTCGCGGAGACCCTCCGCGATTCCGCGCTGGAACGCGCGCGCGATTTCACATTGGTCGCGGCCGCGAAGCCTGTCGTTCATCAGGCTGTGAAGCAGCGGACGAAAATCGAGTTCATCGCGGATCAATGGGAACGGATATGCATCGGCAGCGGGCGCGCGGGCGGCAAGTCGCTCCAGCCACATCGCGGCCTGGCCTTCAAAAGTTACTTCGCGCGTGAAGCCGAGCAACGCGGCTGCGGTGTCAAAGAGCCGTCCCACGGACGTGGTGGCGAATGAGCGCACGTTGGTGTTGACGAGCTGCAAAGCATCACGATAGCGTGAAGGGAATGAGAACGGACGAGTGGTCAAGTCCGCCAGCTCATTTAGTTGCGCAAGAAAACCGGCCGCTGCCTGGACGGGATACGTGGCGGACGCGTCGCCGCCGGGCAGAGCGGCAGAGCGAAGATGGGCGACGCGCTCGAAGCCCTCGCGTACGCTGCCGGCAAACATTTCGCCACCCCAGATCGCGCCGTCGTCGCCATAACCTGTGCCGTCAAAGCTGACGCCGATGACGCGCTGGTCCCAGGCGCCGCGCTCGGCGAGCACGGAGGCGAGGTGCGCGCGGTGATGCTGCACGGCGCATCTTTCCGCCGTCGGAAATTCAGAGGCATGGAGCGTGGAAACGTATTGAGGATGCGCATCATTCACTAGCAATAATTCGTGCGGATCTATTTCGTACATCGCCAGCAGATCGTGGATGGTTTCGCGGAAGGCGCAGAACGATTCGTAGTGATCAAGGTCGCCAATATGCTGGCTGACGAAAGCTTGGCCATCAACGATCAGGGTGATCGTGTTTTTGAGGTCGGCGCCGAGCGCGAGGATCGGGCGGTCGGTTGGAAATGTGGCAGCGGCGCTGGGCGCGTATCCGCGAGCGCGGCGCAGAATTGCCGGGCCGAAAACGCCGACGCGCGCGACGGAATCGTCCACGCGGCGGGCGATGGGGCGTTCGCCGATCAGGAAACCATCCGCGATGCCGGAGAGTTGCTGGAGCGCGTCGTCATCTTTATACGCGATCGGCTCACTGGAGCGATTCGCGCTGGTCATCACCAGAGTTTCAGGAGCCCCGGCCGCAAAGAGCAGATGATGCAGCGGCGTGTAGGGCAACATCACGCCGAGTTCATCATTGTCGGGCGCGACTTCGGACAATTGGAACTTCGCGCGCGCGAGTACGATGGGCCGGGCGACGGACTGCAGCAATGCTTCCGCGTCGGCGCCAAGTTCGACCAGGTTGCGCGCGACCGTAATATTTTTCGCCATCAGAGCGAACGGCTTTTCTTTGCGGAATTTTCTGGCGCGCATGGCGCTCACCGCCGCCGCATTCCGCGCGTCGCAGGCTAGATGGTAGCCGCCCAGACCTTTCACCGCGACAATCTTGCCCGCGCGAAGATCTTGCACAGCTTTTCGAATGGCCGCTGCGTCGCCGCGTTCAATCTGGTCGCCGGTTTCATAAAAATAATGTGGGCCACACGCGGGACAGGCAATGGCCTGCGCGTGAAAGCGTCGATCCGAAGGATTGACGTAGTCGGCGCCGCAATGAGCGTCGAGCCGCCACGGGGCCATCGTAGTGCTGGGGCGGTCATAGGGCAGTCTGCGAATGATGCTGTAGCGTGGACCGCAATTTGTACAGTTGATGTAGGGATAGTGACGGCGGCGATCATGGGGAGCGAAAAGCTCCTGCAGACATTGTTCGCACACAGGCAGGTCGGGTGAAATTCGCACGGTGGGCCGGCGTTCGGCCGCGCTTTCGCGAATTGTAAATTCGGTGAACCCGGCAGGCTCAGCGAAATCAACGCGCACGTCGGAAATCCGTGCAGCCTGCGGCGGATGAGATTTCATCTCGGCGAGAAACGATTGGAACGCTTCTTCATTTCCTTCGAGATGGATTTCCACGCCTTCTTCTGCATTCAGAACCCAGCCTCGCAGATTTTTCTCGCACGCCAGCCTGTAAACGAACGGGCGAAACCCGACGCCCTGCACGGTGCCGCGCACGTGAATGGAGTAAGCTGTGAGCATCGATTTTATTTTGAGTTCACCACGCAGCCGCGGCCCTCCCAGCCGACTTGAATCACTTTGCCGTCCTCGACGAGCAGCGGGACGGTGAAAGGAGGCTGCGCCAGTTGGCGCATGCGTTCGCGCGCCTCGCCATCGGCGTCCACGTCGAACTCGGTGAATTCTCTTCCCTTCCATTCGAGCCATTCGCGCATTTCGCTGGTGTAAGGACAGCTCGCTGTTCCGTAAAGCTCCAGATTAGGCATGGACGAGACCCTCCAGCCCTTCGCGAAGCAGATGGTAAATCGAGGCTTGGACTTCCTGGATGCGCGGAATGTAATCTGAGCGAACGATCAATGGAAAGTCCGCGAGGCCGCGGCGCAGGACTTCTCCGCCGTCGTAACCCAGCAATGCGACGGTGAGCAGATTCCGTTTTCGCGCTTCTTCCAGCGCCATGACAATATTTTTCGAGCCGCCGCTCGTGGAAATGGCGATGGCCACGTCGTTGGGCCGCGCCTGGGCGATCAGTTGCCGCTGAAAAATTAATTCGGTGCCGACGTCATTGGCAATGGCGGAGAGGTTTGCGGGCTCCATGGAAAGCGAGATGGCGGGAATGGGAGCGAATCCCGCGGGCGGCATTACGCAGTCAATCGCGAAATCATTTGCGTCGGTGGCCGAGCCACCGTTGCCGAAAATAATTAGCTTGCCGCCACGAGCAATACATTCACGAATCGCGGCTGCCGCATTGCTGATTTTTTCCGACTCTTCGTGCGCCACCCGCGCGCGCAAGTGCGCATCGTCTTGCGCCTTCATGCGGATGGAGGCGGCAACTTGCGCAACGATGTCGGATGTCTCCTGTTTATCTTTGCCGAGGAATGGATAAAGAAAGCCGGCTTCGCCTACGTCGTGACCCAGTTCACGGTGTTCGAAGAAGACGTGCACGGTTTCCCAGAGCGTGTGATAGAGAATTTCGATGAGTTCCTGGTGAATGAAAGCATCGTGCGTGGCGGGATTGCAGAAATAGGAGCCGCCAGCGCCGGGCAACGCAAACGTCATGGCCTGGCGCGTTCGCGCTGCGTCCAAAGCGGCCCAGACTTCGGCGTCGCCTTCGGGCGGGCCGAAGCCCATGGCGATGTCGTCAGGTTGCACGAGGGTTTTCAGCCATGGCTCGAAGGCGAGAGAAAGATCCAGCGCCGGCAGGGCACGCTTTCCGACAATCACGGGATGAACGAATTCCACGGAGACATGCTGCGCGTCCGTCGCGTATGGGCCGCGTCCGAACGCCAGCAATCTGCCCCCCCGCAGGAAGCGCTCGGACATTTCGCGGCAGGCTTCAGCCAAGCGCAGGGATTCGGCGGCAAAGAACGATTCGATCAACGGATTGCGCGCCAGCAATCGCTGGCCAATTTGCGCCGTCAGTTCAAGGTCCGTGGGCATCCCGGCTTCCTAACAAATGCGAGGCAGCGGATCGCCGACGAGCATATCCACCAGGCGGCTGCCGCCGTAAAGAGTGGTGACTAAAACAGCGCTGTCCGGCTGTTCGCGAACTTCGCCGATTATTATTGCTTCTTTTCCTCCGGGCGTCGCGCGCAAAGCTTGCAGCGCGGATGCAGCGTGCTCGGATGCAACGACGGCCAGAAATTGTCCTTCGTTCGCGATGTGCAGGGGATCGAGGCCTAGAAGCTCGCAAGCGCCGCGCACCGAATCGCGCACAGGAATTTTCTCTTCGAAGAGGACGACGCCCAGGCCACAATCGCGCGCGAGCTCGTTCAGCGAAGTGGCCACGCCGCCGCGCGTGGGATCGCGCATCCAGCGAACGCCGGCACCGGCTTCACGCACCAGCGCCTGAACGAGCGGAAAGACGGAGCGTGTGTCCGAGCGCAGCTCAGCTTCCAGATCGAGATCACCGCGGGCAAGCAAAATCGTAATGCCGTGATCACCGATGGGGCCGGAGAGCAAAACTTTGTCGCCGGGGCGGACGGATTCAGGGGAGATTTCCACTCCGGAAACCAACCGGCCGATTCCGGTGGTGGTGACATACATTCCGTCTGCCTTGCCGTGCTCGACGACTTTGGTGTCGCCTCCGGCGATTCTGACGCCCGCTTTTTCGGCGGCGTCGGCCATGGCGCGGACTTCGGCTTCCAAAATTTCGGTGGGCAAACCCGCTTCCAGAACGAAGGTGACGACGATCGCTTCTGCGCGGGCGCCCGATACGGCGAGGTCGTTCACGGTGCCATTGATGGCGAGCTCGCCGATGGAGCCGCCGGGAAAACGCAATGGTTTGACCACGAAGCTGTCGGTGGTCATGGCAATCTTTGTGCCGTTGATCTGCACGTGTGCGGCATCGCCGAGCGGACCGGGCGAAGAACCGAAGAGAAGCGGAGCGAACAATCCTTCGACTAGTCTGCGGCTGGCCTTGCCTCCGGCGCCGTGCGACATTTCGATCTGCGGTTCGCGGAACTTAATTTTAGTGGCAGCGGTGGCCATGAATCTCCCATTTGCTTAATGCGTCGCGGCGTTGGCGATGGTGATCGGTTTGCGATGCTCGTAATTGTAGTAGGCCGCGCACGAGCCTTCAGACGAAACCATCAGCGCGCCGACTGGTAGTTCAGGCGTGCACTCGCGTCCGAAAAGTTTGCATTGCGCGGGCTTGAGCACGCCTTTCAGCACTTCGCCGCACTGCGCGGCTTTGGGGTCGGTGACGCGGATGCCGGGAACAGTAAACCGTTGCTCGGCGTCCCAGTTGGCGTAGCTCTCGCGGATTTTCAGCGCCGATTGCGAAATAAATCCCAGGCCGCGCCATTCGAAGTACGGGCGAAGTTCAAATACTTCCGCCATGGCGCGCAACGCGGCGCGATTCCCTTCCCAAGGAACGACGCGCTTGTACTGGTTTTCGACTTTGGCCTCGCCGTTGCGCAGCTGGCGCAGCAACATCACGATGGATTGCAGAATGTCCAAAGGCTCGAAGCCGGACACGACGACGGGCTTGCCTTCGTCCTTGGCGATCCAGTCGTACGGCCTGCAGCCAATCACGGTGGAAACGTGGCCGGGACCGACGAAACCGTCGAGGCGCATGTCTGGAGAGTCCAGAATCGCACGGATGGCTGGAATGATGGTGACGTGATTGCAGAACACGGAAAAATTATTCACACCTTCGGCTTTCGCGCGGACGAGCGTGAGAGCGGTGGAGGGTGCCGTGGTTTCGAAACCAATGGCGAAGAACATGACGTGTTTTTCGGGATTGTTACGCGCGAGTTTGAGCGCATCGGCTGGCGAGTAGACGATGCGTACGTCCATGCCGCGCGCTTTATATTCGAGCGGGCTGCCGTGGGTGCCGGGAACGCGCATCATGTCACCAAACGCGGCGAAGATAAAATCCGGTTGCGCTGCCAGCGACAAACCATCGTCAATGCGGCCCATCGGTAGTACGCAAACTGGGCAGCCCGGACCGTGAATTAGCTCGACGTTGGCGGGAAGCAAATCCTTCAAGCCAAAACGATAGATTGCGTGAGTGTGTCCGCCGCAGACTTCCATAATGCGGTAGTGGCGATTGGGATCGGCGAGCTTGCGAATCTCTTCGCCGGCTTTGGCGATGAGTTCAGGGGCGCGAAATTCATCCACGAATTTCATTGCTTCCACCTTTGCGGCGGGTAGTCGGGAATTTCGTTCTCGAGACCGTAGCCGCGCACTTCCTCCATCGCCGCTGCCGCCTCACCAAGCATGGTGAGAGTTTCCATCTGATCCGCGGCATCGGCTTCGCTGATCTTGCTCATGGCGAAGCCGACATGTATGAGCACCCAATCGCCGGGGACGGGCGGTGAATCCTGCAACAGGCCCAAATCCACTTTGCGGCGCACGCCGACGACGTCAACGGTTGCGAGATGAGTGTTCTGCGAATCTATCGCAACGATCTTTCCGGGTATCGCCAGGCACACTGCGCAACTCCCTTTACTGATGTTCTGCTGCGACTATGCGCTCGCGCCCGTTTCATCCTGCGTGCGGGCTACGAGTTCAAAAGTAAATTTGAGTTCATCTTTCAATCGCAATGCCCCGCCGGCAAAGGAAACCGGCTTGATGGCGTAGTCCGATTGGCGCAGAGAAAAATCGCCGGAAATTCGCAGCATCGTCCCCATGCGCGTGACGCGTGCGTCCAAGGATTGGGTTTGCGTGACGCCGTGAAAAGAAAGCGCGCCGGTGACGTGCGCGAGAAGCATGTCTTCGGATTGTTTCTGGACGGTTATTTGTTCGCTGTCGTACACCGCGGTTGGGAAACGCTGCACCTCCAGGACTTCGTACATCATTTGTTCGAGCTTCTTGCGGTCGTCGCTGGCCATTTCGTCGAGAACATCCATGACGTTGGTGCGCACGGTTAGGCGCACGACGGCGTTTGCATAAGTGTCCGGGACGAACTGGATCTCACCGTCATAATCGCGTATGGCGATTTTCGGATTGTGGCCAAACGTGGAGAGCACGCCAGTAGCGAACGCTTGCACGGTGAACCGGCTGGCGTTGGTATCGAGCGCAAATTTCACTGGCACGAGGCCTCTTTGGGTTGCGGTTTGCACGACATTATTCCTGAGTTCGCAATTCTTGCGGCACGCGCCAGTCGCTTAGGCGTTACAGGGACTCCTGGCGATACCGGTGCGTCCTTACATCGAGCGCAGGCGAAAATATCGCTCGATGTCCGGTATCGCGGCGGACGCCAGGTTTCCCACGCCGATCTGGCCGAGATAACGGCGCACCGTCGGATTGGAAAGCACCAGCCCGGCACCGAAGATCACGAGCGCCACGCCGCCGAGCATGTAGAGAGTGTCCTTGTCGGTTCCATTTGATTCTGCCGCCTGATCCATTAATTCGACCTCCATGGTTTTCTCCTTTGCGCGATGGGGATGTGTTTTATTTTTTTGCGGGCCATTCTTCCGCGAGAATTCGGGATACGAGCGAATCTACCAGCTGAACCGCTTCGTCAACCGCGGCTGCGATGGGCTCGCTGAGACTCATTTTTCCTTCTTCCGGGCCAAGAGTCGCCGGCACGCATCCGACGAGAAGAATGCGCTTCAACTGCGCGCCCATGTTTACCGCCATATGCAGCACGTTGAGCGGATCCATGCCGTGGGGATCAACAAAACCCGGCCGCGCTCCGGCAGAATCCAAATTTTGCAAATCCGGTTCGACGACGAAGAGGGTGCCGGGCTGGCCTTCACCGGGATAGGCGTCCACGAGAATGGTGGTCTCGTAGCCTTCCATCAAGGCGTATGCGAGATCGAAGCCGCGGATACCGAAGTCCGCGACGCGAACTCCCTGCGGGAACGTGCGGCGGGCGAGTATGCTCGCGACTTCGACGCCGAAGCCGTCGTCACCGAGAAAAATGTTGCCGATTCCGGCGATCAGGATCCGTTTCGTTTCGACGGCGGGCGTTTCCTGTTCGTTTTTGGCGAGGGGTTCCACTTCGGTGGGCGCGAAGAAAAATCGGTGGCCGGGTTGGCGCATCAGGCCGATGTCTCTGCCGGGATCTTCATCCACCACGACGCAAACGTGCAGCTGGCCTTCGTAATCCTGTTCGATGGATTCGATGGTGGCGATTTTTCCGGCGAGCGCGAGATCGAAAACATCGCCGCCGGCGCGCGGGCGCAGCCTGACGCGTTCGCCGCGGCGGACTTGGACGCCCTGAACGTCGAGCGATTCGATCGTCGTCTTATCTTCCAGCGCTTGCCATTCCCATTCGTTCACGTCGTCTCGCTTTTTGCGGCGCGCAGGCCACGCAATGCGCCGTGCAGTTTCATCAATTGCTCTTCCGGCAGGGTTTCGGTGCGCTCCAGAATTTTGCGCGCGCGATCGTCGGATTCGCGCATTTCGCGTTTTTCTTCGTCGGTCAGGGTCATGATGCGCAGCGACAAAATTTCGTCGATTTCGGCGCCATCGAACAAATCGCCCGGGCTTTCGGGGGCGATCTGGGGATAGTCGTACAAAATTATGGGCGAAGAGAGCATGGTGTCGCGCTCGCCTTCTTCTCCTACGAGGACTGGCCAGGTGCCGATGTTATGGCAGGCTTGGACGAATTCGCAGTATTTATTCGGAGGATCAACCAGAGAGACGAATTCTCCGGCGCGCACTTCCAAAATCGTGTGGGCCGAAACGAGAGCACGCGCGAGCGCTTCTTCGCGGCTCGCCGGCGCGGGATTCGCGAAGCGCGAGATATTGGCGATCCGCGCGGTGAGCTTGAACACGCCATCCTGCAGCCGCTGCGCCGCGAGTTCGACCATTCCGGCGATGCTGGCCTTTTCGCGCAGGATTATTCCTACGATCAATCCGCTTTCGTCGCGAATCGCTTCTCTTTCCCGCTTCCCTGACAAGCGGAATGGCCACTGCATCGGCTGCGCGCAGAGAGCGGAGAGATTGAACTCCGTCACTTCGATCACTTCTTCCACGGCTTCTTGCCATGGCTGGAAAGTTTTGCCGCTGACTTCCAGCCTCTCGACGGTTTCGATTGCTGCCTCGTTAACGGCAGAGAGATCGTTCGCAGGCGCGCGGAGTTTCCCGATCGAACGCGTCACCATGCGTAAGAATCTGACGCGAACCGTGCATTGAGTTTGCGCGTCGCCCAGCACGAGGCACTCGGTTTGCATCGTCCACGCGTCGGTGCCGCCTTGAGCTTCGCTATAGGCGCGTGGGTAAACCACGCCGAAGTTGAATCGCTGGCGATTCTTCACCGCGGACGGCCGGTACGGGTACAGCATGTAGCCTTCGTAGAGCACGGCCTTCACGATCCCGTCCACGAGCGCGGCATTCATGAGCGCACCGTTTCCGGAAGGGCGTTGAGCGCTCTTCCGAGGGCCTCTTCCCAGGTGGGAATCCCTTCGCGCACTTTAAATTGATAGAGCTTTTCGAATGCGTCCTTGTGCAGGGCGAGCCAGGTGGAATTCGGGTAGTACGCGTCCATCAAATCTTTCCACACTTTTACGGGCAGGCGGAATTTGGCTTCCTTGTCCCAGGAAATGGGCGCGACTTGCAGGGTTTCATCGTCACCCTGATAGAAGACGGTGCCGCTGAATTGGAAGCAGAGCGGCAAATCGCCGTCCGTGACGCCGTGAAAATATTTTGTGGCTGCGACGTTGAAGTCAAACGTACACGGGACGGAGATATCGGCAACTGTGCTGCCTGCGAAACGCGGGACCACCACGCTGGCGTGCGTCCAGAGCATGCTGCGCAACGTCTGGCCCCAGCGATCGGGTTCGCCGAAGAGGTCCGCGAGGCGCTTCTGTTCGTTCGCGTCGTATTTTCTGCGCGTAGCCTCGATCTGAATTTGCGCGCGCAGAGCGACTGTGTGAATAACCTGGTCGCTGGGGTTGCTGGCTATGCGCAGCTTGAATGCCAGCAGCGGCGCAGCCGCGTACTGGACCACTTCGGCACCTTCGATCGTGAGGACGAGTTCAGGCATGCTCGCCCTCGCGACCGACTCCGGCGCGGCGCTGCAGCGCGTTGAAGAACGCGCCAAT
>Ga0209655_10000892_pt1 | contig 11284 bp, 6 predicted proteins | sample BogFormECP03_OM2_FD_188236 | JGI IMG/M metagenome (GOLD analysis project Ga0209655, IMG submission 188236) | Bog forest soil microbial communities from Calvert Island, British Columbia, Canada - ECP03_OM2 (SPAdes) (version 2) | ecosystem: Environmental > Aquatic > Freshwater > Wetlands > Bog ...
AAAAGGATTTTCAAGTTCTGGATGACAAGTCTCCCAGGCTCGCTGCCAAAGCTTACGAGAAAGTTCTAGGTTTGCCCGTTCCCATGCGCAATTCAAAAATGCTTTTAAAACTGCTTCGCTTGCAACTGCAAGCGGACCCTCCGCATGCATCGATTGTAAAAATTGTTCTCTGTGCCGAGCCGGCTCGACCGCGCGCGGCGCAAGGCGGCCTGTTTCTTCCCAGCTGCCTGGATCCGGAAAAATTAGAGTTGACGATAGGCCGGCTGACGAATCTGGTTGGCACTTCGAATATTGGGTCGCCCGAATTGATTGACACCCACCGTCCGGGAGAATTTCGAATGAAGCGATTCGTCCCTGCAAGCGACGAATCGCAAATCCCACAAAAGAATGGGTCAACTGCCACAGCGCAGGCTCGCAAAGAAGACACATCAGCGTCACGCCGCGCCGCAACGGCATTCCGTATCTTCAGGCCTGAAGTGCAGGCGAAAGTCGAACTGCAAGACGGTTATCCCGCGCGCATTTATTTTCGCGGCATGCGCGGAAATATTGTTGCGGCTTCGGGGCCGTGGCGAACTTCCGGCGATTGGTGGCGGGAAGACACCTGGCAGCAGGATGAATGGGAGGTCGATATCCGCTTTGATTCCTCTGCGCGCAGCCGCAACGAACGAATCTCAAGTCCGAGCGTGCAAGACGGTCTCTATCGCATCTATTACGACTCGATTCGCGCTGCCTGGTTCGCGCGGGGCCGGTACGACTGATGTACACGGAACTTCACGCCCGCTCCGCTTTCAGTTTTCTTGAAGGTGCTTCCTTGCCGGAAGAATTGGCATCGGTGTGCAAGGAATATGGAATGGCGTCCATGGCCTTGCTCGATCGAGACGGTGTTTATGGTGCGCCTCGTTTTTATGTGGCCGCTGAGAAAAGCCGCATTCGCGCTCACATTGGCGCCGAAGTTACTTCCGCCGCAGGTTGGCGCTATCCGTTGCTCGTGGAATCGCGAGAAGGCTACCAGAACCTTTGCCGCTTGATCACGAAAATGAAATTGCGCGCGCCGAAAGGCAAAGGAAATGTTTCAGGCGCGGAAGTGGCCGAATACGCCAGTGGACTTGTGTGCCTCACAGGAGGCGAGGAAGGCCCGTTGGCGCACGCTTTGGCAGAAGGAGGAATCGAAAACGGGACGGAATGTGTTCGAGGGTTATGCGAACTATTCGGCAAACAGAATGTTTACGTCGAGCTACAGCGGCATTTTCTGCGCGAAGAAGAAGCAAGAAATCATGCGGCTATCGAAATTGCGGAAAAGCTAGGCCTGCCGCTGCTTGCCACGAATGGCGTGCGCCATGCGCTGCCTGATCGGCGCGAAGTGCTGGACGTCTTCACCTGCATCCGGCATCACCGCACGCTCGCAACTGCCGGCCGCCTGCTTGCGCGCAATTCCGAGCTTCATATGAAAACGCCTGCTGAAATGGCGAAGTTGTTTTCAGATCTTCCCGAAGCCATAGCCAATACTCAGCTTCTTGCTTCGCGCCTGCAATTTACCCTGAAAGATTTGGGTTATGAATTCCCAAAATATCCGGTGCCCGACGGCAAGCCGCAAATCCATTTTCTGCGGCAGCGAGCTCATGACGGCATGATTTCACGTTATGGAGCGAATGACGAACGAGCGCGGTTGCAGATCGAGCGTGAATTGAACCTGATTGAAAAGCTCCATCTGGAAGGCTACTTCCTGATCGTATGGGACATTGTTCGCTTTTGCCGCGAGCGCGGCATTCTGGTGCAGGGACGCGGATCTGCGGCGAATAGCGCGGTCTGCTATGCGCTGGGCATCACCGCGGTCGATTCCGTGAAAATGGGCCTTCTCTTCGAACGCTTTCTTTCCGAAGAGCGTGGAGAGTGGCCGGACATCGATCTCGATCTTCCGAGCGGAGATCAGCGGGAACAAGCGATTCAATATGTGTACGAACGCTACGGAAAATTGGGAGCGGCGATGACCGCAAACGTCATCACCTATCGCGGGCGCTCCGCCGCGCGTGAGATAGGCAAAGCGCTGTCTTTTAATCCCGAAACATTGAACCGTTTGACCAGCCTGGTAGGCGCCTGGGAATACAAGGATGCGAACGACACTCTCGCGCGGCAATTTCGCGACGCCGGGTTTGATATGCAGCATCCTCAGATTCGCAAGTTTTTTGAACTTTGCCTGCAGTTTCAAGATTTGCCGCGCCATCTGGGCCAGCATTCCGGAGGTCTGGTGGTATGCCAGGGCCAATTGGATTCGATCGTTCCGCTGGAACCGGCCACCATGCCGGGCCGCGTGGTAGTGCAATGGGACAAAGATGATTGTGCCGACATGGGCATCGTGAAAGTGGACCTTCTCGGACTGGGCATGATGGCCGTGCTGGAAGATTGCCTGCAGATAATTAGCAAAGATCACGGCGAAGAAATAGATTTAGGCCATTTGCCCGCCGATGATCCGGTTGTTTACTGCACGCTGCAAAAAGCGGATACGATCGGGATGTTCCAAGTGGAAAGCCACGCGCAAATGGCCTGTTTGCCCCGCCTGCGGCCCGAATGTTTTTACGACATTGTCGTGCAAGTAGCGATTATCCGGCCCGGACCGATTGTCGGAAAAATGGTCAATCCCTATTTGAAGCGCCGCCAGGGGCGCGAGTCCGTGGACTTTCTTCATCCTTCGCTCAAACCTGTCCTCGAGCGCACTTTAGGAGTGCCGCTATTTCAAGAGCAATTATTGCGCATGGCCATGATTGCCGCCGGGTTCACCGGAGGCGAAGCCGAAGAACTACGCCGCGCACTTGGCTTCAAGCGTTCAGAAAAGCGAATGAAGGAAATAGAGGTAAAACTTCGCTGTGGGATGGACAAAAATGGAATTACATCCGAGTCGCAGGAAAAGATCGTTCAGTCCATCACTTCTTTCGCGTTATATGGGTTTCCTGAGTCCCATGCCGCGAGTTTTGCCCTGCTCGCCTATGCCAGCGCTTATTTGAAGTGCCACTATCTTGCTGCTTTCACCGCCGCTATTTTGAATAATCAGCCGATGGGATTTTATCAGCCCGACACGCTGGTAAGGGACGCTCAACGGCACGGCCTGAAAGTGAAGCCCATTGACGTGACCTGCTCGGACTGGCTGTGCCGGCTCGAAAAAGACAGCCAGGGCTTTTGCGTGCGGCTGGGATTGCGCTACGTGAAAAGTTTGCGCGGCGATGTGGCTTTGGAACTTGTAGCCCAGCGCGCTATGCGCCCGTTTCTTTCTATCGAAGATTTAAAGCTTCGCGTCCCCATGATTCAAAAGTCGGAACTTACAACTCTGGCGGAAATTGGCGCCTTAAATTTCATCGCCGGCAAGCATGGAGTCCATCGGCGAGACGCTTTGTGGCAAATTGAACGCGCAGCCAGGCGGCCGGGCCCTCTGCTCGAAGTGGCGGAAGGCACGGAAGAAGAACTAAAAGCCACGAATATGGAAGTGGAAGCGGCTCTGATTTCTCCAGCTATGGAGTCTCCTCTGGCAGCCATGACGGGAGAGGAAAGATTAGTTGCAGATTTTCGTGGCACGGGAATGACCGTCGGCCTTCATCCCATGGGCCACCATCGCATGGAAATGAAGAGGCGGGGTGTTCGCTCTGCCAGTGAACTTTCCAATCTGCCCGATGGTATGCACGTTAGGATTGCAGGCGGAGTGATCACGCGCCAGCGTCCTGGAACGGCGAAAGGTTTTGTTTTTCTAAGCCTGGAAGATGAAACCGGAATCTCGAATGCGATTATTACGCCGCAGTTATTTGAGAAATACCATGTAGTGATAATTCACCAGCAATTTTTGTTCGTCGAGGGGCGACTGCAAAATCAAGACGGGGTAATTTCAGTAAAAGCCGAACTCATTCAGCCCTTGCATATCACTAGAGCTGAAACCACTTCACATGATTTTCACTAACAATCTTGAGTCGGCCGATCGCGGAAACAATTCCTAGTTGACGCGCGGCTTATCCGTGCCCAGAACTGTTTTGATGGTCTCCAACAGGTGCTTCATCGGCGCCGATTTTACGGCATGACCCTGAGCCCCGATACGCGAAATTTCATCCTTTATTTGCTGCGATTCGTGCATGGTGAATATAACGATTTTAGCGTTCGGATCCGCCTTACGGATCAAGCGTGCCGCATCCAGTCCGCCCATTACCGGCATACTGATATCCAGGATGATCAAATCTGGCTTCAATTCGGCTGTCTTTTCCACCGCGTCTTTTCCATTCATTACGTCGGCGCACACTTCCCATCCCGCCGCAGTTAGGGCCGAGCGCAAACCTCGTCGGATTGCTTCATGATCGTCCGCAATCAGAATTCGAATGGGTTCTTCTCCCGCAGGCAAAGGGCAACTTAATTCCGATAGAAACTCGAACCTCAAAATACCAGAGCCAGCTTGCGAAGCGCAAAGAAAAATCGGGACGTTAACCCACGATCTCTCGAATCACTTCATGTGACAGTATTCAGTTTGCTCAAGTCCTCGTCTATCCGGCAAACGCTGTAGTTAATGCAAGAACGACTCTGTAGAAACAGGGCAAGAGAATCGCCCTATTGCGTAACAACCTCGGCAAGCGAAGGAACTTGGCTGGTAGCCTCGGAAAGGCTGCCGACAATCATGTCTGTTTCAACGAGTCCCAAACGCGCCTTCATCGCCTCGACGTTTCCGGCGAAACCCCACAGTCCAATCGCGATCCTCGATTTTGGAAAACGAACGCGGAGCTTCTTATAAAGTCTGCGAATGCTATAAACACTGTAAGGGGGCAGTGCCGAAACGTAGACCACCTCGCAGTGTTGTTCTGCGGCTTCTTCCATCATATCTTCGACCGATCCTGGAACCACAACCTGCGCGTTATATCCCGCCCGAGTTGCCAAGTGCGCGAGCATCATTCCAAGAATTTCATCCCCTTCATCACGGGAAGGTATGCAAGCCACCGCGCAACCCGCAAAATCTTTATTCCCGGCCGCTACAACAGTTGAGAGCGACTCGATGTTTACTTCGGCATCGAGTTCCTGAGGTCGCGTCTCAACCTCTGCCCGCAGCGTGAGCTCCTCGATAATTTCCTTTAAAGTGCGAAATACAAATTGCTCGCGCGCGTCGCCCAATCCTATATCTGCTCGATCCTTCTCTATAAAGATCAGCACCGGCGTAATAACAGACTCGTATAGTTTTTCGATCGAACCTTCTTTAAGAAACTCGTCAATCACTTGCCGTGCTCCCTCTGCGTCCATTCGACGGAGCCTTTGATAGAGCTGTACTTCCGTTCCCAGCACATGTTGGTCGCCCAAGAGGACGCTCAGGAATTCCCACTGCGGAATATAACGGCCAATCACTACGATGCACACTGTCAACGGCGTAGAGAGCAGGAGCCCGACAGGACCCCACAAAGCAGCCCAGAAAATTGCTGCCACTAGAATGGCTAGGGACGAGACCCCAGTCTGCGCCGCATACACGAGAGGTTCGACGACATAAGATGTGAGTCCTTCAATGACGACAAAGGCTCCGAACACCATGAGCGGCTTTGCCCACCCATCAAAAACGGCAAGCGACAGCAAAATCGGCATCGCCGCCCCCATCATGGTCCCCAGGTAGGGAACGAATCTAAGTAGCGCCGAGAGCACTCCCCAAAGGAAAGCATTCGGTACGCCAATAAAATAAAGAGCTGCTCCGAACAACGTGCCGTAGCCCAGATTCATCAGGAATTGAAAAAATAAATATCGGCCCACTCGCTCGGTAGCTTCGTCGAAAGCTTGGGTTGTGACATGGAATCTGTTTAGCCCGGCCAACGCGAAGAGGCGATCGCGAAGATCTTCACTGCGCAGGAGAATAAATGCGGTGAAAACCATGACAATTCCCAAGGTTGCAAGCGGACCCACCACCGGGCCTAGCAGCTCGCGAACGGATGCGATAGGACTGTTCTGCTGAACCACTTCGACGGGAACAGGATGGGCGATGCTCCCCCCGGGAAGCAATGGATGTTTGCTCTTTTGATTTTGGGCAGCTTGATCGTCCGGCGAGGGTGTTTCAATGGTAGAGGACAATTCTTTTCCCAATTCGTTTACTGTTGCCTCCGCTTTGCCTATCCCGTTCTCTCTTACTCCTCGGAAAGATTCAATTTTTCTGGAGATTGTGCTCTTGTAGTTCGGAATTTGAGTCGCCAAACTAATCGCTTGATTGAAGACGAGCCACCCGAGGCCCGTTAAAAGTCCGGCCATCAGAAGAACGACGACGATGACCGGCCCCGTCCTTCCCAGATGTGCTTTCTGCAAAAGATTCACAAGCGGGGCCAGAAGGAAGGCCAAGAGAACTGCTAGAGCGATAGGAACCAGCACCGACCTGGCAAAATAAAGAGCAGCGACGCATACCACGGCCGTTACGACCGGAGGAAAGTTTGCCGAATCTCTGGATGTTCTAGTCGCCATAAAATGAACCGAGGATAAGAAGGATCCGCCGGCTAACCGGCTTTGCGCCGTGTCCTTTTTTCGTGCGCCGAAGCTTCCCTCGTCGAATGCAGAGGAGCTCTCCGGGCTCCCGCGGTTCTCTCCAGGCTTTTCTTAAGCGCGGTCATCATGTCAATCACAGGCGCCCGCCCTGGATGAGGAGTGGTGGCAACCTCGCGCCCTTTCTGTTTCGCCTCGATCAAAGCGCGAAGCCGAGTCTCAAATTCATCGTGATATTTCTTCAGTTGGAACTCTTCGGATAGATTATCGACAAGTTGCTCGGCCAGCTTTATTTCTTGCGGGGCGAGTTTCACGTTGTCGGTCTTGCCGTATCCGGGCGCTTCGCGAATTTCGTTGGCAAAATACATGGTGTGAAGAGCGATGCCTTGGTCGTACGGCCGAAGGAAGACGGTGTACTCGCGCTGATGCATCGTGAGCTTGGCAATGGCCACGCGATCTTTGTCTTCCATCGTTTTCAGCAACAATTTATAAGCCTTTTTGCCCTGGTCCTCGGGCACTAGGAAGTAGGACGAATCGAAAAACAGCGGATCGATCTCGGATTCTTTGACGAACGCAAGAATTTCCATGGCACGCGCGGATTCGGGAGTTATTTTTTTGATTTCGTCCGGATCGATCACCACATACTTGCCGTCTTCGTATTCGTACCCTTTCACCACTTCCGAGCGTTCCACAATGCGATTGCACGTTGGGCAAAATAACGGCTGGCGAAGCCTGGTCTTGCACACCGCGTGGAGCTGGTGAAGCCCCACTCTGGAACTGCGCGCTGCCGGATAGAGTTTGACCGGTATCGAAATCAGTCCGAAGGTAACGAAGCCTTTCCAAGCAGACGATGCCATGCTGTCAGACCTCCGGCGTAACCTACTTGTATACAAGACTCCCCGGCCTAAAGCCCATCGGGACAAGCCTGTAGCCACCAGGAAAAGAGCATGTAGCCACGATTTCGGTTTTTCTCCGCGGGCGCTGCGCCCGTATAATCTGCCGATGGCGCTTACAGAATACAAACGCAAGAGGCGTTTTGACGCCACTCCGGAGCCCGCCGGCGGGCGGATGTCACGGCAGGGGTCGACGTTTGTCGTTCAAGAACACCACGCGCGCCGCCTTCATTACGATTTTCGTCTGGAAGTAAATGGTGTGATGAAATCCTGGGCCGTGCCAAAAGGCCCGTCGATGAATCCCGCGGATAAACGCCTCGCTATTCAAACCGAAGATCATCCTCTCGAGTACGCGAAATTCCAAGGCGAGATACCCCAGGGAAATTACGGTGCGGGCGACGTGATCGTCTGGGATAACGGCACCTTCGAAGTGGAAGGAAACTTGCCGGCGCAACAGCAACTCGACCGTGGCGAACTCAAGTTTATACTGCACGGGAAGAAACTGATTGGAAGTTTCGTGCTGGTAAAAATTCGTAGCCGGGAGCCCGGAAAACAAGATTGGCTCATGATCAAACACCGCGATTCGTCCTCCAGCGACGCTTGGAAAATTGAAGACCACTCAGGATCGGTTCTCCCAGAGAGGAAGGGTCCGAAGAAGCAATGGATTTCCAACCGACCGGCAAGCAATCAAAAAGGCCCGGCTAAATTAAGGAAGTCTGACTTGCAGTTTCCAGCAGCCGCGCGACGGACCTCGATGCCGGACTGGATCCAACCTGCCCTTGCCACGCTGTCCGATCGGCCGTTTTCGGATCCAGATTGGCTTTTCGAAATTAAATGGGACGGTGGACGCACGCTAGCGCGCCTGCAAAAGGGCCAGGTTCAATTGTGGTCGCGATCTCATCGCGATGTCACCGGCGAATATCCGGAATTAGCTGGCCTGGCGGCACACACCAACGGACTTGACGTGTGGCTGGACGGCGAGGTCGTGGCTTTGGACCCCGAGGGCCGCAGCGATTTCGAGAGTCTGCAACAGCGATTTTCGGTCATCAACCCAAGCGCCGAACTTTTGCACCAAGTCCCCGTGGTTTATTATGTCTTCGACATTCTTTATTGCGACGGTTACGACCTTCGCCCGTCGCCTCTGCTCGAGCGCAAGACACTCCTGAGACAAGTTCTTCGCACCGACGAAACCATCCGCTATTCAGATCATGAAATCGAGAAAGGAAAGGAACTGTACGACCTCGCTCTCGAAAAGCAGTTGGAAGGAATTGTGGGGAAGCAGATTCACAGCCCTTATCCCGAGGGACGCACCACGTCATGGTTGAAGTTCAAATTAGTCCGCGAACTGGATGCGGTCGTGGGCGGCTGGACTGATCCCCGCGGCACCCGGCAATATTTCGGCGCTCTTCTCTTGGGACTCTATGATGGCAAGAAGCTGGAATTCGTTTGTGGCGCTGGAAGCGGATTTTCCGGCGCATTTCAAAAACGGCTCGCCTCGCGGTTGAAGGCGCTACAAACGGAAAAGTGTCCATTCGCCACGAAGCCCGTCACCCGCGAGAAAGCTTATTGGGTGAAGCCCGCACTTGTAGCGCGCGTGAAATATGGAGGTTGGACTGACGGACGCCACTTGCGCCAGCCCACATTTCTGGGTTTGCAGGAAGACCACGACCCGAAGGATTGCACCTTTGCGAAGGAAACAAAATCTATGACCGCGAGTGTAGCCGATAAGAAAACCAAGCCTCCAGAGCCGCGTCGGCGAAAAATCGTCGAAACGCCAGAGCCCAAAGCCAGGACCGCGGCAACTCCTCCTGCTTCAGTAACTGTTCTCAAGACCGACGCAGAAATCGCGAATGAACTCGACCGCGGTTCGCAGCCGGAGGCTCTCGTTGAAGTCGATGGTGTCTCCGTGCGTCTTACCAATCTCAACAAGATTTATTTCCCGGGCGATGGCTACACCAAAAGAAATTTGCTGGCGCACTACTTTTACATTTCTCCTTTGCTGCTGCCGTTTCTAAAGGACAGGCCGCTGGTATTACGTCGCTACCCGAACGGAATCGAAGGCCAGGCCTTTTTTCAAAAGGACGCAGGCAAGGGCGCCCCAAAGTGGATCAAGACAGTCGCCATCGAGTCCGAAAGCAAATCGAAAGCGATCCGGTATTTCGTCGCCAACGATCGAGCCAGTCTGCTTTACCTGACGAACCTTGGATGCATCGACCATAACCCGTGGTCAGCGCGCACCGACGATCTCGATCATCCCGACTACATGTTCTTCGATTTGGATCCCACCGAAGGCACGCCCTTCGCCTCCGTCATTAAACTCGCAAAACTCCTGGCCTCGAAGTTACAAGAAATTGGAATGAAGGCTTTTCTAAAAACTTCCGGCGCCACTGGGTTGCACATTTTTATTCCCATCGAACGGATTTACACCTACGAGCAAGTGAGGCAGTTCGTTCAGACCATTGCTTCGCTCATCGCGCAAGATCACCCCGAGCTGATCACTTCGGATAGAACGGTGCGAAATCGCCCAAAGGGAAGCATCTATATCGACGCTCATCAAAACTCTTCAGGGCAATCCCTCGCGTCCGTTTATTCAGTCCGTGCCTTTCCGCGCGCGCCGGTTTCAACGCCCATAACCTTTGACGAACTGACAGCCAAACTTTCTCCCGAGAAGTGGAACTTATCCTCCATCCGGGGCCGAATCGACAAAGTGGGAGATCTTTGGGCCGATTTTTGGAAGCATAAGCAGAGACTAGAACCCGCCGTTCGGCGTCTTGAAGGAACTCTGAAAAGAGGTCAAGCTTGAGATGTCGTTCGCGGTTGAAGCCGATTGAAAAGTCCGTTAGATTGTGAAATCCGTGGTGCTAGAAAAGGTCTCGAATCATCTTCCGCAAGACAAGAACAGCCCCCAGAGCGATTCCGCCAATGAGCACCGCGAATGGCAGCGAATCTGCCGTTTGAGTTCTAACTAAACTTGCGGCTATCGTAGTCGCGGCACAGGTGCTCAAGGGAGCGCCAAATCCTATAAAGACCCCCAACATGATCGTGAGTAGATGTCGTTTCATGGTCCCCTCAGCTTTGTCGCACTTATAGGAACATAGATCTGTCCCGGGTGGCATACCCTCAACCCTGGAAATAAGGGTGGGGTCTTCTGGCAGCGTACTAAAGCACTTACCTTAGTTTTTCCTCCTAAATCTTCAACTTGCCCATTCCAGGTATTCAAGAACAACCGGACTCTCGCCGAATAAATACAGGAATACCGGGCTGACGTTACAGGATGACGCTGATAGACCCGGCTCCCGGAGTCGACTATTTTGGCCGTGTACACACCAGGCCATATTAGGCAACGAGGTGACCCGTGAATAGCAATCAGACAATGCCCCAGACAATACAGCCTTTACCGAACGTTCCGCAGGCCGAACCTCCCGACTCTTCCGACGAGTTAGAACTGGTGAGACGCGCTCAAGGTGGAGATGACACTGCCTTTGCCAGCTTAATCCAGCCCTATATTCGGAAGGCTTATCACGTTGCCTTGAAGATCACTCGCAACCGGGAAGACGCCGAGGACGCATCGCAACAAAGCTTGTTGAATGCCTATGCTCACATCCATCAATTCCGCGGGCAATCCCGTTTTTCGAGTTGGCTAACGCGTATCGCTATGAACGAAGCCCTCATAAAGGTTCGTAAGCGCCGCTCTGAGGATCACTATTTGTCTTATGAGAACAACACCGGCCAGGAACTGAATGTAGTCGAAACCTTGAGCGCCGGAGAAGCTTCTCACCCCGAAATCTTGTATTCCAAGCGCGAAAATCATCGCGCTCTTCATCAAGCTATCGAGAGCCTCGGAAACACATCCCGAGTTGTGGTTCGTCTTCTAGGACTGCAAGAATGGCAAGCAAAAGAAGCCGCCGCAACATTGAAACTTTCCC
>Ga0209655_10000893_pt1 | contig 11274 bp, 12 predicted proteins | sample BogFormECP03_OM2_FD_188236 | JGI IMG/M metagenome (GOLD analysis project Ga0209655, IMG submission 188236) | Bog forest soil microbial communities from Calvert Island, British Columbia, Canada - ECP03_OM2 (SPAdes) (version 2) | ecosystem: Environmental > Aquatic > Freshwater > Wetlands > Bog ...
TGCCCTGGCACTGCTCTTCTCCTCAGGCGGGTGCGCGAAACGCGATCAGAATCGAGACGCTGACCACTGTCAGCACGACAAACAGCGCAACGCACGCACGGTTCACCAGCGTTTGCGCCCGCGCGCCGACCGCGATTCCCCAGGTGATCGAGAAGGTGAAAATGCCGTTGGTCAGATGGTACACGCACGCCAGCGTGCCGACGATGTAGGTGGTCAGAATCAGCGGATTCATCATGAAGTTATGCATCCGCAAGTAGTTGGTCTCGACGCCGGTTGCGTAAAAGTACGCGCGCGTCGACAGCACGTGAAAGCCAATGAACAGAAACGCGAGGATGCCGGTGACGCGCTGGAGCGTGTACTGGTAGTTGCGCTCGTACGGATAGTCGTTGGGTTGCGCGGTGGCCGTGATGACTATTCCGTAAATCGCGTGGTAGGCGATCGGAATCCACAGCACCAGCGCTTCGACCGCAATCTGAAACGGGATGTTGCGCGTGAACTCGGTTTCCTTCCACCACATGCCGCCGCCTTTCAGCACGAAGGCGTTTTCAAAAATATGGAAAAACAGGAATCCGCCGATTGGAACGATCCCGGAGAGCGAGTGCAGTCTGCGCAGCAGCCAGTGCCGTTCGTCGGCCGTCATGCCGACGGCAATCGCGGGCGACGCAACTGCTTCTGCTTCCGCCATGAGCCTTTCCCGAACCTCGCCTAACCAGCGGCGGCGATAACTTTGTCCATCGCCTCGACCAGTTCGCGCACGTGCCCGACCGAACTGTCGAAGGCCGTCTTCTCAGCCGGAGTCAGCTGGATCTCGACGACGCGCTCGACGCCGCCCGCACCGATTACGACCGGCACTCCCGCGAACAGCCCCTTGACGCCGTACTCGCCGTCCAGGTACGCGGCGCACGGCAGCACCTGCTTGCGATCAAGCATGTACGCTTCGACCATTTTGTAAACCGCGGTGCCCGCCGCGTAGTACGACGAGGTCTTCATCAGCTCGACGATCTCACCGCCGCCGCCGCGCGTGCGCTTCTCGATCTCCTCGAGCCGCTTCGCCGCGATGAGCCGTTCGATAGGCTGTCCGCCCACCGTCGTGTAGCTCCGAATCGGCACCATGTCGTCGCCGTGCCCGCCCAGCACCATCGCGGAGACGCTCTCCGTCGACACGCCGAGCTCCGAGGCGAGGAAGGTCCGATAGCGCGCCGAGTCCAGCACGCCGGCCTGCCCGACGATTCGATTTTTCGCAAAGCCGGTCACGCGCTTGAGCTGCGTCACCATCGCGTCGAGCGGATTGGTCACCGCGATCACGAAAGCGCCCGGCGCATGCTTTCTAATTGCACTGCCGACGTCGGTCATCACCTTCGCGTTGATCTTGAGCAGGTCGTCGCGGCTCATCCCCGGTTTGCGCGGCGAGCCCGAGGTGACGACGCAACAATCGGCGCCCTCGATCTGCTTGATATCGGTCGTGCCGGTGACGTTCACGTCGATACCGAGCACTGGCGCCGACTCGAGCATGTCGAGCGCCTTGCCCTGCGGTAGCCCCTCGATGATGTCGTAGAGCACGATGTCGCCGAGTCCGCGCAGGAAGCATAGATGAGCGCAAGTTGCGCCGACATTACCCGCCCCGATGAACGCAATTTTCTTCCGAGCCACGTTTTTGCTCCCTGCTTTCGATCTTCCTCTCTGAAGATCAACTTATATTCGCGTTTTTGTTAATGAGCAATACTTAAGTGAGTCGAACGCGCGAATCTCGCTCCGCAATCGCCCCAGCATGCTCCCAAACGTCGGCCAAACGTCGGATAGATAGCAGCGTTCGCCAGCGATGTGAAGCAACCGAATCGCGGCATCAAGCGTAACGCAGCCAGCGCGATAGCTCGCGCAGCGTCGGCCGCTTGCCGTACATCAAAACTCCCGTGCGGTAGATTCGACCGCTGATGAACATCACGAGGCAAATCGTCCCGATCAACAGCACGAATGACAGGATGAGTTGCCACAGCGGCGGATCGTGGACGGCGAGCCGTTCGAACATGAGGATCGGCGAGCAGAACGGGAACAGCGATGCCACTACCGCAGTCGCTGAGTCGGACGACGTCGCTACCGGCAGAATCATTGCCGACGCGGCGATCAGCGGAAGGATTACGACGAAGTTCCACTGCTGCGCCTCGTCGATCGTGTTGAAGATGGCGCCGATGCCCGCGAAGATCGCGCTGTAGAGCAGATAGCCCAATATGTAGAAGACGACGAAATAGACAATCAACGACGGACCCACGTCGAGCACCTTCAGCGCCGTCTGCAGGTACAAGCTGCGATGGGTACCGAAGGCAGCCATCGCAAACCAGATCGCAATCTGCGTGAGCCCGACGCTGCCGGTGCCGAGAATCTTGCCGGTCATCAGCTCCTGCGCACTCGCCGCGCACATCAGCACCTCGGTGATGCGCGAGCTTTTCTCTTCCATGACCGACCGCATCACCATCACGCCATACGACAGCAGCGAAAAGAACATCACGAACACCATGACGAACACGACCACCGCGCCGCGAACCTCGTTGTATGCCGACGACGATTTGCCCGCGCGGACGGCCTTGAGGTCGACGGGCTCGAGCGTCGCGGCTACGTCACCGGCGCTGCTGCCCTGCTTGACCATCCGCTGCGCGGCGAACGCGTACGACAGCGCGTCGCCGAGGCGGCGCAGAACAACGAAATCGCCCACGTGGCTGGTCCTGAAAACGACGTGGCGGGACGCGAGCGCCGATGCGTCGAGCCATACGTAGCCTTCGATTTCGCCCGCATCCAGTTGACGGTCGAGCTGCGCGCGCTGGTCGGGAGACGTGGGAGAAACCACCGACGAGTCGTAATGAGTGCCGCGCTGGCGCGTCAATTCGCCCACGGCCAGCTCGGCGAGCGCGCGATTGTCGGATGCGATCACGACTCGCGCCCGCTCCGACTCGCGCATGATGTTGCGGGCCGTCGACGCACCGATCAAAGCGGGCAGCAGCAGGAACACTCCCATCAACACCGGAGTGGCGAAGGTCGCGAGGATAAACGAGCGCGTCTTGACCCGCTCGAGGTATTCCCGTTTCGCGATGATCCAGACTTTGTAAAACGAGAATTCACTCATCGCGGTTCTGTATCCGTTCGATGAAAATTTGTTCGAGCGACGGGTCCATCACCTGGAAGCGGATGACGCGAACCGTGCGCATCGCCGCGTGCAGCAGTTCCTGCGAGTCGGCGCCGGGCTTGAGGCGGATTTCCGCGTGGTTGCCGTAGTCATTCAACGAATCGATCAGCGGATTGCCGGCCAGGCACGCGCCGTCACCCTCATAGTCGATCTGCACGAAGCGTCGCCCGTTGCCGTTTTTGACTTCGCTGAGGCTCCCCTGCAGCACGGCTTTGCCGCGATTGATAAGACAGATCGAATCGCACAGCTTCTCCACCTGGTCCATGCGATGGGTCGAGAACAGGATCGACTTGCCCGCGGCGCGCAGCCCGACCAGCACATCCTTGAGCTGCATCGTGTTGACGGGATCGAGGCCGGCGAACGGCTCGTCCATCACGACCAGGTCGGGGTCGTGCAGCTGCGCCGCGATAAACTGGATCTTCTGCTGCATCCCTTTCGACAGCTCCTCGACCCGGCGATCGACCCAGTCCGAAATCCCGAGGCGGCTGGTCCACGAGGCGATTCGCTCCTTCGCAGTCGCCACCGACAAGCCCGCGAGCTGTCCGAGGAATACCAGGTTGGCGGCCACCGTCATCCGCCGGTACAAGCCGCGTTCTTCAGGCAGATAGCCGACGCGATGCAGCACGCGGCGATGCAGCGGTTCGCCAAACAGCCGCACGGCGCCGGAATCGGGCGAAGTGATTCCAATCATCATGCGGATGGTGCTGGTCTTCCCCGCTCCGTTGGGTCCGAGCAGCCCGAAAATATGCGCGGGAGGGATAGAGAACGAAATTCCGTCGACGGCCGCATAGCCGCCGTACGATTTACGGACTGCGAGCAATTCTACTGTCGGCGTCACTACTGGTTAGTGCGCCCACACGAGTTGGGGATTGGGCTCCCAGGGATAGACGTGGACCATCCAGCCGAATATCTGCGGGAAGAAATGGCCGCCGACGGCGTCGCATGCTTCCTTGGTCGCGATCGAGCCTGCCGGTCCGAACTTTGTCCAATCCTCACTCTTCATGTGCGTGCTGATCGGCGGGATGCAGATATTTACGTGCCGATGCCATCTGGCGACGCTGAGTGGCACGCGCTGGTTGAGCTCATCGGGCGTGGCGGCTTTGCGATCGGTATACATCGCGCCTATCAGTTTGTAGCCGCCGCCAGCCGTGCGCTGGTAGAGCAGCGAGGTCGGCTCGTCCGGGTTGAATGTGAACGAGGCTTTGAGGCCGTACCAGCTCCGGGTGAAGTGCACGACCTTTTGCGCCTTGATCTCAGGATGAAACGGCTTGAAGCCGTCGGCCTCGGCGACGTGGTAGTCCTTGTACTTGGCGAGCGCGTGCTGAAGATCCGTCACCAGCACTGCGGCGCGCGCCTCGTCGGCCTCGTTGCCGGGACGCAGGCTGGTGAAGTCCATGTGCAGGAACATATTGTTGGTCGTGCACATCGGTATCGCCGCGCCGCCTGACATCGCCGCCGTCGCCCCCTCTTTCACGCTCGGCGGAGTCTTGTCCGCAGGGCCGGAAACCTGCGACGTGTCGTGGTCGCTCAGATCTATCTCATCCAGATCTTCCTGCGCGAAGGCGTGGACGGACACGGCCAGCATTACCGCGAGCATCGCGGCGATTGTCACGGCCGGAATTCTTGAGCGCATTTCCTCGATTCCCCACCTCGAAGTCTAAGCTCTGGCACCTGCGCAGCCAATAACCGGATGCCATGTATCAGAACCCTACAGCTAGTCTCGCCTTCCGCTAACTGGTAGGCTCGTCGCGACGGGTGCGGGCCATGCTCGCTGGAGGGGAACATGTCGACGGGGAATCGGCATTCGGCGGGGCGCGGAACATCTAAATTCAGTTTGTCGGCTGCACTGCTTGCGATGCTGATGGGAACGACCGCCGTCGGCACTTCAGGATGCGCGCTGCCTCTGCTTGGCGTCATCCCGTCAGTCGTCGGCCTCTTGTTCGACGTCTCTACCTCAAAGAAAGACGACACTCAGACTGCGAAGGACGGGGACGTCCAGGTTACTACCGGGTTGAACGACCCCAGTTCGTCTACGGGCAAAATGACCCCGGCGATGGATTGCCACCTGCTCGCGCTCGCACGGCCTGATTTGACCGTGGTCGAGTTGCGCAAGACCACGACGGGCGCGCCCGAGTATCGCGAGCTTCACCTCGAGCAATTGACCGATGATGCCACCTGGAATCCGGTGGTCGATTCTGAGACTGGGCCAAGCGGATGGCGTCCCGCGGTGAACTTTCTCAGTATGGACTTCAAGCCGCCGCTGACCGAAGTAATCCCCGATAGCGGCACCTGCTATCTCGCGTATGCGCCGCTCGCGGACTCGAATACTCCCAGCCAGGTAGCGGAATTCAAATCCGGCCCCGGCGACGCGTCGGGCGACTTCGCATGGGCCGGCCGTACCTACCAATACCGGGTAGCGCGCACACTGCCCTGCACGTCTCCGTCCTCCGAACAATCCGCGGCAAGATAATTCGTTCAATTCTGCGTCCGATGCGGTGGTGCGATCGGGCGCCGTCTTGTATCTTGGCCCGTGGAGAATTTCGATGAACAGCTACAAACATATATCGGTGAATCCTATTGCCGGCGCACTGGGCGCCGAGGTCGCAGGAGTTCACCTGGGACAAATCCGCGACGAGGCATTCAACGAGCTGCAGGCGGCATTCGTCGAGCACTCCGTGCTGTTCTTTCGCGATCAGGAAATCACTCGCGACCAACATAAGGCTTTCGCGCGCCGCTTCGGCACGCTCCAGATTCATCCCTACCTGCAGCCGCTCAAAGACCAGGGGCACCCCGAGTTCGTCGTGCTGCAAAGTGACGAACAGCACCCCTACCTCGCCGAGGCGTGGCACAGTGACGTGACTTTCGTGAATGAACCGCCGCTCGGCTCCGTCCTGCGATGCGTGGTGGCGCCGGAGTTCGGCGGCGACACGATGTGGGCCAGCATGTACGCCGCCTACGAGGCGCTGTCGGACAAGATGCAGCGGATGCTTTCGGACCTGGTCGCGATTCATGACACGGCGCGCACCTTCTCGCGCACGAATTACAAAACCGAGCACATCGGCGCCAAGCCGGCGCCAGAAGTCTTATCGTCGGAGCATCCTGTAGTTCGAACTCATCCGGAAAGCGGCCGCAAAGGACTGTTCGTCAACACGACCTTTACCGCATCAATCAAAGGAATGAAGCCGGCTGAGAGCACGGCGTTACTGGGCTTTCTTTACAGGCATATGGAGACGCCGGATTTCAGCTGCCGCTTTCGATGGCGCCCCAACTCGGTCGCGATGTGGGACAACCGCTGCACGCAACATCGGGTAGTGGCAGACAATCGCACGGCCAACCGCCGAATGGAACGCATAACTATCAACGGCGACAAACCGTACTAGCAGCTAACACTCGTCGCCTGTCCGTGAACACGACACTTAGCTGGATGGGCGCTCTTGACGGTCGCAAGTCTTTGTCCCAGTTGTCGATCCCTGGCACTCACAACACGTGCGCCCTATATGAGCCTTTTTACGGAACATCCAAGTGCCAGGAGCTGACGCTCTCCGATCAATTGGCGATAGGTGTGCGCTATCTCGACATCCGCTGCCGGCACGTCGATAACGCATTCAAGATCTACCACGGTCCTATCTCACAGCATCTGACCTTCGCCACAGTCGTCACCGCCTGCATCGACTTTCTCGCGGGCAATCCCACCGAGTGCGTCGTGATGAGTGTCAATGAAGAGAGCACTCCTTCCCGTAACACTCGCACGTTCGAGGAAACCTTTGCCGCGTACATAGCGGAGGATCCACAACGCTGGGAATTGGGCACGACGATTCCGACGTTGGATGACGCGAGAGGTAAAATTGTTCTGCTGAGACGATTTCGAGCCGATAGCTATGCGAAGGGCATCGACGCGAGCCGATGGCCCGTCAACGCCACCTTCACAATAGATAGCCCAGCTCGCTTGAGGATCCAGGATGAGTACATCGTGCCGGATAACCACGCAAAGCTCGCTGCGATTCAAAGCCACTATGATGAAGCAGCGTCGGCGAATGATGAAGTCCTGTACCTCAACTACACCAGTGGCTACCGGCGAGGATTGCTCGGATTCCCGGATATAAGAGTGGTATCCAATTTCATCAACCCGGCGGTCTCGCAGTACTTCAATGAAAGCAACCCCGGCAGATTCGGCATCACAGTCATGGACTTCGCCGACAAAGCCACCTGCGCGCTGATCATAGCTACCAACAGCGCCGGCGGCTTACGCAAATAGTCAGCGCGCCCGCGCGCCCGCTTGACTACATATTGTCGACGATCGCCTTGCCGAACTCCGAGCACTTGAGCAGCTTCGCGCCGGTCATCAGGCGCTCGAAATCGTAGGTCACCTCTTTCTTCGCGATCGTCTTCTCGATCCCGCGAATGATGCCGTCGGCAACTTCCTGCCATCCCATGTGCTCGAACATCAGCACACCCGACAAGATAACCGAGCCCGGGTTCACCTTGTCCTGGTTGGCATACTTGGGCGCGGTGCCGTGCGTCGCCTCGAAAATCGCGTGACCGCTCAAGTAGTTGATGTTGGCTCCAGGAGCGATTCCGATACCGCCGACCTGCGCCGCGAGCGCGTCGGAGAGGTAGTCGCCGTTGAGGTTCATCGTGGCGACGACGTCGAATTCGTCGGGCCGCGTCAGCACTTGCTGCAGCGTGATGTCGGCGATCGCATCTTTCACCAGCAACTCGCCGGCTGGCGGCTTGCCGTTGCAATCGTCCCAACCGACCGCCTTGCCCTTGTATTCGCGGCGAACGAGCTCGTAGCCCCAATCGCGGAATGCGCCTTCCGTGAACTTCATGATGTTGCCCTTGTGCACGAAGGTCACGCTCTTGCGCTTGTGCTTGATCGCGTAATCGAGCGCGGCGCGAATGAGCCGCTCGCTGCCCTCACGCGAAACCGGCTTGATGCCAATCCCGGACGTGTTGGGGAAGCGGATTTTCTTCACGCCCATCTCGTCCTGCAAAAATTTGATGAGCTTCTTCGCCTCGGGCGACTCCGCCGGCCATTCGATTCCCGCGTAGATGTCTTCGGTGTTCTCCCGAAAGATCACGACGTCCAGTTTCTCGGGATGCTTGACCGGACTCGGCACGCCGGCGAAATAGCGCACCGGCCGCAGGCATACGTAGAGGTCGAGCAACTGGCGCAGCGCAACGTTTAGCGAGCGGATGCCACCGCCAATCGGCGTCGTCAGCGGGCCCTTGATGCCCACGAGGAATTCGCGGAACGCCTCGACGGTTTCGTCGGGCAGCCAGTTCTGCCATTGGTTGAACGGCTTCTCGCCCGCGAACACTTCCATCCACGCGATCTGGCGCTTGCCGCCGTAGATTTTCTTGACCGCATTGTCGAAGACGTACTGCGACGCGCGCCAGATGTCGGGCCCGGTGCCGTCGCCTTCGATAAACGGAATGATCGGGCGGTCAGGAACTTTCAGAGTGTGATTGGCGCCAAGAGTAATCTTTTCGCCGTTGCTGGGAACCTTGATGTGCTCGTATGCCATCGCTGTCGCAATTCGCCTCGTGGGTTAATGATGGCGCGCCCGCGCGCGCTCAGTATCCCGACATCATATAGCAAAGGACTTGCGATGCCAGCCTCGACGATCGGGTGTTCGTTAACGGTCACGCGGCAATCGCGTTATACTCGCGGCCACCAATCAAGCGGAGCATCCGAATGGATTTCACTTACACGCCGGAACAGGAAAAATTTCGCGCTGAGATCGCGGGATGGCTCGAGAAGAATTCCGCCGAAGCCTTCGGGCGCAAGGGCGAAGGCCTCGGCGGCTCGACCGCGAGCCTGCTCGACGTGCGCGACGACGGCCGTTGGTCTCAGCTCCTCGACTACCATCGACGCCTGTACAAGGCCGGTTACGCCGCGCTGCACTGGCCCAAGGAATGGGGCGGCGGCGGTGCGAACATGATCGAACAGGCCATCTACCAGGACGAAGTCCTGCGCCTCGGACTGCCGCTCTACGGCGCCAACCAGCTCGCGATCGATCGAATCGGCCCGACCATCATGCATCTCGGCACCGAGCAGCAGAAAAAACGCTACCTGCTCAAAATGCTGACCGGCGAGGAAATCTGGTGCCAGGGCTACTCCGAACCCGGCGCGGGCTCCGACCTCGCCGGCCTGCAAACGCGCGCGGTGCTCGACGGCGACACTTTCGTAGTCAACGGGCAGAAAGTGTGGACCAGTCTCGCGCATCGCGCGGACTGGCAGGTGCTGCTGGTGCGCACCGATCCCGCGGCGCCCAAGCACAAGGGCATCTCGTATCTGCTGGTCGACATGCACAGCCCCGGAATAACAGTGCGTCCGCTCGTTCAAATCACCGGCGACGCCGGATTCAACGAAGTCTTTTACGACAACGTGCGCGTGCCGAAGGAAAACCTGGTCGGCGAGCTGAACGCGGGATGGCAGGTGTCGATCGCGACGCTGATGTACGAGCGCGTTTCCGGCGGCACGCGTCATCCGGTCGAACGCACGATCGGCGAGTTGCTCGAGCTTGCGAAGAAAGTCGATTTCCAGGGCGCGCCCGCCTGGAAGCATCCATACGTGCGGCAGAAGCTCGCGCAGTTCGCGACCGAGGCGCGATGCCTGCGGCTGTCGCGCTACCGCTCGCTGTCGGCGCAGCTCAAGGGCAAAGTGCCGGGAGCAGAGAGTTCATTCGGCAAACTTTTCGCGACCGAGCTGAACCTGCGCGTCGCGATGTTCGCCGACGAGCTGCTCGGCGCGTTCGCCAACGTCGAGGGCGGCAGCGTGGGTGCGGTCGAAGGCGGCCGCTGGATGCATCGGACGCTCGCTGCGCGCGGACTGACGATCGCGGCCGGCTCGAGCGAGATTCAACACAACATCATCGGCGAGCGAGTTCTCAAACTGCCCAAGGGCTAGTGCGCGGAATCGAGCAGCTTCTGCAGATTGCTCGTATCGCCCCGCTCGCTCGCCGTCTCACCGGCGCGGTCGTAGAGCAGATTCCCGCGGCTGTCGATGACGGCGATAGTCGGGATGTAACCCTGGTAGTAGCGCGCGATCAGAGGCTTCTGCGCGAGCGACGGATTTCGCAGGTCGACGACGACGAAGCGAATCTTATCCTTGTATCGAGGATAGAGTTGCACCAGCCGCTCCGCCTCGCGCGCCGTATTCCAGCAATTTGCGGTGCCGAAGAAGATCACCGTCGCATGATCGGCGCCAACTGAGCCGTCCGAAAGGTTTTTCCCCGCGATGGGGAAGTTCGGGCTGGAATCGTCGGTAAACGAGAGATCGGGCGCGAGTTTCAAGTCCGTGGCAGGCGGCCCGGCGACTTCAGCCGCAAGCACGACGGTGAAAACCAGAGCGCCGACAATCGAAAAAGCGATCGCGAGCGGCTTAAAATTCTGTCTCATGTCACAATAGACGATTGGCGGGGTTGTAATATTCCGAGGATGCCAAATGCGAACTCGAAATGACAGTTGCCAAAATTCGTCGTACGGCCCCGGCGGCGACGGCGCGCAAATAGCCTACGCCGTCGTCGATTCCGCCCTCGGCCGCCTGCTGGTGGCGGGCACCGATCGCGGAATCTGCTTCGCTGCGATGGGCGAAGCAGATGCGACGCTTGTGGCGGAGCTGCGCTCCGACTACCCGCGCGCGTCGATTCGAGTCTTCGACCCGAATCGCCCCGAAGACTCGCGCATCGGCCGTTGGGCCGACGCGCTCGCCGACTATATCGCCGGCCGCTCGGAGATGCCCGCGCCGCCGATAGATATCCGCGGCACCTCTTTCCAGTTCGCCGTGTGGGATCAACTGCGCGCGATTCCGGCCGGCGAAACACGCTCGTATTCCGAAATCGCGCGACGCATCGGTCGCCCGCGCGCCGTCCGCGCCGTCGGTACTGCCAACGGCGCAAATCCAATCTCGATCATCATTCCGTGTCATCGCGCAATCCGCGCATCCGGCCATCTCGGCGGCTATCGCTGGGGCCTCGAGCGCAAGCGCAAGCTGTTGCAGATGGAACGCGGCGCAGCCTCTCGCTCATCGCGACCGGCGATTCAGGACATGCCCTGAATCGGCGACGCCCATCGCGAAAAGACTTTGTCTGAGG
>Ga0209655_10000894_pt1 | contig 11273 bp, 8 predicted proteins | sample BogFormECP03_OM2_FD_188236 | JGI IMG/M metagenome (GOLD analysis project Ga0209655, IMG submission 188236) | Bog forest soil microbial communities from Calvert Island, British Columbia, Canada - ECP03_OM2 (SPAdes) (version 2) | ecosystem: Environmental > Aquatic > Freshwater > Wetlands > Bog ...
GTCGGGACGTAGCGCAGCCTGGTAGCGCGCACGCTTGGGGTGCGTGAGGTCGCTGGTTCAAATCCAGTCGTCCCGACCATCTTCCTCTCCGCTGTTCAAACGGAACACATCTTGCGAAAGGCGTCACAGATTCGCATCGACTTCGCATGCCTCATGTCCTGATCACAAACGACGACGGAATCTACGCTCCCGGCCTGCGCGCGCTAGTTGAGGCGCTCAAAGACGACGCCCAACTAACTGTCGTCGCGCCCTCCCGCGAACGCAGCGCCGCCGCGCAGTCGCTCACTCTGCGTCAGCCCATCTACATGGACCAGCTCGCACCCAACGAATACTCGATCGAAGGCACGCCCGCCGACGCCGTGATCCTCGCCTTCAACGCCATCCTCAAGGAGAAGCCCGATCTCGTAGTGTCTGGCATCAACCGCGGCGGCAACATGGGCGAGAATATCTACTATTCCGGAACGGTAGGCGCCGCCATGGAAGGCGCCATCAATCGCGTTCCGTCCATCGCAATCTCCGTCGCGTATCGCGGCAAGGAATTCGACTTCAAGCCCGCCGCGCAGTTCGCGCGCATCCTGGCTCCGCTGATCCTCACGGAGGGCCTGCCGCCCGGCATCCTGCTGAACGTGAACGTCCCGCAAGCGTGGAACGGTTCGGTGCGTTTCACGCGCCAGTCCTCGAAGATCACGCGCAACCTGCTGCAACCTGGCACGGACCCGCGCGGCCGCAAATACTTCTGGCTGCACGAGCAGCAACGCATCGAAGACATCGAGCCAGACACCGACCTAGCCGCCATCCGCGACGGCTCCATCTCCATCACGCCGCTTGAGCTCGATCACACCCATGCACCGTCGCTTGAACACCTCTCGCACTGGACCAAGCTGCTGGAATCTGTCGTCAAGCCTTGATCGCGCGTCTGGGGAAGTTCCTTGCCCGACTCAAAGTCAAATTACAGCTGAACTTTTCAAGGCGCGAGCACCCTCGCCGCTAACTGCGTTCGTCACGTGTGGTAGCCTTGCACGCGAAGAGGACTGCTCAACGTGAAGAGAGCGCCAAGAATTGTCTTCGTGGCACTGCGCCTGATGACCGCAGCGATTCTCGTGTGGTCTGGTTTTGCAGCTGCTCGCGGCACAACCGCGGCAACGCAATCGCAAGCTACTGGAACGAAAGGGACCGTCCGCGGCATCACTACGGACACCAATGACGCCAGGATCGTTGGGGCTTCGCTGCAATTCTCTGGCGAAGGCGTCACGGCCAGTGCAAAATCCAATCGTGAAGGCTTCTACGAACTCAAATTGGAGCCGGGTTCGTACGATATCCAAGTCACGGCGAATGGCTTCCAACGAATTCACAAAGTGCAATTCGATATGCGGCCGTCGCCTTACGTAGAACTTAACTTCCACATGACTGTTGCACCGTCGGGTCCGATGCCGAAGGAGCCTGCTCTGCCCGAACCTACCTCGACTCGTGTCGCGACGAAATTATCCGAACTATCTCCGGTAGCAAAAGAAAGTTTAGCGTATCCGCCGCAATACGCCTCCATAAAAACCGTCCAGGCGTGGGTACCGATGAAAGACGGCGTGCGGCTAGCCGTTAACCTTTATATGCCGGATGGCCCGCTTCCCGCGGCGCGGCCTGGCGAGAAATTTCCCGCGATTCTCGAATACTTGCCGTACCGCAAGGATGATTGGACGCTCGCGCGCGATTGGGATCTGCATTCTTATTTTGTGCGACGCGGCTACGTCACCGCGCGTGTGGATATTCGCGGCACCGGCGCGAGCGAAGGCGTGCCGCCCGACCGTGAATACTCCGATCAAGAGCAGCAGGACGGGCTAGAAGTAATAGCGTGGCTCGCGAAGCAGCCGTGGTCTAACGGTAACGTCGGGATGACGGGCATTTCCTGGGGCGGATTCAATTCCATCCAGCTCGCGCGACTGCATCCGCCTGCCCTAAAAGCGATCATCGCGATGTGCGCGACGGAGGAATTATTCCACGACGACATCCATTACATTGACAACCTCATGCACCTGGACGAATTTGAGCTGGGCATGGATCTGCAACTCGGCCTGACGCGCGCCCCGGATTTTCCCACGGACGAAAAGTCTCTCGCGGCGCGCTTCGACGCAAAACCATGGGCTCCGCTTTATTTGCAGCATCAGCGCGACAGCGAATTCTGGCGCCGCGCTTCCGTCGCGCCAAATCATTACGATGAATACAAAGTTCCGTCGTTCATGATCGGCGGATTTCTCGACGGCTATCGCGACAGCATTCCGCGCTTCTTCGAACACTCGAAAGCGCCCATCAAAGCTCTGATCGGTCCCTGGAATCACACATTTCCGCATGAAGCCGAGCCCGGGCCCTCGATCGAATGGCGGGTGGAAGCGGTGCGCTGGTGGGATTACTGGTTGAAGGGAATTCAAAACGGAATCATGGACGAGCCGCGCTTCGAAGTTTATATGCGCCACTGGTATCCGCCCGAAACCACTATCGGCGAAATTCCCGGCGAATGGCGCGCAGAGAAAACCTGGCCGCCCGCGAACACGCATGCACAAGCGCTTTTTCTCGAGCCGAATCACACTTTAGGCGAGGAGGCTGTTCCCGCTGCAGCGATCGTAGCTCACCAATTGAGTTACGTGCCGTCCATCGGCAACGAAGCGGGGTTCTGGTGGGGCGATCTCACTGCGGACCAGCGGCCCATTGACGCTTTCAGCCTGGTTTACGATTCCGCGCCGCTCGCAAAGGAAACCGCGCTGCTCGGATGGCCGAAAGTGTTCATGGAAGTTTCAGCGGATACGCCGCTGGCTGATTGGTTCGCGCGGCTTTCCGACGTCGCGCCCGACGGCACGGTCACCCTGATCACCGGCGCAGGACAAAGTGGCGCGCAACGCGAATCAGCCGCGGATCCCAAAGACCTTGAGCTCAATCGCAGGTTTGAGCTTCCCATTGAGCTCCACGTCACCAGCTGGGTTTTTCCTCCGGGCCATCGTATTCGCCTGGCTATCTCTAATGCGATGTGGCCGATGATTTGGCCCACGCCCTACAAGACCACTACGTCGCTGTGGTTGGGCGGCGCGAACAGTGCGCGCTTGGAACTTCCGCTCGTCCCGCTGGAGCCGCCCACCCGTCCGCATTTCATCGTGCCCGAAAAAGAAGCGCCACTCGCCGGAGTGAAATCCGAAGGCGACACATGGCCGCCGCAGTCTTGGACTCTTACACACGACCTGATCACTGGAGATGCGCGCGTGGACTGGGTGGGGGATGATTCCAGTGAATATCCGTGGGGCAAAATGAAAGATCACGAACAGATGGGCTACGAAGTTTTGGACTCGAGCCCTGCAACGAGCCGGGTGTTCGGAGTCGCGTCCACCACCGTGGAACTGCCCGGCCGCACGCTGGTCTGGAGCGTCGTCCTCAATTTGCGCAGCGACGCACAGAATTTCTATTATCATTTCGAACGCCATCTGACCGAAAATGGAAAGCCGCTGCGCGATAAAACCTGGGAGGAAACAATTCCGCGTGACCACCAATAGCGCTCACCTCCACCGGAGCGCCCGGTGAAGAACACCGCCATTCTGCTCGTCAGTTGCCCCGACCAAAAAGGTCTGAACGCCGCGATCCACGATTTTATTTATCGCGGGAACGGCAACACGCTCCACGCGGATGAGCATCAGGACGCCGAACGCAATCTCTTCCTGATGCGCGTGGAATGGGATCTGGCGGGGTTCACGCTGGACATGCGCGAGTTCGCAAAACACTTTCAGCCCATCGCCGATCGTTTCGGCATGCAGTGGCGCGTCGCGCTTTCCAGTTATCGCCCGAAAATCGCGATTTTCGTGTCGCGCTACGATCATTGCCTGGTGGATTTGCTCTATCGCCAGCGCAGCGGGGAACTGGCCTGCGAAATTCCGCTGATCATCAGCAATCACGCGGACGTGCAGCGCTGGGCCGATTTTTACGGCATTCCGTTGCACGTGATTCCGGTCAGCAAGGAAAATAAATCACAAGCCGAGCGCCAGCAGCTCGAATTGCTTCGGCCGCACGGGGTTGACCTGATCGTCCTGGCGCGTTACATGCAAGTGTTATCGTCGGATTTCATCCGCCAGTACCCGCCGCACCACATCATTAACATTCATCACTCGTTTCTGCCCGCGTTCGTTGGAGGCAAGCCGCACCAACAAGCTTTCGATCGCGGAGTGAAGTTGATCGGCGCCACCAGCCATTACGTTACGGAAGTTCTCGACGACGGACCGATCATCGAACAGGACGTAGTCCGCATTTCGCACCGCGATACCACCGAGGATTTAATTCAGAGGGGCCGCGATCTGGAAAAAGCTGTGCTTTCGCGCGCGGTGCGCTGGCACATCGAAAATCGCATCCTGCTCTACGGAAACAAAACCGTCATCTTTGATTAACCTGATTTTCCGTCGGGGCGGGTCCGAGACCAGCCCTCGATCCGCGGGCGGATCCAATTGAGCCTACCGCGCGGCCGCCGCGCGCGTATCGTTCAAATCCGCGGCCAGCAACCGATGAAACAAATGTTCGCCGGCTTCACGTCGCACAGATAGCCGGCCCGCCTGGTACGCGCGCGAACTCAGGCCGCGCTGCACGCCGTCGCAGATCACGATGTCTTCCTGCTGCACGCGCTCGCTCACGCCCATGCTCTCGCGGATGTAGGGCATCTGCGCTTCGCTGCTATCGCCAAAATAGAAATCAAAAATCACTTCGCAGCGATCCACGGCCAGCGGAATCACCAGGTTGGTATCGAGATACCCTTCGTACCAATTCAGCATGAAGTTCGGATACTGCCAGAAATAATAGGCGCGGTCGCCTTTGCGGGTGGCCGCGGCGCTGGCCTCGGAACTTTTGTCAACGGCCACGGGACTGGATTGCACGCAGCAGCGGTCCACGTTTTCAATCGTGTAATTCGTATAATCCAGAACGCTGTTGAGTCCTTTGTGCATGTGCGGCACGTGATAGCCGCCGTCCAGAAAATTATCCACGTACACTTTCCAGTTGCACTGCTGTATGTAGCTGCGGCGCTCGATAAATTTCAGCCCGCCGAAATTCAGCGGCTTCGAGAGTCCCACCAGCGCGCCCAAAAACTCCCGCAACGGAGCCGCGTGCGGATCCAGATTGACGAAAATAAAATTCTCCCAAATCTCCACGCGAACACCCACCAGACCATTCTGCGCGCGGTCAAAATTGCTCACGCCTTCGAACTCCGTCATCCCGCGCAGCTCGCCCTCCAGGTTGTACGTCCAGCCGTGATACGGGCAGCGCATGTGCTGTGCGTGGCCGCACGGTTCGTTCATCACCGTCATGGCGTGATGCCGGCAGACGTTGTAGAACGCGCGCAATATTCCATCGCTGCCGCGCACCGCGACGATCGGCTCGCCGGCGATGGTCGCCGTCACGTACTGTCCCGGCTTTTCCACCTGCGCGGTGCGGCCCACCGCTTGCCATGTGCGCGAAAACACGTTTTGCAGTTCCAGATGCGCGATGCGCGGGTCGGTGTACCACGGCGCGGGAATCGTGTACGCGTCGGGCAGAGCCGCAGCGGCGTTATAGGACGCGAGAATTTCTTTCACCGTCGGTTCCATGCAATTCTCTCCTCCAGAAGTTGTGCAAGCTTGCGCGGAAGATAGCGCGTGTGATGTTCAAATCCCGATCGCGCCACGCAGCACCAATAAAAACTGATTGATGCGCGCCTGATTCTTCGCGGGATCAGCGGGATGCGGAAAAAGTCCGGGATCGAGCTCTTCGGTCAGCAGCGCATCCTGAAAACGCTCCATGGTCCAGTCTAGAATCGAAACTATGAGCGGCGGGTCAATGTCCGAGCGCACTTCGCCGCGCGCAATTCCCAGCCGCACAAACGCGGTGCTGCCGTAGGGATCTTCCGCGAGCAGAAAACGATTGATCTCGCGCTTCAGCGCCAGATCCACTCCGTAATTTCCCAGCAGCGCGACGCGATAGGGAATCCAGTCTTCGCGCACCAGCCGTTCGGTGCGCAGCAGCCAGTAGCGCAAAATTTCGAAAAATCCCTTTTCGCGAATCTGCGAAGGGCAATCCAGATACGCCGGAAAAGAACGCACGGCCTTCTTGTACGCTTCCAGAAATAATCCGCCCTTGCTGCCAAAATATTGAAAGATCGAACCTTTCGCGACGCCCAGTTGCGCCGAAAGGTCTTCAATGCGCGCCGCGTGGTAACCGTGCTCGGCAAAGTGACGCAGCGCCGCGTCCACAATGCGCGCGCGTTTGGCTTCCAGGCGCGGCCCCGGCGTAACAGGGTGCACATCAGGATTTAGCACGCTGCGCGGCGCTTTGATGCGTTGATGTGACCGCAGGTCATGACCGGATACTGTCATTGGATTATTTCTCCAGTTATGCTATCTAATTCTAGTCTCATGTTGCCGTGACTGGCGGTCATACTAATCTTAGATGCCTCCGCAACGCAAGTCCTATGATGCGATCGTCATCGGCGCGGGCCACAACGGCCTGACGGCCGCAGCGTATCTTTCGCGCGCGGGGTTTTCGACGCTCGTCGTGGAACGCCGCGAAATTGTGGGCGGCTGCTGCGTCACGGAAGAAATCGCGCCGGGTTGCCGCGCTTCCACCACTTCTTACATCGCAAGCATGCTGCGGCCCACGATTATTCGCGATCTCGATCTCGGCGCCCGCGGTTTGAAAATGGTTCGGTGCGATCCCGGCTTGCTGGTGCCGTTTCCGGATGGACAAGCGGTGCCGTGGTGGGCCGACCGCGAGCGCGCCGTCGCTGAATTCCGAAAACTTTCGCCGCGCGACGCGCGCACCTTCCTGCGCGTTGACGATCAGTTGAAGAAGCTGGCGCGCTATCTGCAGCCGTTCTTTCTGGAGCCGCCGCCCGATCCCACGCAGCGCGGCGCCGCTGGCTGGTTCGAGCTTCTGCGCATGGGGAAAAAATTTCGCGGCCTGCAGGGCGCAGAAGCCGCGCAGCTCGTCTCGTTCCTCACCGGAAGCCTCGGCGATTTTCTCGATCGCCACTACGAATCCGAAAAAATGAAGACGATGTTTCTGGCGAACAATGTTTACGGCAAGCATGGCGGTCCGTACGATGCGGGCTCGGCGCTGGGATTGTTATTTCATTTATTGAGCGGCGGCGACGGCGAAATTCAAGGCTTCTACGGCCACGTGATTGGGGGCATGGGAGCGATCACCCAAGCGCTTGCCTCGGCTTGCCGCAAACTGGGCGCCGAAATTCTTACGTCTGCTCCGGTGGCGAAAATGGATGTGCGCGATGGCCGCGCGCGCGGCGTCGTTCTCGAGGACGGCACGGAAATTTCCGCGCGCTTCCTGCTCTCGAACGCGGATCCCAAGCGCACTTTTCTCGGCCTGGTGGAGGAGCGCGAACTTCCAGCCGATTTTCGCCACGCGGTGGCCGGCATCAAGATGGACGGCCCCTGCGCCAAAGTGAATTTCGTGCTGAGCGAAGAGCCGCGCGTTACCGGTATGCCTCGCGACTGGCCCGCATCGCAGCGCGCGCTTTTCACGTTGGTGCCTTCTCTAGAATTCGCCGAGCGCTGCTACGATATTGCCAAGTTCGGTGAAATTCCCGAGGAGCTGTGGGTGGATTGCGTGGTGGCGTCGAACGTGGATTCGACGCTCGCGCCGCCGGGCAAGCATGTGATGACCACGTTCATTCAATATGTCCCCTACAAATTGCGCCAGGGAACCTGGGACGAAAATCGCGAACTCTTGGGCGACCGCGTCGTGAAAAAAATTGCGGAGTACGCGCCCGACGTACCGCAATCCATCATCGCGCGACAGGTGCTCACTCCGCTCGATCTGGAGCGCACCTACGGACTCACCGAAGGAAATATTTTTCACGGCGATCTGTCGCTCGAGCAGCTTTTTTTCATGCGTCCGGTGGCGGGTTGGGCGCAGTACCGTACGCCGATCGCTGGACTTTATCTTTGCGGCGCGGGCGCGCATCCGGGCGGCGGCGTCACCGGCGCTCCGGGATACAACGCCGCGCATCAAGTGCTGCGGGACAGCAGGCGCGGCAAAGTGAAAATGGCGAGTGCATAACGAAGCATCGGTCCGGAGTGGCTTTAGATTTTCATAGGGGCCGCGCAATCGCGCTGCTCCGAAGGAGTAACGATGGCAGGCGCCAGCAAAAAAGGCATCCTCGAACGATTATCCGAAGGTGTAGTTCTCGGCGATGGCGGCTACCTTCTCGAACTGGAAAAGCGCGGCCGCGTGCGCGCAGGCCCGTTCACGCCGGAGGTTGCGCTGAACAATCCCGAATCGCTACTCGAGCTGCATCGCGAATTTCGCGACGCGGGCGCCGAAGTTTTGCAAGCGCTCACGTTCTACGCCAGCCGCGATAAACTCGCGACGGTCGGCATGGGCGAACGCGTCGAGGAGCTCAATCGCGCTGCCGTGCGCATCGCCAAGCAGGCCGCGGGCGATCGTTGCCTCGTCGCGGGAAATTTGAGCCTCACATGGATGTACGAGCCCAACGATAAAGCCGCAGCCGACCGCGTGCGCAAAACTTTCGACGAGCAACTCGACGTGCAAGTGGCCGAAGGCGTGGACTTCATCATCGGCGAAACGTTTTCATTCCTCGGCGAAGCGTTGTTGGCCGTCGAGCGAGCGAAAAAAACCGGGTTGCCGGTGATGGTCACGGTCTGCTTCGAAAATGAAGACATAACCACCGACGGTAAGCCGGCCGCGGCTGTCGCGCGCGCTCTGAGCGATGCCGGCGCGGACGTCGTCGGCATCAATTGCCTGCGGAGTCCCGAGCACACGCTGCCGCTGATGGCTGAAATGCGCCAAGCGGTGCCGGGGTACATTGGTTGCCAGCCCGTCGCGTATCGCCCCACGCACACGCATCGCGATTTCACCAGCTTGCCGGCGTTTCCGGATCAGCTCGAGCCGTACCAGCTCACGCGGCGCGACATGGCCGAGTACGCCATAAAGGCGAGGGAGCTCGGCCTGAATTATATCGGCGCGTGCTGCGGCGCGGTGGCCACACACATCCGCGAAATGGCTCGTGCGCTGGGAAAACTTCCGGCCGACGAGCGCGTCTGGAAAAAAGGCGGCGAGAAACCGATGTCCGCGTACGAATACTACGGCCACGACCAGAAAGCGAAGGCAGGCTCGTAGAAAATCACAAACGATGCGACAGCGGCGCGACGCTGGCTGCCGCGCCGCGAATCGCGCTCGCTTTTCGGCGCAATCTCGGAGCATGATGTCCGCCTCATGCTCAGGCCACGCGGAGATTTCCGCCGATGAGTGAAGTGCCCAGCTCCAATCGCCCGCACCGCGCGATGGGCTTTCGGGATCTGGTGCTGTTTTACATCGTCACGGGCATCAGTCTGCGTTGGATTGCGACGGCCGCAACCGTTGGAGCCAGCGCGGTGGTCATCTGGCTGGTCGCCTGGTGCGCGTTCTACTTTCCGCTCGCGCTTTCCGTGATGGAGCTTTCGTCGCGCTACCCGCAGGAAGGCGGGATGTACGTCTGGACGAAGCGCGCGTTCGGAGAATTTCCCGGATTCATGACCGGCTGGACGTACTGGGCTAGCAATCTTCCTTACTATCCGGCTGTACTTTATTTCGCCGCGAGCAACGCCCTGTATATAGGGCCGGCAAGCTGGCAATCGCTTGCCAACAATAAAACGTATTTCCTGCTGTTCGCGCTGCTGGGCCTGGCGCTCGGCACATTTCTGAACGTCATCGGACTTTCCGTCGGCAAGTGGCTGCACAATCTGGGCGCCATCGGCACATGGCTGCCCATCGCAATTCTTTTCGCCATCGCCGCGACGGCCTGGCATCGCTTCGGTTCTGCTACAAAATTCACCGCCGCCAGCATGACTCCGCACATGCACTTCCGCGACGTGCTGTTCATGGCGACGATTGTGTTCGCGCTGGGCGGATCCGAATCCGCATCCTTTCTTGGCGACGAAATTAAGGATGCGCGCAGAAATCTACCGCGCGGCCTGCTGGCCGGCGGCGCGTTCGTCACCAGCGGCTACATTCTTGGCACGGTCGCTATACTGATCGCTTTACCGGCCAACCAGGTGAGCGGCTTGCAAGGCATCATGCAGGCAATTTCGCAATCCGCGGAGCGGGTCGGATTTTCCGGCATCGGTCCGCTTGCGGCCCTGCTGATCACCGTCAGCAACCTCGGCGCGCTCGGCGCGTGGCTGGCGGTTTCGGCGCGGCTTCCGTTTGTCGCGGGGCTCGATCGTTACTTGCCTTCTGCTTTCGCGCGAGTGCATCCGAAATGGGGAACGCCTTACGTGGCGCTGCTGGTGCAGGCATTTTGCGGAGTGATTTTTATTGTGCTGGGTCAGGCTGGAACAAGCGTCTACGGCGCTTACGAAGTTCTCGTCAGCATGGGGATCATCACTTACTTCATTCCGTATCTTTTTGTGTTTGCGTCGCTAATTCGTTTACAGCGTGAGCCAGCCAGCCCTGACGTCATGCGCATCCCCGGCGGCCGTCCTGCGGCGATCGCGCTCGGAGTACTGGGATTCACGACAACGCTCGTCACCATCGCGTTTTCAGTGATTCCGGCGGACGACGAGCCGCACAAAGTTTTGGCTGTCGTGAAAATTGTGGGGCTTACGGCGCTATTGCTCGCGGTGGGAGTGTTCGCGTTCGCCTGGGGAAAATCGCACGCCGCGAAAACTCCTGCGTGATCTTGCAGGCTGCATGCGGCATCCAGCGCGCGGAAAAATGCGCGGCAAAAATTCTCCGACGCGCGCTTAACCGTCGGTCGCCTTGCCCGCCGGATTGTGCCATCCACCGATAGCAGCCGCCAGGTGATTTGCCTCGACGGGCCCCCAAGTTCCCGGCTGATAGGGTTGGATCGGAACAATGTCGCCCAGGATCGGCTCGACAATCGCCCATGCCGCTTCCACCGCGTCCTGCCGCACGAAGAGCAGCGAATCGCCTTTCATTGCGTCGGTGAGCAGCCGCTCGTAGGCCTCCATCTCGCCCGTCGCCTCGGACGAGACCGCCGAGAGTTCCGTCTCCATCGTTTGCAGTCTCGGGCCAGGGCGTTTCACCCGCGCGCCGAGGCTCAAAGACAAATCGGGCCCCAGCCGAAAGCGAAAATAGTTCGAGCCTGGCGGCAATTTCGTCAGCGGCGGCTGGCGCAACTTCACGAACACTTCCGTAGCAGTCACAGCCAGACATTTACCAGCGCGAATCAGGAACGGCACGCCCGCCCAGCGCCAGGAATCCACTTCGAGGCAAACGGCCGCGTACGTTTCCACTTCGGAATTCGG
>Ga0209655_10000895_pt1 | contig 11265 bp, 6 predicted proteins | sample BogFormECP03_OM2_FD_188236 | JGI IMG/M metagenome (GOLD analysis project Ga0209655, IMG submission 188236) | Bog forest soil microbial communities from Calvert Island, British Columbia, Canada - ECP03_OM2 (SPAdes) (version 2) | ecosystem: Environmental > Aquatic > Freshwater > Wetlands > Bog ...
TCGCAGGCACTGACGACGACGAGCGCGGCGATGAGCGTGACGGTGATGAATAACGGCACCGGGCCGGTGAATTTCACGAGCTTCACGGTTAGCGGCGCGAACGCGGGCGATTTTTCAGTGCCGCTGCCTTCGTCTAGTGCTGGATGCAGTGCGACGGGAACGTTGGCGGGGGGAGCGAGTTGCACGATCAATGTGTTATTCGCACCGCAGGCGAATGGAGCGCGGGCTGCGACGCTGAATATTGCTGACAACGCGACGGGAAGTCCGCAGCTGGTGGCGTTGAGCGGCACGGGCGTGACTTCGCAAGTGATCATTGCGATTGCGCCGGGCGGATCTTCGAGTGCGACCACGGTGTCTGGCGGGACGGCGTTTTATGGATTGACGATTACGGGAGCGCCGGGAGTGATGGGGACGGTGCAGTTGGGGTGCATTCCGTCGTCGGTGCTGATCACTTGCAAAGTGATACCGGCGTCGGTGACGTTGAACGGTGGGTCGACTGAGGTTGCATTTGCGATTCAAACGTTCTGCCAGGGCGCGACGACTTCGACTGGATTTGTGGCGCCGGGTGTCGTCGGCGGGCTTGGGTTGCTGCTGGTTTCGATGGTTTTCGGTGGAGCGATGTGGACGTTCCGGCGGAACCGGAGAGTGGCTTTGACGTTTGCGACTTTGCTGCTGGTGGCGTTGGGATCGGCGGCTTGCAGCAATAGTTTGCCGCAGGGACCGAATGGGGCTACGCCGGCGGGGACTTATAGTTTGTCGTTGACGACTTCTTTGAATGGAGGGTCGACGCAGACTTTGAATAACTTTTTGACGCTCGTCGTGAAATAGCGGCGGGATTTCTTGAACCGCAGAAAGGCCCGCACTGCGTCGGGATAAACGCCGGGCGCAGAGAAAACCGGCGGCAAAAATGCCCGTCCCGCAACCCGGTAGGATAGCCGCTACCCTTCAATCCGGCACAGCGGAATCTCAGGATGAATCGTCCGCCGCGGCGGACGATTCACAAATTCAGAGGCGACTGTCACTGTCTGGATTGCGGAAAAACCTTCAAATTTTCATGCCGCGCCTGCCGCAACCGCAGAGGAGTCTGTTTTTTCTTAACACTTGCCTGAAAAGCAGATCCCTCTCTGCGTCCCGCGCCCGCCAAACTGTGGCGGGAAAGAAAAAGCGCGGGATTACATTCGGGACGACACGCGCGGCGCTTTTTCAGCAAACTGTTTAGGCGTTTGCTTGGTGAGCGCGGGGGAATTCTGGGTGGGAGATTACTTCTTCGCTTTGGACACGGTGACGGTCACAGTGGGCTGCAATCAAGATGAGCCATTGATAGAGGTCGAGGTCGCCGAATACCGGATGCCTGAAGAAGTGCGTCCGTAAATCGGATTGGGTGTTGACGGCAAAATTTTGCGTAACGCGGCGCGCGGCTTCGAATTCCGGCAGTAGCTGTTCGTGCGGCCAGCGGCCCGTGGGAACTAGGATTTCCGGCGCTTGGAGACGAACCACGCGCGCTACTGCGTCCGCAAACATGGTGTGATCCCGACCTTCCAAGGCGCTGCGCCGGGAAGGATCGGGGCCTTTCTGCACAGTATCTTGAATGCGATCGAGCACCCGTGTTTCGACGGTGACAACGTGCTCGACACATTCGGCGACGGTCCACCGGCCGGGCGCGGAGCGATAGTGCCATTGTTGAGGCGAAAGGCCGTGCGTCAAGCGCAGCAAGTTTTCGCGGGATTCTGCCAGGTGGTGCAATGCGAATTCGCGTTCGGCGGGAGTCATCTTGTCGGCCTTCGTGATATCACATTGCTTGGAAACTGAAGAAACTGGGGTGAGCGACGGGGTTTGAACCCGCGACCCTCGGTGCCACAGACCGATGCTCTACCAGCTGAGCTACGCTCACCGCCGAGTGGTTCTGTAGTTTACACCATCTGAAGGGTGCTGCAACGAAATCGGTATGCGCTGGGAGCTTCGTTCCGAACTGGGAATGGGAGGCGTGGGTTGGGGCGGGATTATTTTACAAGAATGAGGAAACGTTTGCGTGGCGGAGATACGTCTAAGAGCGAAGGAGTGTGCGCGGCTGGAGCGCATCACTATATTATAGATAGGATTGGCCCGAGTATTGCAGATTTGGAGTTGGGCCAAACCGGGCGGGGAATTCTGGGGGAGCGTTTGATGCGTTTTACGCGCTTGATGAATTCGGTGAGTTTGACGAAGGGACGCTTGGCGGGGGACGCGAAGTACGCGCTGATTATGCTGGCGGGGGCGGCGCTTGGGGTCGCTCTGTGCAACGCGCGCGCGGACGGGGTGGCGGAGCACGCTTCGATGCCGCGTGCGGCACAGGCGGCGCCGCAACAGTCACCCGCGCAACAAACACCCCTGACGCAGAAAGTTGGCGCTGTAAAATCGATTAGTGGGAATGCGCTGGTTTTGATCGCCGACGGCGGCAGCGAGGTGAGCGTGACCGTCGTGAGCAACGCGAAAATTGTACAGGTGGCGCCGGGAGAAAAAGATTTGAAGTCAGCCACGCCGATTGCGTTGACGGACTTGCAGGTGGGCGATCGAATTCTGGTGAGGGGACGAGCGTCGGATGACGCGAAGACGATGATGGCGGTGGGAATCATCGCGATGAAGAGCAAGGACCTGGAAGCGAAGAAGACGCAGGACCGGGAAGATTGGCAAAAGCGGGGCATCGGCGGGTTGGTGAGCGCGGTAGATTCCGCGACGGGCACGATCACAATTTCCACGGGGACTGGAGCGACGGCGAAAACCGTGGCGATCCAGACAACGAAGAACACGGTGTTGCGCCGCTATGCGCCAGATTCGGTGCAGTTCGATGATGCGAAGCCCGCCGCGCTGGATCAGATCAAGACGGGAGATCAAGTGCGCGCGCGGGGAACGAAGAGCGCGGACGGCAGCGAATTTGCGGCGGATGAAATAGTCTCCGGAACTTTCCGCAACCTGGCTGGAATTATTACTGCGATTGATGCGAGCGCGCAGACGATTTCTTTGACGGACTTGATCAGCAAGAAGCCGGTGGTGGTGAAGATTACGGCGCAATCGCAGGTGCGCAAGATTCCGGCACAGATGGCGCAGATGATTGCGATCCGGCTGAAGGGCGGCGCAGCAGGAGTCGGGGCTGGAGCAGCGGGAGGCGCGGCGAGCGGTGGCGACGCGAACGGTGGGCAACGTTCTGGCGGCGGTGCTGGAGCGGGCGCAGCGGGGAATGGCGCCGGAGGTGGTGGCGGGCGCGGCGACTTCCAACAAATTGTGAACCGTCTGCCTGCGGCTACGCTGGCTGATTTTCAGAAGGGCGACGCCGTTATGGTGGTGTCCACGCAGGGCACCGATGCGGGCGGCGTAACTGCAATCACTATGCTGGGAGGCGTAGAGGCGATATTGGCCGCAGCGCCTGCCGGAAACGCATCGCAAGCGATGTTGCTTTCGCCGTGGAGCCTGGGCGGCGGAGCGCCCACGGGTGACGCCTCGGGTGGAAATCCATAAATCATAATCAGCTTACCGATTCTTAGTCTTTCAGGAGACGGAATGAAAGCCCGGGTCTTTTTATTTTCATCGTTTATCGCACTGATAATCGCGGTGTTATTTTTCTGCGCCGGCGCCACGTTTGCACAGACTGCGGCACCGAGCGCTGCGCCGACTGCTGTGCAGACTGGCACTGGAACAATTCGCGGGCAGGTGACGGATCCATCGGCTGCGGCGGTGGTGGGCGCGTCAATCATTGCGACGGCGCCGGACGGAACGGGCCTGGCGGCGACCACAAATCGCGACGGAGTTTTCGAGCTGAAGGGCGTGGCGCCGGGAAAATATACGGTGGAGGTGATCGCGAAAGGCTTCGCGTTGTACAAGAACGACGCGGTGCAAGTGGCGGCGGGGCAGGTGCAGCAGCTGACGATCGCGTTGACAATCGAAGTGGAGCAGCAACAGGTGACGGTGACAGGCGATTCAGGCGCGGTGGACGTGAGCCCGACGAACAATGCGGGCGCGATTGTGATCAATGGGGCCGCGCTGGATGCGTTGCCGGATGACCCTGATGAGTTGCAGACCGACTTGACGGCGCTGGCTGGGCCTTCGGCAGGGCCGAACGGCGGGCAATTTTATATTGACGGATTCACGGCGGGGCAGCTGCCACCGAAATCCGCAATTCGCGAAATCCGCATCAATCAAAATCCGTTTTCGGCCCAGTACGACAAGGTGGGTTACGGGCGAATTGAGGTTTTCACGAAGCCGGGCACGGACAAATGGCACGGCGGATTTTCGGTGAACGGGAATGATTCGGCGTTCAACACGCGAAACCCGTTTTTCAATTCGAGCGAGGCGTCTGGCACGCCATATCCCGGCTATTACTCGGTGCAATACAGCGGAAACATCGGCGGGCCGCTGAGCAAGAAGGCTTCGTTTTTTTTTACGGAAGATATTCGCGACATTCACGACCTGGGGATCGTGAACGCGCTGCAAGTGAACCCCACGACGTTCGCGGTGACGCCGTTCAGCGCGGCGGTGCCCAATCCGAAGACGCGCTACAACATCGGTCCTCGGCTGGATTACGCGGTGACGAAAAACAACACGTTGACCGTGCGCTATCAGTATTACCGGAATGACGAAATCAATGACGGTATCGCCGGCTTCTCCTTGCCGTCGCAAGGCTACAATTCGCTGAGCACCGAGCAGACGCTGCAAATCGGCGACACACAGATTTTTGGCACGAAGGTGGTGAACGAAACGCGCTTCCAATGGCTGCACGACGAAAGCAATCAGACGCCGCAGAGCATCGCGCCGACCGTCGTGGTTCCTTTGGCGTTCATCGGGGGCGGGAATAGCGGCGGGTTGATCAATGACAACACCAACCAGTACGAATTTCAGAACTACACCTCGGTTCAATACACTAGGCATTTCGTGAAATTTGGGGCGCGGCTGCGAGGTTCGACGGACTCGAACAGTTCTACCGGGGGATTTAACGGGACATATATTTTTCCGTCGGTGGCTGCGTACATTGCCACATTGCAGGGCACGCCTTCGGCGAACCAATTCACGGTGACGGCGAATCCGGCGAACACGACGCTCGCGGCGAATCCGTTTGCGCACGTAGGATACGTGGATGTGGGATTGTATGTGGAAGACGACTGGCGCATACGGCCCAACATTACTTTGAGTTACGGACTGCGCTTCGAATCGCAGAACGATATCGCCAATCACGCGGATTGGGCGCCGCGGCTGGGATTTGCGTGGGGAATTGGCGGCGGAGGAAAGACCGCGCCGAAGACGGTGTTGCGCGCAGGATTCGGGGTGTTCTACGACCGCTTTCTGTCGGCTGACATCTTGGAACAGGACCGGTTGAACGGGACTTCTTTGGCGGGGTATGTGGTGCCAAGCCCCGATTTCTTCAATCCTAATCCTGCGCCGCCGCCGCTGCTGACGCCCAGTCCGACGCAGTTGTTAACTTTTTATCAGCCGAACCAGAATCTGCACGCGCCTTATTTGGCGCAAACGGCGGTGAGCCTGGAACGGCAATTGAATAAGGTTACGAATCTGAGCGTGTCGTATCTGAATTCGATTGGCAACGACCAACTGCTGACGAACAACATCAACGCGCCGACCAATCTTTCCACCATTGAACCTTATTACCTGAATCCAGCTTTGGCGATTCGCAATGTCCCGTTCCAGAATATCTATCAGTACGAGTCGGGGGCGATCTTCCGGCAGAATCAATTGTTCGTGCAAAGCCGGGTGCAGGCGGGGCAGAAGCTGACCTTGTTCGCGTACTACGTGCTGAATTATGCGAACAGCGACACGTCGGGCGCGAACAGTTTTCCTTCGAATCCTCTGAATTTTATGCAGGACTACGGGCGGGCGTCGTTCGATATTCGCAACCGCTTCTTTCTGGGCGGATCCGTGGGACTGAAGTGGGGATTGCGCCTCAGTCCGTTCCTGATTGCGAGTTCCGGCGCCCCGTACAATGTGACTTTGAGCCAGGATTTAATCGGTAGCTCGCAATTGAATCAGCGACCTTCGTTTTCAACCGCTGCGCCGGGTGGCGCGATCATAGCTGTTCCGGGATTTGGGACTTTCAATACGTTGCCGGGTGTGAACGCGATACCGATTCCCGTGAACGCCTTTACGGGGCCGAACCATTTCACGCTGAACCTACGGCTGGCGAAGACGTTTAATTTTGGGCCGGAAAATAAAGGCGGGGGTGGCGGAGGAGGAGGCGGCGGAGGAGGGCGCGGCGGTGGCGGAGGAGGGCGCGGCGGTGGCGCGAATCCGTTTGGCGGCGGACCGGGAGCATTGGGGGGCAATACCTCGACGAAACGCTACAGCGTTACGCTGAGCGTCAATGCGCGCAACGTGTTCAACGATGTGAATTTGATGAATCCGAGCGCGGTTTTGAATCCACCACCGGTTGCGGGTGGGAGCGCATCGTTCAACGCGGCGTTCTTCGGAGTGTCGAACCAGCTGCAGGGCGGACCATTTTCGTCCGGTGCGGCGAACCGGCAGGTTTACTTGCAGGCGGGATTTTCGTTCTGAAGCGTGGCGCTACGCCGATCACGGTTTGGCTGATGGCATGACCAGTTTCTCTACTACTGGGACCGGCAGCGGGCCTTCATCGAGAACCAGGTCGTGAAATTTTAGGAGATTGAAATTTTTTCCGGCAGCGGCTTGATACTTCTGGCGCAGCGCGAACCATTCGCGAATGCCGACGTAGTAGGTGGGTAGTTGGGTCGAGCTTAGTTTGACGCGCAGTAATTTTCCTTCCGCTTCGGCCTGGGTTTGAAACGATTCCTTGGTCATCAGATCCAGCGCTTCCTGGTCGGTCATGTTCATGGTGTGCATTTTGATATCGAGGATGGCGTTGGATATTACGCGCAGGCGAATTTTGCGCATGACCATGCGGAAGCGCGGATCGTTATCGAGGAAGCCCTCGTCCATCATTACTTGCGCGATGTACTCGGCCCAGCCTTCGACGTAGGCGCCATTGGCGTAGAGCGAGCGGAGCAGGCGGCGGCGTTCGGGCTGGATGTTGTTGAGGTGCTCGAACTGTATGTAATGGCCGGGAAGCGCTTCGTGAATGCTGAGCCACTGCAACGTGAAATCGTTGTACTCGCGCAACTTGGATTCGACTTTGGCGGCAGGCATTTGTGGATCAATCAGCGTGACCCAATATTGGGCTTCCGCTTGCGGTTCGAGCGGAGGAGCGCTGTGGAAGCCGGCGACCGAATAGATGCCGCGTTCGAAAGGCGGGGTGGGGATTACTTTCAGGTTGTCGCGCGAGCTGAGCGAGACGATTTTTTTCTCGCGGATGAATTTGGTGATGGTGACGAGGTCGGCTTCGATGGTTGGTTGTAACTGATCGGGGCTGGGGTGATGGTCGGAAATTTTTTGCAGCACTTCCTGGATGATGAGGTTTTCGCGGTCGTGCTGGGGGAGATTCGAGCGATCGGTGTGGTCCGGATACATCTGCGCGTGCAGGGGCAGCGCGATTTGCAGCATTTCGGCGCGGACGGACTTCATGTCCTGCTCGGCGCTGGCTAGAACTTCTTCCGGAGTGACCGCGGTTTCCATTACCAATGCAAATTTCTGGGCGTAGAGTTCCTTGCCGAGGCGCCAGGTGAGATTCGAGGGTTGCTTCGCGAGCGAGTTCTGCAGCCACGCGGAAAAATCTTGCAAGGATTTTATGGCGGGCGGAGCCACGGCGTCGTACTTGGCCTTCTGTGGCGAGCCAGCGGGAATTTCGGCGGCGAGTGTGTGTTCGATGAGGTCAATGTTGCCGGAGTTTTCGTCCACGGCTGTGGAGATCCAAACGGGGTCGGAGTCGGCGAGGTACGGCTGGACCTGCGCGAGGAGGCGGGGAATTTGGCTGACGCGCGAGAGGACGTGACCGACGCGGACATCGTGCGGCGCGTAATTCTGGGTGAGCGGAAGGAACAGGGCGTTGCCGATAAGCTCCACGACGACTGTGGGATTGTGTTTGTAGCTTTGAATCCGATCGAACTCGAGAAGGTTGAGGCCGATTTGATCGTCGATAAGTTGCCAATCGGCGGCGTCCTCGGGATCCAACGCGGATGGGGGCGTCTCTCTGTGGAAGCGCTCGCGCCAATCGGCGTAGAAGTCGCGCTGCGTTTCGAAGGACTGTGGACTGAAATCGTCGACGAGCGCATCGAGAGCGAGGGGCCTGTGCGATCTCGGGTCCATATGCGAGTGATAGCCTGCCGCTGAAGCGCTCACGGGAGACCACGAGAGCGAATCTTTCATGAACTGGTCGCTGAGGACTGCAAATTTTTTCGCGGCGGCGGCGCGAGCTGCGTTGGACGACGGGTCCTGCTGCTGTGAGTTGGAACGTTGCGAGATCATAAGCGTCAGTAGAACCGCGGCGGCACAGAACACGCAACGCCTTGGCATCGAGAGTCCTTTCAATCGCACGGGCACATTCAGCTGGGCCGGCGGAAGGGAATTGGCGCGCTACGTTTGCGCTTGGCGGAAGATTGTTGGAGGCGTTCGCGGGCTTGGTCGGCCCAGGGGCCGTTGGGCGCATAACGCAGATAGAGCGCCCACTGTTCGTGGGCGGCTTTGCGTTCACCGCGCTTTTCGTAGGCGAGCGCGAGATTGAAATGGACGTCGGCGTGGGCGGGCATGGCGCGGGCGGCGCGGCGGAGGTGGTCAATGGCTTCGTCAAGCTCGCCGAGTTCTTCGAGAGTGCAGCCCAGGTTGTAACGCGAGATCCCGTTGAGCGGATCGATTTGCACGGCGGCGAGGAAGCAGTTGCGCGCGTCGGTGAGCTGGCCAATCTGGTAGTAGGCGACGCCGAGATTGATGTGCGCTTCGATCCAGCTCGGGGCGAGATCCACGACGCGCTGATAATTTTCGATCGCTTGTGGGAGAGTTTCGGCGCGCGATTCGCAATCGAGCGCGGATTGAAAGAAATCTTCGGGAGTGGGGCCGGCCATGGCGTGCAATTTCGTGGGCTGAGGAGCGAGGTCAAATGGGAAAGCCCACTGGCGCAGAAAAGGATTGAAGGGACGCTCGGAGCCGGGAGGAACGACGTGAATTTCGCGGCCGAATTCGACGAGACGAAGTTCCTGGATCGGCAGGGGTGAGGCCCCAAATTGCTTTTCCATCAGACTGATGGCGCGGCGAACGCGTTTGGCAGGGACGTGATTTTGGGTGATGCGTTGGATGGAGCGCAGGGCAACGAGGTCGCCGAAGCTGTAAAATCGCTCGCCCCAGCGGGCTTCGGGGCGCACCAAGCGCAGACGTTCCCAGTAACGAAGACGGTTCGGCTCAAGACCCAGGATGCGCCCGACTTCAGTTCGCGTATATCGCTGCCCCAATCCGCTCGTCCCCCACACGCCCTGGTGATGCTGCGAATGATTATGCACCTGGTGTCAACTCTTGCCTATGGTACTCGGTTGTGGATAACTTCACGGCTGCGCGGGCCGGCGCGCGGCGGCGTTCGTGGCAGGCGATAACCAGAAGAGGACAGGCGGTTGCGCGGCGTGGGGGGCTTGCTAGACTTTGAGAGGCAGTTGCCCACCACGATGGCTCTTGATACCGCTGAACGATTGTATCTGGACCGCCAGGTCACCCTGGCTCGAGCCATTTTTGTGGCTTTGGCACTTGTGGATTTGATTGAGATGTCGGTGGCGGGGTCGCGGACGGCGGCGGCGATATTTCTGGCGGTTTATTTGCTGCTGGCGCTGGCGGTGCTGTTGTACGAACGCCTCTCGAGCGAGACGAGCTTCACGATTCCGCTGGTGGCCGACTTTGTGGCGCTGGCGGTGTTCCTATTTCTGACTCCTACGGTTTCCGCGTGGTGGTTTCTGTTCCTGTTTGTGGTTTTCGCGCTGGCGACGCAGGGAGACACGCGCCTGATGCTGGCGCTGGTGACTGTGGCGACCGCGGGAATCATCTTTCGCGTGGCGATGATGGAATTATCCGGGTGGAGCGGCGCGTGGCACTGGCTGACAATCGGCCTGGGCACGGTGATTTCCGGGTTGGGGATGGGATTTCTGGGAGCGCGAGAACGCGAGCACCTGGAGCGGCAACAATTTCTGGAAAAAGTCTCGCGCCTGCTGCAGTTTGATCGTGGCCTGACGGAATCGGTGCGGCAGGCGCTGGGTGAAATTGCGCTGGCGTTCGAATGCGAGCAGGCCTGCCTGGCAATTCGCGACGAAGAACTGGAGCGGCTGTTCGTCTGGAAGATTCATCCGAACGATCGGGAATTGGGCGGGCCGGAAACGCTGCCGCTTTCGCGCTCGGACACGTTCTTGACGGATGCGTTTGAGAGTTCGTTCTGCTGGGACTTTAACGATGGTGCCGGAACCGGATTCGGATGGGACCGGCGCAGTGGACAGACATTTCGCGGACTATCGGCGCCGCCGGAATCGACGCGCGAGGAATTTGGGGCGCGCGCGTTGCTAGCGGTGACGATTGAGGCGGGTGGTAGGCCTACGGGGCGGGTGCTGCTGGTGAATCCCAATGGATCAAGTGCACCTGGCGGGTTAAGTGCGACGGGCGCAACAACCACAATGGGCGGAACGAATGGGACTGCCAGGCTCAACGGTGCGAACGGGTCACACCGGAGATTCACGCGGGGCGACCTGCGGTGGCTGGAGCAGATTGTGCGACATGTGGGCCCGCCGCTAGAGAACGTCTTTCTAATGAGACACTTACGGGCACGGGCGGTGGAATCGGAGCGCAGCCGAATTTCGCGCGATCTGCACGACGGGATCCTGCAGACCCTGCTGAGCCTGAATATTCAGCTAGACGTCCTGCGCCGCAAGTTCCCCTGGACGCCGGAGCAGGCAGGCAAAGAATTGGAAACATTGCAAAAAACCGTGCAACAGGAAAGCGCGGAATTGCGTAGGATGGTTACAGACCTTCGGCCGCTGCGGGTTGAAAGCGCGGACATGAGGGAGCTGATGCTGGGTTTTGCGGAACGTTTCCGCAATGAAGCAGCGCTGGCAGTGGATTTATTCATCGAGGACCGGAATTTGCGTTTACCGGACCGGATTTGCAGGGAGCTATTCCAGATATATCGTGAGTCACTGAACAACATAAAAAAGCATGCGAAGGCGAGTCACGTCGTGGTAAAACTAGGGCAAGATGAGGCGAAAGTATCACTCGTTGTTGATGATAACGGGCGGGGCTTCAGCTTCTCCGGGCGATACAGCAGCGAAGAGCTGGACCGGTTGCGACTCGGGCCAATTTCGATCAAGGAAAGAACACGGGGTGTGGGCGGGACGCTGACGGTGGAGTCGAATC
>Ga0209655_10000896_pt1 | contig 11260 bp, 11 predicted proteins | sample BogFormECP03_OM2_FD_188236 | JGI IMG/M metagenome (GOLD analysis project Ga0209655, IMG submission 188236) | Bog forest soil microbial communities from Calvert Island, British Columbia, Canada - ECP03_OM2 (SPAdes) (version 2) | ecosystem: Environmental > Aquatic > Freshwater > Wetlands > Bog ...
GCAAGATTCGGATCGGCGAACGGCGCAAATCGTGGCGCCGGCGTGAGCGAACCATCGCTGCGAATCGCCACGCCCTTGGCGGTCCCGCGCTGAAATTCGGAGTATTCCGATTGGCGCCAGAAATGGGTGTGCTCGCTCTCCGCGGAAATCGTGAGCGCCAGCTCGCAGATCAGCACGGTCATCACCGCCAACACACACACCGCATTCGCTCGCCATTTCATCGGCTTCAATGCTCCTCTGTACGTCGGATTCACTTCACGGTGATGGTCAGCGCGCGCTGGCCCGTGATCACTTGATTCATCGCCACGGACCATTCTCCCGCCGACGATTGCCCAAGCAGACGGGCCCCGCCAGGATTTCGGCGCTGGTCGAGAATATTGATTTGCGACAGCGGCACGTTGGGAAGTTCCTTGTCTTCGACGAGCAGCGTAGGCGAAGACTGCATCAGCGTCGCATACAGGCGGTCATTGTGCCTCTCGCGATTGAGCAGCGCGACAAGTTGATCGAGCCCCGCCAGTTGTGACGCCGCGCCGAACGATTGCGTCATGCGATTCAAACTCTCCGCATCGCAGACCAGCAATTGCAGCGAGCCTCGCGCGGCTTGCGGCGGAATCGTGACGGGAATTTCCTGAATGAATGGCTCGCCGCGATAGGGACGCAACAACACTTTCACGCGAATCGTTTCGCCCGGCGAGACTTCGCTCTTCTCGCTCCAGGCGCTCTCGATCGAAGCCGACCGGCGTTCGGGCACGAGCTTCACGTTGATGGTGATTTGCCGCACGTGTGCCGGCTCGTACGGATTGTTGTAAATCTGCGTGAAAATATTCAGAACATCGAAGGCCACCTGCGTCCCGCCAGGCGCGGGCGCATCGGTAGGCGCATAGTAATCTTCAATCTTCGCCGGAGCATGATCTTTCAAATCGATCGTGCCGGTTACTTCAAGCGTGGTTCCTTCGCTATAAGCGGTATTGGTCGAAATTCCATTCTGCGTTGCGACCGCTACAAGGATGGGCGTGAGCTGCCGCACCTCGGCCACCTCAAAATGAAAATGCTTCTCCTCTTGAGGGGTGCTGATCGAGACGTCCATCGGAATCATCGGCGGCGCCGCGCCGAGCCGGCCCATCACGGCCGTGGTGCGATCCTCCGTTAAAGTTCCGATCACTCCGCTAGTGCTCATGATTTTCGTGGAAGCCATTTCCGAATTCAGCGTCATCACCACGTGCCCGCGCAGCAACGGCAGCGATACCGAGCCAAATCCGAAAAGCGGATGGCCGCAAGCAAATACGCGGTCCCCAACGAGCGCAGTCACCGTGCAGCCAGCAGTAAGCGAAAGGTCGCCGCCCACAAGCTGCATTCCCACCATATCGCCCGGCTTGATATTCGCATCATCAGGCGAAGGCGCGTCAGTTCCGCCGAGAGCGGTGGCCATGCCCAGTGCCGTGAATTGACTCTGAAATTGCCCAAGCACTGCCGGCGATATTCCGGTAGAAACCAGCGGCGTTTCGATCGGCTGCAAATAATTTCCCGCGCCGAATGGTGCTCGCTGCAAAATGTCCGCGGGTATGGAAATTCTCGTCCCTGATTCAGTACCGCCGGAGCCCGTAGGAGTCGCCGGCAAAGCTGCAGGTGTTCCGGGCAGGGCGTTTTGAATATCGAGAATACTGGCGATCGGCGTAACGCCGCCGATGGCCTCTTTTGTGAAAATTCCCAGCTTCAGCGAAAGCGCGCCAGCGAGTTTCCCATTGAAGTAAACGGGACTGCCGCTCATGCCGGCAACAACGCCGGAATGTTCGACCTTTTCGCCATGCAGTTGGACCAGAATCACATCCTGCTTCGGCCCCAGCGCATTGCGCAGGATGCCAATCACCTCCAGATCCATCGGCTCGATTTTGTCGCCCGAAAAAATGGTGTAGGCGATGCCTTTCATTCCAGGCTGAATCTGGTCAATAGAAATAGTGCCACCGTCATCGGCAGCGGGAAGCCAGCCAGCCAAAAGCAGAAAAATTGCGACGATTGCAACGCGAAAGATGTATCGAGGATAAGTTCGCATGAAATTCGATGATACCCGCCTCGCCCAGCACAGAGCAACAAAACCAGGCAGCAAGTTTAGATGCCGGTTAACGCCACCACGTAAGTACCGCCGGCGTCTCGGCCGGCTCTTTTCGGCCCTGTCGCCTTTACCTGGATCGAGCCACGACGGCAGGGGGATGCGTTCACCACTCCGCCGGTCTAACTATGAACGTTGGTTTTACTTTTCCTTGCATCCCGCAACCGCAGAACTAGGTCAACTTGGTTGTCCGACCTACGACAACAATTTTTGTCACCAGGGCGCGAGGGCGCCATCCATCCCCGTGCTAAAATTTCGCCGTGAGCAAAAAGAAAATCCGTCCGGGGAAAAAGATCGACGGTGTGGTCGAGCTGCCCGGGGACAAATCGATTTCGCATCGTTACGCAATTCTGGCCGCGCTAGCCGAAGGTGGCAGCGAAATCTCGAATTATGCCAGCGCCGCCGATTGCCGCAGCACGCTAGATTGCTTCGAGCGGCTCGGCGTGAAAGTCCAGACGAATGAAAGAGTTGTACGCATCCACGGCCGCGGCCTGGATGGCCTGATTGCGCCGCGGCGCACTCTCGACGCCGGAAATTCCGGCACGACAATGCGCCTGCTAACCGGCGTCTTGGCCGGGCAAAAGTTCAACTCGAAAATCACCGGCGATTCCTCGCTCAGAAAGCGCCCCATGCGCCGCATTTTGGAGCCCCTCGCGCAAATGGGCGCAAAAATCGACGCCAAGGAAGGCGGCTTGGCCCCACTCGAAATTCTGGGCCGCACATTGAGCGGAATTTGCTATACCGCCCCGATCCCCAGCGCCCAAGTAAAATCAGCCATCCTGCTGGCCGGCCTTTTCGCCGAAGGTGAAACCTCGGTGGAAGAAAATGTCGCCACGCGCGATCATCTGGAAATCGCGTTACGCGAATTCGGCGCCAAAGTCAGCAAAATCGACAAGGTAACGCGCATAGTGGCGCGTCCGCGGTTACAAGGCCGCGCACTCGCCGTCCCCGGCGATCTTTCCTCAGCGGTGTTTTTTATTGGCGCGGCGCTGGTTCTGCCCGGGTCGCAAGTGGTGATTCACAATGTGGGATTAAATCCAACTCGGTCGCGCGTTCTCGATGTGTTGATTTCGATGGGCGCGCCGATACATATCGCGTCACTGCAGTTGCGCGATGGGGAATTGGTCGGCGATCTATCGATCAAGCATGCCGAATTATCCGGAGGAGAGATTTCCGGAGCGCAAGTGGCGGAAATGATTGATGAGCTGCCGATGCTGGCGGCGCTAGGGCCTTACACGCAGCAGGGAATTGTGATTCATGACGCGAAGGAATTGCGCGTGAAAGAGAGCGATCGCATTGCCGCACTAGCCGAGGCTTTGCGGGCGATGGGCGCGCTGGTGGACGAATTTCCGGACGGCTTGCGCGTCGGCGGACGGTCGGCGGGAAAATTGCGCGGTGCCAAGATCGATCCACACAACGATCATCGCATCGCCATGGCGATGGCCGTCGCCGCGCTGGGCGCAGCGGGAGATTCGGCAATCGTGGATGCGGACTGCGCCGCTATCTCATTCCCCGAATTCTTCCCCACGCTGGACCGGCTGGTCGAGCATTAGTCTCTCGCACCGCCGGCGTCTCTGCCGGCTCTTTCACGAGCGCAAGAGTCGGCAACGGCGGCAATCTAGGACGCAGCGCAGAATTGAATTCACGGCACCGATTGAATCCTGCGGTTCGTCCGCGGGCGTCGCTTGTAACGGAATCACGATCGAAAGAGCCGGCAGAAACGCCGGCGGTACGGGGCTAAGATTCGGATTTACGTAGGTTGATTGTGCCGTAGGTGGTATCGAGCGTGATTTTCGGACCGTGGTTGCCCACTTTGCCGTTCAGCTTTTTGGTGTCGCCCGAGGTCTCATGGTTCAAGCTGGCATCGTCGAACTCGCTGTCGATTTCGCCGGAGCGCGAAGCGGCGCTGATTTCAAATGACGATTTCGCGGGGAGCGCTACATCGATGCCGCCGGAATCGTTTTGCACATTGATTTCGTCGGTCGGCGGCTTCTTCAGCGTGATCGAAACGTCGGCATGCGCGTTGTTGATGTCCATGCGTCCGGCGGCGTTCTCGATCTCGACCGATTTATCGTGCGTCTTTAGCTTGATGCTGCCATCCACGTCGGAAATCTGCAGGGAATCGGAATCGAGATCGAGCCGCCCGTGCATCTTCAGAATCGTCAAATCGGTGCGCGAGGAAATGAACTGCGTGGTTTGCGCAATGTTGGAGACTTGAATGGGGCCAAAAAACTCGCCATCAATCGTGGCGTTGCCCGAGACGTCGCTAAGTTCCACGCCATTGCCCTTGCCGCTTAGCCCGACATCGCCATGAACTTGAGCGATGCGTACGTCCCCGTTCTGCATCTTGGCGGTCACGTCGCTGCCGACGTCGTGAATGGTAATGTCGCCGCTGAGTGAAATTGCAGTGACTGCACCGCTGATTCCGGCGATGGTGAGGTCCCCGCTATCGGTTTGTGCCGTCACGCTGACTTGCTTCGGCAAATGAACTTCGAGATCCACGCGCGTGTGCGTGCGATCGCCGGATATTCCGCTCGGCTCCACTCGAAATCCACCGTTCACCGGTGTCACGTTAATTTTGATTTCGGACGCGCGCTTCGATGATTCAGAATCGCTCACGGACGAAACCGTCTTGGTCGCGACGATTCTTAGATCGGTATCCTCGTCCGCAAATACCGTAACGTCGCCACGCGGCGTATTCACGCTGATGGAAGAATTCGGCTTCACCGGCACGGGCGGCACATCTTCGCTCACCGGTACGCCTTTCTTCATCCACATATCGTTCCACGAGAAAGAATCCGTATCACCCAACTGCTCGCGAATTCTGCCAATGCCCCACATTCCCGTCACAGCCACGAACAGCAGAATGATCAAGGCAATTTCGCCGCCGCTCAGCCAAGGCGGACTCGCATCGCCGGATTGCCGCGCCGAAAAATTATCAATGAGCTTGGCGATGCCCCAGACAATCAGAATCACCGGCCAATACAAGCGCACCAGATGGCCGATGCCAAGTTGCGGATAATGATGAATGAGGAGAAAAAGGACGCCGACCAGAATCAGCAATAGGCCGCCGAAGATCGATTGCCGTCCGCTGCGAGCTGGGCTCATTGTGTGGCTGTAGAATCCTTCGCTACGGCCTGCGGGAAAATCACTGCTGCGGCCGCGGTTCCGAGGTGATATGGCCCGCGGTTGAGGCAGTGGCTTCGATTAGCTTGATGACGCCAATTACGATCAGCAAAATCGGCCAGAGATCGCCGAAGGAATATCGATTACTGAACTCGGCTACCAGAAAGAGCACTCCAAGAGTAATCAGTATCGCTGGACCCATTAGGCCTCGCAGCCGGCATCTCGCGCACGTGCATCGCACTCTGTCGCCCATTTGCGCTCCCGCTACGTCCGCGACCGCTTCACGTAAAGCCAGACTCCAATCGCGATCAAAATTACCGGCCAGCCTCTATTCACCCAATCGCCGTTGATCAAGCCCAGGTTTCCCATCAGAGCGAGCACGCCCAGGGCAATCAATACGAATGCGCCCACGGGTCGAGCTGGTGCGACTGGGGCGCCTTCGACTCCCGGCTCGGCGACTTGCCGGCCTCGCGCTCCGCGATAGGAATCGAGCGAAGTGTAAATTGGGAACATGCCGAATGCGATCCATGCCAGCGGGGTCAGATTGCCGAAAGCTTCGGTTAGTCCGACGGCCATAAGTCCGGCCCAGATCGCCACGTGAATCAAAGCACGCGTGTAATCGCCGTTATAGACCGCACCGAGTCCTGGGATCAGTCCGAGTGCCGCTGCAGCGGCGGTATTCGCTCGCGGCGGCGGCGCTGTGCCAATTGCGGTCCCGGCGAGCGAATTGGCGAGGCAATCCTCGCAATAAAGAGCGCCGCGGACATCGCGCGCACATTCGTGGCACAGCGGCTTGCCGCAATTGCGGCAAAATCCGGTCGCGTCCACATCCACGTGCGTGGCGCACTTCATGGCGAGCTCCTTACGAAAGTTTGCGCGACGACGAACGCATAGAGCGACGAACTGCGATTCGAGCTGCGCCCCGGATGCGGCGAACCTTGCGACTTTTGTTCGGGCTGCGCGCTAGGCGGCTGAGCGGGCGGCTGTTCTTCGCGCGCCGGAGAATCCGGAGGACGCAGCCGCGATTGAATTTCGTACACCACGCGCAAGTCGTTCACGTATTTCACGCCGCGCGCGTAAACCAGATGCGACTGGCGGTTCATCGAACGATAGATATTGACTGGATTCAGATCGGCCTTGCGAATCTTCGCCGGATTCAATCCCGCGGCATACAACAGAATGATCACGCTCGCCGCCGCAGTCGCCATTCCGATCGCAAAACGCGGCTGCAAGAGCGAGGGCGCCCAGGCCAGCCAACTCCGCCAGCCGTGCTTCGGAGCGCGAGGCCCGAGCGTCTGATCCAGAATCGCGGAGATGAGTCGCGCGGGCGTTTCGATCGGCTCGAGCGATTGAACGCGGCGCACCATGCCGCCGACCTGCGCGATGAGCTGAGCGCAACGCGCGCACCCGGCCGCATGAGCCTCGAACTCGGCTCGTTCGCCGGCGCCGAGCAAACCATCCAAATAATCGCTCAGCCGCTCTTCGGTTTGTGCGCAGTTCCAGTTCATGATCGCGTCAGTCTGGCTTCAATCCCATCTGTTCCAAAATTCGCGCCAGCTCGATTCTCCCGCGGTTGATTCTCGATTTTACCGTTCCTTCCGGCACCAAAAGAACTTCTCGTATTTCGCTGTATTCCAAACCCTGCAAATCGCGCAAGATTACCGCTTCTCTGAGTTCCGGTGAAAGCTTCGCCAATCCTCGTTGCACCTGCGCGCTGAGTTGCGCTTCCGCGACGATCTTGTCCGGCATGCGTCCGCTCGATTGTTTCTCCTCGAGCTGCGGCATTTCGTCCTCGATCGAATCGGTCATGCGGTCGCGCCGCGTTCGACGGTAATGATCCACCAGCAAGTTGCGCGTCACGCTGGTGAGCCAGGTCGCAAATCCGCCCGAAAGTTCGCGATAGCTGGCCAGCGAGCGATAAATCTTGAGGAAGACTTCCTGGCTCAAGTCTTCCGCTTCCGTCGAGTTGCCTGTGAACCGGTAGCATATATTGAACACACGCCGGGAATGGCGTTGAACCAGCTCTTCCCACGCCGGCCCGTCGCCCCGCAGGCAGTGCTGGACCAGTTGAGCGTCGGGCTGCAATAGTAGTCAGCCTCACCACTTCCATCAGGATCCGGCCTCACCCTAAGTAACGCAAATTACGGCCGAAATGTTCCGTATAGAGCGGCATCTTAGCCGCGCAGGTCTCCAAAATACAAGCGAGGGCGAAGGGAAAGTGAATCGGGCGGCGCAAGCGAGGCGCCGGTCGCAAGCGGCAAATTCAGTGAATGCCGGGCAGAAAGCGAGCCGTTTTGGCCGCGTACCGGTCGTAATCAGCACCGAAGAGTTTGCGAAGATGATCTTCCTCGAGCTGCACGCGCCGCAAATTCACCCACAGCCATCCGAAGAAAAAGAACCAGGCCAGTATGCTGCCAAGAGTGAGCGCGAAGGCGATGCGCGAGGCGATTAGCGCGGCATATCTAGGGTGACGCACAAACCGGTAGGGCCCCTTGGTCATCACCTTGCGCTCGGATAAATCGCCGGCGAAAACTTTGGCCAAGTAACGGTCGGTCCAAATCAGCCAGACCGCTCCGGCCAGGTACAAAACGAGGCCGATGGTTTGCAACACGGGATTGAGCAGTTGCGGAACGAGGTGCCAGTGGCCGTAATCGAGGAATACCGTCAGCTCAGCGATGGCAAAAATGGTGATCCAGCGCAACATCCACGGGTCGTAAGTCACTCCGGCCGCTTCTTCCATCACTTCGCGGGAGCGGAAAATCGAGCGATGAAAGCGCATCATCGCGCAACCCCAAACCAAGCTGACCAGCAAGAATCCAGTGGAGAATATGTCCAGGCGTTCCCAGGGGCGCGGCGAATGCCATTGCCAGAGACAAGCGACCGCCGCGACGAAGTAGCCGGCAATAAAAAGCAGCGTCGCCAAATACGCATGCGATTGAGGGTTCGCCACCTCCGGCGCTTGCGACGACGCCGGCGCTCCTCGCGAATCGCGCGCGGCAATTCCGCCGTCCATCGCGCCCAGATGATTCACTTCGGCCACCTGCATCTGCGGCTCGCCCAAGTCATATCGGCTATTTTCCCCGGCGGCATCTTATCTGTCCTGTGACCCACAAGACAAGCACGCTCCGCCGCAATCGTGAAAATATTTTTCTGGGCCAAGGTAGTATCGCGGCGATGCGTCTGCTTTCGCAGCGGCGCGCTTTAGCGTGGCATCTTCGTTCGGCGCGAGAGAATGCCCCCTAAAGGGCGCCGCTACGAAACACTACGAAACTTTCTGCAGGCTCGAATACACGCAAAAATTGAGTTTGGGATCCTGCGCCGATTTTTCGAGAAATCCTGACGACCGCAAAATCCGTTCCTCCGCCGGCGCCACATAAACTAGATAAATCGGCCGCTGATTTTGCTGCCAGGACGATTGCACGTTCGCGAGCACGTGCTCGAACACGCGCGCCTCGCAAGGATCGAAGAAGAAAAGCACCAGAGGATCGGAAGGAAGATAGTATTGCGTAAAATCCATATTCACGGATTCGATGTATTTGCACTTCTGCGTGGCACTCGAGTAGCGAATGATATTCTGCTGCGCGATAGCGTTCAGTTGCGGCGAAAACTCGATGCCGATCACCTGCTTGAAAGGATACTCCGAGGCCATCAACAGCGCCCGGCCCTTGCCCGATCCGAAATCGATGAACACAAAATCCTCGAAGCGAATCGGCAGTCCTTCCAGGATCGCGAAGAAGCGTTCCGGCTCGATGGCCGCATAATTTCTGCCGTAAATCCAATTGGGGCTGGGAATGTCCAGATCGCTGAGGTAGGTCCAGCCGCCGACTTCGCCATCCGTTTTGACGCTGTATTTCCGATCGAAATCACTATGCTCGGGCTCGCGTTCAAGCCGCTTTACCATCATGTATTCGCGCAGCAGGTGAAAGGGAAGGAGAGCGCTGCGCAGAATCGTTACCGTCACGCCGCGCTCCGCCAGCGATCGTCTAAATCGCGGCAGCACGGTTCTCATCAGTCGAGGCATCGAGGGTCCGGGTTAGCGGACCGATAGTATCATTCTTAGTAGCATTGTCGAGAACTATACGTTTGCGAGCCGGGCAGGCGTCGTCCCGGTACTCGGAGCCTTCGTCCCAGCCAAACGCTGCCACGCTAAAGCGCGCCGCTACGAAGACACCGCTCACCGGCAACTGATTCTTGACACTCCGCAAGCCTTGCTGCTACGGTTCGCGGCGGATGCGCCGGTCGCTTCGCAAGTTCCTCTTCATCGCTCTCGCGGTCGTCGCCCTCGCCGCGCTGCTCTATAAATTTCGCAATTCCATCACCCTCGAAGGCTTTCACTGGGCGCTTTTGGGCCAAGCCTGGCGCGACGCGAATCTCGGGCTGCTGCTTCTCTCGATCGCCGCGATCTTCGGTGCGTACGCGATTCGCACTTTCCGCTGGCAAAGATTTTCGCGCTATCTCGGTAAGACCGATTTCGCCGGCACCTTCGCCGCCACGATGATGGGTTTCACCTGCCTCTTCCTCCTGGGCCGCGCCGGCGAGCCGATTCGACCGCTGCTAATCGCCCGCAAAGAAAAATTGCCGGTAACGGGAATGTTCGGCGTCTACGTTCTCGAACGCATCATGGATCTCGGTGCCACGGCCGTTTTCGCCGGTTTTGCGTTGCTCGAGATCAAGCGCGGCGCGATCGGCGGCGATATGGACACTCCGCTAATGCACAAAGTTCGCGGCAGCGGTTTGGCGCTTCTCGTAGGATTCGCGGTTCTCGTAGCGTTTCTGATTTACTTTCGTTTGCACGGCGCGGGCGCTCTGGCGCTGCGCCTCGAGCGCACGAAAGGCCAAGGCGGATTTCGAGGCAAGCTCGAGGCGCTGCTCGGCGGAATCAGCGAAGGTTTACACTCGCTGCGCACCTGGGGAGACTTGGCGGCGGGAATTTTCTGGACCGCAGCGCACTGGATTCTGATCGTCTTCATTTACGTCTGGATTTCCCACGCCATCGGCGGCTCTCTCTCGACGATTGATTTCTCGAGCGCCATGCTGGTGCTGGCGTTCACCATGATCGGATCGGCATTGCAGCTTCCGGGTGTGGGTGGCGGCGCGCAGGTGGCTACATTTCTTGTCTTCACTTTGATCTTTGGAATAGAAAAAGAACGCGCGGCGGCGGCTTCCATTACTATATGGCTGATCACATTTGCCGGAGGATGTCTGTTGGGAATTCCGCTGCTCTTTCGCGAAGGATGGTCCATCGGCGAATTGCGAACCGAAGCGCGCGCCGAAGCCAAGGCGAGCGTCATCGAAGCGGAACAGGAGCTTTTGGAAGAAGGCCGTGCAACGGGAGATAAGCATCCAGGAGACACGCAGCAGTGAAGTGTCCTTTCTGCGGAAACATTGACGACAAGGTGGTGGATTCGCGCGAAGGGCGCGCCGGCGATTTGATTCGCCGCCGCCGCGAATGCCTGAAATGCGAGCGCCGCTTCACCACGTACGAGCGCATCGATGAAGTTCCGTACATGGTGATCAAAAAGGACGGCCGGCGCGAGCGCTTCGAGCGCAAGAAAATCCTGCAAGGCCTGCTGAAAGCGTGCGAGAAGCGCCCAGTACCTACGCCGCGTCTAGAGGCGCTGGTTGACGAAGCCGAGCAATTCGTAAGCGAAACCACCGACCGCGAACGCACCACCAAGGAAATTGGCGAAATGCTGATGAATCGGCTCAAGAAACTCGATAAGGTCGCCTACGTCCGCTTCGCCTCAGTCTATTCCGATTTCAAAGACGTGAAGGAATTCATGGACGAGCTAAAAGGCCTGCTGAAAGATCGCGCCCGGAAGTAAACAGACGCGCAGCGTCCCTCCAAACGTAGGGCCCGCGCTTTATGCCGGGCCAGGCAAGCAGTAATTTCAGGGCAAGCTTGCGGCTCACACAAATTTTCACTAATGAGATTAGATGGTGAGCCCGATTGAAAGTTATTGCGAAATCGTGCACGCAACCGTGCCTTGATAAATTGCCTACGCCTGCCAAACCCCCGCAGCAAAC
>Ga0209655_10000897_pt1 | contig 11242 bp, 8 predicted proteins | sample BogFormECP03_OM2_FD_188236 | JGI IMG/M metagenome (GOLD analysis project Ga0209655, IMG submission 188236) | Bog forest soil microbial communities from Calvert Island, British Columbia, Canada - ECP03_OM2 (SPAdes) (version 2) | ecosystem: Environmental > Aquatic > Freshwater > Wetlands > Bog ...
AAGCTACAATGGTATAAGTATGTAAAAGAAGACGTGTTGAAGCACTATGGAGAATATTGGGATAAAAACTGTGACCCAAAAGCCCACTAGAAGGAGCAGGAGAAGAATAATGAAGATAACGGGAGTTTCTCTTTACCTGACGAAAGGCAAAAACAGCAGGATGAGGCTGATGATCTGCTTAAAGACATCTATTTACACTTACACCAGTATATACTAACAGACTTGCACAGCAAGAAAATAGTCGGAAAAACTTGTAAAGAAATAGACAATTTGAACTTAGAATTCGAAAAAGATTGGATTACTTTCCACCAAGGATTGAACAATGAAACCTGGTTAAAAATTAAAGAAACATGGGTATAAAATTTTATATTGCAACAGTAAAATGGTTCTTTGTTGAAAGTGAAATCGGGACAAATACTCATTGGTAAATTACTATCTTCTGCAGAATATGTGTATCTTCTGAATAGTCCCAACGTATGTAACCGTTTTCCAAACCTTAAGGTTCGACTTGATTACGTTCTAGATCAACTTATTTTGTTCCTCAACCACTGGGATATAGTCAATGTAAATTTCAACTTTAATAAGCCATTGAGTTCCATACACCCTAAGGAATTCCTTTCTGCTCTAAATGCTTATACTGTAATGATGAGACAAAAACGATAAAGATTACTCTTTTATGTATATAAGATGCCAAATTGAGTATGCGTTGGCAGATTCGTGGTAATTATTTTACACAGCTACCTAAAGACGCAGATGTAGGTTATTATGTCTCTTATGCTACACGGTAGAAAAAGATACCCCTGATGATGGAAATGATAAATAAAGTGAAAGAGATAAAAGTAATGAAAAGTGAGTTTTGTCACTACTGGATGAGGAAGGAGAGGATGCTCATAAAAATGATATGAATAATTCAGTGTATACGCGGATGCTGGAGTCTGTTAATCTTTGGTTTAACTACTTACTTTTCTTTGTTTGATTTGACGTTGTTTTTATTGTTTCTTCTATTTTTGTTTTTGTTTAAAAAGAGAATTATTTCTTATATCTGTTTATCATATACTTATGCTCATTTTTACGATTGCACGTCCTCTACAGTGTCTTTTTTTGTTGTCTTCTCCATGCTGAGTTTTGATATGGTAAAGCCATGCCAAAAAAGAGTAAAAGAGGGGTTGTTAACCTTTCTTCATAAGAATAACCTTTTACGTCCTTTAAACGAAATATGTGTATTCTTTTATACGCAAGATCCAAGATTGTATTGGGCTGTATATCGCCAATGAGTTTTTTTATAAGGATACCATTCCTAAGTACGTATTTTTACCGTTTACCCCTAATTCTTTCTATGATTTTATTGTTCTTGTTTACCTTGCATGTTATATAAGAATACTTATGGGATTGTATATACCATACCATTATGGCGGTACAATTGAAACCGGAATGGGTTCCGAAAGACATTTATTTAATCGTAACAGGTGAAACACCACCTGGGGAAAATACTGGGGGAGGCTCTACTGGGGAGACTTCTGGTGAAAAACCTGCCGCAGATTCTACTGGTAAGAATTCTGGGGAAAATACTGGAGGAAATACTCTACTGGAAGTTCTTCAGACAATAAATACAAACGCTGTTACAACTTTGGGGGGTTTAAACCGTTTAAACGAAATGTTTTCTCATCTAACAAGAGGGTTCACCTCTTAGTTGCCTGCGGCACAATGCTCGGGGGTATTCTTGAAGCTTATAGTGCCCATGCGGCTTTAGACGAAAGATATAAACAGACAATAGAACAAGAAAAACAAACGATAATTGCACAAGAACAGCGTGATATTACTAAAAAATTAGCAGCACAAAATGCACTTATTCTCGTTATAATCCTCTCATTTCCCCGTAGGAGACAAACAAGTTAATATTCTTGCTCCTATTTTTGATATTCAAACTGAAATAGTGCCTATTGCGGATATTATGGATATTAAAGCTCATAATCACCCTGGCATTGCTCATATGGTGTGAATTACATTGGAATTGTATATCGTGATATATGTTTGTATATAACGTTGCTCTTGATCATATTGACAATAATTTTGCTCCTATTGTTGATATTTACCATATTATACTCAACGTCTATAATCTTCCTCCAGGGTCTAGGGGTGAGTACATTCATAACGATATTTATTATGTATGTTGACCTTGTTGATATCATTCAAATTGATGCCTTTAATGATATAAATCGTGCAGCGGATATTAATAAAATGATAATTGAGGGTAATCGGGAAATGAATCAAAACCATATTAAGTGGGTATAGGAAACTACTAAGCAAAAATCACAATTCGATATTGACGACAAAAAATGGAAAAACCAATGGAGCTGGCTTAGAAGAGAAGAGGATAGGGCATACCACCAGAGTCATTTGTACCACTATGACAAATAAGCGAAATGAGCACCTTATAGAGAAACATATAGCATATCGTCTTACTCACGATATCTTGGTGATAATTACGTTGTCTTTAAAATATGTCTGTATATCCTTAATAAGAATCACTGTTACTTTTTATTTACATAATTAATCATGTGGAGAAATCAGGGTACCAAATTGATTAATTACGTAACAAGAAATCCTCACATATCAAACCAGGAAACGGGTAAATGTTTTGTGAGTAAATTCCGTGTTGTAAGCTTTGACAAAAAAGCTTATCCTGTAACAGGAGGAGGTAAAACGATACCTCTTTATGAACAATCACACAAAAACATTCAACACAACGAAACTGGTCAAATTTTCGGAAATTTTACATCAAACCCTACGCAACGGCTACACAGTGGTAATTTCCCAAGATATTAAAATGAATGGCTTACCGGGATCACAGTGTTTGGCAATCTATCCCGATGTTAGAATAACTACAACGAAACCCATCCTTGTAGAACAGAAGGATCTACAATCCTTTGTGGACAAACATAAAGATATGTTACTAAACCATTTTGAAGGAAAAAAAAATAGTTCTCAAGTGTCAAGAACACACAAAAATGATTCTACATTTTTCAATGAAAATGGAACTAAACATGAAGACTTTCTATAAGGAAACACAAAATTATTACTTCCTTTTTGGACTATTTTTTGTTATGTATACCGTATTATACGTCTTCTGATTATAAGATTACCCAAGGAGTTGACTTTGGAACTTTCTTCACTACGCAAAGTGGTTTTGTTTCTATAACTGTGTTTTTTTATATCTTATTAAGCTTAAATATAATGCATTTTCTTTTTCAGAAGGGTTATTTACAATGTAAACAGCCGTCATTGTTAAAAAGGTTGTATCTAACTTTGGTTTTTCCCTATGTGAGCAAATTGATTAATATTATTCCTTTAAGTTTAGTTACAGTTCATAAAGTGTTACTCCGTTATATAAATCAGGAGTTATTTGAAAAATTAGGGACATTCTTAATGCTAAAAATTCCTTCAAAAAATGTAGGATATTTGATACTACTCTTTGATTTTTTTCCAAAGTGTATTCTCTTGTTTTGTCTAATGGTAGATACTTTTATATTTAAAGAAATTTCTCTTTTATTATTTCCTCTGGCTTTTAATTACATTCTTTTTGCTATCTCTTCCGATTGTTTATATAATATTAAAGATGGGGACAATTACGTTTGCATAATGAACAAAAAAACAGGTGTGACATTAAATTCTTTTGCGTATTTGGGTGAACGACTAACTCTTTTAAATGGCACTTTTGATAAAACGGCTTATGTTTACAAATTTACAGAAGAATTTATAAAAGAGGTACAACAAATGAATGATATCAATTATACAGAAACATTAAAAGAATTTATGGTAAAGCTTAATCATCTCGTAGAAATATATGTATATATAAAACAAATCAAGAAAAGGAGAGAAAATACCATTAATTACTTTAATATTTTTCTTTACTTGGGATATGTATACATGGACTTATATCATATTATTGTGTTATCTACATAAATTCCTATTGATGGATCCCCTTTTGTCCCCTCCGTTGCTTTTTACGGTCTCCCTCGCCATAGGATTGAAGGCCAAACAACAAGCTATGAGGTTCCCACTCTGTTAAACGTCTTTTAGAAAATGCCTCAAGCACCCCTCGTATAAGAAATGACATTGTCCTATTACTGTCTCAGCAGACATCTTAATCTATCTTAAAACCCACGCTGAAAAATCCCTTGTAAGAAAATAACTAAGGCTGTGATTACTGTGTCTACTTGTTTTTCAGAATCCTCTTTTATTTCGGAAGTTATCTATCTATAAAGAGTAAAATAGCAATTTCTAGCGTGTAATTGCTTCTAGAGCGGGTATCTCCAAAGGTACTTTTGTTTATGGCCTTTTTGCTAAAGAAATTCGTGAACTTGGTATAAATGAATATCATGTTTAACAAAGTTAATTCTTACTTATTACTTGCTAATCTATAGACATCAGAATATTAGTCTCTAAAATACGTTTTATCCTCTCTCAATAGCTTTAGTTTCATAGGTCCAAAGACCTACCTTTCATGCTGTAGCTGTATACAGGAATTCGCTCTATTGTTTTTACAGTAGATTTATCATTCATTAAACATGTGAAGAAATACATGGAACATTTTATCAGACCTTTTAGTTGTTGGATCAAATTATTACGTTATGAGTCAGATTACAAAGTTATGGGTCATTTTCAGTAATTCCTACAAGTTACTTATCAGTAAGCATATATACCGTGATTTGTTTTTGTCCAAAGCGTTAAAAACGGTTCCCTTTATAACATAAAAAAGAATTTATCAGTACTTAACTCTAAGGCGCCTTTCTCACAGAAATTAAAATAAAATTACTTTATCAGACGTTTAAGTTGTATTGTCCATGAACATTTAACACCCCTATTGTTTTATCAACTAACGTTAAAATTACCTGTTCCTTTATTCGTAATAGAAGTAGAGATCATATATAGGCGGTATGTTATCGTAAGTAAACACTTATTTTTCAGAAATAGCTATCCTCTTTTATTTTGGAAGTTATCCTATCTATAAAGAGTAAATTGAGATTTCCAGCAGTCATTGTTTTCAGAGCGGGTTTTGTTGAAGAAATTCGTGAACTTAGTATATAATGAATATCATGTTTAACAAAGTTAATTCTTACTTTCTGATCTCTCTAATAAGGCTTACCGCAATAGAACATGATATCTTTTCTCCTAGATATTTCATTATGCATCCAAAATACGTTTTATCCTCTCCCAATAGCTTTAGTTTCATAGGTCTTTTTGAACCTATCTTTCATGCTAAAGTGGCTGTATACAGGAATTCTCTTTTTTGTTTACTGTAGATTTATCGTTCATTAAACATGTTGAAGAAATACATGAGATATTTTATTAGACACAGATGGCTATTTCTATCATATACATCATATTTTTGTAAGTAAACGACGCTTTCATGGATTTACACGCCGACGTAAAGCACAACGAAAATAAAAATAAACGGTTTGTTTATGTATTACCATAAAAAGTCCGAAGCATGACGTATTTTAACACATTTTTTAAACTTAAACTTTCTCTTTGTATTTGTAATATACACATCATATAACTAAGCATATTGCTTAAAAAGGAATTTTAATTTCTGTGTCTTTAGTGTACTACATCTCTAAATCTTGGATCTCAATTAAAACTATGCTAGTTTTTGATATATTTAACAAATTGTTTAAAAGTACACATTATCTTTATAACGATATAGTAAATTACACGAGAAAGCTACAATGCTTTCCTTTATCTAAAAGAGGTTTCAATTCAAGGTTCTTTGGTGTACAAACATCTCTAGATATATGTATCTTTTTGTTATACTCTTTACAGAACTTCGTCTTTAAAATATGTCTCGTTATATATCTCCAGAATATTCTTTACTATAATAATTACTCTTATGTTACGAAATAAAGTCAATACGATTACACATGTTGTAACAAAAAAAATGTTCAGACCTATACAGTGTGTACCTCAACGAAACAAAGGAGAATTCACCGCAGTAAGTTATCAAAAAAGTGCTTCTCCTGTGCAAGGTAATGGTAAAAAGCTTCCAGGGCATGAACTCTATCATCGTAATCTACAGTGTAACAAAATCGGTGAAATACTCGGTGCTTTTACATCAAATAGCAACGCTACTCTTGACACAGTGGTTGTTTCCGAAACAACCAAATTAGACGGTTCCTCTGGTCAACAATTTTTAGGAGTATATAAAAACGTTAAAGTATTGACAACTGACGTTGTACTTGTAAAAAAACACGCTGAAAATCAAGATTTTATTGATATGCATGAAAAGCTATTCCAAGAAATAAGGTTGTATAAAAAAGGTGCATTAAGGGCGCTCAGAACACATAAGGATGATCCCATGTTTTTTAATGAAGATGGAACTCGAGACGACAATTATCCATGCAAATAGACAAAATCAAAGGACATATTTATTTTATTTTTGGTTTACTCTTTATTTTTTATATAGTATGTATACGTTTTTTCATTCAACGGTTACCAAAAGACCTAACTTTACCGTTTCATTCGTTTACTGTAATAACATTTCTTTGGATTACACTCTTTTTTTACATACTATTCACGTTAAATCTACGTTGTTCTCTGATTCAAATGGGTTATATACGAGTTATGCGTCCTTCAGTATTACAAAAGTTATATCTACGTTTGATCTTCCCTTATCTGGGTAAATATACAGATATTCTGCCGAGGAGTTTGGTTACAGTTCACGAAGTCTTAATTAGATATTTAAATCCTAAATTGTTCAAACTTGTGGGAATCTTTTTAATAAAACATGTTAATTCAAAAAATAGTAAATATTTAGTATTTCTTTTTGATTTCTTACCCAAAGGGCTCATTTTATTTTGTTTAATTGTTGATGCTTTCATATATAAGGAACTGTCTTCTATTTATAAATTTGGTTCTTTATTATTAATTCCTTTGTGTTTCCGCTATATTCTTTTCGCAGTATGTACTGATTGTTTATGTAAGCTTGAAGAGGGAGATAATGTAGTATGTATAATTAGCACTAATACTGGTAATAGAATAACTTCTTTTGATTATTTAGCAGAAAAACTAACTCTTTTGGACTCTTTTGATAAAACAAAATATCATTATATATTTACGCAGGAATTCTTGAATGAAACACAGAAAATGACTAATGTTAATTATACAGAAACAATGAGAGAATTTATGTTAAAAATTAATCTTTTTGTAGATATCTATATATACATTAAACAAATACAGAAAAGGAGAGAAAATACCATTAATTACTTTAATATTTTTCTTTACCTGGGATATAGTATAACATGGACTTATATCATAATTATTGTGTTATCTACATAACACAAAGCAGAACCTATCTGCTCATACAAACAATACATTTAAAGTAGATACCCCTCCTGCATGGTGAGGGGTTTATCATAAATAGGCACCATGATACTGATGAACTAGCCCTGTATCTATAAAGATACCAAAGGTGAAACCCCCTAAATATGCGACAAATCGTTAACAGAGTGTTCAGTGTGAAAAACGCTGTGCATACAACTAATGATGAAAATGGGAGATGACGTATGTTGTAATATAGCGCTACTAAAGAATTCTGCCATGTAATAATTCCTCAAATTACTAAATCGTTTACTTACATGAGAAAAATAAGAACAAAGTGTAGCTCAACGATAAACCAATACATATATTTATATCGTTTACAATCTATCAAATACGTATATAATAGGAATCCTATTCACTATTTTACAGAGTTCACAAGTGAGGAAAAGTAGTGTGCTAATTGGAATTCAAGTCATAGTATTTACAATCGATACAAATAAAACAATGCGTTGCTTAATGATACACCTATTCACTTTATTTGCTGTCACCTCTTGAGTAATATTCTTAATATTATCACTATTTTTCCTTGTCGTATATCATCGTATCGTCTTTAGCATTATCTTCATAATCGCATATATATCCTGTGTAGTACGAGAATTGGCATCGCAGCGCATAGTCCTCGGGATGTGAACAAGGTACTGAACTGTACATTTTGTTACCACGGCGAAGCCCTAGCATGTAATCCTGAGGAGAGTCATATTGTCAGCATAAACATCAGAATCGTCATCAACAAGGGTGGGCTCACTCGCCATATTGTTATTCTTTTTCACTATATCTGAATATTATCCACCATACATCCTGTCATGCTTTGCACTCTAATCTAATATTTATAGTCATTTGCCCCTTTTTTCGTAGCATTCTTTTTTACTTTATATTCACATATTTGCTAATTTCAGGATTCACAGTTGCGTAACCAGTAGTGACTCGCAAGTTATAAAGCTCGTACCTCGCTATTTTTCCTTATTTTTCTTCTTTAACTGTAATATCAATATTTTCTGTGTGCCATCAATATAAGCGTTATAACAAGATTTGTTACGTTAGTAGCAAGAATGGGATCATAGTATATTATCAATTTGAACAAGACCATGTGTATTTTCTGGATTTACAACGTAATAGCACCCATTTCAGTCTAAGTATGTGTAATGTCAACATGTCCTCGTTTTTAATAATATGCTTGTTATAAAATGTTTCTCTATAAGGTACTCTTTTTAGTATTTATAGCAAGATAGTATGTATTTTCTATATTGTGAGCAATTGTATTACCATTGTATATTTTATTTGTATATAACATAATATCCATCGCTAACATTGGGCGTATATGCATTATTATCAACATTGTCAACAAGAGCTTCAGTTTCAATCTGCTTGGCATGAATTTCAAAATTATGCGCAGAGCATCAATGTTTTCAGCAATATCATCATTTTCAACAGTACCAATTTGAGCATTTGGATCCCCATTCTATATATCTATATTGGCAGGAGATATGCCTGTATGACCACCATGAGGAGCAAGATGATCATTATTATAAATAATTTCTGCTTTATTATCAACATTGTCAACACCCCACCAAGTAATATACCGTAGGCCATACCTTTTAATCGTATATATGGCAACCTGCTAGCAGTGTTATTACTTTGACGCAGAGCTACTCGAGTGTTTATCAAATAGAGTAGATCAGAGTAGTGTCATTATAGAGGTCGTACTCGCCACATTTATCCTCTTATTCTAACAACAAGGTGAATATACTTATGAGCCTTGTTACTAGGCACATTGTTATGTCCTTCTTGTTCACACAGATTATTCATATATGTATACTTATTTTGCACTTACGGTATTTTTACAGTTGTAACCTATTATATGTGGTTAACTCGCCCCTTTTTAATCCTATGGTGATTGCTAAGCTGTACAGATAGCAGATAGGGCCGGATAATAGAAGGAAAAGGACCAATCTTGTGTAGATACAAGGGAATACAAAGGATAGAAGGAAAAGGTGTAATCTTCGTGAATCTGACTATAATGTCTGGATCTACAATAGAACGTTTGGGTTTATAATGTATACAAAGTACAGAGTGCAAAGATTACTCTTGTGAACCTAATTAGAACGTCATCGGCCTGATAATAGATTGCGAAGGATACAACGAAAAAGATTATCGGTAGTGCGCCTAATAATATAACATTGTCGTTCTGATAATAGAATGCAAAGGATTAATCTTCGTGGACAACAATAAAAAGTCATGGAATTCATGTAAATAGGCTAGAATACAAAAGAAGTATTTTTGTGGATCTAACAATAAAACGTTATTGGCTTGATTATGTAAAAGGGCTAGAACGTATAGTCTATATGTAAAAAGAGAGTGTCACTAATTGAGTATGTCAGATATAGAGTATAAACGTCATTGTCTGATTATGTAAAAATACTAGAACGTCATGGCCTACTTATGTAAAAAGACAGAGTGAGTCGATAATTGTATGGGCCAAATAATAGAATATAAACATCAATATCCTGATAATCTTCGTGAATTAACAATTAACGTTATGGTCTATAATATAAAAAGAAGAGCACATTATCGGCTGATAATGATAACCATAACAAACAAGCCATTTTGCCCTCTTTTCAACTACAGGGTACACTATATACAAATATGATTACTAAGGACTATATAATAATAATGCTTTCTCTACCCTTTTTAACAACGGACTATCGATAATACACTAGTACATCTGCGTATGTTATAGGCCCAATTATCTTTGTGGATCATAATAGAAATCATCGCTCTGATAATCTTCTTCCTCTACTGGCTTGATCTACCCCTTCAGAGGAGCTCTATTTTTATAGTCTACCCAGTATTTTAATAAGCTAAAAAAGAATATGGGAAATACCTTCTTTTTGTACTATTTTCCTATAGGAAACAAGGGAAAATATTTATTTATATCCATTGCAAAAGAGTCTGTAATTTCCATTAGGTGTTATTATTTTACTATCTGTAAATATCTGTATCCCTATGTTAAACCAAGGAGGAATATTGTCTGTTATTTTTTAACACAATATAAATATCATTTTAGGTTTAACTTATCGATAATTAGGGTATGGTAACATTAGGTTTTATATATTTTACTAATATATATGCAAAATAGTGGTATTTCAATGATAAAGCAATAAAGAATATAAGGTGCTCATTTCGCTTATGCGCCTAGATATAGTCATTTTCTCTACCCTGTTATCTCTACGGTCGTCAAAATATCAATATTTTCTGGTAAGATCTTTTCTCCATATGAGGTATAAGATATACTAGACTATGTCCTTATTCCAAGTGATATTTGTTTTTCCAGTAATTACACTAGAAGTTGTTACAATGTATTGAGTAGAAGTTTATTGTGTTAATTCTGTTTACATATACACATTTCTCGCATAGGCAAAAAAGGAATATCAAATATATGATCTTTTCTCCATTTGGGCATAACTTTTCATAATACATTATCAATACGTTTACACTAGCATTTTTTACTCTCACTGTCCAAAACTACACCCAGTAAATATATGCATTGGACATCGCTGGAATACCTATTTGTATATATCGTAAAACAGTAATTCTTAATGTAAATACTACACTCTTTTTTTCACAGTACGAAACTGGCGATATTGTTTGTAATAACCTAACATTACATCTATGCGGATTACAAACCCGAAATATTATTCATAGGAGGAACACGGGAATAATTATATTTCTGGTACCAAAGAATACAATAGTAATTTCTAATGTAAATGCCATACCCTTTTTTTCAATAGAAAAGTTGACGATTATTGTTGTATCAAAATACATATACTTCCTTGGATGAATACTGCAAGACCTATATTTATAGGTA
>Ga0209655_10000898_pt1 | contig 11242 bp, 10 predicted proteins | sample BogFormECP03_OM2_FD_188236 | JGI IMG/M metagenome (GOLD analysis project Ga0209655, IMG submission 188236) | Bog forest soil microbial communities from Calvert Island, British Columbia, Canada - ECP03_OM2 (SPAdes) (version 2) | ecosystem: Environmental > Aquatic > Freshwater > Wetlands > Bog ...
TATCCGCGCTTGGCTTCAGGCCCCCGCCCACCTGGATCAAATCTGCGACGGTCATGTTGGTCGTGAGCGGGTAGCGCCCAGGCCGCGCCACTTCGCCTTGAACGTACACGGTCGCCGGGTCCGCTGCATTCGTATTGCGGTGAATCAGCAACCGATCGCGCGGCTGGAGCAAAATGTTCTCCGTGGGATCCCCGGCCAGCGCCTCGCCAAGATCGACGCTGAAGATCTTGAATTTGCCGTCGGGCATGTACCTGAATACCTGCGCGTCTTCTTTCTGCGCGTCAGGAGATAGTCCGCCCGCCAGATGAACCGCGTCCCCGAGCCGGATTTGGCCGGAGGTTCGGTAAGTTCCGGGCGCCCGCACATCTCCCCACACCGAGACAATCGGAGGATTCTCGAAATCAAAGCGGCTGTAGATGCGTACCGTATCCATCGGATGCAGCAGCGGCGCCTGCGCGGGATTGGCCAGCGTATCCGCAAGATCGAAACTCTCAACCGTCGGATGAAAATCAGGCGGGTTCAGCCGAATAATTTCCGCGTAGTTCGTGGCAGGCTCGGGAAGCAGGTCCTTGTAGGACGCGATCACATCCGTAACCCGCATATTCTCGCGATACGCGTAGCGCCCCGGACGCATCACGTGGCCATCGAGATAAATGGCGCCCTCGTTGTACGACGCGATCGGAAAAATCCTGATCCGATCCCCGTCCTGGATTTCGAAAGACTCCAGCTTCTTCGTCACTTCCGTCGAGTCGCCAATTTCAGGTATGTCCAAACCAAGCATCGTCTGCTTGTCGTGCGCGATCAGGCGCTGCACCTCGATATGCCGCAGCGCGGCTGTCGGAAGCAGTCCGCCCGCGAGTTCCAGCACGGCCGCCAGGTTCTTTTCATCCTTTAGCTCGTAAATCGCGGGACGCCGGACCATCCCCTCCACCGTGATCTGCGGGCCGATGGGAGGCACCTGAACCGTGTCGCCATTATCCAGGCGGGCCATGTCGCTCTTCACGCCGTGGAGCAACAAATCGTACAGATCCACAACCTGCACCAACTGACTGCCTCGATAGTGCTTGACGATCCGCAGCGATCCTTTCGGAGTCGGGCCACCCGCGGCGAATAGCGCGTTCAGCGGCGTCGAAAGCGAACTGATGTCGTATGCGCCGGGGTTCGCCACATCTCCTACTTCGTAGATACGAATCGTTCGCAGCCGCGCGAGCGATACCTCGGCGGACACATCGCGAAACTCAGTTCGCAATATCCGTTGCAAGTCTTGTTGCACGTCGGCCAAGTTTCTGCCGCTGACCAGCACGGGGCCCGCTTCGGGTAGGCTGATTCGCCCTTCGCGATCCACCGTGCGGAAAAATCGCTGTGAGACTCCGCCCCACAGATCAATCGAAAGACCGTCACCCGGTCCCACCACGTAATCTGGGCCAACCGGAAGATCCATGGGAATCAGTTGCGGATCGCGCGTTCCGTTATCGAAAACCTCGGAACCGAATCGCCGCGGCGTAGCAGGCCGAGGCACCGCCTGAAGGTACATGTCGTAAAGTGACGGAATGTCGGCATACGGACTCGGCTTACGCATCATTTCAGCTGGTTGTATCAGCGCGTTTTGCCGAGACCTTCGCGCAGAAGGCTGCACCGGAACCACTGGTGACAAGCCCGAAGTCGGAGGACCGTTGATGTCGCGGCCAGAAGAACCCAAGCTTGCCAGCGCAAGCGCTGCGCTAGCGGAGTCCGTGCCCATTCCGCCGGCGCCCGTATCCCCGCCGATCCTGTTTGCCAGCGATCCTCCGCCGAAGTCGGAACCGCCCTGTTGGTTATCGCCGCCAGCCAAGAGCTGCCCCAAAGAATTTCCCGATCCGGATCCAGATCCGCCTCCCGATCCGGCCCCATATCCCGACAGATTCGAACCCATCCCAGCGAACAATTGCGTGCCGTCAGAGCGATCTCCGAGCTGGTCCGTTGGATAATTGTTTAGCGGATCGCCGCTTGTCTGCATCAACAGCCCGCGTTCCAGGGGGTTTTCGCCGCCGCTCGGGAAGTTGGGAGGAAACGATTGCTGAGGAGACACTGGCTGGGCCGACTGCGTCGCCGGGCCCTGCCGTCCTTGCGATCCTTCATTATCGAGAGGCGAATTGGGCTGTGTGTTCGCACAGTCCACATCCAACTGCGAGTCGCAAGCGCTCGTGGTCTGCAGACTCTTTTGTAGCGTCTTCTGGTGCGCTGCTGCTCGCTCCTCCTCTGAATGTTGCGCCATCCATTTCGTGCGCTCTTGCACCAAAAGCTCTTGCTGCCTGCCAAGTTCCGATTCCGGATTAACTCTTGGTACAAGAAATCCGTACCTCTGCACGATAGCTGTCGCGACCGAACGAAACTGGATATCCGTCTCCAAGCGTTCAAAGATGGCGTCGTTTGTCAGGTCCGAATCGCTGATGATTTGGCCGTGGTCTGTCGCGTCCTTCGCCACCCAGCGTTTCAATTCGACCATCAGTCCAACTTCTGTGAGGAGAACCGACTTCAGCTCCGTCGCTGACGCCGCCACACGGCTCAAATTGTCGCGGCCCAGGTCCGAACCCGTCGTCGGAGCCGGGCGCTGATTTTGGGCTTGCGTTGCGCTGCATCCCAACCCTAGAGCGACCAGTACGCAGATGAGTCCAGGCGCACTTCTCCCTGAAATTCGCGTCGCTCTCGGGTTCTCCACCGCTGTTCCATGGTTCATGGTGATCACTGGACCTTGTCCAACGTCTGCAGCTTTCCGCGAATGGCGCTGAGCACGCCCGCTTCGGAAGCTTCGATTTGATTCGACTCAATACACAGTGACGTCCAATAAAACATCGAACTGTTCCGGTCAGAGGCAATCGCGATGACTCGCATTTGTGGATGATTTCGCAAGATCGACTCGCAAACATTCGGAATCCTATTGGATTTTTCCAATGCAACGATCAGAAAGTCCGGATGCGTTTCTTCCACGGCATGCTCCAATTCGGCCTCTTGCTGAATCTCGCCGACAATTTCGATGTCGGGCTGATCCGCAATCGTGGCCATCACCAGTTCACGCATCAACCGCGGCCGATTTGCCACCAACACTCGGATGGGATTCATCAATGCCCTCCACAACAACACAAATACCTGGACGGCAGTATAGGAACGCCCGCTAACAGGGGGTAGGTTCAATTAGGATTCAGATCCGCGTACCAAAGAAGTCCACGAGAATGTACGGGTCCGGTACCCCCGTGTAATCGAAAAAGTACTGGACCGGTACCTCATTGCACGGGCCAATTGTGGTACTGGATAGCAAGCATCTCGGCCAGCCGTTGAGCAGGCTTGGCTAGACCCACAGGGTAAATTTGTTCCTGCCTTGTTAGGCAGAATCAGGACCTCCAAATGAGGAAGTAAGATGGGTCGGAAACCACGCGTAGACCGATCCCCTGAAGAGAAGTGACAGATCGTGCAGGGAGGCATCAAGAGTGGGAAGCTGTCTGACACATGTCGGCGGCACGGGATCCCGTCGAATCTGTTCTATCGCTGGAAGGACGAAGCGGTACAGGGAGCGAAAGCAGCGCTTGCGGGAGAAGCGTTGCCGCAGCCGAAACCGAGAAGGACCGCCGCATCCGGCAACTCGAACGGACGCTAGGGCGGCAATCGCTGGAGATCGAAATCCTAAGAAACGCAGTGGGGGACTGAGCTGCGGTGCCATTCACTCCCAAGCGTGTGAACTGGTAGGGGGCTACACGGCCCAGTTGCTGGCTGGGACTCTTGCGATTAGTCGGTCAAGCTTGCACTACCGGAAGAAGCCGCGAGGCAGCCGGGCCAATCGCACTTACAATGAACAGATCCTGATGACCTGCGGAGAGAAGCTGGCTTACGGCTATCGACGCGTGACGTGGTGGTTGCAGCGGAAGAAAGGACTGCCAGTGAACCGCAAACGCGTACTACGTGCGCTGGGGCGAACGCGGGCCGCTGGTGCGCTCACGACGTCTGCATGCATGTCGTCGGAAGGAGCCGGGCCGCGTGGAAGCCAGCCGGCCCAATCAGATCCGGCGGTCCGACATGACGAGGATCTCGACAGGTCAGCAATGGGTCGGGCTTGCTTCGTCAGTGAGATAGACTGCTGCACGCGAGAGATCGTGGGCTGGAATCTCTCGCACCGTTCCCGGACCGAAGCTGCGCTCGCAGCGGTAGAGCAAGCGGTCTTGGAACCGCTGCCCGAGAGCAGGCGTGAAGCGAGCGGGACGCTCACTACGGACAACGACACACAGTTCACTTGCTCGTGCTTCTTGGAAACACTCTCGGGGCTCGGCGTCACCCATCGGCGAACGGCGTAACACATCACCCGGAGGGCAAAAGCTACATCGACGGGTTCCATCGCAGCTTGAAGGAATGAGGATGTCTGGACGTCCGAGTATCGCACCTTGGAGAAAGCCCGGGCCAGCATCGCTCGTTGGATCGAGGAGTACAACCATGACCCGCCTCATCGTGGAGTTCAAAATCGCAGTCCGTATGAGGTCTTCTTGGCTTTCAAAGCTGTACTAAATTCCGAGGCCCTGACTGTCTAGTTTTGAGGGGAGCACGACATGACGCGCTCTGCCGGACCTCCGATCGGTGGATTTTGGCGTCCATTCCAGATCTTCGGTAAGCGTGTCGTACGGCGCGCGGGCGTCGGTCGTACGATTTCTCACATTCTGGCCCAAATCTCGACATCGTAGCCATTACGTCCGCTTTGCTAACCCGATTTTCTCAAGATTGGCGGCGATAGCCTTGGTCGCGAGATTGTCAGGACCATAGACTTTCTCGGCGACAGTAAGTGCCCGCTGGGTGTAAGCGAGCGCGCCTCCCGGGTCTCCCTTATCAATCAGCAGCATCGCTAGTTAGTTTCTGAACAACGCCTCATATCTGTCATCTCTTTTCGCTGTAACGAGCGATAGTCTCGTTTGAAGCGCTGCCTGTGCCGGACTCAGGCCCGGGAGTGCCTCGTATGCTTGGCCCAGAGCCGAATACGAAGCCCGGCAACGGAATTGCCGCCGCTTCCCAAGGTCGGGGATTTCATCGCGGAAGCGATATCCACTAAGAAGTTCGTAACCTTTCTCGTACGCTGCTTCGGCTTCATTCGCCTTTGGGAACAAGCTCTTCCTGAGATCGCTAATCTGACTACTGACCTCCTTAGGAGTCGGTGGCGGCGACTGTGATCCCTTTTCTTGTAGCTCATTCAACTTGGCCAGGATTGTATCCGCTTTTTGGACAATCTGTGTCTGGCCGCTTGAAACTCCTCGGAAAGGGCTTCGATGCGTTCGAGGATAATCTTCTTGCCGCTGACCTGCGCGAATTAGCGACGGTTCGAGTCCCTGGTGGCGCGGCTGATATCGCGGACCGAGGAACTGCTGCAACAGGCGCGCGCGACGCTTGCCCCACGTCCTTGAGCGCCCGACAAAGAGACGTGCCGGACGCGGTGTGAGCCACCGTGCGAACGAGGAAATCGCGTCGCGGCTGAATAGCACCGTGCGCACCGTGAAATTCCATGTGTCTTCGTTGTTGAGTAAATTCGGCGTGGAGACCCGCGCGGAGTTGGCACAAACAGCTGCCGGGTTTATGCGACCGACGCTGTTGGAGAACGCGGCGAGGACTCCCGCGCAAGCCCATAAGGGTGGGCGAAGTCTGGTCCCCGAGCTAGCGATGCAGAAGCCGATGATTGCGATTACGAACGGCTCGCGCAGCGTCCGGTTCCCTGGTCGAGTACGTACCGCGTAACAATGAGAACTGAGATTGGGCGGTAATCCGGCGGGCGTCACGTGCACCCTGCACGGCGACGATGCATCCGCTGCATCATTATTTGTTGCAGACGGCAAGAATCGCGCCGCTTAGGGTGTGTGCGAGGGATTGCGAGAGAAAACCTCGCTCAATTGCTGTCTCCAATCTGGCGATTGGATTCCGAAGACTCGATTTAGTTTTGAATTGGAGAGAACGGAGTAGGCGGGACGGCGCGCCGGCGTGGGGTATTCAGCCGTAGTGATGGGAATCAGTCTGCGCGTTATCAGTTCTTTTCCTTTTGTCGCGGCTTGAAACCAAGCGGTAGAGCGCGGTGATTGCGCCGCCTCGCGCAGGATCGCCTGAGTAAACTCGTACCAGTTTGATTCGCCACCGGCAGTCATGTGATACGTGCCGTTCCGCTCTGACCACGTTGCTGTTCCATCAGTTCGATCGCAAATCTGCTGTAGAGCCTTAACTGTGGCGCCGGCGATTTCGCGGCTCCAGGTGGGAGCGCCGACCTGATCATGGACAATCCGGAGTTCTTCGCGCTGCGTCGCCAGACGCAGCATCGTGAGGAGGAAATTCTTGCCGCGCGTGGAGTAGACCCAAGCGGTGCGAAAAATCAGGTGGTCAACGCCTAAATCGCGGACGGCTTGTTCGCCTGCAAGCTTGGTCCTTCCATAGACACTGATGGGGTTCGGCGGGTCGTTCTCGTCGTAAGGAAAGTTTTTGCCGCCGTCGAAAACGTAGTCGGTCGAGTAATGGACAATGGCCGCGCCGATTTTCTTCGCTTCTTCGGCCATGATCGCTGGGGCTTCCGAATTAATCGCTCGCGCTAGCGGTTCGTCTTTTTCAGCCTGGTCCACAGCGGTATAGGCGGCGGCATTCACAATCAGCGACGGATGGACGTCCCGAATCAGCTTGCGGATTTTGTCCGGACGCGAAAGATCGAGCTGCCGGCGATCGGTGGCGACGACATCGCCCAGCTGAGGCAATATATGTTGAAGGTCATCACCGAGTTGGCCATTCTTACCAGTCAAAAGAATCTTCGGTTTCATTTCGATGAGTAACGAGGAAGCAGATCGCTCGGAACATCTACGAGCTTGGAGTTTTTCGCATCCTTGTCAGAGACCAGCGGACCGGTGACTCCCCACTCGATATTGATGTCGGGATCGTTCCAAAGGATGCCGTGCTCGTCGCTGGGATCATAAAAGTCGCTGCACTTGTAAAGGAACTGGACGGTGTCCGTTAGCGCCAGGAATCCGTGCGCAAATCCTGCCGGGATAAAAATTTGGTTATGGTCGTTCGCGGAAAGGCGAACGCTAGCCCACTTGCCAAAATGCGGCGAGCCGGCGCGAATGTCCACGGCCACATCGAGGGCTTCGCCCTCGATGACGCGGCAAAGCTTGGCTTGCGAATGGTGGGTCTGATAGTGCAGCCCGCGCAAAGTACTCTTTAGCGAACGAGAATGGTTGTCCTGCACAAACACGTCGAGGATGCCCAATTCCGCAAATTGGATGCGATGGTAGGTTTCCATGACAAAACCGCGAGCGTCGCGAAAAACCTTGGGACGAAGCTCAAAGACGCCGGGGAGAGAGGTTTCAATTCGCTGCACTAAATTTGGACTCCCGTAAGAATCGCGATGCAGAATGACGCACCATGCAGTTCGATGACTTTAGCAGAATTTGGTCACACGCTGTAGCGGCCAGAACGCTCCGACAGGTTGCTAACTGGGAGCCTTTCGTCCGGACTGCGCAATCGCGTGGAGGGACGAGTCCCGGTTCTCGTAATATTTCTGGTAGTAGGTGCGGTACTCGCCGCGGCGCACTCCGGCCATCCATTTCGTGTTGGCGCGGTACCAATCAATCGTCTGGCGCAAACCGTCTTCTAGAGGCACGCAGGGCTTCCAGCCGAGTTCCCGCTCGATTTTGTGGCAGGTGAGAGCATAGCGGCGATCGTGGCCGGGGCGATCTTTCACATGGGAAAGTAGCGATTCGCTTTTGCCGGCGGCGCGGAGCACATGGCGCGCCATGGTGAGATTTTCAAGCACGTCCAAGCCGCCAATGTTGTAAACCTCGCCGATCCGTCCGCGTTCGAGAACTGCCAGAATTCCGCGGCAATGGTCCGTGACGTGGAGCCAGTCGCGCTCTTGTTTGCCGTCACCGTAAATTGGGACAGGCTTGCCGTCTAGCGCGTTGGTAATCATGAGTGGCAGAAATTTTTCCGGAAACTGGAAAGGCCCGTAATTGTTGGAGGCACGCGTGATGACAGCCGGGAAGGCGAAAGTGCGAACGTAGGATCTAACGATCAGGTCCGAACTGGCTTTCGATGCGGAGTAGGGGCTGCTCGGCTGCAGCGGAGAATTTTCGTCGGCAAACGCGCTAGGCGGCATATCGCCGTAAACTTCGTCGGTGGAGACGTGAACGAATTTCTTGATATTGAGCGTCCGCGCGATCTGCAGAAGTACGAAGGTGCCGGTGACGTTCGTTTCAATCACGGGCGCGGGTTCATAGATACTACGATCCACGTGCGACTCGGCGGCGAAATGAACGACTGTCTGGCACCCGGCCATGGCGGCTTCGACGGCCACAGGATCGCAAATATCGCCCTTGATGAAACTGTATCGCGGATTGTCCGCGACGGATTCCAGGTTGGCGAGGTTTCCAGCGTAGGTTAGCTTGTCATAGTTAACGACGGTGTGGTCCTTGGACAGCCCAAGAACATGACTGATGAAATTCGATCCGATGAAACCCGCGCCGCCGGTGACAAGGATCTTCATCGGACCACTTCCCGGCGTCCGGCGTCGGAGGAACGATTCATTTTGTTCGCGCCGGTTTCGGCGACGAGCGTATTGGCACGGAGCAGAGATTCGAACGTGCCGGCGTCGGTCCACCATCCATCGAGGACTTCGTAAGAGAGCTTGCCTTCGTGGATGTAGAAGTTGTTCACATCGGTGATTTCCAGTTCGCCGCGGCCGGAGGGTTTCAGGCGGCGAATTTTTTCGAATACGCTTTTGTCATAGAGGTAAATGCCGACGACGGCAAAATTCGATTTGGGCGCTTTGGGTTTCTCCTCGATGCCCACGACGTGCTGGCCGCGAATTTCCGCAACGCCAAATCTCTGGGCGTCGTCAACTTCCTTGAGCAGAATTTTTGCGCCACCTTTCTGTGCTTTGAAAGATTCGACAGCGTGGCGAACATTGTTTTCGATGATGTTGTCACCTAGAATCACGCATATGGAATCGTCGCCGGCAAAAAATTCCGCGAGGCCGAGGGCCTCCGCAATTCCGCCTTCACCTTCCTGGTAGGTGTAATTCAAGTGCTTCAGGCCGAAATCGCGGCCATTACCGAGCAGACGTAAGAAATCTCCGGCGTTTTTGCCGCCAGTGACTAGAAGAATTTCCTCAATCCCGGCATTCACGAGCGTCTGAATAGGGAAGTAGACCATGGGCTTGTCGTAGATCGGTAGAAGATGCTTGTTGGTTACACGCGTCAACGGGTTCAAGCGGCTGCCAGTCCCACCTGCCAGAACTACACCTTTCATCTTTCCCTCTATTTCCCCGGTCTCGTCCGGACAGGCGTTCGTGCTACCAGGGTGGCTGATTATTGCTGGGAACAAATCGGATCGCAATCAAACACTTCGGCGGCACAGTAGCGCGACAGCACACGGCAATCCGCGAACGAAAGAATGCACCTTCCATGCCAATTCGCGCAATACGGGGCTTTCCTGCGCATTTGACTCCTTTGTCTACAATAGCACGCAATGTGAGCGCGGGCTTGTGACCGCAGCGGGAGTGCCGAGGCCGTTCGGATGGAAAAACAATCCTCAAGCATGCCCTCTTGCTTTCACTTTGGGAACCAGGCGCGGCTCGGCTCGGCGGCTGCGCGGCGACCTGGATTCCGATAGCACGACGGGAAAGCCGAGAGAGGGCAGAATGGTTCGAGATTTGTATCAGTACCGGAGTAGAAATCGGCGGTCGCTATTCATCCAGAGGAAGCTTCCGACGGCGAAGAGCGGCGACAGACCGAAACGCTAGGACGAGAACGAACGACCGCTCGTCGAGCCCAGAATCTACTCGAGGAGTATGGCTGCAGGCAGTAATCCGAAGGCCAGCCATACGTAAGCCACGGCCCTTGGAGGAAGCGGATTTCCCGCAACCATTCCCAGAATTACTCCGAGAAGACAGAAAATCAGAATTTAATAAACGTAGTTGTAGCCTTCCAGTTCACCGGACTTAACTCTACGCACTGATCTAGCCGGAGCGGTTCGTGGGCCGAGCCGGTAGGTGATCCAGTACATCCGGCAGCATTAAAGGCTAGTGCGACTGGCCTGCCCCCGAACGTCGTGCCACTTCTTATGTCAGACCTAAGGCCATTGCCTCGTCGGTCGGATCGTTTCCAGCTGTACTGTTGATGGAGATTCGGCTTTGAAACGTCGGCCGGGCTCCTCCCGTCAAATCGCTCGGATCACCGATGTGGCTCCAGTCGCGAACCAAACGGTCCCGGAATTATTCAGCCATGATCGAAAAGAGGTACTTCAGGGGCTAAGGCCCGCGCTTCCGACTCCGTCATTTACGAAATGGCGACTAAAGGCCCAGTCTCTGAGTCTGATACGCTTCGAATACGCTGAGGCGATCTTCCACACCGACTTTCCGAAGGATCCGATGGATGTGGTTCTTCACGGTTTGCTCGGATAGATTCAGCTGACTTGCGATTTCTTTATTGGTCATGCCACGATCGATCAGCGGAATGAGTTCTTGCTCACGCCGAGTCAGCCCAAGTAGTGCGCGCGTCTGGCTGTTGGGTAGCGCCGAAGTCTGCGATGCAAAGTAATCGAAGAGGACGCGAGCGTATCGGGAAGGACAGACGGCTTCTCCGTGCGCCACCGCACGAACGGCGGTGACGACCTCAACCGCTGACGCTTCCTGCAGAAGATAACCCAAGGCGCCGAGGCGGATAGAAGTAAGGAAGCGCTTCGGATCATCTTCCATGGCGACCAGGATGCATTTCATCAAGCGGCTACTGCGGTGGTTGGGAGCGAATATTGTCTCTTCGGCTAGCAGTTGTAGCGAATCCAGAACGACGACGTCGGCATGGGCATCCGCGACTTCGCGCTTGGAATCAGGGGTTAGCGCTTGCGAGGCAACGACCTGAAAATCCGGTCTCTTGTTTAGGATGCGCGTTACGGACTCTCTGAGGAGCCGATTACAACAAAGGATCAAGACGGTTATCAGATTTTCCACGGCTAGCCCTCAAAGGTGCAAGTAAAACGTTAGCCTGATGCGCGCCCTGTACGGTCTATATATATTAAGATGAAGTAACTGTCAACCTGTTAGAATAGCGTTGCGAAAAGCCATGATGCTAAATCACGAGGGCTCAGGCTCACCCCGGCGCATCTGGTGCAGGTAGTTACGGTTCGTCCTTGCTGTGCCGTACAAACGAATAGGGATTGTTATCAGACCAAATGAGATCGTGTCTTTCCATCCGGAAGAACCCATGAG
>Ga0209655_10000899_pt1 | contig 11236 bp, 7 predicted proteins | sample BogFormECP03_OM2_FD_188236 | JGI IMG/M metagenome (GOLD analysis project Ga0209655, IMG submission 188236) | Bog forest soil microbial communities from Calvert Island, British Columbia, Canada - ECP03_OM2 (SPAdes) (version 2) | ecosystem: Environmental > Aquatic > Freshwater > Wetlands > Bog ...
CCCATCGTCTTCGTCTGGAACGGCCAAAAATTCGAATTTCTCGCCGACATGATCGGCCCCGGCATCGTCGGCCACTGGACCGGCCCCAACCAGCGCAACCTTCCCAACCCCGCCGAATACTTCAAGGTCACCGGCTCGCTGGCCCAACCGCAAGAAGGCCGCCTGCGTTTCAAAATGCTCGAGCCAATGGAAGAGCTGGACTATCTCGACCAAGCCCGCCTGCTGGCCGTAGATCATCCGATTGACGTCGAGGTCTATCCCAACGAACATTTCGCCAGCGAACTCCCCTTCCCGCAATTCAAAGTGATCGCCAGCCGCGACGCGCATCTCCCCGTCGGCGCCTGGGACGATCACAGCCGGAATCTTCTCCCGCTCCTCAGCGAGCAAGATCACAAATACGTCACGAATTTCCCGCTAGCCCCCTACGCAGGCTTCGCCGAAATGCACTGGATCGAACTCGACCTAGGCGAATGGGATCCCTCGCGTCTCCTCCGCCTTCTCATGGACGGCTTCACCGATTATTTTAGCGCCAGCTCCATGTACGCCGCCTGGCAAGCTGGAATCACTCCGGTACCGCCCTATGTCGAAGTGCAAGACGGCGCCGGACAATGGGTGAAAGTGATTGACGACATGGGCTTCCCCGCCGGTCTCTACCGCACCATGGTCGCCGACCTAACCGGAAAAATTCCCCCCGGCGCCCGCTTCATCCGCATCTCCACCAACCTTCGCGTCTATTGGGATCGCATCCGCGTGGACAATTCTCCCGAAGACACCGAATTCAAACTCAACGAAGTCCCGCTAGCCGAAGCCAAGCTGCAATTCCGCGGCTACCCTCGCGTAGTCGAAGGCAATCCGAAAAACGATCTCTCCTACATTTATGAAGACGTAAGCGCCACAGGCCCCTACGCCCGCCAAATCGGAAATTACACCCGCTACGGCGAAGTAACCGACCTGGTGCAGAAAACCGACGACGAGTACGTAATCTTCGGCTCAGGCGACGAAGTCTCCGTGGACTTCGACTCCACGCATCTCCCAGACATTCCCAACGGTTGGACTCGCGACTATTTCCTCTACGCCAACGGCTTCGCCAAAGACATGGACTTCTACGCCGCCCACGGCGACACCGTAACCCCCTTACCCTTTCACACAGATCTACCGTACCCATATCCGGACGGCGTAGCGTACCCCGAAGACAAGCAGCACTTGGACTACATGCTGAACTACAACACCCGAGGCGTAGCAGGCCCAGCCGGAGAATCTTTCCGCTTCGACTACCCGAAGCCAGAAAAACAATCAAAGGAACCGCCAGAATAAACCCAGCACCCGCGCAATCGGACGGTCCAAGGGTTTTATGTAGCGGCCAGCTTTAGCGGGGCGCTGTTGACTTCACTTTTGACTTTGTAGCAACCGCCTGCTTTTTTAGGCGGGCGTCTTTGACGTAGCCGTTGAACTTGTAACGGCCGATTCAGACTGAGCGGAGGTTCACGGTGCGCAAAATCGGTATCACCAGCGCGAGCTTCGCATTCTTGTGCACGGTCGCCTGTACCTCCCAGCCAACGAGCGTAAGCCGCCCGACCGTGAATGCCGCGACACCACCGCAGGCGGCGAATCCTCCCGCGGCCCTTCCTCCGTCTGCGACCGGCGGCTTCGACGGCGCCCAAGCCTTCGAACATGTGCGTAAATTAGTCGAAATCGGCCCCCGCCCGCCAGGTTCCGACGGAATCCATCGCGCGCAAACCTACATCATCAGCCAGCTAAGAAGTTTCGGCTGCCCCGTCGAGGAGCATGATTTCCACGGCTCCACGCCTCTCGGCGATGTTGCAATGAAAAACATCGTCGCCAAGATTCCCGGTACCGGCAGCGGCATCGTCCTCTACACCACGCACTTCGACACGGTGCGGTTGCCCAATTTCGTGGGTGCCGACGACGGCGGCTCCGGCACCGGCACGATGCTGGAGCTGGCCCGAATTTTCTGCGCTCGCAAGACCAAGAGCGCTCTCAGCACCTGGATCGTGTTTTTCGACGGTGAAGAAGCTCAGGGCGAGTGGACCGACAGGAACAGCGTTCAGTGGAGCGACGCAGACAGCACTTTCGGCAGCCGCGAGATGGCCGCCAGCATGGCGCTCTCCGGAGATCTCAAGCGAGTCAAGGCGATGATCCTTGCCGACATGATTGGCCCATCCAATCTGAAGATCAAGCGAGATAAGAACTCCACACCCTGGCTCATAGATCTCATCTGGGCCACCGCCAAGCAACTCGGTTACGAGAATATCCTTGTTAACGAAAGCACGACCGTCTCCGGTGACGACCACCTCTCATTCATTCGCCGCGGTGTTCCAGCGTGCGACCTCATCGATGACGAAGTCGAGACTACCTATTGGCACACTCCAGACGACACGCTGGAAAAAGTTGACCCGCGCAGTCTCGCAATCGTCGGCCACGTCTTCATCGAGACACTGCCCGCGCTGGAAAAGAAATTCCACTAAGGCCGAAGCCGCCGCAAACGTTATCGGAGCTTGAAACCTTCCCAGAAGCGGACTTTCTGGCTCAGAATGACTTCCAGTTTGCCCGTAATACAGCAATAACCGCTGCCACGAGCCGACTTTCCCTCAGTAATCGGTGGGGTCTTGTTGGCCTGCAGATGGTCGACGACAAACCCAGGATGTCCAATCCAGCGCGAACTGCTTAACAAGCCGGAGTACGCGCCTACCAGACATAGGTTCCTACGGACTCAGGCGGCAACGTGGTCTGGAAGAATTTATCTCGGTACTTCACCGCGAAGGACTTCGCGAAATTCCCCGTGTTCGAAACCACCAGCACCATCTTGTGCTGAGGAGTAACAAAAGCGACGCTGGCCAACTGCTCCATCTCACTCGACGCCACTCGCACTGATCCCGGAGGTACAAACTGCGAGAAATGCTCGAGCACATAATAGGCAACATTCTTAGTGACAGAATCGCCGTTCAGAGTAATAGCCCCCGAGCATCCGGTGCATCCGCCATTGTTGGTATGCGGACCATTCTGCGGATCGGCAGCCAAATTCCACAGCAGCACATTGCGGCACCAATTCCGCGTCGCGCCAATCATCACGCGGAGGACCGGCTCAGCAATTCCAAGAGGCCCTTCGGAGCGTCGCCCGGTCACCGATTGCTCGGTTAGATAGAGGTTCTTGTTCGGATACGCATCATGCACCTGGGTCAGCAAACTTGCGTCGCCGCCGTAGAGGTGAAACGCCGTTCCGTCCACATACTTGCTTGCGCCAGGATCTCCGAGAATGGAGAGGGCATACGACAAAACATCCGGGTTATGGTCATAGAGCAGAATCGTCGTCTGGATTCCCGCCTTTTGAAATGCAGGACCCAGATCATGTGCAATGAACGTCTCTTCTTCCTTGGCGAACACCACCATGCTCGGCGTGTTCTTTGGGTTCAGCGGTTCATTCTCCACGGTGATCGCGTCAATCGTGATGCCCTCCGCGTGCATCGCCTCGACGTACTTCACAAAATACTTAGCGAACGCACCGTAATATTCCGGCTTGAGCTCGCCGCCCCTCACGTCATCATTCGTCTTCATCCAGGCCGGAGCGGACCACGGTGATCCCAGAATCTTGATCCCCGGCTCAATTGCCAAAATCTCCTTCAGCGCCGGAATGACATCCGCACGGTCCGGTCCCAGATCGAATTTCGCCATGTCTACATCGGTCTCGCCCGGCGGCAAGTCATCGTAGGAATACACGCGCTCATTCATGTCGGAAGCGCCGATGCTCACACGCAGATAGCTCACTCCGATCCCGGTGCCACTGGTCGTGAACAATTCCTTCAGCAGGGCAGCCCGTTGCGCAGCGCCCATGCGCATCAGTAGCTGCGCGCTTCCTCCGGTCAGAGCAAAGCCAAATCCATCGATTGACTGGAAGTGCTGCGCATCATCGACTGTGAGAACCGGCGACAGGCCCGCTTCTGACGAAAAGTGCAGCGCGCCGGGCTGCAGCGCCACCAGCGCAGTCCGGTCGGGCGTGGTCAGCCACAGCCGCGCGTCCTGCTCCTGCTGCGCGTTTGACGACATGGATAAGAGCAGTAGGGCACAAGACGAACACAGGAGCAATTTCCGCTTCACGAGCCCTCCGTTACGCACGCCCGGGTAATCAGAACGACAAACGACTGTGCGTGCCACGATTCGCTAACGATAACAGCAGGGAAGAACGGCGCCTGTCAACCCCAAAGCAAAACGCAACGGAGGGCAGCAGTCTAAAGCTTTCTAGATCAGAGTATTTGAAACGTGTTTGCGGTCGATCGCCACTTCGTACCGGGGATTCCCGAGTTCAATCAACACGCCTGAGGACAAGACGCTTGTAGCGCCTTTGCTATTTTCGAAATCAAAAACAAAATCTCGGGTAGAATCGTCTGCGCGCGCCGAGTATCGCTAGCTCGTCACGGATGCTACGCGCCTCTTACAAGCAAGGCCGCGCCCGAGCGGAGTCTGACTATGCCTCCTACTGAAAAGCTCGACACTCACCATAAAGCGCTCACCCTGAATCTCGATGCAACCGCGTTCGGCTCGTTCGCCGAAATCGGTGCCGGACAGGAAGTCTCGCACTGGTTCTTTGTAGTCGGAGGCGCCTCCGCCACGGTCGCCAAAACTGTTTCCGCCTACGACAAGGAAGTCAGCGACGATCTTTATGGCTCCGGATCGCGCTACGTATCCCGGCAGCGACTCGAGGCCATGCTGGACAAGGAATGGGTCGAGCTTCTGGCGCAGTTAAACAATACCCGTGGACCGCACACGCGCTTCTTCTCCTTTGTTGATACCGTCTCCGCGCGTAACTTCGCTGGGACCAACGACGCACACGGCTGGGTCGGTCTCCGCTTTCAACTGCAGGCAGGCGATCCTCCAAACGATGTCCTGCTGCACATCAATATGCGTGATCCTTCGAATGTCCTGCAGCAGGAAGCCATCGGAATTCTGGGCGTCAATCTGATTTACACCGCGTTCTATGAATTGCAAACCGAGGAATCATTCCTGGCAGGCTTAGCCGAAGACGTCGTCAAGGAGCGAATCGAGATCGACTACATCGATCTTCACGGTCCGGCATTTGAGAGTTGGGATCGCCGCACCCTGCTAGCCCACTTGGTGAGTGGAGGACTCGCCGAGGCTGTATTTTTCCCCTCCAAGGGCCCTACCGTTCCTCCGACCGAGGGTCTCTACAAGAAGGCCCTCGTGCTTGCCCCGGGATACTTTAGCCACGGGGATCCACCTCACTCCCAAGTTCACATACGATTGTTGGCAGCGGCTATTCAGGAGCTTCAGAAGGAGCTGGGCGACACCAAGCTCGCGCCCGCTGGCTTTTTTTGCCTGACCGCTGCTCCGATCAAGCAGGACGAATCGGTGCCGGAGGTCCCCGATTTGCTTCGCCGTATTAATGCACTTCTCGTTGCCGGCGGCGATGTGCTGCTTTTCCGCCAAAGCGAGCTCTACAATATGAAGACTCTCGTAGGCCGCTACACGCAGGCTCCTGTGCGCTTCGCCGTTGGTCTTTCTCTGATGATTCAAGCGCTTGAGGGCATATACGGCAATCTCGAAGGCAGACTTCTGGAGGCGCTGGCGCGTCTTCTCGCACAGAATGTGCGCATCTACGTTTATCCGATGACCTCGGCGGATCTGCGGGAAAGACTGCAGCGTTTTTCGGCTAGCGGTTGGGAATGGAGTGAGACTAATGGAATGGTGTCTGCTACCCAGCTGCGACACGCAGCGCCTCTTGGACACTTGTTTGCCTATCTTCTAGCCAGCAACTTTCTTGTGCCCATGCAAGTTCCCGCAACGCTAAAAGCCGACGCTTGACCGCGCACAATGGAAGTTCCCGGCAACCCTTTGGCCCAAGCGGCGGCGCAATTACGCCCAAGTTGCGACTAAGAGTTGTTGTACCAATGCAGAACTCGGAGAGCACGTAGTGTGTTCCAGCGGCTGGCGCTGCCGATATCGGTCTCCATCTTCAATGGAATATGTTCCGGATGACGGAGGTTGAGCGGCCAGCGCCCGTTTTGATGGCCGCGCGCGATCACGACTTCGATGGCCTCGGCGACGCGGCTGTCGGGCTTGATGCCCGCATTTCGCAGGTAATCGAGTCCGCGCAAGACGTCGTAATGCCAGGACGCTGGGAACGAGAAGCGCAGCCAGCGCTTCTCGTTGACTTTGCCGGTCCACAGCGAACGGAACATGCGGCGCTCGAGCAAATAACTTTCGGCCCGCTTGCGTGCCTTCGTGACGGCTGCCGATTTGCCCCCTGCTCGTTCGTAATCCAGCAGTCCTTCGAGCGCGCAGATCGTGGTATGGAATGAAGAGCGGCGGCTTTTGGGTGCTTCGCAGTTCCAGCCGCCATCTTCGAGCTGCTCGCGCAGCAGTTGATCTGCCAGCGCGTCGTTCGGTTCCTTGAAATACGAACCGAGGCCGAGAATTCTGCCGTGGATGCACGGCTCGGTTTCGCCATGAAAGTAAGGACGATTGTTGAGGCACTTAAAGACGAGGTGCTTATCAATCCGGTCGATCATTGTGCAAGCCTACTTACTGGCAGGATCCAGTCCGAGGTCCTTCAAGACGACCAGGCTGTATAGCGTAACAAGGTCCCACTGCCCGCCGCGCCAGCTGCCCGTAGGAGTTTGACGCGCGAGAAGTTTGGCGCCCCAGCCTTCGCTGGCGACGCGTGAGCGTTCGGCCGCAATCGCGGTGGCGGATTCACCAGCGATGTCCCTCATCACCTGCCAACGGATGGCCGGGTCAGAATCGAGGAGCCATTTAATTTGCGCGGGTCGAGGTGCGAAATCGTATGGGCGCATCAGTCTCTTATAGCACGCAGTCTGTAAATTATGAGCCGTGCGCCGGGCGGCGTTTACCTCGTTGGGATCAGGGATGCTTTTCCGTCCAGCGGGTTCCGTCAAACTCCCAGAGATCGCCCAGTATGCGCTGCGGATTGTTGTTCACGCCGCCGAACAACACAATTCGGTCTCGCAGCGGATCGTATCCCATCACAAACTGTATTCGCGCGGGCGGCCCGTCCGCGGCGAGGCGCGTCCAGACCTTTCCATCCCATGCCCAGGTATCCGAAAAGAACTGTCCCTTTTCGTCCTCGCCGCCGAACAGTATTGTTCGATTCCTTTTCGAATCGTACGCGAGCCCCGGCCAACTGCGGGGACCGGGGCCGGTTTCACTGACGAGCTTCCATTGTTCGCCGTTCCATTCCCAGGTATCGCCAAGTGCCGCAAGAGGGCGAAAGCCTCCATACAAAACCGTTACGCCACGTGCGGAGTCGTACGCCGTAGCAGCGCTAGAACGGAGGGACGGACCCGGCATGAAGGTGGGCTTCCAGTCGCTACCGTCATACTCCCACGTATCGGCGTAGAAAACTTGCTCGTTCAATCCACCAAAAAGCACCAGGCGGTCTCGCTTCGAGTCGTAAGCAAGACTGGCATCCATACGTGCGAGGGACGGTAGGTCCTTAATAAGTTGCCAAGCTCCTCCGTTCAGGATGCTCAGCTTGCCGTCCGTGGTTGACTCCCCGCTACCGCCGAACATCACGGTTCGCTGTCGCTTCGAATCAAAGGCGAGTGGCGCCACGATCTTGCGGACGCCTGTGTCGCCGATCAACTGCCACTTGGTGCCGTCCCATCCCCACACATCACCGACCCTCTTGGTTCCTTGATCCCACGTGAAACCGCCATAAATAAGAAACTGCTTCCGAGTCTCGTCGTAGACACCCGAATGGTGAAAACGTCCAGCAGGTGTTATCGGCGTCTGGGCTATCGCAGTTGCTGCGATCAGTAGTGGCATCGTGAGCGATACGACGTTCCGTAGAGCCTTCGAGATCATAATTCTCCTCTCGATGTGTGATGATCAAATCACTTGGAACTTTAACGGCCATACGAAAAAGGGGAAAGCAATCAGTGTCTGTCCCAATGACCGCGTCGGTCTCACTCACGACATACAGATCCAAACGTAGACTGCCTACGAAATGTTTCGTGCCTTTCAAAAAATCAGCCCATTTGTATTCATGGTGTTGAGGGCCTGAAATCGGAATCTCGACTCAAACCGCGCCAGCACACCTTGCGGATTGTCGGATATTCGGCAACTGACCCACCACCGATCACGCAGTCTGCTTGCTTGCCGCCAAATACCGTGATAATTTCACTACTTCCGAATCACCAGCTACAACTCACTCACGTATGTCGTCGTCTAATTCAAACGTTCCAATCTCGAAATTAAGCGGGCCTGCGCAACTCGCCTCCGCCCTCCCGCGCGAGCTTGTCTTCTGGCGCGTCGAAGGCAGCCTGCTCAATCTCACCGCCGTCCGACCCGTCGCCTTCTTCGCCTGGAATTCCCAAAGCTTCCTCCAACGCTGGACCCGCCGCGGCGCCATGGCCATTCTCGCGCTCGGCCGCCCGTTCCTCTACATGACCAACCGCGTTTTCGCCACCCGCCTCCTCCACACTGTCCTCCGCGGAGTCAGCCGCGACCGCCTCGATCTCCTGGGCGAGGAATTCTTCGAATATTTTCTGAAGCCGCGCCTGAAGCAGCAAGGCATTGCGAAACTGCAAGAAGCGATCGCGGCTGGCGGCGAAATTGTCCTGGTAAGCCAGGGCCTCGACCACATCATGCGCCCGCTCGCCAAGCACATCGGGATCGCGCGCATCATCTCCAATCGCCTCGATTTCCGTGAAGGCATGGCCACGGGACGCCTGCTCGACCCAATAATTCGCCCGCGCGGCGCCTTCGCGCGCTTCACCGGCAGCCAACCCGACGGCCGCGTCTCTCGCGAAAAGTTAATCAGCATCCTAGGCTTCGAAAAAAATCCGCAAATCCTCGATGAAGCAATCAGACCGGCTGAACGCACCGCGCCCAAAATCTACGTCCCGGTAGTCCACTACGAATCGCGCAACGGCCACGCCCCGTTTTCCGTCCGCGCCGCGCTGCGCGGAAAAAATATCTTACTGATAGGCGCTACCGGCTTCATTGGAAAAGTTTGGCTGGCGAACCTGCTCACCGATCTCCCCGAAATTGGCCGCATCTATTTGCTGATCCGTCGCAATCGCGCCAACACCTCGCTCCAACGCATGCAGCGCGTAATCGAAGAATCCCCAGTCTTCGAAAAACTAGCCGAACGCCACGGCGACAAATTCGCGGAATTTCTCCAAGCCCGCATCGAGGTAGTTGACGGCGACGTAAGTAAACTCGGCCTCGGCCTAAGCCCCCAAGACCAGCAAAGGCTCTCGAGCACTCTCGACGTAATCGTCAACAGCTCCGGCCTGACCGACTTCAACCCCGACCTGCGCGACGCCCTCGCCGTCAACGTCCGCTCCACCGCCTACGTCCTCGATTTTCTCAAAGAATGCGCTCACGCCTCGCTCCTGCATCTCTCCACCTGCTACGTAGTAGGCCAGCGTGACGGCCGCGTCCTTGAAGAATTACCAAAAAATTACATCCCGCGCGGAATCCCGAATTACGACGCCGTAAAGGAATGGCAATCGCTAGAAAACTTGATCAAGGAAACAGAAGCCCGCGCCGAATCTCAGGAAGTAACCGTAGAACTTCGCCGCACCGCACAAAAGAAAGAACACGCTGCGAAAGACCTGCAAGGCCAAGCGCTCGAAAATCAAATCCGCAAAAACCGCGTCCGCTGGCTCCGCCAGACTCTTACCGACGCAGGCTCCCGTCTCGCCAACGAACTCGGCTGGCCGAACACTTACACCTTCACCAAAAGCATCTCCGAATCCCTGATCTACAATTTTCTCGACGCCAACCCGCAAGTCGCAATCGCCGTAGTCCGCCCAGCCATCGTCGAATCCTCACTCGAAAAACCGTTCCTGGGCTGGAACGAAGGCATCAACACCTCCGCCTCGCTTTCCTACTTGCTAGGAACTTTCTTCCGCCAACTCCCCACCAACGAATCCAAGTGCCTCGACCTTATCCCCGTGGACCTAGTCTGCCGCGGTATGACCCTGATCTCCGCCGCGCTAGTCACCCGCCGCCACCAGCGTGTCTATCAACTGGCCACCTCGGTAGCAAACGCCTGCAACATGCGCCGCTCCATCGAGCTCACGGGGCTAGGCCACCGAAAATTTTATCGCGCGCACTCCGATCTACAGCAGCGCATGCGCGCGCGCTTCGACGCCATCCCCGTTTCCAAAACGCGCTACAAAGCCATCTCCGCTCCCGCGCAAAAAGTGGTCGTGCAAGCCATCAATCGCGCCACGGAACCGTTCGCCTCGAAGCCTCCGCTAGCCCGTCAGGAACGCGAACTCGAAAAAGTGATCAAGCTCATCTCCCTCTTCGAGCCCTTCATCCTCCACAACGATCACGTCTTCGAAGCCGCGAACGTCGAACGCCTCAGCGCCGCCCTCCCGCCCGACGAGCAAGCCGATTTCAGCTACGATTCCCGCGCCCTCGACTGGTGGGATTACTGGATCAACGTCCACATTCCCGCTCTGCGTAAGTGGTGTTATCCTCTCATCGAAGGACGCCAGCTGGAATCGCGTCCCCGGCGCTCCGTGCCGCTCGCATCGCGCAACGACGCGAATGCGACCACCGCCGCGGGCGCCGCGGGTTCATCAAGCTCGGGATCAACAAGCTCGGGTCCGGCAACGGCTTCCTGAAACTCAATCACTGTGGCTATCCTCCTGACCGGTTCCACCGGATATATCGGCGCGCACATCGCGTCGAATTTGCTTACGGGCCATTCCGACCCGCTGAATCTCCTCGTCCGCGCGCGCAATGAACAGGAAGCGCAAGAACGCCTCTGGCGCGCGCTCCAGCTGCATCTAGATTTCCAGCGTTTCGACCAACTGGTGCACACGCGCATCCGTATTTTTCGCGGCGATCTCACCGACGCGCATTTCGGCCTCTCCGACGACGACTACGCGCAACTGGTGCGCACGACTGACTCCGTAATCCACTGCGCCGCATCTTTAAATCGCAAGTCTGAAAAAAGCTGCCTCAACGTAAATCTCCGCGGCACGCTCGAAGTCATCCAACTAGCGCAGCGCGCCCGCGACCAGCACGGCCTCCGCCGCTTCAGCCACGTCAGCACGGTTGCAGTCGCGGGCCAGCGCTCCAATGAAGTAGTCCAAGAAGACACCGCGATAGATTGGAATCGCTCCGACTACGATCCCTACGCCCGCACCAAAAAATTCTGCGAGTACATGGTCCGCCAGCTATTGCCAGACGTCCAACGCACCATTTTCCGTCCGAGCAT
>Ga0209655_10000900_pt1 | contig 11235 bp, 8 predicted proteins | sample BogFormECP03_OM2_FD_188236 | JGI IMG/M metagenome (GOLD analysis project Ga0209655, IMG submission 188236) | Bog forest soil microbial communities from Calvert Island, British Columbia, Canada - ECP03_OM2 (SPAdes) (version 2) | ecosystem: Environmental > Aquatic > Freshwater > Wetlands > Bog ...
CCGCGGCCAGCGCGTTGTATGTCGCGTTCTCCACTCGCTTGATCGGAATGCTCGGCTGCGCATAGCGCGCGAAGAATTCCGCGCTCAACCCGTGCGCCGCGGCGTGCACGAATTGCACGTTTCCAGCCTGCGCGATGCGTTCGCATGCGGCGATCACTCGCGCATAATTCTGCGCAATCTCGTTCGGACGGCTACCCGGAAGAATCGTCACGATCGGCCGCCCCGCATCCAGCCCCTGCTGCGCCGCGAATTCCGCGCGCGACATCGTAGCCTGCACGGTATCCACCAGCGGATGCCCCACAAAATCCACGGGCACACCCGCGTCGCCGTAAATTTTCTCTTCGAACGGGAAAATTACCACCATGCGTTGCACCAGGCGCTTCACCACGCGCACGCGCCCCGCACGCCACGCCCACACTTGCGGCCCAATAAAATATCCCACCGGAATGCTGCTTTTCTTCAGCCGTCGCGCCACGCCCAGATGCGTCCCCGGCGAATCCACCAGGACAGCCAGCGCCGCGCCGCGCTTCGCCGCTTCGCGCGCCAGCCGATTCTGTACTCCGATCACCGTGGGAATTTTGTGCAGCACTTCGGTGATGCCCACCACCGCTACTTCATGATAGTCCGCGACGAGTTCCACGCCCGCTTCAGCCATGCGTGGCCCGCCCATCCCAAAAAACTTCGCGCCAGTTCGCGCCTGCAGCGCCGTCGCCAGCCGCGCCGCGTACATATCACTGGAAGCCTCGCCCGCCGAGATCAAGACCTGGCGTTCGCTCATAGCGCCGGGTTGCACTCGCATAGTGAATATCTTTCAGCGGGCCGGAGCTGTAGCTCAGGGTTGATCAACGCAAACAGAGGAAGTGCCAGAGCCAGCGAGAGGGTTTGAAAATCTTTGTAGGTCGTGGCTTTAGCCACGACGGAATCCAGACAAAATCGCGCGGCTTTAGCCGCTGAAGTACCGATTTTAGGTTTGTCGCCCAAGCTCGCCGAAACTAGCGCCGCATCCGATTCACGCCAGTCAGTCATCGGCAGGCAGCGGCTGCGAAAATCCCGGCGCATTTCCAGTGGGAAAGGAAGCGATCAATTCCTGCTCCTTGTACTGGAGCTGGTACAGGCGATAATAAATTCCGTGCAGTGCCAGAAGTTCCTGATGGGACCCCTGCTCGCGCAAGCGCCCCTTGTGAAACACCAGTATGCGATCCGCGTGCTGAATCGTGCTCAGCCGGTGCGCGATCACCACCGCGGTGCGCCCCTTCAGCAAACGGTCCAGCGCTTCGCGGATCATCAGCTCGGTTTTCGTATCCACGCTGGATGTCGCTTCATCCAGAATCAAGAATTTCGGATCGTGCGCCAGCGCGCGCGCAAAGCTCACCAGTTGCCGCTGCCCCACGGAAAGCGTCGCGCCGCGCTCCGTCACCGGCGTCGCCACTCCCGCCGCCTGCGAATCCAGATACGCGCCCAAGCCCACTTCGCGCAACGCGCGTTCCGTGCCCGCACGATCAATCGTCGTAGTGCCGAGCTTCACGTTCGTTTCCAGCGTGCCGGTGAAAAGGAACGGATCTTGCAGCACGATTCCAAAAAGCCGCCGCAAATCCTGCACATCCAGCTCGCGTATGTCCACGCCGTCCAGCAGAATCTCGCCGCGCTGAATATCGTAAAAACGCAGCAGCAGTTGGATGATCGTCGTTTTCCCCGCGCCGGTGTGGCCCACAATTGCCAGAGTTTGCCCCGGCTCTACGCGGAAGGAAACATCGCGCAGCACCCAATCCTCTTCCTTCGGAGTCGCGCCGCCATGATACGCAAACCACACATCGCGGAATTCGATTTCGCCGCGCGGCGCCGGCAGCGCGTGAATCTTAGCCGGCGAAAAAATCGTCACCGGCTCGTCCAGCAGCCGGAAAATGCGCTCCGAAGCAGCCATGGCGCTCTGCAAAATATTAAACTTCTCGCTCAAATCCTGAATCGGCCGGAAAAACCGCTGCGCGTACATCATGAACGCAATGACGACTTCGATCCCTAAAGTCCCGTTAATCACGCGCGTGCCGCCGACCCAGCAAAGCAGCGCGATGCCCGCGAAACTGAGGAATTCGACGCCGGGATAAAAGAAAGCGAAGGCGTCAATCGCGTCCTTGTACGCCACCATATGGATGCGATTCAGTTCTTCGAATTTCGAGCGCGATTTTCGTTCGCGATTAAAGAGCTGCACCACCGCCATCCCGGTAACGTGTTCCTGCAGAAACGCGTTGATGCGGGCGATCGCCGTGCGAATCCGCCGATTCGCATCGCGCACTCTGTTTCTAAAAAAATAAGTGAGCAAAATCATCAAAGGCAGCGGCGAGAACGCGGCAAACGCCAGCGGCCGGTTCCACTTGAATAGCACGATGGCTAACGCAAAAAGCAGAACGAAATCATTCAGCATCGCCACCACGCCCGACGCAAAAAGATCATTCAGCGCGTCCACATCTGTCGTAGCGCGTGTCACCAGACGCCCGATGGGGCTGCGATCGAAGAAACTCATCGGCAAACGCTGCAGATGCTCGAAAATCTCGCGCCGCAAATCGAACATCGTCTGCTGCCCGATCCACTGCATGATGCGCACTTGCACATACTGCAATCCAAAACTCGCCAGGATCGAGCCGGCGTATTCCAGCGCGACCCGCAGTAGCCCCGTCAACGCCGCTGCTCGAGTGATTGTGCCTTCGAAACCGGGAACGATGTAGTGCCCGATGCCGACCGCGAAAAGGTACGGTCCGGCAAGCTCCATTACTGTGATTCCCAGCGTGAACGACACGGCCACTACCACTTGCAGCCGGTACGGACGCAGGTACTGCATCAATCGCCGCGTAATCTGCGAATCGTAAAGCTTCCCTAACTTCTCTTCTTCGCGGAAATCGCTCATTCCCGTTCCAACTCTTCTTCCAGCATCTGTTTCTGATTCAAATCCGCGTAATAACCGCCCTGCGCCAGCAACTCTTCGTGCGATCCGCGTTCGGTGATCCGCCCGTCGCGCAGCACCACGATCTGATCCGCATTTTTCACCGTGGACACACGATGCGAAATCAAAATAGACGTGCGCGCGCGCATCACATCGCGCAGCCGGCGCAGAATCCGCTCCTCCGTATCCGTATCCACGCTCGAAAGCGCGTCATCCAAAATCAAGATTTTCGGCTGGCGCAGCACCGCGCGCGCAATCGACGTCCGCTGCTTCTGCCCGCCCGAAAGCGTGATGCCGCGCTCCCCCACCATCGTTTCGTAGCCCTGCGGGAAACTCTGTATCTCTCCGGAAATGTTGGCAATCTCCGCGGCCTCGAAAATATGCTCTTCCAGCGCCGTGTTCACGCCGAACGCAATGTTCTCGCGCAACGTGTCGCTGAATAAAAACGTATCCTGCGGCACGTACCCAATCGCGCGCCGCACCTCCGCCACCGGATAATCGCGAATCGAGCGGCCATCCAGAAACAAAGTTCCCGCTGGCGCATCCCACAGCCGCGCAATCAGCGCCGCCAGCGTGGATTTGCCGCTTCCCGTTGGTCCCACAATAGCCAGCGTGGAACCCGCCGGCACGCGCAAACTGATGTCGCGCAGCACCGGACCGCCGCCAGTCCCATCCTCGTTCCTTGCGGTCGGATACGTAAACGTCAGATGGCGAAATTCGATTTCGCCGCGCACCGCGGATTCCGCCACCGCCGCCGCTGGCGCCGAGTCCCCGTTGCGTCCAGCGCCAGCTCCGGTCCCGTTCCCGTTTCCGTGTGTGCCAATCTCTCCATCCGAATCACCAATCCTCGGCTTGGCGTGCAAAATATAATTCAACCGCCCCATTGAAGCCGCGCCGCGCTGGAAAATATTCGTCACCCAGCCCAGCGCAATCATCGGAAACACCAGCTGCCCCAAAAACCAATAAAACGCCCACATCGTGCCGACGGTAAAACGATGATCAATCACATCGCGCCCGCCCTTGCCCAGTAAAAGCACAAAAGTGATTCCAATCAACGCCGTGAGAAACGGAAAGAACAAGCTCCACGTAGCGATCAACTTGATGTTGCGGTTCACGTAATCGCGATTCGCCAGATCGAACGCCGCAATCTCCGGCTTCTCCTGCGCATAAGCGCGAATCACGCGAATGCCCGTCAGATTTTCCTGCGCGCGCGTGGACAAAGTCCCCAGCGCGGCCTGAATCTGCTCCGAAAGCCGGTGGATCGTCTCGCCAAAATAGCGCACTGCAAAAGCCACTACCGGCACGGGCAGCAGCACCCACAGCGTCAGGCTCGCCGAGAGCTTCACCATGAAGAAAACCGCCACAATCATCGTCACAATCGTCGTCGCGCTGTACATGATTCCCGGACCCAGCACCATGCGCACCGCGTTCAGATCGTTCGTCGCGCGCGACATCAAATCCCCGGTGCGGTTCCGCACGTAAAATTCCGGCTCCAGCTCCACCATCCGCGCCAGCAAATCATTGCGCAGGTCGTATTCAATCTCGCGCGATACTCCGATCAAAATCCAGCGCGTCCAGAAAGAAAGAAATCCCTTCACCAGCATCACGCCGATCAAGATCAAGCAGAAAAGTCCCAGCGCGTGCCGGTTCATCGGCGCATAGAGCGAAAGCAGCGGGCTCAGCGCCGCGCGCGCGCTGCCCGTCAGCGTGGAAAGCGTGTGCGGTGATCCGCTGATGCAATCGGTGATCATGCCGATAATCAGCTGCGGGAACGCGCCCACCAGGCCCATCAAAGTGTTCGTGAGCAGTCCCAGCGCGGTCATGCGCTTGTATCGTCCTACGTAGGGAAGCAGCGTCTTCAGATGATCCCAGCCCGACGGTTTCTTCGCCGGGCGGGCGGCGGCCACGTTTACTGCGGCGGGTTGGGCGATGGCGCTCACAGGCGAACTTGCGACTCCGGAGTTTCCAGCGCGGGCAGCTCGTACAGGAAATTTTCAAAATTGCGATCCAGGGATTGGTAGCGCTTGGCTTTAATGTTCCAGCGCACCTCCACCGGCAACATGCGCGCCCCCTTGGGATCCGTGGCGGGCGTGAAATAAAGCAGCAGGCCTTTGTCGTTATCCTGCTCGTACTGCAGACGCCAGCCGTTCACCGGCGCCAGCGGAATATTCCCCAGAAATCCCTTGGGATTTTCCAGATGCTCGTCGCAGCGCAAAATTTCCTTCCACGTACCGCCGATATTTTCGAGTATCACTCCGCGCGTGATCACCGTGCCCGGCATGGTCATCTGCGGCGTCGCTTTCGCGCGATTTACGGCCAGAATCTGCCGCGTGCCGTTCTTCGCCAAGTCGCCGAACAGCAGCACTTCGGTCTCGGAACCCAGCGCCGTTTCCGCCGCCTTCTGTATTTCGTCCGGCACGGCCGGTGTGGCTGGCGCGCCAGGCGTCGCAGCGGCCGCGGCCGCGCCACTTTTTCCTGCCGTCTCTCCAGCACCAGCGGCAGCACCCGAGCCGGTGGCCGGAGCCGTCGGCGAACTTCCGCACGACCACGCGCCCAGCGCCACCGCACCCAAAATTGCACACGCGATCAATTTCTTCATGGACTCCCAGTTAAAGCGCTGCCGCCAGCGTGATCTGCGCCACAGTTTGCGATGAGGTGTCGCAAGACACCTCCGTCACCCGCGGCACGTCCGGTCCAGCCCAATCAAATCTGTATAAATACAATTCTAACTTGTCGCCGCCCGCGACGGAAGGGCTCCGCGATTCCGCCTTGCTGTAAAATTCCGCTCTGTGCGCGCACCGCGCGCCGCAGCGTCCGCCACCCTAACGAGCAGCCAAAATCTCCTCAAGGCGCGCCTCAAAATTCTCTTCTCCTTCCGACCACAACCGCAATCGCTCCACCGGCAGCGCCTGCTCAATCCGCCGTACCCAGCCAAAAAGCGCCTTGATATTTTCCCGCGTCTTTTCCTGATACAGCAGTAGATTCGCCGGCTTCGCCATGGATTCCAGAAAATCGCTCTCTTCCTGATTCTGCGGCGCCGGCCGCGCAATCTGCCGTATGCCCAGCACGCCTCCATGCCCCGTAAAAAGATGCTCGAATCCGAAGCTCACTTCCAGGTGCCCATTATCCTTCCAGAATCCGTCGTCATAGTGTTCGCCGTTGCACAATAGCGACAGCGCCTGCGGCAATTGCTGCGAGGTAAGCGGCTCATCCTCGAACACCCACAAATCCCAGTGCGACCGCACGTCGCAACTGCAATCGTCGTGCATGTAGTCCTTCGCCAGTTCCATAATCCCCGCCGCATCCAATGGAAACGAACGCAAATCCTGCTCGTACACCGGAGTCTCCGTCGAATCCACCGCCCGAATTTCCAGATGCGTGAATCCCGGCTGCTTTGCGGAGAAGGGAACCGTCCCCAAAAATTCGCTGAACCGCTCCAGCATGTTTTCTTCAGTGAATTCTTTCAGCCAGATGCTCAGATACGCCTGATTCGCCATGGCCGCTATTATACCGGAGTAGGAAAGAGCAGCAGGAAAAAGGGAAGCCACGCGGCAGAAAATCGCAGCAAGCCCGCTTACTTCTTTTTCGGAGGAAATTCGTCGTCCGGTTCCGGTCCAAAATCAGTGGAAAGTCCCAGCAAACGCGCCTTCAGAGTGTCACCCATCGAACCCAGCACTTCCGAGCAAGTCTCGCGCAAACGCTTCTCCGCGGCCTTGGCGATCGTATCCAGCACCGTCTGCGAATGCTGCCCCAGCGTAGTCGCCGAAGCCAGCAGCCAGGAGTTCGAAGCATTTTCCAGCCGCGTTTTATACAGCTCGATAGCCTCATCGTTCGATTTCTTCAGCTGCTCCATCCACTGTTTCTTCTCGGATTCGCGTTTGGACTCCCACTGCTCGATCAGCGGACCTAATTGCGATTGCAGGTGCACCGTGGCCTGTTCCACGCCCAGCATCATGCGCTCGTCCACCGTCTTCTGATATTCCAGCAGCGAACCCTCGCGGCCGAACTCCATATCCGCGCGCGCCTTTTCCAGCGCTTCGCGCGAAACCTGTTCGAACCGGCGCAGTGAATCGGCGGTGACTTGATGCACCTGGTCCGTAAATCCGGCGCTGGCCATCTGCGCCGTCTCGCTCATCTTGTCGCGCTCGCGGCTCACAATTTCTTTCGCGGACTCGTCAATCTGCGCGGTGCTGTGTTCCACATACGTGCGCCGGTAATGATCCAGTTCGGAAGCCAGCAAACTCGAAACTTCCGCCGCCCGGTCGCGCAACGCGGTGGACGACTGCTCCACCATCTTTTCCATCGAGCTCTGCATCGTGCTATGCGCTTTTTTCTGATACCACTCGGAAGCCTTCAGCAGCGCTTCGTACGTCGCGTGTTGCGTCTCGGTGCTGCGCTGCTGGATCTCTTCTTCGATTTTACTAGCGGCGTCCCGCACCGACTTTTCGATTTCCGCCGGCACCTTCTCCGCTTCGTTGCGCAGTCGCGTCACCGATTCCTGTATCGCCAGCTCCGAAGCTTGTATCGTCTGCTCGCGCACCGTATCGTGCAGCCGGTCGGCGTGGTCCGTCGCTTGCTGCACCTGCTCGAGGATCGAATTTTGCAACTGCGCTACGCGCTCGGCGGCCTCGCGCACTTGCGCGTGCACGCTGTGCTGCAACTCTCCTACGCGCTCAGAAGCCTGGCGCGCCTGTTCGTGGAATTGGCTCTGCGTGTGCGCTGCCTGTTGCTCGGCTCGCTGCAATTCGGAAACCGCGCGATGCACCTGGTCCAATCGCGGCGTCAGTTTCTGTTCCAGCTCGCTCGCGGCCTGGTCCAGAATTTTTTGCGCCGAAGCCTGCAGCGCGGGCTCGATCTGCTGCGCGCGTTCGGCGACCACCTGGTCCGCCTTGCGCCCCATTTCCTGCTGCTGCGCCGCCAGCAGGTCGTCGAACTGCTGCCGCGTCTGCCGCAAAGCGTTCTGCGCCGCTTCCTGCAACTGCGCCCTGGTTTCTTCCGCGCGATGGCGTTCCTGCTGCAACCCCGCGCCTAGCGATTCGATCGTCGAGGCCGCCGTGTTAATGGCTTCGTCCAGCGAGGAACGCAGCGTCTGCGCCTGCGCGGAAGCCTCCCGTTCGGTTTGCGCCAGCACGCCGCGCGCCGTTTCATCCAGCGATGCGCGCAACGCTACGGACCGCGCCACTGCTTCTTGCTCCGCCTGCGTCAGCGCCTCGCGCGACACTTCCGTCAGCTTGTCGCCCAGTTTCTGCGAAGCCCCGGTCAGTGCCGCCTCAAATTCCGCGTTCCACTGTTGCGACGCGATCAAAGCCTCGGCTTGCGTCTGCTCGATCGTCTTGCTGCGCACCGATTGCGCGGTATCTTCCAGGTTCTTGCGCCATTGCTCCAGATGACTCTGCGCAGCCTCCGGCGAAGAAAGTATTTCCAGTGATGGCGTCGAAGCTTCGCGCTCCCGCAGCGCGCGTTCCACCACCTCTTCCACGGACTGCTTCAGATTCAGCGCCGTCGCCTGTTGCGCCGCTTGCTGCGCGGCTTGCTCGGCGGCATGGCTCACCGCCTGCTGCACGGCGTTGCGCACTTTTTCGTCCAGCTGCGAAGCAGACGTTTCGCTCGCTCTCCGCGCCTCGTCCACGATCTCTTTGGTCCGGTCCGCGGCCTGTTGCACCACTTTCTTCACCGCGGATTCCGATACGCGGTCCATCGAGACTTTGATCGCTTTCTCCACGGTGTCGTGCAGCTGTACGTCCAGCTGCTGCCGCACCACCGTCATCTCTTCGGTGATCGCCTCTTCCGCGCCGCGCCGCAAAGTCTTGTCCAGCGTTTCCTTGGCGTCCGCCACCATCCGCGCCATCTGTTTCGCCAGCGCCGCTTGCGTATCCGCGGTCACAACCGCAGCCGCAGGAGGAGCCGGCACCACATGAATCTTGTTGTCAGCCGCAGGGCTCGCGACTGGCACGGAAGGAGCCGCAGGCGGAATCACCGGTTGCGCGGGAGGAGCCGCGGGCTTCGCTGCCATCACCGGCGGCGCAGCCGGCACGTTCACAGGAACTGGCTTCGAAGGCGGCGGCGCGGGAATCTGAAACGGTGGCGCCTCGATCCTTTTTTCCGGCGAAGCCGGAGCCGGCATCGGGGGAGGCCCAATCGGAGGCAGCGGCTGCGGCGAAATCCCAGCCACAGGCTCGGCCGCAAGCGTCGCGTCCAGCACCCCGGTCAAGTCGCCGGTCGGGATGTCCACACCAGACGCCCAATCCTCCGGAGGAAACGCGATCCCCCAGAAATTCCCCGGAACTTCAAACTCCAACCCAATCTGAAATAGTTCGCGCACCGTGCGCGGCCTCTGCACCCACACCACGCGCCCCTGCGTGTGGTACGGCCCACCCTCCGGCCGCGGAATATCCAGCGTGACCATCGAATTCTTCGGAACGTAATGTTTCGATTGGTACTTACACCCGTGGCAATTCACCATCACCGTCGTGGTGCGCTCTTTGAAAGGCTGTCCGAGCGCGTCGGTGCCCGTCACCGTAATCGGTACGGCCTGCACGATGCGCGTGCTGCGGCGCTTCTGTGTGCCGGGATCAGTGGATTGTAGGGAATCGGTCACGCACTCCTCCCAAGAGCGATTTCTTAGGGTAGCACTACGGCACAGCAGCGTCAGGCCGCTGCGCGCAAATGTGCGAAAAAGTAACTCGTAGCCACCCCGGAACTGCTCCGCTTTAGGGCAGCAGCCGGGTATCTAAGAGCAATCGCATTGCCGCCAAGCCTCAGATTCAGTGTGCTGCGGTGGACCGGTGGGATGTCCCGAAGATTGCATCCTTGATCTCTTTGGCCACCCAGATCGGGCCAACCAAAAAGTAAATCATGCCCTGAAAAAACGCCGGCTTATTGCCCTCGATCCGGTGCCCCGCCAACAGCAATACCCACCCAAGAACGAACAGCGCCAGCCCTATTTTCCAATGCGTCAAAATCGCCAGCACCATCCCCACGATGATGATCGGTATCCCCACCCCATGCAAAACCTTGTTCCACACGTTCGTGTGCTCGTGGTCATACTGCGCCATGTACTTATCCAATTCCGGCATCATCCACCTCCCAACGTTAACCACCTCTATATACGCCCGCAAAGTGCCAGACGCAAGGCTCGGCGCCGTGGCCTTGGTAGCATAGGCAATCTTGCCTGTGCTCTGTTGCTTTTACGTCGTTGCGTAAGCTGTAGCCGAAACCTGGAAGCGCGTCTCAGGATCGCCCCTGGGAACGCCAGTCTCCCGACTGCGCAACCGACTGTCTGCCTCAGTGTAAGCGTGGAACCGGCACAATCGAGCGCCGTCGAGCCCATCTTGGACTGCGGTGGCTTGCCACCGCCGTGCACTGCGCGAGGCTTGCCTCGCGTGCCTTTGGCACGCCCACGCATGTCGCAGATCCACTGCAGCAGGGCTGATTCCGCCGTGCTCAAACGAGCAAGCCATCTGCGATTTCGCATGTTGCCGCTCCGCGTGAAACGAACCTAAAATGAAATCACGGCTCCCATGAAACTATTCACCGCAATCTGTTTTTGCGTCCTGGCGATACCGCTGCTCGCCCAAACCAATCCGCAAACCTTCACCAGCCCCGACGGTGACTTCCAATTCAAATACTCCCCCGCGCTGATCCACTGTACCCAACGTCCATTCCGGAACGGCGAGCTCGGCTGGATCGAAGATTCCTGCCTAAGCCAAGGCGACATCTGTGACAACGACGCCGCCACAGGCGTCACTTTCGTCTGCCTCGCTTACCCCAAAGACAAATTGAAAGACAAGCCTGGGTTCATCGCCGCCGTATTCTTCGTGCGATCGGTCCCTGAGGGTACGACGCAAAATACTTGTCTGCAAGGATCGCAAGACTGGTCGACTGATGATGCTCATGCCACAAAAATTAACGGCGTCAGTGCCAAACTATTTCATACCACCGATGGATGGGCGGGAGGCTCGGAGTCCGGAGAGATCTACAGAGTATTTCACAGCAATAAATGCTACGAACTCGGTATCGTGGAAGGAGATTCAAATGAAGGAAAGTTCGATCCTGGAACGTTCAAGGAGTACACCGCGCACGACGCAGCCAAAGTCCACGCCAGCCTGCAACAGCCTCTGAACACCTTCAAATTCCTCAAATAATTCCGCCAGCGCTCAGCCAACAAACTACAAATCCCGCCGCCCCTCCATCGCCTTGCTCATCGTAACTTCATCCGCATACTCCAAATCCGACCCCACCGGAATCCCCATCGCAATCCGCGTCACATGCACCCCCAGCGGCTTGATCAGCTTCGACAA
>Ga0209655_10000901_pt1 | contig 11234 bp, 10 predicted proteins | sample BogFormECP03_OM2_FD_188236 | JGI IMG/M metagenome (GOLD analysis project Ga0209655, IMG submission 188236) | Bog forest soil microbial communities from Calvert Island, British Columbia, Canada - ECP03_OM2 (SPAdes) (version 2) | ecosystem: Environmental > Aquatic > Freshwater > Wetlands > Bog ...
TCCTATGAAGATAGCGATAGGTCCAGGACGCCGAAGGGATAGCCGTTCCCGCTGCCACCAGCACCAGAGCGAATCCACCTGCCACGACCGCCGCCGCGCGGGTCGGGTTTTGCATCACGTGGGAGAAGTCGAATGTCGTCAGCAGGACTGCGACCGTGGCGAAGTGGACGCAGTGAGCCGCGAAGAAGGAATAAACGAGAGTCGCCGGCGCCGGCAAGCCGCCAAATAACCGCGTCAAGCCGGGAGCCGCAAAGGCCAGCGCGAACCATAGCGCGGAAAGCCTCGCGCTATTCCGCGCAGCCGCGTGAGCTCCGGTCGCGTTCCAGCCAGACAGCACGCACGTGGCCGTCACGACTATCACGTTGCTGACGGCGGCGCTCAGAACCACCGTACGCGTGCTCACGATGTCCCCTCCCGTTGCCGAAGCCTTGCGCCATCACGCCCTTGCTGATTGTTCCTGTGTGCGGTACCAATCGACGGTACGGCGCAATCCCTGTTCGAAGTTTACTTGCGGTTTGTATCCCAGATGTTTTTCTGCCCGCGACAGATCAGCGAGTGAGTGTTTGACATCTCCCGCTCGATCCGGGCCGTGTTTCACTTCTCCCGGATAGCCAGTAAGTTTCTTGAGCACGCCGAACATTTCATTCAGATCGATGCGCGTGCCGGTGGCCACGTTGAACACTTTCCCGGCGACTTCATTCGCAGGCGCTTTGCAAGCCAGCAAATTCGCATGAACGACATTGTCGATATAAGTAAAGTCGCGGCTCTGGGAGCCGTCGCCGTAGATGGTCGGCTGCTCTCCCTTAATCATTTGCGTAATAAATCTTGCCAGCACACCGGAGTAGGGAGACGTCGGATCCTGGCGCGGTCCAAAAATATTGAAATAACGCAGCGCCACCGTCTCCAGGCCGTAGCAGCGAAAAAACGACGCCATGTAATACTCGCTCGCCAGCTTCGCCACGGCATACGGAGATATCGGGTCGGGCAACATGTCTTCGTGCTTGGGCAGAGTGGGCGTGTCTCCGTAAGCCGAAGATGATGCCGCGTAAATCACACGCTTTACTTTCGCGTCACGTGCGGCAACCAGAAGGTTGACGGTGCCGTTGACGTTCGCGTGATTACTCTCCAAAGGATCCAGCACGGACCTGGGCACGGATGGAATCGCAGCTTCGTGCAAAACATAATCGACGCCGCGGCACGCCGACTGCATCGCCTCGAGGTCGAGCAGATCGGCTTCGCGCACATCGATCCGATCGAGGAGTTCGGCTATATTGCTGCGCTTCCCGGTGGAAAAATTGTCAATGCCGCGCACATTGTCGCCCTGCGCCAAGATCGCACGCGCCAGCGATGACCCGATGAATCCGGCAATTCCAGTGATCAAGTATGTAGACATGGATTGCTAGATGATAACTGATTTTACTTGTGTCGATTCTCAACTGCCGCCCGAATCTCTTTCCATAACTCTTCGCGGCCGGCGGCGCTTTTGGCGGAGAATGGAACGATCCGAGCCTGGGGAAATTCCTGGGTGAGCGTCTGAATAGAGTTGCGCAACTGGTTTCCCGACAGCCGGTCGCTTTTCGTGCCAACGATTACGAATGGCCGGCCACTCGAAATGAGAAATTCAAGCAACTGCCGGTCGCTTTGCTGCGGAGGCACGCTAACATCCACCAAAACCAGGCACAGCGCCAGCACGGTACGGTGCAGCAGATAGGGCTCGATAAAGGTGGGCCACTGGCTGGAAATCTCGCGCGAGATTTTGGCATATCCATAGCCCGGCAGGTCGGTAAAGATCAGTTCGGGCTGCGGTTTTCCCGCCCAACGCAGCTCGAAAAAGTTGATGCTTCGGGTTCGCCCCGGAGTCGAACTGGTCTTAGCCAGTTTCGCACCCAGCAGCGAATTAATCACACTCGACTTGCCGACGTTCGACCGTCCCAGGAACGCAACTTCAGGCAGCATGGGGGCAGGAAAGTGTCCGGCATCCATCGCCGACATCATGAATCGAGCCAGAACGCGCATGACACAGTGTGCGGTTTCGATGGGGAAAAGCGCAAGGGGAAGCAGAAGTTTGGGGCTCGAACTTATCCCAACCCGAGCGGGCGTTTGTTGTGGACGTCTTCTTCGCGGATGGGCCGGAACTTATGCCACAGAAATAGGATCGCCGCGACCACCAGCCCAATACCGAGACTGATCAGGAAAAACCAGCGATAGGCGGGGAAGGCAATCAGAAGAATCGCCACCACCGCGACAGCAACGATCAAACCCGTGGCACCGCTAAAGGTGACTTTGTGCTCCGCTGGCTGAAGGCTAGGTTCCATACAGCACCCTGACTGCCTCTATTGTAGAACTGCAGAGAGGTAGCTTGCTACGTCCGGGTTTCCGCGGAATGCTGGAGCGTTGCCTGAACAAAGAGCAAGCAAGAAAACGTTGCAAGCAACGTTTCTACGGATTTTATCGGCGGAATTGTTTGCTTAGGGTTAGCGCTTGCTGCTGGTACGACGAGCCAATACCTAATCCGTAAATCTTTTCCGGCTTCGACAGCAATGGCATGTAGGTAAGCCGTCCGACGAACTGCTCGTGTTCAATCAAGAAAGGCACCTCGTGCGCCCGCACTTCCAGCACCGCGCGCGTGCCTTTGATGTCGCTCGAACCGTATCCAAAACCAGGATCAAAGAAACCAGCATAGTGAATGCGAAACTCCCCCACGGAAGGATCAAACGGCACCATCTCCGCCGCAAATTCAGGGGGCACGCGAACTCTTTCCTTGGAGGCCAGAATATAAAAATCGCCTGGCTCAAGAATCAAGCGATTGTTGCCGTGCCGCCGCGTCTCCCAGAATTCATCGGGCGCGTAATAATTAATCCGATCCAGTTCGATCGCGGGCGCATGCTTCCTAGCTTTGTACGCAATCACTTCGTCGGGCGACGCGCCTTCGAGGTTCACCGTGATTCGCAGCCCGCGATCTACCGACGCTTTCACCGGACTGTCTTCGTCCATGTAGGTGAGGTTTTCTTCCTCATCCAGGCGGCGAATGCGGTTGTCGGAGGATACCGGATTGCCGCGCACAAAACGCAGCTGATTGAGCCGCATGCCGGCTCGCACCGCAACCGTGAATGTGCGCGAAACAATTTCCGCGTAGAGTCGTCCTTTATAACCGGGCGGCACTCGCTCAAATTCCACGCCTTCATCGGTGATGAGGCGAATGAAGACATCCAGTCGGCCGGTGGTGCTTTTGGGATTCGCTTTGCCTGAAATATCTCGGGGCAGATCAAGTTCCTCGAGCAGGGGGACAATGTAAACGCATCCTTTTTCAAACACCGCCGCACTGGTCAGATCGACTCGCGCCATGCGGAGTTCTTTTACTTTGGCTTCAACTTTCCCGCCCGGGCCGGGGAGAAAACTTGCCTGCACGCGGTGTGCGATGTCACCCAGGCGCAAATCGAGGCTCGCGGGCTGGATCTGTTCTTCGGTGATGGCGCGATTGCCGACCACCCGTCCTTTCGCAATCAATTCGCGAATAGCCTGCGAAGGAAGTAGGCCGGTCGTGCGTTCTCCGCTTGGCGCGGTCGGCAATTCTGGAAACAAACCGACTTCGCTGTCCTTTACGTCGGACCTGGACATGATGCAAAACTCCTGGTGTCGCTTGATCTTCGAAGGGCGGCGAGCCCTTGTTTATTCTAGGCTGGAAAGTGTTGTCAATCTACGGATGTTTGGGGCTCGCTGTCAAGTCTGATGGGGTGCCGTAAAAAGAAAAGGAGAAAGGCAATCATGCTAAGTTGCTCGTCCATCCACACCACCGCCGGCGCTTGAAACGCAAAACCTTGCACATTGACCGCCAGTTTGACGAAGATCATAACGTGCCAGTCCGCGTTGAGAGGAGAAAGTCGTGTCGCATTCCAGGTTTCTCACCCTGCTGTCAATTCTGCCCGTGATCGTCATAGGTTTTTTTGTGGCGCCTGGTGCTCCCGCGCAAACCAAGTTCAAAACCCTTCACACCTTCACTCTTGGCCCTGACGGGTACAACCCCCATGCCAGCTTGATCTTCGACCAGGCTGGCAATCTCTACGGTACGACCGAACTGGGCGGATACTACAGTGACGGCACCGTTTTTGAGCTGACGCCTGGTGCAGATGGACGCTGGAAGGAAATTCTTTTACATACATTTGGCGCCGACGATGGTGCAATGCCTTTGGCCGGCTTGATCTTCGACCAAGCTGGAAATCTCTATGGCACGACGTCGCAGGGTGGTAGCGAGAACGGCGGCGTCGTCTTCAAACTAGCGCCTAACTCGGACGGAAGCTGGACCGAAACTGTGCTGCATGCCTTCTGCTCTCTGGATAAGTGTAGGGACGGGGCCAAACCATGGGCTAGCCTAATCTTCGACCAGGCAGGAAATCTCTACGGCACCACGGTTCAAGGGGGCCCTAGCTCCGAGTGCACCTACGGATGTGGCACGGTCTTCAAACTGACGCCGAATCAGGACGGAAGCTGGACTGAAAGTGTGGTACACAACTTTAATGGCGGGGACGGAGCTCAACCATCTGCCAGCGTGATCTTCGACCAGGCAGGAAATCTCTATGGTACGACGGCGGAGGGTGGTAGCCAGGACTCGGGCGTTGTGTTCAAATTGGCGCCGAATCAGGACGGAAGCTGGCGCCAGAGCGTGTTACGTAACTTCTCCTCGGGCAATGATCACGACTGCAGGTTCCCTCTTGCCGGCCTGATCTTCGATCAAGCAGGAAACCTCTATGGGACAACAGAGAACGGGGGAGCTTACGACTCGGGGGTTGTCTTCCAGTTGACACCTAACTCGAATGGCATCTGGAAAGAAAAGGTGCTCATCACCTGCTCGAGCGAGAACGGAATGTTTCCTTGGGCAGGCTTGGTCTTCGACCAGGCAGGAAGTCTCTATGGCACAACGACCGAAGGCGGACCAGCAAATCTAGGAGTCGCATTTAAACTAGCGCCTAACTCAAACGGCGGATGGGATAAGACCGTGTTGCATGCCTTTCGAGGTCACCCAGAAGAGCACCCTTATGCCGGGCTCACACTCGACAATGCGGGTAACCTCTATGGGACGGCTTTAGGCGGCGACTATTCCCTCGGGTCCGTGTTTGAGATCACGCCATAGTCGGCTTCACGCCACAGCCGCAATGGCAGCGACGCAGCCCAGCTACCGATCTGCCGTAGACTCTTCGACCGGAGGCGTAACGGCGTGAGCGCCATCTTCAACTTGAGTCTTTAGGAGTGCAAAACCTTTCATCTTGACCGCTAGGGTTGCGCACTCGATAATTTGTCGGCCTGGACCGCTTCACGAATCTCCGCCACAGGCAGAAGCGGTCACCAATCCTTCTCCAGGAGAAACCAGTGAAAAAATCCATTCTTGGTGTGTCGGCAGTTCTTATGTTCGTTGCCGTCGGTATCGCGGCAGCGCCGCCGTTAACTTTCACCTTCGCGGACGTTCACGCTAACAAAACAGCCACGGAAACGGACACTTTCGCAATCAACGACTTCGGCACAAAGGCTGGAGACTACGTCGACTCCGCTGGCGTGCAGCACGCGATGATTCTAGGCAAGACCCTAACCACGGTCGACCATCAGGATTGCACGACCAGCGGTGGCTTCTCCTCTGGTGCAATTGCGTTCTACGGCATCAACAAGCCGTCCGCGGCAGCCGGCTGGTGCACCAGCACCAAGACGGGCCTCTACCAAGGATTCGTCTACGCTGCCGGAAAATTCACAGCGGTTAACTTTCCAAAATCAAATGGAACCCAGGCGATTGGAATCAATGATAAGGGAGACGTTGTGGGCATTTACCTCGACTCCGCCAGCACCCAGCACAGCTTTGTAAAAGTAGGGAGCAAGTACACCAGCTTCGACATCAGCGGCGGTACCACCACGACGGCTTGGGGAATCAATAACAGTGGCCAGATTGCCGTGTTCGCCATTGCCTCGACGGGCGGATACGAGAGCTACCTGTACAACGGAAAGAGCTTCAAGAAAGTCAGCGACCCCAAGGCTGGCACATCGGGTACCATCATCCGCATCGTCAACGATAAGGGCGACGTTGCCGGGACCTATTTCAACTCCAGCGGTGACGAGATTGGCTTTTTGCTTCACGGTGGCAAGTACTACGATGTTGCGGATCCGAAAGCTGACAACGATACTCGCGCCGATGGGCTCAACGACAAGCTCGAAATTGTCGGACGTTACGGGAATAGTGCAGGCGATACGGTCGGCTTCAAAGCGATTACCAAAACTGCTGGCGATGTTTTTGCTTCCTCTGTTGACGCTGGCGAGCGGGAAACCAGTGGCAGGCACGTGGTCCGCGTGGAACCGCTGAACACTCCGTAGTTAAAAGTGGGTGGTAACGGGAATTGTTCCAGCAGCGGCGAACCAGAAACGCCGTGTTCGTGAAAGCATTAAGGGTGCGGTCGGAATCTAAGGATTCTCGCCGCACCTCTTTTTATGAAGGCTATTGTTACTGATGCGCTGTGGATCCTTCCGGTTGAGGCGGCAGAGGCGTGATTGTCTGCGCACCTTCGACTTGAGGTATTGGCTCGGGCAACGGTTGCTCCAAGGCCACGGCCAGCACCTGGTCCATGGTATCGACGAAGTGCAGCTTCATCGCGGTGCGGAGATTTTCCGGCACTTCGGCGAGATCTTTTTCGTTGTCCTGAGGCAGGATCACTTCGAAGAGACCCGCGCGATGCGCCGCCAGCAGTTTTTCTTTCAATCCGCCGATTGGCAATACCTTGCCGCGAAGCGTAATTTCGCCGGTCATGGCTAGATCGCGGCGCACTGGAATCTTGCTCAAAGCGCTCGAAATCGCGGTTGCGATGGTGATGCCGGCGGATGGCCCATCCTTTGGAATCGCGCCTTCCGGCACATGTACGTGAATGTCGATATTGCGATAGAAATCACGCGGCAATCCCAGCCGCTGAGCCCGGGAACGCACGTAAGACATAGCCGCCTGCGCTGATTCCTGCATTACGTCGCCGAGTTTGCCAGTCAGTGTCAGCTTGCCTTTACCATCGACGACGGTCGCTTCTGTGCTGAGGATTGAGCCGCCAACTTCAGTCCATGCCAAACCGGTGACCAATCCCACTTCGCTGCGCTCGTGCGCCAGAGTATCGCGGAACTTGATCACGCCCAGGTAGTCGTTTACGTTGTCCTGCGCAATCGCAATGTTGTAGTCGGTGCCTTCTTTGACTACCTTGCGCGCGATCTTGCGGCAGATGTTGCCGATCTCGCGTTCCAGATTACGTACGCCCGCTTCACGCGTATAAGACCGAATCAGCCCGGCGATTGCTTCGTCAGAGAACTTGATGTTCTTGTCGGTGAGGCCGGCCTGCTGCATCTGCTTCTTCACCAGGAATTGCTTCGCGATTTCGACTTTCTCCTGTTCGGTGTAGCCATGCAGGCGAAGCACTTCCATGCGGTCCTGCAGTGCGGGAGGGATGGTATGAATGACGTTCGCAGTCGCAATGAAGAATACTTGCGAAAGGTCATACTCAACGTCGAGGTAATGATCGACGAACATGAAATTCTGTTCGGGATCGAGGACTTCAAGCAGCGCGGCCGATGGATCGCCGCGGAAATCCATGGACATTTTGTCGACTTCGTCCAGCATGAAGACCGGATTCTTTGTCCCGGCCTTTTTCATCATCTGAATAATTTGCCCCGGCAGGGCGCCGATATAAGTCCGGCGATGACCGCGAATCTCGGCTTCATCCCGTACTCCGCCGAGCGACATGCGGACGAATTTCCGGCCTGTAGCTTTTGCAATCGACATGCCCAGCGAAGTCTTGCCCACGCCGGGAGGTCCGACGAAGCAAAGAATCGAGCCTTTGGGATTTTTTACCAGTTGGCGGACGGCGAGAAATTCAAGAATGCGTTCCTTGATCTTCTCGAGGCCATAATGATCTTCATTGAGAACCTTTTCGGCGCGGCTGATGTTGCGAATTTCTTTCGAGCGCTTTTTCCACGGCACCGCCAGCAGCCAATCCAGGTAATTGCGCGAGACAGTCGATTCCGCCGACATGGGCGGCATAGCTTCCAGCTTCTTCAGTTCCTGGATCGCCTTATCGCGGACGTCTTTAGGCATGCCGGCAGCGTCAATCTTCTTTTTCAGTTCGTCGAACTCGCTCTTCTCACCGCGGCCAAGTTCTTTCTGGATGGCTTTAATTTTTTCGTTGAGGTAATACTCTTTTTGCGCCCGCTCCATCTGCCGCTTTACCCGCGACTGGATGGTGCGATCCATGTTTAGTTTTTCAATCTCGATGTCAAGCACATCGCCAATGCGGCTCAGGCGCTCGGAGGGATCGAAAATCTCCAGCAGTTCCTGCTTCTCTTCGATGGAAAGTTGCAGGTTCGCGGCGATGGTATCCGTGAGTTTCGCCGGATCTTCCATGCGCACAGCCGCGATCATGGTTTCGTAGTTCAGCGACTGGCAAAGCTTCACGTATTGCTCGAACAGGCCAGTCACGCGCTGCATGCCGGCTTCGAGTTGCGGATTGGTTTCGGTGGCGTAGCGAGCCAGGCGAACTGAAGCCTGCATGAAGCCTTCAGTCTCGGTGACCTGGAGAATCTTGCCACGCTCGATGCCTTCAACCAGAACTTTAATATTTCCGTCGGGCAGTTTGAGGCTCTGCACGATATTGACGACGGTTCCGACTTGATAAATCTCGTTCGGCTTGGGTTCGTCGATGCTGGCGTCATGCTGCGTAGCCAGAAAGATCTTCTTGTCCGCGGCCAGCGCTTCTTCGAGCGCGTGCACGCTTGACTCCCGTCCTACCACGAACGGCGTCATCATATAGGGAAAGATGACCACATCCCGAATGGGCATCATGGGCAACTTTTTCGTCTCGAATTTTTCCTTGGATGTGGTCACTGAGTCTCCCAAAAATCGCTATCAGCTTTCAGCCATCGGTTCTCAGCTTTTCGGCCGCCCCGTCTTGCTGACGGCTGAAAGCTGACGGCTATCCGGCCTTTTCCATCATTGCGAACGACGCCGTATGTTTCTCAACCATTTGCTGGGTTACTTCGAATTCCTTTACTTTCTTCTGACTCGGCAAATGGTACATCAAATCGAGCATCAGTTCTTCCAAAATCATGCGTAGGCCGCGGGCACCCACTTTGCGAGCCATGGCCTGGCGAGAAACCGCCCGCAGAGCGTCTTCGCTGAACTTCAGCCGAACATTTTCAAACTCGAATAACCGCTGATATTGCTTCACGATAGCGTTCTTCGGCCGGGTGAGGATCTCGATCAGGGCGAACTCGTCCAGATCTTCGAGCACGCCGACAACCGGCAAGCGTCCGACGAACTCCGGAATCAGGCCAAACTTGATCAAGTCCTCGGGCTGAACGTCGCTGAGCAGCTCGAAGTTCCGCTTACGCGCCGCTGTTGGCTCTTCAACTTCAGTCTCTTCTCCCAACTTGAAGCCGAGAGATTTCTTGCCCGCTCGCCGCCCGATAATCTTTTCTAATCCAACAAAGGCGCCGCCGCAGATAAACAGAATGTTTGTCGTGTCGACGGGGGTAAATTCCTGGTGCGGATGCTTGCGTCCGCCTTGCGGCGGAACATTGGCAATCGTGCCTTCGAGGATCTTTAAGAGCGCCTGTTGCACACCTTCCCCGGAAACGTCGCGGGTGATGGAAGGGTTCTCATCCTTGCGGCCGATCTTGTCGACTTCATCGATATAAATGATGCCTGTCTGCGCCCGTCCCACGTCGCCATCCGCCGCTTGCAGCAGCTTGAGGATGATGTTCTCCACGTCCTCGCCCACGTATCCGGCTTCGGTTAAGGTGGTCGCGTCGACAATGGCGAAGGGTACATCGAGCATTCGGGCGAGAGTTTGCGCCAGCAGCGTTTTGCCCGTCCCCGTTGGCCCGATCAGCATGATGTTCGATTTGGTCAACTCAATACCGTCGCTGGTGCGTTGACGGTTCATATAGATGCGCTTGTAGTGGTTGTAGACAGCCACGGCGAGTTTTTTCTTGGTCTGTTCCTGGCCGATTACGTACTCGTCGAGAAAAGTTTTGACTTCCTGGGGCTTGGGAAGAGTGTTGGGTGTTGCCGCCGGTGGGGTCGCGGCGCGGTCATCTTCCAGGATCGAATTGCAGACCGCCACGCATTCATCGCAAATGTAGGCCCTGGGGTAGTCGCTCGGGGATGAAATGAGCTTGGCTACTGCGTCCTGCGATTTGTGGCAGAACGAACAGCGTAAGATTTCCTCAGTGCCTGTTCTGTTTTTCACTCGGCTTAACTCCTTATTATTACCTTAACCTCCCGGCTCCTTAGCGCTCCATGCCCGTGGGGAAGCGGGAAGAGATCGTTTTCGCGCCGAGACCTCCCAAGCATGATCGGCGAATGCCGATCATACCCTTCATCTGGTCTTATAGATGATATCGTCTATGATTCCATATTCCTTAGCCTGCTGCGCGTTCATAATGAAGTCGCGCTCCACGTCCTTCTCCACCTTTTCCAGCTTTTGCCCCGTATGCTTTGCCAGTAACTGGTTTGTAATCTCCCGCATACGCAGGATTTCACGGGCGTGAATGTCGATATCCGTGGCCTGGCCCGAAAGACCGCCCATCGAAGGCTGATGGATCAAAATGCGCGAATTCGGCAAAGCCAGCCGTTTCTTATTTTCTCCGGCCGCAAGCAAAAGCGCAGCCATCGAAGCCGCCTGGCCAATGCAGATCGTCGTGACGTCGTTCTTCACGTACTGCATGGTGTCGTAGATCGCCATGCCCGCCGTAATCGAACCGCCGGGCGAGTTCACATATAACTGAATGTCTTTCTCCGGATCTTCCTGCGCCAGAAACAGCATTTGCGCGATCACCAGATTGGCGATGTTGTCGTCAATCGGTGTCCCGATGAAAATAATATTATCCCGCAGAAGGCGCGAGTAAATGTCATAAGCCCGCTCCCCCCTCCCCGTCTGTTCAATCACCATGGGCACGAGCACTGGTCACCTTTGCCTTTCACACTTCTGTTCCCTGCAGTTTAGGCTTCTTGGGGGATCGGAAGCGGCTTACGCGGACTGATGATACAGAAAGTCGAGGGTCTTTTCGTTGCGGATTCTATTCCGGATTCTATCCAGCGCTCCATCGCGTGTCAAACGCGACCGGATGGCTTCCGGAGTTTGTTTCGACTGCTCAGCCAGAGCTTCGACTTCGCGATCGATTTCCGCATCACTGACCTCGAGCTTTTCCTCCTCGGCGATTTTTTC
>Ga0209655_10000903_pt1 | contig 11187 bp, 12 predicted proteins | sample BogFormECP03_OM2_FD_188236 | JGI IMG/M metagenome (GOLD analysis project Ga0209655, IMG submission 188236) | Bog forest soil microbial communities from Calvert Island, British Columbia, Canada - ECP03_OM2 (SPAdes) (version 2) | ecosystem: Environmental > Aquatic > Freshwater > Wetlands > Bog ...
CTCCTCCTCGAGGATCGGGCTCGCCGGCAACCACAGGGCCCCACCCGAGCGTGCGGTCGATCCGCCAATATAGGAAGACTTCTCGACGATCAACACCGTCAACTCAGATTCGTGGGCGGTCAATGCCGCCCCTATCCCGGTCCCGGAGCCCACGACGAGAAGGTCGACCGTCAGGTCTTCTACCGGCATGCCGGCCGGGATCGTACTGGGCTGCGCTGAGCTCACGGATACGACACTAGGACCTGGGAACACCGCTGCGAGTCCTTTTTCCCTTCCAGCGGGACGCCGACCGCCGCAACCCTGTCGGCGGTTGTAGAACTGCGACATGACGTTGCAGTCGAACACCGACGAGATTCGCCAGATCGAAGCCGCAACCGCCCCGTGCAGGTTCGCTCGAGGCTGGCACTGCCTGGGCCTGACCAAGGACTTCGGCGACGGCAAGCCGCATTCCGTCAACGCTTTTGGAAAGAAACTGGTGGTCTTTCGAAGCGGCGACGGTGAGATCAACATTCTCGATGGCTACTGCCGTCACATGGGCGGTGATCTCACTCAGGGTGAGGTGAAGGGAAACGAAATCGCATGCCCGTTCCATGATTGGCGCTGGGGTGGCGATGGCCGCTGCAAGCGTGTGCCGTACAGCAAGCGAGTTCCAAGACTGGCCCGCACCGCGAAGTGGACTACGCTGGAGCAAGACGGAATGTTGTTCGTGTGGAACGACCCCGAAGGCTGTCCACCGCCGCCCGAGGTGACGATCCCCCGGATCGAGGGCGCGACGAGTGACGAATGGACCGACTGGCATTGGTACACCACGACTGTCAATACCAACTGCCGTGAGATCGTCGACAATGTCGTGGACATGGCGCACTTCTTCTACATCCACGGCTCGTTGCCGACACACTTCAAGAACATCTTCGAAGGGCATGTGGCGACTCAGTACATGAACAGCCAGGGCCGGCCCGACCTCGGTGATACCGAAGGATCCCGAATGCTCGGTACGACGTCGGTAGCGTCCTACTATGGGCCGTCCTTCATGATCGACGACCTGACGTACCACTATGAAGAGGCCGATCATCAGACCGTGCTGATCAACTGCCACTACCCGATTGCCACCAATTCCTTTGTCCTGCAGTACGGCATCATCGTCAAGAAGTCTGATTTGCTACCGGAGGACCTCGCCGTACAGACGGCGGTCGCTCTCGGTGATTTCGTCAAGATGGGCTTCGAGCAGGACGTCGCGATTTGGAAGAACAAGGCGCGCATCGACAATCCGTTGCTGTGTGAGGAGGACGGACCCGTGTATCAGCTTCGACGTTGGTATGAGCAGTTCTACGTCGACGTAGCGGACGTTGCACCAGACATGGTCGAACGCTTCGAGCACGAACTCGACACCACCAGCCCGCGGGAGGAGTGGATGAGGGTGGTCGAGACTAACCTAGCCGGCCGATCTTTGGCGGGCACTGTCCGATGACCGTTCAGATCGATGGGCGACTTTCCGATTGTCCACTGGTGGCGGTTGGCTGCCAGCGTTGCGGCAGCGATGTTCTGGTACGCAAAGGCAGCTGGAATCAAACCAGCGTCCAGTGGAATGCCGAGGCTTCCGCACGTTGTCCGGAGCGCGGAGACACCGAGAACGTGGCCGCGTACTCGGGCCGAGGCGTTTTCATGGGCTGCTCGGCGCTGGCAGACTCGATTGCCGACGCGGTCCGGCACGGCGATGTGTCGGTCGTCGACGGAATTTCCTAACTGGCAGATGTTTTGGTGACTCAGGCCAGCTGAAAGGCGCTGATCGGCGCCTCCTCGGGATAGGTCGACGGGCCGCCGAGGTCATAAGCATTGTTCAGCGTGCGAATGAAGTCCGGGTCATGCAGTGGGTCGTCGGGAATCGTGAGTGTGGCGCCCTGAGCGTTGACGTCCTTGACCAGGGTATCGATTGCCTGCTCGATGGTCAGGTCGTGGGAACCCTCCATGTTTTTCTTCAGTTCGGCGTAATCGGCGAAAACCTCTGCCGACCAGTGCACCAGGAAACGCAGTTCGTCGGTATGGTGGCGCGCAATCTGCTGATCGTCATTCATCAGCAGCCAGTGGTCGCGGTTGTCCGGATCGCCGGTGAACACGGTGTCGAATTTCAAGTCGCCCGGAATCTGTTGATCCAGTGGCCCGTTAGCCTCACCGCGGTGCACCATCATCTCGTTCTGCACCACCACGCCGCGGTTGTTGATCGGCGGCAAGACTCGGTTGGGTGCCCGCAACGGCCCGTCCGGCCAGTAGGTGAATCCGCTGCCTTGATCCAGCGAGAACCAGGTGATCACCTGCGCCATCTTGATCAGGTAATCATCGAACAGGCCCGACTTGCCCATGACGCTGGTCAGCCACGTCGGTGCGTTCTCGTGCCGCACACCACGGAAGCTTGGCGAATCAAGATGTCCCGGATCGCGATTGGCGCACGGACCGTTGATGTTGAACAGCATCAATTGTGGCTTGGCGTATTCGGCGTTCCAGTAACTCTTGGCCATCGACAGAAAACGCTCGTTGTAGAAGCAGTCGTGTAGCTGCGGGTAGAGGACTGCGCCGTAGTTGGCGAGATAGCCGCGAAAGGTCGGCGTGAGAAACAAGTCCAGCGACGGTGTAAAGCCTTCGGGGAAGGCGCCGCTCATTGTCGCCATCAGTTCGTCGGCGGAGGCGAAATGCTGGGCGATGATCAACCTCCACGGACCGCTGTCGCGTACGACATCGAGCAGCCGCTCGCGTTGGTCATCTGAGTAGACATCGTCGATCGCACGAGGCGGGGCCGCCGGACGCAACACGTCGGAAAGCTCCATCCGCCGCTCGTCAGTGAGCATCAGCTGCCTCCTTCTACCGAGTTCTGCGTTGGGGTGATTGTGCGCAGCGTCATTGCGCCGCGGTCGTGCGATGTCCGTTGATCGGGACATGCATTCACGTCGGCCGGGTAAACCGCGCGCGCAGCAATGCCCCGACCTCGGCGATGGCCAGCCGGCCCCGTGCGGTCGCGTCCGACCGCATCAAAAAGCCGTGATACATACCTGGATAGCGAGTGAGGGTGGTCTGCACACTGGCGTCACGGAGTCGAACCGCATATCGCTCACCCCAGTCTCGGATGGGATCGCATTCTGCCGTCACCACGATCGCCGGTGGCAGATCGGACAGATCGTCGGCATAGGCGGGAACCAGGTACGGGTCGCGCGGCGGCCCGGCGTCGACATCGGCCATCTCGTGCAGGTAGATGATGTCGTCGCGGCCCAGCATCGGCGCGTCAGGCATTTCGGTGATCGACGGAGCTGTCATATCGCGATCCAGACCTGGATACAACAGCACCTGCGCGCAGAGTGCCGGCCCGCCCCGGTCCCGCGCAGCGAGCGCAACCCCGGCGGCTAGCGCACCGCCCGCACTGTCGCCGACCACCGCAAGACGTGCCGTATCGAGGCCAAGGCTGTCAGCATTCCGCGACACCCACGCCGCCGCGGCGAAGGCGTCATCGAATTGCGCGGGCGGCGGGAACTCCGGGGCCAGCCGGTAATCGGCTGCGACGACGGTGGCACCCGACGCCGATGCCAGCTCTCGCGCCAGCGGCTCGAACGAGTGGTTAGAGCCCATCACGAGTCCACCGCCGTGGAGGTACATCAGCGCCGGCTGTACGGAATCGTGTGTCGGTCGGTAAATCCGTAAGTCGAGGGAACCGCCGGGTCCGGGTATCGCGACGTCCGTGATGTCGACCATCTTGGGCATATGTTCTGGTAGCGGTGCCGACTCGATCGCGGCACGTATCGCGGCCAAGCCGCGTTGGCGCATCGGCGGGACGTCACCGAATGAGGCGACCCGTGCGGCGGCGTCCGGATCCAGCGTGAGCGTTGTCATCGAGCTAACGGGGGCCGTTGTGCCGCAAGGATTGTCGCTCTCTCCTTCATTGCTGTGCTGACCGAATCCTGCGTTAGCAGATAGAACTTTCCAGCGGCTGACTGATCGAATACGGTCTCGGCTGCCGCCAGCGGATCCATCGCCGCGGCCTTGATGCGCAGCATCGCTGAACGCTGCGCGTCTGCGGCAGCGACATCGCCGGCTTCGACCCCACCGGCCGACTCGAAGATATTGGACATCACTGCACCCGGGAGCACGGCCTGCACGTGAATGTGGTCAGCGTGACCGGCGGATTGAACATCCAGATGCAGGCATTCGGTCAACGCCAGGACCGCGTGTTTGCTCATGATGTATGGCGCCTGCAATGGAATTGCCGTCACCCCGCCGACGGAAGACAGGTTCCATACCCAGGCTTCTTCGTTGGTGGACATCATTTTTGGCAGGAACGCGCGCACGCCGTGGAAGACGCCACTGACGTTGATATCCACCACGCGTTGCCAGTTCTCGATCGGTGTGTCCCACAGATAGCCGAACTGTTCAATCCCGGCATTGTTGACCAGCAGGCGTACCGGGCCGAAATCTTCGTAAGTCTTCTCGGCGAGTCTCGCTACGGCGTTGGCGTCCCGGACGTCACAGACGACGTCGCGTGCGTCCCCGCCCGCCGCGGACAGCTCGTCACGCAGCGCGGCAATCGCACCGGCATCGATGTCGGCCAGCACCAAGCTCATTCCCAAGCGGCTCGCATATCGGGCTATGCCCGCACCAATACCGGCGCCGGCCCCGGTGATGACGGCGACGCCGCCGGAGAAGGTGTCGCGCGCGCTCACGACCCCGCGGCGCTGTCGGCGGTGAGCTCCGACAGCAGAACCGAATTCTGCGTGTCCAGGACGATTTCCATCTCGGTGAAGACCAGACCGGGCGCCTCCCGCCGGACGCCGACGTTGACCGCGCCGCTCGAGACCGGAAACGGCACGAAGTTGGCGATCTGGTTGACGAGAATGTAGAACCGGGCTGTGGTGACCACGCCGTCGCCGCCGGTGCGGTGGATATTCGTGACATGGTGCCGCAACGGGTACGGACTTTCCTTGCGGTGCTGAATCAGCCAAGGCATCACCGCATCGCGGCCGAGCATTTCGGGCGACATCAGTTCTTCGAACGGGCTGGCGCCGCTGTCGCTTCGCGCCACGTAGTGCACGTCCTCGGCGTAGCTTGCCGCCAAGTCGTCGTAATGCGCCTCGTCGTAGTGGTACCAGAAGCCGGCGATGAATTCCTGAAGTTCCGACAGCGTGATGTCGTTGGTCATGTTGTGAGTCAACTCCGGTGTGGTGTGGCTGGCTGTGGAGTTGCCCGATCAGTGGAACGTTCTCGGCTGCGGTGTATGTACCCGCGTCCCACTGAGTAGACAGACCGATGCCGGGTCAGGCCGCAGGCTTCGATACTCGACGACATGACCGCAGCCACGGAATCGACGTCGACCCCGGGCCCGACGGACGTGGACGTACTGCGAGACAACCTGCGGCATGCTGACCCTGGCGTCTTGACGGCGGTGCTGGCCCAGCTGACAGGCGACCCCGGCGTCGTCGACACCTACGCTCCTGAGATCTCGCACATCCCGGATCCGCCGGAGCGAGCTGGTGTGACGGACCCCGACACGGCAGCGGCGTTGATCGACGACATCGTCGACGCGCTTGGTCGAGCGCGGGCCGCCGATGCGGTGCCGGTCTGTGACCGCGACTTCTTCGCGCGACTACTGCCGATCGCGCTGGGCTCGCAGGTCGACGACGAGCACGTGGACCTGCTGCTCGAGCAAGGTGGGTTTCAGCGGTCGCAGCCAGCGCTGCCACGCACGGTCCCCATCCCGGACAGCGTCGAGATCGCCATCGTCGGAGCAGGCATCGCCGGGATCAGCGTCGCACTGGCGGCCGCTGAAGAAGGCGTGCGCTATGCGATCTTCGACCGCAACGCAGAGGTGGGTGGAACCTGGTACACCACCGTCTATCCCGGCATCGGAGTCGACACTCCCTCGGCGTACTACTCGTTGTCGGGTGAGGTGAACTCGGATTGGACTAGCTATTACCCGCAGGGGGCGGAGTACCAGGCCTACCTCGTTGCGTTGGCCGATAAACACAAGCTGCGCGATCACACCCGGTTTTGCACCGAGGTTGAAGCGCTGTGGTGGGACGGGGACCGCAAACAGTGGCAGATCCACTGGGTTAGCACGGAAGGTCGGCGCGACATCAGCTATGCCACAGTGGTGGTGACCGCAGCCGGCTATCTCAATCGACCGCGGTGGCCCGACATTCAGGGTCGGGAAACGTTCGCGGGCATCAGCATTCACTCGGCCCGGTGGGACCCGTCGCTGGATCTCACCGGCAAGAAGGTGGCGATCATCGGCGCTGGTTGCACCGCCGTGCAGATTGTCGATGCCTGTGCCGAACAGGTGGATCATTTGACGGTGTTCCAGCGCCAGCCGCACTGGGTGGCGCCGCGAAAGCGGCTCACCGATGACGTACCGGTGCACAAGCGATACCTGGGCAGGCGCCTGCCGTACTACGCGAACTGGATCCGGTTGAAGTCCTACTGGGGTACCGCGGACAACAATTACCCTGTGATCCTGCAAGACCCGGAGTGGGCCAAGGACCACCTGTCAATTTCGCCTGCCAACGACATCCTGCTGCAGATATGTCTGGACTACATCGATCGGACGTTCGGCAAGGACACCGAACTGGCGAAGAAGGTAACCCCGGATTTTGCGCCTTATGGCAAGCGGATCATCCGGGATCCGGGCGGCTACTACGCCGCGTTGACCCGTGACCACGTCGACGTCGAAGCCAGCGAACCCGCCGAGGTGAACGCGAATGGCATTGTCACCCAACGAGGTCGACAGATCGACCTCGACGTCATCATCTATGCCACCGGCTACCATCTGGACTTTCTTTCCACTGTCGACATCAGAGGCCGCGACGGCAAGAAACTGACCGACGAGTGGGGCGACAGCCCCCGTTCCTACCGCGGCGGGACGGTGCCCGGATTCCCGAATCTATTCACGATGTCGGCGCCGAACTACAGCCCCGGCCACGGCGCAGGCGCAAATTTTTCGATGGAGGTGCTCGCGCACTACATCGTCGAATGCCTGCAGTTGATGGCACTACGCGGCGCAACCACGATCGAGGTCACGCAGCGCGCGTACGAAAACTACGTCGCGGGGATCGACGAGGTAATGAGCCGCACCGTGTGGTGCCACACACCGAGTGCCCACACCTACTACCGGTCCGGATCCGGGCGGGTCGTGGTGGCCACCCCGTACCGACTGGTCGATGTCTGGCAGCAGCATCGCGCGCCGATCGAAGAGGATTTCGTCTTACAGTGAGCCAATTACTCTCCGGTAAAACAGCTTTGGTCACCGGAAGCAGCCGCGGCATCGGCCGCGCGATTGCGCGGCGACTGGCGGCGGAGGGAGCGACGGTTGCGGTGACGGCGCGAGCCTGCGAGCCGTCGCTATCCGTCAGGGGAGGCGCGGCGTCGGTGGTGCCGGGCACGATCGACGAGACCGTGGCGCTGGTCGAATCAGCGGGTGGATCGGCTTTCGGGATCGCCGCCGACCTCGAGGATGCCGCCGCGCGGGGCGGCCTCATCGATGCGGTGTTGGACCGCACCGGTCGCATCGACATTCTTGTCAACAACGCCGGTTTCGCCGATTACGCGGTGGTCGAGGAGATGTCGATGGCGACCTTCGACCGAACCGTCGAGCATTATCTACGGACCCCGTTTGTGCTGACCAAGGCCGCGGTGCCGCACATGCGCAAGCAAGACGGCGGGTGGATCGTCAACATCGGATCGGTCACCGGTGTGGCCCCGATACGCCCGTATCGCGACTACAACAGGACTGCGGGCGACGTGATCTATGCCTCGTGCAAAGCCGCGCTGCATCGCTTCACGCAGGGGGTCGCCGCCGAGTTGGTTGACGACAACATTGCGGTTAACTGTGTCGGACCGTCGACTGCTGTTCGCACACCCGGTGCGGGGCAACTGATCCCAGACGACTTTCCCACCGAGCCGGTCGAGTATTTGGCTGAAACGGTGCTGGCGATGTGCCATCTGCCGGCTGCGGAGCGCACCGGGCTGGTGGCGTTCAGCCTGCACTACCCGTGGTCGCAGCATTTGCCGGTGCACAGCCTCGACGGCGCAACCGTGTTGGAGCCTTTGCAGCCGCCAGCCGGCGCGAATCCTAACGTGGTCGCTGCCGGGATGTGACGCAACGCCGTCACGGCCCAGTGCGCGCCGATAGATATTGACAGAAGCTGTGACACAACCGATCTCGGATGATTACCTCGGGGCATTCCGGATCGAACCAGCGGTCCACCACCGCCCAGTGGACGGGATGCATCAGGTAAGGTCCGTTGAGACCGTCGACATCGCTGAACTCCTGCTCGAACACGTGAGTCCACTGCGAATCACCGATCGCGTTGTCGACTCGGCTGAGCTGCCACGCCCTGATTGTCGGTATGTAGCGCGCCATCGACCGCAACTCATCCTCGAATTGCGCCACGAGATTTGCTTGGGTTTGCGGTGACACCCGCATCAGCAGCGTGCGATATACGGTCCCGGCACCTGTGCGTGTCGGCACACCCGGGTAGCTGGCGCCATTGATTCGGGTGATCGCGGGATCGCGTAGCACGTCCGCGAAACAGTCTGCTGCCGAGCGCCATCCACGGCCAGAGTCGAATCTCAGGTGAACCAGGATGTCACCGCCGTTGCGCGACCCCGGCAGAGTCGGCTCAACGAGTCGTACGCGCGCGCCGGTCGCCTCGGCGCCCGACCTTATCGAGGCCAGCACGCGATCGTGGTCGTCAGGGACGACGTCGAGGAGTCGGGTGACGCTATACATCGCAGAGCCCGTCGACGTCGGCGGCGGCAGCAGCGAACGACCGAGTCCGCTCGACGAGCAATTCGTCTATCTGCGACCACCATTCGCCCAGTGCCGGGTCCGGCCGGCCCCGCCACGTCATCTTCCACCATGCTTGCGGACCGGGCAGGGTCCAGGTGATCGTGACGGTGTTGGAGAGTTCCTCGGACCAGATCGGCGGGCTCACCAGCACACCACACAACGTCATGCCGCGGTCGCGGGCACCTGGCGCGTACTCGGCAAGGTAGGTGTCGACGATCGCTCTGGCGTACCCGGGCTTGGTAACCATCCTGTCGATGACGAATATCCGACCGTCGGCCATGGCTCAACCAAGCAGTCGGGACAACTCCCGACAGGTCCGCTGCCGGGCCTGCTGGGCGATACCGAGCGTGGGCATCGTCATGAACCCGTGGATGCCGCCCTCGAACACACATCGCGCGGTGGTGACGCCCGCGGCGCCGAGTGCGTCGGCGAACGCGATGCCCTCGTCACGCAGGGGGTCGTGGCCGGCGATGACGACGACGGCGGGCGGCAATCCTGTCAGGTCGGCGCGCAGCGGCGAGGCGTACGGATGCTCCCGATCCTTGGCCGCGGGCACGTACTGGTCCCAATACCACCGCATCGCCGGCTTGGGGTTGTAGAAACCCTTTCCGAACAACCGATATGACTCATTGTCGAAGTCTGCGGCTATCACCGGGTAGAGCAGCAGCTGAGCAGCGACCGGCGGATCGCCGCGATCGCGGGCCATCAACGCGGTGACGGCGGCGAGGTTCCCGCCCGCGCTGTCCCCACCCACCACGACGCTTCGCGCGTCACCGCCGATATCCTCGGCGTTGTCCGCTGCCCATTGGGTCACCGCGTAGACGTCCTCGGCTGCGGCGGGCCACTGGTGTTCGGGGGCCAATCGGTATGCCACCGAAACAACCAGGGCCGGTATGCGATTGGTGATATCTCGGCACAGGCCGTCGTGGCTGTCCAGGTCGCAGAACACGAAGCCGCCACCATGCGCGTAGACCAGGATCGGCAGGCGCCCGTCGTGTGCCGGCCGATAAATCCTGATCGGGATGTCGCCGACTGGTCCCGGTACGGTTGCGTCTCGGACCTCGGCTACGGGCTCGGGTTCGCGGGGCGGAACGAACCGCGACGTGATGGTCGCCCTGGCCTGCGCGCCGGTCATCGTCTGCACCGGCGGGAAACCTGCGTCTAGCGCCTCGATCAACGGGGCGATCTGCGGGTCGAGGCTCACGCGTACTGCAAGGCCGGCCGTGCCGCAGACGCGTGACGTCGTGGCAGCAATGGTCGCAACGGCTGCAGGGTCGGAGCGACCCGTTGTGGACCGCCTTCGACGTTGCGCCAGATGTTCATCGCCGTCATCCGGATCGGCGCCGCAAGCCGCTGATCGAACATCATGCGGTTCATCGGACCGCAAACCGACACAGCCGCAACCGCCTCGCCGGGGCTGCCAATAGGGGCTGCCACGCAACCGAATCCGAGTTGCGACTCTTCGCGCTCGTACGCGATGCCATGCGCCTGAACCTTGGCCAGTTCGGCGGCCAGCTGGGAACTGCCGGAAATCGAGTACTTCGTCTTGCGGGCATGCAATTCCGCCTTGGAATCGCCGTCGCAGAATGCCAGCATTGCCTTGCCGACGGCAGTGCAGTGCGCGGGCTGACGACCGCCGACGCGGGTCGGGATTACGGAGGCCAGCCGGTCACCGACTTTCTCGAGGTAGACGACGTCGGCCCCGTCCAGCACTGCGAGATGCACGACAAGTCCTGTGGCGCAGTGCAGTTCGTTTAGCAATGGACGGGCGGCTCGAACCAGGCGGTCCTGGTGCACGGCGAGGGATCCCAGCTCCACCAACCGCATGCCGAGCTCGTAATCGCGTCCGCTGCGGCGCAGCCAACGCAGCTGTACCAGTCGCTCGAGCATCCGGTGCGCCGACGAGCGCGGCAGCCCGGTGCGGCGGACGAGCTGGGCCAGGGTCAGCCGTCCTGGCCCGTCGAAGGCATCGAGGACCAGCGAGACGCGGTCAATGACGGCGCTGGGGGTGGCTGGTTCGACGGTCTCGTTGGCGTTGGCGTTGGCGTTGGCGGTCTCGGGCATCGGTTCTCCAACCCTCGTATACCTAGACGGAATATGACTATTAGTCATAGTTTGTAGCACAACGATGTGGCGGCTGTCACTAGGCGTGCGAAATGTTGCCGAGGCATCTCGTCGGCGATGGAGTATCGGCGCAGCTCAGGCCTTGGCGGCCGACCGGCCCGCGCGCCGGCCGTAGAAGCTGCCATCACCCAGCGACACACCGCTGGCGTAGCCCCACGCGGCGAGTCCGGCTGTCGAACGGCCCGCGGCGAACAGCCCCGGGATGGGCTCCCCGCTGACATGCAGCACCTCGGCGTCCAACG
>Ga0209655_10000904_pt1 | contig 11187 bp, 9 predicted proteins | sample BogFormECP03_OM2_FD_188236 | JGI IMG/M metagenome (GOLD analysis project Ga0209655, IMG submission 188236) | Bog forest soil microbial communities from Calvert Island, British Columbia, Canada - ECP03_OM2 (SPAdes) (version 2) | ecosystem: Environmental > Aquatic > Freshwater > Wetlands > Bog ...
TCTGACTTTCCGGCACCTTGAAGTGGCGATTTCGTTCTACGATGCCACCTGTTACTGCCCGAACGAGAGTTTCGAGGAAATCATGATGCGACTTCTTCCACGAGGTTTCGGAAGCCCAAGACGGCCGCGGCGTTCGAGCACGAAGCGCGGAGGATGTTCAATCTCGCTCGTTGAGGCGAATCGCACTGGGAAAGTCGAAACGCTTCAATAATCACCTGATTAGAAAACCTCGTCCTTTTCGCCTTACAAAAAGCCATTAAAATCGACCGTTTGTCACAGCTTGACGTCGCGTTAGAAATCTGTAATTTTCTAATCACAGAAATCTAGTCCGCCGTTCTCAGTGGTGAAACAGTTGGCAATAGCGCAGGGTCTGCTCGGCTACAGCGCTGACGTGTGGTCGGCATGCGAACTCATGGAGTAGTATAGCGGGTCGCTGACTCGCGAAGGGAACGGACGCGCGGGGACGGGGAGAACCATGGAGAGCGTGGCGGGGAAGAGGCGCGTTTGGCAATCGTTGCCAGTGATTACACTCGTAGCTTTAGCCTTGCGAATCGTCGCGGTACATTTCCTCTATACGAGGACGTGGAACGACTTTAGAGACCATTTGTTATTCGGCTTTGAAATTGGGCGGATCGCACGCTCCATAGCAGCGGGACACGGTTATGGCAATCCCATGCTCGTCGAAACCGGGCCGACGGCCTGGATGACGCCGATATATCCTTACTTGCTCGCTGGTGTCTTTAAGATTTTTGGAATTTATAGCAGGAATTCCGCGTTGGTGATCCTTACTATCAACTCTATATTTTCAGTACTAATTTGCATTCCTGTGTTCTTCATTGCACAGCGCAGTTTTGGACGGAGCGTGGCCGTCGTCGCGTGCTGGATGTGGGCTCTATGGCCATTCTCGATCTACATCGCGAGCGCGTTCGTTTGGGAAACATGCTTGAGCGCCCTGTTGCTGGCAATTCTTTTTCTTTCGACGCTCAAGCTGAAGGAGCGGCCTGGCAAATGGCGATGGTTTGGCTTCGGCTTGCTGTGGGGCGTCTCGGTGCTAACCAATGCGTCAACCCTTTCGCTTACCCCTTTTCTTGCCGGGTGGGCACTCTATCCTTTGTGGCGAAATCATCGGCAGGAATGGCTGAACGCTGGCGCGCTGGTGGCGTTGGGGCTGATTATCGCGCTGCTGCCGTGGCAGGTGCGCAACTACCGCACGTTTCACAGGCCGATCCCGTTGCGCGACAATTTCTGGCTCGAGGTTTGGGTTGGCAATGACGGTTACACGAAAGTCTGGATCGATAAGATGGCTCATCCTACGATCAATGAAAAAGAGGCTGTCGAATTCGCGCGGCTTGGGGAAATTCCCTATATGCGAGAAAAACGGCGGCAGGCGCTCCACTTTCTCGCCGAGCATCCCGGGTTCTTTCTTGTTCAGTCCTTACGACGATTTGTTTACATGTGGACGTCGTTCTGGAATCTTGACTCCGATAATCTGGAGGCTGAATTCCACGACGCGGCCAATGTTTACCTGGTCGTGTCGCTGACCGTTTTGATGTTGATAGGCCTCTGGCAAGCTTTGCGAAACGCTCGCGAGGTAGTGGTTCCATTTGTGCTGGTCCTGGGGATCTACCCGTTGGTGTTCTACGTGACGCATCCGGCGAATCGTTACCGGGACATCATCGAGCCGGAAATGATCGTGCTGGCAGCTGTGGGTGCGAGATTTCTAGTTCTAGAGTTAATGAGAAACTTTCCACGGCTGGAGCGGTTGGTTCGGCAAACGTGAGTGCAACTCTATCAGCATTCTCTCATTCATACCTGAGTGCGACGAGAGGCTCGACTTTGGCGACCCGTCGCGCAGGGAAATAGCACGCCGCCCATGCGACCGCCCCAAGGCCCAATGTGACGCTCACTAGCGTGACTGGGTCGATGGCCCGTACGCCAAATAACTCGGTTTGCAAGTAGCGCGAGGTCGCGATCGAGCCAGCTATCCCTAACGCAAAGCCAATTCCCGCCAGCCGCATGCCATCGCGGACCATTAGTCGCGAAATGTCGCCGGGCTCCGCGCCGAGTGCCAAGCGTACGCCAATCTCGTGTGTGCGCTGCACGACGCCATACGCCATGACGCCGTGGATCCCAAGGCCTGCGAGGACCGTCGAGACCGTTGCAAAGATGGCGAGAAGAACCATGCTCAGGCGGCGCTGCCCAACGGACGCAGCGATGAGGTCGTCCATGGTGCGAGGTTCCGTGACGGGCTGATATGAATCGACGCTCTCGATGGCGCGGCGCACGGCTGAGACCGACGCAACGGGGTCGCCTGCTGTGCGCACCACCAGATGCATGACTCGTGACGGATTTTGGACGAATAGTAAATAGAGTTGTGCGGCCTTGGGCTCGCCCCAAGGCCAGTCACGGACGTCGCTCGCAACACCCACAATCGTCAACCATGAGGGGCTCGGGTCGGGTTCATAGGGGCTTCGCGTGGCGGGGAACTGGAGCTTAATCTGCTGGCCAACCGGATCTTCGTTCGGCCAGTACTGATGGGCAAGAGCCTCATTGACAATGGCCACGCCCTCCGTCGCGGGGCCGTCGAAGGCCGAAAAATCACGCCCCTCCTGCAGAGTTATGCCCATCGTACGAAGATAGCGCCAGTCTGTTACGCGGTATTGGGCAGTAAACTGCTGGTCCGGCGCCGGCGCCGCGCGACCGTGGATATCGAAATCGCAGAAACCGTTCCAGCCGCTTAGAGGCGGAAAATTCACGGCGCTCGCCGATTTCACTCCCGGCAGCGCATTCACTCGTTCGAGAGTCTGTTGATAAAAATTCACGACTTGCTGTTCGGATGGAACGTGTGATTCGTGCAGCCAAATTTGCATCGTAAGCACATTCGATCGATTAAAGCCGAGGTTTTCGGACATCAGGAAGACGAAACTGCGAATCAGCAGGCCGGCTCCAGTCAGCAGCATCAGCGAGAGCGCGACCTCGGAGACTACCAGCGCGGAGCGCACCGCTTGGTTACGTCGCCCGGTCGTCAAACCGCGACCTCCTTCTTTCAGCGATTCATACAATTCGGAACGCGAGATCTGGATCGCGGGCGCGAGCCCCGTGATGATTCCCGCCAACGACGATACTACGAGCGTGAAACCAAGAACCGTAGCATCGATTCCGATCGAATCCGGACGCGGGATTTCGCCTTTACCTCCCGTCACTGGCAGAAGAGTGCGCAAGAGATGGAGCCCGCCAAAAGCCACGAATACGCCCAGAATTCCTCCGATCAGCGCCAGCAGCATGCTTTCGGTCAGAAGCTGGCGGAGTACGCGATTGCGGTTAGCGCCGAGAGCCGCGCGGAGGGCGATTTCGCGTTCGCGCGCAGTGCCCCGGGCGAGCGTGAGATTCGCTACGTTAGCGCAACAAATCAAGAGGACGAACGCCACTGCCGCGAGCAAGATCAACAGCGCTGGCCTCTTGTCACTCACGATGTCGTCATGGAATCCAGTAACGAGAATGCCGTTATTCTGATCGACTTTCGGATACTCCTTTTTGAGCTCCGCGAGAATCGTTGCCATTTCAGCCTGTGCTTGTGGTGTGCCCACATCATCCCGAAGTCTGGCGAACACGATCAACTCATGGTCTTCGCGATTTAGCTGGGCGCGATTGAACGCGAACGGCACCCAGAGGTCGAACTGGCGGCTCGTGCCGAAGAGACTGAATCCACGGGGGAGTACACCGATAACGGTGTAAGGCTTGCCATCAAGTGTGATACTAGCGCCGAGGACGTTCCGGTCTCCGCCGTAGCGCTGCTGCCACAATCCGTAGCTGAGGATTACGACCCGCTCCTGGCCCGGCTGTTCCTCCTCCGACAAGAAATCCCGCCCCAGAGCCGGCCGAACTCGAAACAAGCGGAAGAAATTTCCACTCACTTGCGCGCCCCAGAACTGCTCCGCCTCGTGATGCCCAGTGACGGTAAAAAACAATTGACGCCAGGCGGAGAGTTCCTCGAACACATGGTTCCGGTCTCGCCAGTCCAGGAATTCCGCCGGGGAAGCTGTTCCGCGATGCACATTGCGGTTCTCGTCGGTTTCCCAAATCCAGACGATGCGACGTGAATCGGGAAAGGGCAGGGGACGCAGCAATACTGCGTTAACGACGCTGAAGATCGCCGCGTTCGCGCCGATCCCAATTGCCAATGTGAGCACGGCGACTATCGTGAAGGCAGGGCTTCGCCGGAGCGTTCGCCAGCCATAACGCAAATCCTGCCAAAGAATTTCCATCATCCATTGTCCCTTTCGTTTCTTACAACGCCATGTCCATCGCCTGAGCTGGACCCTAAACGCTAGTCGCTACGCTGCTAGTCGTGGTGTCCGTTTTGAGTTTATGGACGGAAAGCATTCTACGCCCAGTTGCCGTTTTCTATGTCAGGTGGCTGAGACGTTTGCTTATTGGGTTTCTTCAGTCCGATCCAGGTTTGGCTAACCTCCGAATTGACTTCGCCAACGAACCGTTTGCGCTCATTCCATTCCGAGTGTATCGTCAGCCACTGGATACCTGACCCACCGTCTTGCGGTGCCGGAATTGTAATTGTTCGTTCCAGGAGCCTGGATGCGCGTGCGTGCCCTATTTGCATGTATGGCGCTGTTCGTTGCGCTGCTTTGTTGCCTGCCAGCCGGTACGCAGACACCGTCTTCGCTCGAATCAAGGCGCAAAGCGCTCAACGATCTTCTGGCGGAGCAGTGGGAATATCGGCTGCGCACCAGTCCGCTTTTTGCTTCCATCTTGGGAGACAAGCGCTGGAACGACAAGCTTGACGACTTTTCCCAGGAATTCATTGACAGCGATCTGAAGGAGACTCAGAAATTCCTCGCTCGCTTCGAAGTCATCGACACCTCTGGTTTTCCCGAGCAAGAGGCGCTCAACAAAGTCGTGATGGTTCGTGATCTCGGGCTGCAAGTAGAGGGCGCCCGGTTCAAACCCTGGGAAATGCCGGTGGACGCACAGAATGGCATCCAGGTTTTCTTGCCGCAGCTAGTCAACCTGCTTTCCTTTAAATCAGTGAAGGATTATGAGGACTATATCTCTCGCCTCAAGTTGATGCCTCGGCTCCTGGATCAGACCATCGCGCAGATGCGCAACGGCATGAACGATAAGTTGATGCCGCCTCGTTTCTTGATGGAGAAAGTAGCCGATCAGAGCAAGGAGATCGCCTCCCAGGATCCGGGAAAGTCTCCCTTTGCACAGCCCTTCTCCACTTTCCCGAAGGTCTTTTCCGAGTCCGATCAGCAACGCCTACGTGAGGCTGGTCTTGCCGCCATTCAGGATGCTGTATTACCAGCTTACGGACGCTTCTCTACGTTCGTCCGTGACGAGTACGTCCCGAAGAGCCGCACCGAACCTGGGATCTGGTCGCTTCCTAACGGGGATGCGTATTATGCCTTTCTCGTGAAACAGAGCACTACCACTGATCTCACTCCCGAAGAAATTCACGAGATCGGACTCGCTCAAGTGAATGAGATCGAAGGCCGCATGCTGGCCGTCGCCAACCAGCTTGGGTTCAAAGACCTTAAATCCTTCAAGGTCGCGATCGCCGCGGACCCCAAATTGCACGCCCAATCGCGTCAGCAGATTCTTGATCTCTATCGCAAGTACATCAACCAAATGTACCCGAAGCTCCCCGATCTTTTCGGCCGTTTGCCCAAGGCCAAACTTGAGGTCATGGCGGTTGAGGAATTTCGCGAGAAGGATGCTTCCGCAGCCTCCTACATGCTAGCTGCACAGGACGGCTCGCGTCCGGCACACGTTATGGTCAACACCGGGGATTTTGAGAAGCGTTCCCTGCTCGATATCGAAACCACCGCTTATCACGAAGGCGTGCCGGGCCATCACATGCAGATCGCGATTGCTCAGGAGATGCCGGACCTGCCACCCTTCCGCCAAAACGAATACTTCACAGCGTATACGGAGGGATGGGCACTCTACGCCGAGCGCCTGGGCAAGGAAGTCGGTTTTTTCCAAGACTCCTATAGCTACTTCGGCCACCTGTCGGACGACATGCTCCGCGCAGTTCGACTCGTCGTGGACACCGGGCTGCACAACAAGCATTGGAATCGCCAACAAGTCGTGGACTATTTCCACGAACACTCGAATCAAGACGAAGTCAACGTCCAGTCCGAAACCGACCGTTATATAGGGTGGCCCGCACAAGCTCTCGGCTACAAGGTCGGCCAACTGGAGATTCTCAAGCTCCGCCAATACGCCAAGGACCAGCTCGGCGGCAAGTTCGACATCCGAGCGTTTCACGATGAGGTCCTTAGTGGAGGCGCTCTTCCGATGGACATACTCGAAAGGCGCATCCACGAATGGGTTGCCAAACAGAAAACCGGTGTCGTTGACTAGAAGCTATTGCACAACCCTCCGTAAGACGATCATGAAGCGGGCGATATGAAAGAACGCCCGGTAGATTTGCAGCGAACGGTCATAGCGCACAACAAGTCGGCGAAAGTTCCCGCACCACGCGAACGTGCGTTCGACCGTCCAGCGTCGCGTAACCGGAAACTACGATCAAGGCGTGACCGGGGTGCTCCGGCTCGGATAATCGTTTTACTGGCGGCCGTGCGAACCCTAGCAGACTAGATGGCGTTTTCTCAGGAGCCTCTTGGCCGGCATCTCGGTTGTGTCTGGGTTGCGGTTTCTGCCGGGTTTTTCCTTGCTTTGCAGAGCTGAGGGCTCTATCTTGTGCCGAATCAATGGACCCCAGAGAACTCATAATCCGTTGGTCCTACGTTCGATTCCTCGTTCCTTTGCAAAGCTGAAAGGCTGTCCAAACAGACACGCCGTACTTTTCTGCGAGTTCTTGGAAGCTGATTCTCGATCTTCGTCTTTCTTTCCGAAGCCTTTGTGTTTCCGTGACAGTGAGGTCCTTCAGCGGCGGTCTTCCCAATCGCGTACCTCGTGCCTTCGCATTGCGCAGACCTGCTCGAACGCGTTCACCGATCAGACATGCGGGCCCTCACGGTGACAGTGGACCCACTCCAAGACTTCCTGTTCGTGGAAACGCCAGTATTTGCCAAGCCGGTATCCCGGCAACCGTTCCGCAGACCGCTTGCGCATTCGTCCGTAAACCCAAGACACCGGAACTTGCAAGATGTTGGCAACTTCGCGGACGGTCAGAAGCTGGGTTCCATCCCCCCCGTGGTCGCGCGTTGTGGCGCGACATGCAGCTCGGTTTCAGAGCCGGTCGCTTGAAACACATTCTCAGCTGGCGAAGTTCGCGTCTTTAGGACTCTTTGTTCCGTGCCAATCAAGTCTGAACGGACATCTGTTGCAAGGCGCGAGTCATGCCGTCGTCGGGACGCTGTATTCTCGCGCACATCGAATTGGCTTGGATGGGTCTTCATGTTTGCTATGCGGTCTTTGTAAGCAGACCTCCTTCGTTCTTCTGATGGTCGTCACTGCTCGGACGCTGATCGAGCCAGTGTTTGAACTCCTCATCTTTCTTGAATAAGAGTTTGAGCGCTTCGCTCATCACATAAGACGGGGTTGCGTCGATGAACTCAGCGTAATTCTCCAGTTTCAGTTTGACTTCCTCCTCCAGACGAACTTGAAGAGTTGTAGTTTTTGGTTTCTTTGACGGTGTTTTCAGCAGTGCCATATGTGTTTCCTCCTCCTGTTCCTTTCAAGCTGTAATACGAACTGCATTACAAAATGTTTGGTCCGACTGAGACACGGAAAAAACGGCACGCGACCAGCGTGCAGGGTGGGAGTGACCCCACGACACGTTTTGGGCGGCGAAAGCCGAAAAAGTGGGGCTCCCGCCCGATTTTGAGTTTTTTCCGCGGCGATTTTTGCGTTCTCTTGCTTTCGAATTTCTCCGGCATCCAAGAGCTTGGACCTGTATCCCGGTGAAGACGCCGGCAATTCCGAAGGTGCAGGGCGGATTTGTAACCACTTCACTTGACCTCCATTCGTTCCTCGCCGGGAACCGGCAGAGGACATAGCTTGTAGGTCGCGAAGGCGATGGAGTGTTTGCGATGATTCGTGCCGAACCGCTGCCGCATGGCCTCGGGGCTAACCAGGCCCATCTTCCAGCCACGATACAAGCCCTCGAATATTTCCCCTTTGAACCGGGCGCCAGCCTCGTTGCGGAAGATCAGTTCCGCCTCGGTGACCGCCAGATACTGCTTGTCCTCCCACGCCTTTCGTATACGGAAGTAACGCAACACGTCTTCGGCGATATCCGATTCGAGAGGAATAGCGACGAGCGAATGGAAGATTTCCGTAGCCTTTTCAAAGGGAGCATCGTTGGCTGCCACATACATCAGCTGGAACTCGGAGAGCTGCCGGAACAGGGGCAGGTAGGTTTCCAAGTGCTGCGCGAAACCGGAGAAACCATCGGTCGCCTCATTCAGATAGGTAAACGTCATCACAGACGAGGGAGAGGTGAGAAACATCGGAAACTTGTCGACGAAATACCGAACACTCGCGCGTGGGGTGTTCCGGCCGAGGTAGAGCCGGGCGGGAAGGTAGCGCTTATCGACAGCCAGCTTCTCACAGAAATGCGAAACCTTTTGGGGCTCGGTTTCCAGGTACTCGTACCCCTGGTTTGCCAGAACGAAGTCGAGAATGGCGATACGGCGCTTGATGAAGTCGAGTTCGTGGGCGCGGCGATTGCGAAGATTTTCTTTGTCGATCAGGCGGTACAGCCGGCGTGAGAAGAGATGGTAGATCGTTCCGGTCTTCGGAAAGCACTCGATGCGGGCGTGTTTCTGCCTTTCGAGCTTGCTCCAGAAGACCGTGGTGCGCTTACCCCAATGGGCGCGATGAAACCCGAGGAATTGTCGCGCCCGAAAATAGCCGGAATGGGTCGCTACGATGTAGAGGAAACGGGCTTCGGCCTCGGTATAGCCGAGAGCCTGAAGAGCGCTTAGATGTCCAGACTCAATGTTCATCGTCAAAATCCTCGGTCGTCCTCGATTCAGGATTTGGGAACGGACCTTTTAGGGGGAGTGCGCTCTCGGATCGGTTGCAGGAGAAAAGCGGATGACGACTGCGAGGATAGGCTGTGCGCCGGTGGCTAGTCCCCTTAAAACACCAGGGACCGCGTTCGCTCACAATCGCATCCGTCCCGTCGCTGCGGGCCACACGCGGAACAGAGCAAGCGCCCAAGGAACCGGATGGGCGCGCTCTGCTCGCGGGAATTTCCGGCGAAAACTCCCCCTACTATACTTATCAGCCAACGAAAATGAAAACAGACCGGGTACTATCAAATATTCTGTAGCTTAGTACTCGCACGTGTCGAACCCGAGGGACAGCCGCGAAGCAAGTACGAATCTCTCGGACGGAATTGCTTAGATCCTACAGGGAGCTAAGACAGAACGTACCATCGACCAACGCACCATGCCGCAGAAGGAAGAAGCTAACCTGCCGCGCCAGATTGCTTCTAAAGGTCCTGCTGAGTCGACTAGGGTGCATTGTCGGCTCTGACCGAGGGCAATGCGGACCTCAGAGGCAGGCCGATGCTGCCGGGTTGTTCAGCAGTTCAGGCCTCCTGACAGGAGCCGTTTCCTGTTCACTCCGGCCAACCGATTTCGTTCTCGGCGTACACCGCCAGTTGTTTGCAGTCTCCCGTTTTCCAGTCGCTCAGGTCGGCTTCCCTGATAACGTGGGCCGTCTGCATCACCCAGCAAAGTTCGGTCTTGTCCGTGAAGCGCACCCGCACGTACATCATACCTTCCTCGAAAACGTGCTCGGCCCAGTCCACGATCTTGCCGCGGACGCCAGGATACTGCTTCCCAGGTTTGGGCAAGTCTTTCTGCTTCTGCGCTGCTTTCTTCTTTTTCATCGCTTGCCCTCGCCTTCGGACGCGGCAACAACAACAGCCTGCGCCCGCTTTTTACCCTTTGCAGGGCTGACCCTGCGTCTATTGATCGCACGCGCTTTCTTCCTCGTGGTCCGTTTCTTTCGCTCCGCCTGCTCTTCGTCGTAGCGCTCCTCGTCGTTAAAATCCCATCCGGGGAGGATCACTATGCGCGGCGGCAATCCCTTCTTCTTGCGTCTCTCCTCGGAATCCTTGATGTCGAAATAGATGTCATCCGGGTCCTTGGCCTTCTGTTTGTACTCGCGCTGAAAGCGGTATGCCCACGACGCATCGTTCTCTACCAGGGCTTCAAAGTTGTCGAAGAATTCCCGGTTGGCGTCTACACGGGCGATTTCTACGTCGGCCCGGGCATACCGGATTAGGTCACGTTGGAAGTGCCGTCCCTTCTGCATTCGCGAGAGCCCGCGGATTACCTCTTCAAATGCCCGATTCAAGTCCACAAGTTCCTGGAACAGGGCGAGCTTCATGGCTGGTCTCCTTCGCTACTCTGCGGTTCGTTTTGCGCATCGCAAGGCGGCTTGGGGTACTGTCGTTCCCATTCCCGCTGTTCTTCTGGCGTAAAGAACTGCACCTTGGGCGGTTTTCCCTCGATGCGCCGGCGGTCTTCCACCATCCCCACGTCCCGATACACCTGCACCTCGTCCAAGGTGCTTTTCTCGAATTCGCAGTATCGGGATTCAAATCGGACGGGGTCCTGCTGCTCCGGGCGCTGGATGGTGCTGCAGAAATAGGAATTGAGCCGCGCCCGATGGTCTTCCAGGAGCACGAGCTCGTTATCGAAGCACGAAGAATCCAGCTGCGAATCTTTGGCTCGCTTGAGACGTTCCAGACCACGTACGGCCTCGTCAACGCCTCGATTCACCAACAGAATTGCTTCGTACAGATGCGCCTTTTGCATTTGAGTTCCTCCACTGCTTGCAGCGGGAATGTGCGGCCCGGCAGTTGATAGAAGTGTTGAGACACACGGATAGCGAGGAAGGTTTCAGCGTAGACAAACGCGCGCATTGCGCAGCTTGCGTACAAAAACTGAAGGATATAACGTCTCTTGCAGCCATTGTTGCACCTCATCCGTGCGACTTGGTCAGGGGCGCGCTCGGTGCGCAAACACCGGCGCGTCCCGCTCGACTACTTTTTTGATTTGGCTTTCTTGCCTGTCCTACGATCTAGGCCCTTGCCCCAGTAACTTCTAGCCTTATGCTTCCGCAACTTCTCCATGTCATCCTCGGTCCAGACCTTCGAGAGAATACCGTCCACCATGCCCGGCGTCGCGGCGACCGTGGCCGAGCAGATCGAGGCGCTGCGCGCGGTCGCGGGCGAAGCGG
>Ga0209655_10000906_pt1 | contig 11174 bp, 7 predicted proteins | sample BogFormECP03_OM2_FD_188236 | JGI IMG/M metagenome (GOLD analysis project Ga0209655, IMG submission 188236) | Bog forest soil microbial communities from Calvert Island, British Columbia, Canada - ECP03_OM2 (SPAdes) (version 2) | ecosystem: Environmental > Aquatic > Freshwater > Wetlands > Bog ...
ATCGTGACGACGTTTCGATAGACTTTCGCGCGATCGCACAAAACGTAAGCGATTCGATGCGAAGCAATTTGTCGGAGCACCCTGAGGCTGGCAGGTCATGTTGGAGCAATAAGAGCGCAGCATCGCAAAACTGCCAGTGACGTTGATATTTCCGCAAGGCTAGCTAACCCCATCGCACTCAGATCGATTCTGGGGATAGCGTCCCATGACGATGGCGGAGTTAGATTCATCTCGAATCTCTTCGTCAAGGATTGCTCTGATTTGTCTCTAACACTAACACCCAGTCGGAATCTCCCGCCGAATTCCTGCCCGGGGTGTGAATGGAGCCGGTCCCGGTTTTTTTAAATGGCGATCCGCTGACAGTGCTGTACGTGTTGTTTGTCGGGTCGTACCACTTGGCATATACCGCGCTTGAAAATTGGCTTAGCGCAACTGTAAGCGTGGTACTCACCGGAGCATAAGACACGGAGCCGGATCCATCCGGCCAATAAGCCGTGGTCACATAGTCATCCGTCTTGATGTTGCCGCCACCGTTCCCGGTGGTAGTGCCGTACCCCGCGGTCACAATAATGTGCTTCTGGTCAGGGACTAGGTCGTACCAGGGTAGTGATTGAAAGAATGCCGCGAAGTATCCAACTTGTGTCGCCGGCATCGAGGCAATTCCTGACTGCCATCCCGCATGAAAATCAAAGTATTGAGTCCCGAACATATACCCGCCCAGACCGCCTGATAAGACGGTCCAATAGGGAACCTTTCTGAGCATTAGGGGAGTTGCAATCTTGGGAGTCAGATTCCCGTAGGCTTGTCCTTCGTAATACCCTTCTTCCATGAACACTGGCAGAGTCGCCACCGGGTTGTTGTACTGCTGCAATACCTCAAAGTAAGTTGGATAGTACGTGTAGGCGGCGGCGAGATTCGTGTAGGGGACGAGCAAGAGATCGTCCAGCGAACCACTGATGTTGAAGTTCAACTCCGTAGTTTGCAGATGCTTAGGATCGATTGCCGCAATTCCGGCCATTACGCTCTGTGTCAACGTGTTATCCACGCTACTCGTCTGCCAAGTCTGAAAATCGTTCCCTGTCATCCAGATCAAATTGGGGAAACCCCTGTAACGATTCCCTATATACCGCCCCCAGGTGTTCGCTGCAGCGTTTCCGTTGGCTTCAAATGTTGACATCCATCCGTCATTCTCTAAAGAATCGAGCATGATTACGATGCTATGCTTCGCCGCTAAATTTATCATCGCATCGACGCGGTCAAAATAAGCCGGGTTCGGTTTTGTCAGATCATAGAGTCCCCCCGGCAGCTTCCCTGTAAAGGGCAAGATTCCGTCGTACGTGCTCCCGTCTTTTCTTCCGCCAATTGCGTCATTGACCAGCAGTTCACACCACAGAGTGTTTATACCGTGTGCCATGCGATCTGTCATATACGCTTCGGCGTCAGCTGTGCTGACGTTCGCGAACATTGTGTGCGGAGCGTCGCCTGTTATTAGAAAGGGAGCATTATTTTCATCGACCAGATAGCGTTTATTTGTGCTCGACTTGATCGGATATTTCGCTGCGACCGTCCCAACAAATAGAAGACCGTTGCTCAGGTGACTTCCAACGGTCACAATCACATTCCCGGTCCTGACTCCATTCGGGACTCGCACCGTGACGCTGGCCGGTGCCCAGTTTGTTGCGGCGGCCGCTATCCCGCCAATTACAACCGAACTTGCCCCTTGCGTGGCGCCGAAGTTCCTTCCGGATATTGTCACCTCCGTGCCGGGAGCCCCGGAACTCGGCGCGAGATTTGTAATAAGCGGCAACGTGCTCGTCGACATGCCATCGCACGCAACCAGCCAAATCAATACGACGGATATCAAAAGCCCGCGCACAACGGCTCGCGATATGCGAACTGAGCGCAACCTGGCCAAGTCTTCAATGCTCCGTGTCGGACTTGTGAAATCGTCGTTGATAGAAACCTTCCTCGGGTCTGATCCTTCTAGTCCACTCGGTCGCCCCAAAATTACCACAAGGGCAGGCACTTCGCCGCTCGCAGGCTCAGCGCAATCGGAGTCTTGCAGAACTCGTATATCCTGCCCTCGACGGGTCAATTTCCAAACCGTCTGGACGCGCCGCGCGGTCTCTCCGAGGCTCGCTCCACAGGCTGGACCGTGAGAAGCCCAAGAAAATCTCATTTAGTCGCAAATGGAAGTTGTACTGTGGACTTGAGGATTTGTAGTGACGCTGGAAATGAAGCCACTTAGATTTTCGCGAATAAGGCTCTCGCAGCTTTCGTGGCGCAGAGCCTGACGCCCAGGAACGTTCCTAGGGTATTCGTGATTAGATCCGTCGTGCCCGAATCTCGTGTTGGCAGGTACGACTGCAGAACCTCAATCGTCAGACTAACAGCTAGCCCCAACGCAACAGTGGTCAACGCGGGACGTTTTATCGGTCGCGCCAATGACCAGTGTGCATAGAAGAAGAAGCCGAGCGGAATAAAGCCAACGATGTTCACCAGGACATCGCTCCAATAGCTTGCGCTAGGCTTGAATTCGTTCCAGAAGGGATTCAGCAAATGCTGATGCAATAGCGAGAAGCGTTCGGGGATGTTCAGATCGATTCCACCGCCTAAATCGTTGTGAACGGTGTTGCCGGTGCGTTCATTGAACAAGTACACGGCGATTGCGTGCTCGTTTTCCGAAAGCTTCGGCCGGCCCAGTGTGCCCCAGGTTTGATAGTGCTGAAGCACTTCGGTCGGCGTGAGCTCCTGCCGGTACAAGGCGAGCCCCTTTAACCGACCTGACCAGCTGCTCTCGCCAACGGGTGAGGTTCCGATTACCAGCTCGCCGGCGCATCCGTCCCCGATGCGAACATTAGGAAACGATCGCGCGAGTTTGCCGTCGACATACATCGCAGCATTCTCAGGACCTGACGTTAGGCTGACAAATACGGGATTGATCGTCCGGAAAACTCCGTCAGTGCCGATTGTCTGAGACCGATGCCGGTCCCGGCGCGTTTGGCGGCTCAGTATGAGGAGCGCACCATACTGTTGCAGCAAGAACTGCAGGGGATTTTCCGGCGTGTAGAACGCAAGCAGAGTACCCGAAGCGCTCGTGGTATCAGGTTGCAGCCAAATCTCGAGACTACAGGAAGGTTCAATTTGCGTATCTGATTTCGAAAACGCCCCAGCGCTCCAGATGGTTCCATACAGGCCAAGACGAACACCGTTCTCGTTATCCAGCCACGCCACTGCATTGCGAGGCCGCTCGAAAGGCGTGAGACCAGCTCCCAATATACCCACCAAAACAGCGACACAGATTAGGCCTAGGATTCTTGCGCCGATCATTTTTCTCGTTGTTTAGGAAATTGCATCTCGAAAACTAGCATCAGCGTTGATAGATTACAACACTGGCTCCGTGCGGAGCTTTACCAGAAGCCGCCGGATATACTCTAAACCGTGGACCAAGCCAACATAGTGATCATCGGCGGCGGCGTTGTCGGGTGCGCGATAGCTCGCGCTCTCTCTGCCCGCTGGACCGATGTCTTCGTTCTCGAAGCTCTTCCGAAAATTGGCATGGGCGCGAGTTCGCGCAATAGTGGCGTAATCCACTCCGGTCTCTACTATTCCCCGGGCTCTTTGAAAGCTCGTCATTGCCTTCGCGGCAATCAATTGACCTACGAATTCTGCGCTGGTCACGGAGTCCCTCACCGTAAGACCGGCAAGCTGGTAGTAGCTTCATCGCACGCCGAAGCAGACGGACTCGCCGCGCTGATGAAAAACGGCAAAGCCAATGGCGTGGAGAATATGCGCATCGTCGATCGCGCGGCCATTCGCGCGCGCGAACCGCACATCGAAGGATTGCAAGCCATTGAAATTCCCTCCACGGGCATCGTTGGCAGCGAAGAACTCGTCAAGGCTTACGCGCGCATCGCCGCTGATCAAGGGGCGCACATCGTCGTGCACGCAAAAGTAGAGCGCCTGGAACCTGAGCGCGACGGCATACGAATCACAAGCACCGCAGGTGAGATCGAAACGCGCTGTCTAGTAAATAGCGCGGGACTTTTCGCCGATGAAATCGCCTGGATGCTCGGCTCGCCCATGGCCAATCACAAGATTTATCCCGTACGCGGGGAATATTGCGAGCTAGTGCGCTCCAGACAAGATTGGATTCGAGGCCTCGTCTATCCCCTGCCTCACCCCGAAGGAGTAAGCCTCGGCGTGCACCTGACAAAAACAGTTTGGGGCAATGTTCTTGTTGGACCCACGGCCCGTTACCTGGACGACAAAAACAATTACGAACGAGATCGCGAACCTATTGAAGCATTTGTTCGCGGTGCAAAACTGCTGCTGCCCGATCTCGAGCCCTCAGATCTCGTGACAGCTTATTCGGGCATCCGCGCGAAGCTGACCGCTCCCAGCCAGCACGGTGAAAAACGCGTCGCGGATTTTATCATTGAGCGAGACTCGCAATTTCCAAACGTCGTCCAGCTAATGGGCATCGAATCTCCCGGACTTACCTCCGCGCCTTCCATCGCTGAACATGTCCGGGACCTCGTCACCGAAATTCTCGACTGAGGCGTTGCAGAGCCTCAAAACTTATGTCTAAGTTTCAGCGAGAAACGGTGAGTCCAGCGGCAGCGAGCCCAACATCATCCGTAATTGGGTGGTTTCAGCGAAGGTGGAATGCGGACCCCAACAGAATCTGCGGGGGATTAATTCGAGGGAATCGTTACGGAGACTTCGTTCGAATCAGCGCTCTGAATGTTGCTCGAGTCCACCGCGGTCACGTAGTAGTAGTAAACCTGGCCGCTGGAAACCGAGCCGTCGGAATAAGACGGACTCGACTCCGGCGAAGAGTTCAGCTGGGTAAACGGCCCGCTGGGTTTCGTGCCGCGATATACGAAGTATCCAGTCACGCTCGAGGTGCTGCGCTGCCATGTGAGCGCCACGGTGTGCTGCTGAGTAGTGGCGGCAGCTACTCCAGTCCCGGAGAGCGCAATATTAAGTGGCGAGTTCGCCGCGTTACTCGTGATCGTCAGTGTCCCGCTCGTACTGCCTGCCGCCTTGGGATCAAAATTCACTGTATAGGATTCGGACTGGCTGGGATCCAGAATCACGCTCGCTGCCGAACTCCCCAGAACGAATCCGGTACCTGTCACCGTCACCTTCGAGATGCTGGCGTTCGTGTTTCCCGTGCTCTTCACCGTCAGCTGGCTCGTGCCCGACGACCCAACCTTGACGCTTCCAAAACTCAAGCTCGATGCGCTCGGCGTTAGTTGCACAGCTGCGGCTGCGGCGGTCGCGCTCAACTCAACGATCGTTGGCGAACCCACCGCATTGCTCGTCACCGTAAGCTTGCCCGCTACGCTGCCGGTCGCGGTTGGTTTGTATGCCGCCGTCAGAGTCGCGCTCGTGCCAGGCGCCAGATTAATAGGCGTCTTAACTCCCGAAATCACGATGCCCGATACGGAAGGCGTGATGCTGGAAATCGTCACCTGCGATGTCCCTATATTTTGCAGGCGAATCGTCTGACTGGTGTCGCTCCCCACCACCACGTTGCCAAAGCTGACCGAGGAGGGAGTGGCCGCTAGCGTCGAAGATGTTGCGGTCGCGTTTATACCGACCACCACGCTGGCATTGGTTGCATTGCTGGCGATTGCCAAACTAGCTGTCAGTGTCCCCGCGGCTGTGGGTTTGTACGCAACCGTTAAATTCGCAGTTTGCCCTGCAGCCAGTGTCGCTGGCGCCGTCAATCCCGAAACGCTCACACCCGTTCCGGAAATCGCCAGCTTGGAAATCGTTGCCGTTTCGTTGCCAGTGTTTTCCACGTGGACCGTCTGCGTCTGTTCACTACCCACCGCCACGCTTCCGAAAGCGATTGTAGTTGGTGTAACGGTCAGCGCCGCCGCCGTGGTGGCGGTCGTGCCCGTCCCGCTTAGCGCAACGAGCGACGGGGAACCAGCGGCATTGCTCGTAATCGTGATCGTCCCAGTGTCTGCGTTTCCCGCGGTGGGCTTAAATACTGCAGAAATCGATGTGCTCTGTCCCGCGGCCAGCGAGATTGGCAAGTGCGGACCGGAAGCGGTGAATCCAGTGCCGGCCACCGAAATCCCCGAAACGCTCAGCGCTTCGGTTCCGGTGTTGGTTAGCGTCAGCGTCTTCGTCGCACTCTGTCCCATTGCTACGTTTCCAAAACTCACGGAGCTCGGTGATATTTCAATCGCAACACCCGTGACAGCGGGAGTCGTTCCTTTGCCGGTGACGCCGACGCAGCCAGAAGTCACCAGGATCACCACCAGAGCTACAACTCCGGCTAGCGGGCGAAGGATGGATTCGAGAGCGAATTGCCGCGAACGGCTTGCGCCGGTCACGCGAGCTCCCTCCAGGTTGGGGGCACGTGTAATCACCACGCGCATTGTCCGATGGGGCAGATTGCCAGAACTACTGGCCGAGAGTACACACTTGGGACAGGGGCATTACCCTGTACGCGAGGACAGGCTTCGCACTTCTACGCCCGGGAAACCATCCATCTGGTCGCCCGATTAGCTCCGAACCGCCTTAAATCCAGAGCTTTACTGCTCTCTCCGAATCTTCGTCCATCCAGCGGTGCCTACGGAATAACGGCAGTCGCCTGGTTCGAATCCACACTTTCCACGTTGCTGGAATCAACCGCGGTGACCACGTAGAAGTAAGTCGTTCCATCCGCGACCGTGGAATCCGAGTAGCCCACCGATGTGACCAGCGAGCTGTTCAGTTTCGTCGAGTAGGGCCCGTTAGATGTAGTGCCGCGATACACGTTGTAGCCGCTCACCGTAGACGTGCTTGCGGTCCAGGATAACGCCACCGAGTGGGGAGTCGCCGCAACGCCCGTGCCAGATAGCGTGATGGCTGATGGCGAGTTCGTTGCGTTGCTTGCGATGCTGACGCTTCCGTTCACCAACCCCGCGGCCGCCGGCGTAAATTGCGCCGTGATCGTCACGGACTGATTCGGCGTCAGCGTTTCTCCGGAAGTTACTCCGCTGTCGCTGTACCCCGTTCCTGACACAGTCACGCCTGAAATCGTGACGTTCGAATTTCCATTATTGGTCAGCGTCGTCGTCAACGAGCTGTTGCTTCCCACGTTCACGCTGCCAAAAGCCAGGCTCGATGTACTCAGTCCGAGAACACGAGTCGCAGCTACTCCTGTTCCGCTGAGAGAAATCGTCAGCGGAGACGTAGGCGCGTTGCTGACCACTGTTATTGACCCGGTCACGCTCCCAGCTGAACTCGGTCCAAACACCGCGTTGAATGTAGCCGCTTTGCCTGACGCAATGGTCACCGGCGCCGTAATCCCCGTGGTGCTGAAGCCCGCTCCTGAAACCGTTACCGAAGAAATTGTCACCGTCGCAGTGCCGCCGTTCGTCAGGCTGACGGTTTGCGAATTATTCGTCCCAGTTGTCACGCTGCCGAATGCTGCGGTGGTAGGCGTCGCAGCCAATTGCGCCTGCGTCCCGGTCCCGCTCAAGGGAATCGTCAGCGGCGAATTTAGCCCGTTGTTGACGATCGAAATGCTCCCGCTCGCGCTCCCTGCTGTCGTCGGCGCGAACTGAGCGCCGAACGTGGTGCTCAGCCCGGCGCCCAACGTCAGCGGCGTGCTCAATCCGCTGATGCTGAAGCCCGTGCCGGATGCCGCGGCTTGCGTGATCGTCACACTGCCCGATCCCGAATTCGTCAACGTAATTGACTGGCTCCCGTTGCTGCTCACCGCAACCGATCCGAAATTCACGCTCGATGGATTCGCACCCAGTTGGCCCTCAATTCCCGTCCCGGATAATGCGATCGTTGCGGGCGAGCCCGGTGCGTTGCTGACGATTGAAATGCCGCCCGTGTTACTTCCTACGGTAGTCGGTGAAAACTTCGCGGTGAACGACGCGCTACCGCCGGCGTTAATCGTCATCGGCATGCTCGCGCCGCTCATGCTGAATCCCGTTCCCGAAGGTATCGCCTGGCTCACCGTCAATGCAGCGTTACCCGGGTTCGTCAGCGTTACGGTCTGCGACCCTGTGCTTCCCACTGATACGCTGCCAAACGCCACACTCGCAGGACTGATAGTTAACTGCGCTTGCGAAGCCGTACCTGATCCCGACAAGCCGATCACCAGGGGCGAACCCGGCGCATTGCTGGTAATCGAAACGCTCCCCGTCGCGCTTCCGGCGGCAGTCGGTGCGAATTTTGCGGTGAATGATGTGCTCTCTCCCGCCGTCAACGTCTGTGCAGCCAGCCCGGTGATACTGAATCCGGTTCCTGATGCGCTGCCCTGCGAAATTGCGACGCTCGCCGTTCCCGAGTTTCTCAGAGTTACGCTCACCGATCCGCTGGCGCCCACCAGCAGGCTGCCAAAATTGATGCTGGTTGGATTCGCGGTCAAATTCCCCTGCACACCGCTGCCGCTGAGTGCGACCGTAACCGTAGGATTGCTCGCGTTGCTGGTGATCTGAATGCTACCCGACGCTGCGCCAACCGTGGTCGGTGCAAATTGCGCTGTAAAGGTGGTGCTCTGATTCGCTGCCAGCGTCAACGGAACAGCTAGGCCCGTCGCGCTGAACCCGGAGCCGCTCGCGCTAATCGCCGAAATCGTCGCGCTGATATTTCCGGTGTTCTTCAAAGTGATTGTCTGCGGGTTGCTGCTGCCTACCGACACATTCCCGAACGCCACGCTGCCCGGCGTGGCGACTAAGCTCGAATTGGTAGCCACGCCCGTACCGATCATGCTCACAACCTGCGGTGAGCCTGGTGCGTTGTCCGTGAACGTAATGCTCCCCGACGCAGCGCTCGCCCCTGTTGGTGTAAATTGCGCGCTGAACGATATGCTTTGTCCGCCCGTCAACGTCGTCGGCAAAGACAGTCCGCTAATTCCGAAGCCGGTTCCCGTCACCGTCGCCAGATTAATTGTCACACTGGAGTTTCCACTGTTCGTCAGCTTCACGCTCTGCGTGCCGGTCTGTCCTACGATCACGTTTCCAAACGTCAAGGCGGACGGAGCAACCGTCAAACCAGCCTGCGTACCCGTTCCGGTGATCGAAATCGCCAGCGGTGAATTGGAAGCATCACTTAATATTGTCAGGCTTCCGTTTATCGCTCCCGCGGAAGTCGGCGCGAACTGAAGCTGTATCGTGCTGCTCTGGCCCACTCCGATTGTTCCTGCGGGATTCCCGCCAACCACAGTGATACCGGCTCCCGTCATGGCCGCGGAGCCAATTGTCACCGTTCCCAACCCTGTATTGGTTACGGTCAAGCTTTGCGTCGCGGTGGTCCCAACGGCAACGCTGCCGAAGCTTACGCTGGTCACGCTGGGTGACAGTATGCCCGCGCCAGAGCCTGGATCAGAAGGCTGCGTCTTCGCCGAACTGGTGTAGCCGGCGCAACTGGAAAGCCCCGCGATAGCCAGGATCATGGCTAGCGTGGTAATCAGAACGGCCGGTGTGGATGAATGGCTCACGGTCGCTCCGTCTTGCGAGCTTGATCTTGTGGTCCGAACTGCGTGGTCTTGGCTGTGGGCTCTCATGTCACGGCCAGTGTAGGGACCGCGCTAGAGCCACAACTACTGGTCAGAGGAACCGAGTTAGTTCAAGTCTCTTCGCCTGTTCAGTCGGCCCATTACTCACCTGACCCACTCGCCCGTACAGGTAGGCGTAGTCGTTTCCTGGCAGACACTTACGCAGGGTGTTTTGCTTCGGGTCAGCTGGCCGTCCTGAAACTGTTGGCGAAGGTGCCGACGCAAACTCGCGAACGAAACGGACGGAATGCGTCGTGTGCTAGACTTTTGAGCGATTTCTTGAGGAATCCACACACGAGCACGATGCAGCATAAACCGACTGGAATATCCGCATTAGTGCTCGAGCATGATTGGCCAAACCGAAACTTTGCTGCTCGCTACCGTTGGTATCCTGCTTCTTACCCGGCGATAATCAGTCACCGTGGAGGCGCAAACGCGAAAATGCTTGAGAACAAAATCAATCGTTCGCCCCGCGCCGCACCGCCTCTGCGCATTTGTAGGGGCGGGTCTAAGACGAACCCGTCTGTTCCCGAGCGAGCTGTCCGATGAAGATCTTCGTCACCGGAGGCGCCGGTTTCATCGGATCGAACTTCATCACTCACCTACTGGGCCTGTCCCAGGGCTATTCCATCGTCAACTACGACAAACTGACCTACGCCGGTAACCTCGCAAACTTGGATTCCGTCGCGAGCAATCCGCAATACACTTTCATCAAGGGTGATATTTGCGATCCTGCCGCTGTCGCAGCAGCCATGGCCGGCTGCCAGACCGTCGTCCATTTCGCCGCCGAATCTCACGTGGACCGCAGCATCTACGATCCGGCTCCCATGATCGAAACCAATGTTACCGGCACCTTCGTGCTTCTCCAGATCGCACGCAAGCTCAATATCGAGAAATTTGTGCATGTCTCCACGGACGAAGTCTATGGCGACATGGCGCCCGGCACATTTGCCAGCGAAAATTCGCCGCTGCAGCCCAGCAGCCCGTACTCCGCGTCGAAAGCCAGCTCGGATTTGATTGTCCGGTCCTACGTTCGCACCTTTGGTTTTCCCGCGGTCATCACTCGTGCCTCCAACAATTACGGCCCCTTTCAGTTTCCAGAAAAATTTCTACCGCTCATGATCGCGAGCGCGCTGGACGACAAACCGCTGCCCATTTACGGCGATGGCAAGCAAGAGCGCAATTGGCTACACGTGCAGGATCATTGTCGCGGAATTTTGGCGGTTCTTGAGCGTGGACGTGTCGGCGAGATTTACAACATTGGTGGCGCGGATGTCGTCGAAAATCTCGCCGTGGCGCGCCGTTTGCTTCGCGCCACGGGTAAACCGCAATCCCTAATCTCGCATGTGCAAGACCGACCCGGCCACGACCGCCGCTATGCGCTGACTTGCGACAAGATCGAGCGGGATCTTGGCTGGAAGCCCGCCATCTCGTTAGACGACGGCCTGCGCCAGACCATTGAATGGTATCGCAACAATGCCGAGTGGCTGGAACGAGTGCGCGGAGGCGACTACCGGATTTACTACCATAAATACTACGAGAATCGCGACTCCTCACTCCACGCGATCACGGACTCAGGACGCAAGCCCACAATCTAGTTCGTGCGAGCAATTCCCCAGCCGCGACACGCAGCGAACAATTTTTACTTGAGCGA
>Ga0209655_10000907_pt1 | contig 11174 bp, 8 predicted proteins | sample BogFormECP03_OM2_FD_188236 | JGI IMG/M metagenome (GOLD analysis project Ga0209655, IMG submission 188236) | Bog forest soil microbial communities from Calvert Island, British Columbia, Canada - ECP03_OM2 (SPAdes) (version 2) | ecosystem: Environmental > Aquatic > Freshwater > Wetlands > Bog ...
CGCCACCCGTCACAAAAATGTATTTTGGGGCGGTGCGCAAGTCGGGTGAAATCCTCCGGGACAATCTGCGTACGAAACATTATGCGGGGATTCGGGGTGAGAGTCAAATCGCGAATTTCTTTTGGGGGGATTAATTTTCTTAAGTTGTGGCGGTGACCGGAAAGATTTAACGCAGAGTGCACAGAGGAAAATCGGAGAACACAGAGAAGGACTAAGGCGAAAGGCGAGTATTACCGCAGAGAAGCAGAGAACGCAGAGAAAACCGCGGAGCACAGGCCTGCCTGCGGCAGACAGGCAAGATTGCCTGCGCTACCGAGCTAGTTGCTGGATTGGCTGGTGGATTTGGCGCGGGCTAGCAGGAGTTTTTCTACGCGGTCTATGTCGGCGCGAACGTCCACGCTTACCGCGTTGTAGTTGGTTTCGACGACGTGCATGTGGAAGCCATTTTCCAGCCAACGCAGTTGCTCCAGCTGTTCGATGCGTTCCAGCTCGCCGGGCGGCAGCGTCGGAAATTCCAGCAGCGCGTCGCGGCGATAGCCGTAGAGGCCGATGTGCTTCCAGTGGCGCGCGGCCACGCGATCGCCGGTATCGCGAACCCAGGGAATGGGTGCGCGCGAAAAATAAAGCGCCTGGCCGTCGAAGTCCAGAACGACCTTGACGACGTTGGGGTCCATGATTTCGTTCGGCTGGGTGATCGCGGCGCAGGGAGTGGCCAGCTGGATGGCGTCGTCTTCCGCCATCGCGGCGGCCACGGCGTCCACCGTGCCGGGATCAATGAGGGGTTCGTCACCCTGCACGTTGATATAGATGTCCGCCGGAATGTGCGTGGCGACTTCGGCGATGCGGTCAGTCCCGGTACGGTGATCGGAGCGGGTCAAAATGCCTTCGCCGCCGAAGGCTTCGACGGCCGCCTTGATGCGCTGGTCCTCCGTCGCGACGATTATCCGGGCGGGCAAGCTGGCCAGGCGAACGTGCTCAACAACATGCTGAATCATGGGCTTGCCAGCGATGGGCGCGAGCGGCTTGCCGGGAAACCGGGTGGAAGCATACCGCGCGGGGATCACTACCAGGACCGTGGGAGCTCCAGAATTTGGCATTGCGGTTGCTCACCTTTCGCCAGCGCAGCCATCTTAACACGTAGACAGCGCTGAATTCCGCACGGCTCGGACGGCTCAAAAGTTACGTGGAAGTTACATAAGGGCGCTTGCTTTGACTTACGCGAGTGGTAGAATCGCCGCCAGCGACCTGCAAAACTGCCCAGAGCCATGCGAGTCCCGCGGCAGAGGTGGGGGCCAAGTTGAGATACCGCGCACCGCAGCCAGCTGGAAGTTCAAGTGTTGTGGGATTTTGCGCGTCGCTTATGTTCGGCTGTACATTCCTCGTTGTAAGTCCCGCATGGTCGCAGACGCAAGGCCCGACGCATCCGGAAAATTCCCAGAGAATTGAAAAAGGTAAGTCTCTGAAGGCAGAGACGGAGATTACGCTCGTTCCCATTTCGGTGACGGACCCCTACGGGCGCCTCGTGACCGGGCTGGAACAGGAAAATTTCCGCGTATTCGAGGACAACAGCGAACAGGAGATCGTACGTTTCACTAGTGAAGATGTTCCGATCTCGATCGGCGTGATTTTCGACATGAGCGGCAGCATGACCGACAAAATCGAAAAATCGCGTCTGGCGGCGGTGCAATTTTTCCGCACGGCGAATCCGCAGGATGAGTTTCTGCTGGTGAATTTCAACGACCGCGCGCAACTGGCCAGTTCCTTTACCGGAAGCGTCGAGGAATTGCAGAACCACCTGATGTTCACGGCAGCGCGCGGAGAGACCGCCTTGCTGGACGGAATCTACCTGGGACTGAGCGAGATGAAAGGAGCACGCAACACAAAGAAGGCGTTGCTCATCATATCGGACGGAGGCGATAATCATAGCCGCTACTCCGAGACGGACATCCGCAAGTACGCGCGGGAAGCGGACGTGCAGATTTACGCGATCGGGCTTTTTGATCCCAGTGGCGGTCCGACGCCGGAAGAGCAACTTGGGCCATCCTTGCTGGCGGACTTGACGCAAATGACGGGCGGCCGCGCTTTCGCGGTGAATAACCTGAAGGATTTGCCGGATGTCGCGACGAAAATCAGCATGGAGCTGCGCAATCAATATGTCTTGGGATACCGACCGAGCGATCACAACCGCGATGGAAAATGGCGCAAGATTAAAATCAAGCTGCGCCCGCCGAAGGGACTGCCGCCGCTTACTGTCTATGCCAAGACCGGATATTACGCGCCGGGACATTAGGCATTTTCTTTCTTTTGCGCTTCTGATTCTGGCGCTGGTGGTGTGCGCGGGGCCTGGTGCTCTGGCGCAAAATCCAGTGCCAAGTACCCTGCCCCCTTCGCCGCCCCCTCCTCCTGGTTATGGACAATCGAACGGCTCGAACGCGCAGGCGGATCAGAGCCACCATCTGAAATCGGTGGTGGATTTGGTGGTGCTGCACGCGACGGTAGTGGATGACAAGGGGCAATTCGTGCCGGGCTTGACGGGCAACGATTTTCGCGTTTTCGAAGACAAGGTGGAGCAGAAAATTTCCGTATTTTCAAAAGAAGATATTCCGGTGACGATGGGCCTGGTGATTGACAACAGCGGCAGCATGAAGGAGAAGCGTCCCCAGGTGAATGCGGCGGCGCTTTCCTTTGTGCGCACCAGCAATCCGGCGGACGAAGTGTTCGTGGTGAATTTTAACGACGAGTACTACCTGGATCTGGACGAGGATTTCACCAGCAACCCGCAGGAGCTGCACGAGGCGCTGGAGCGCATTGATACCCGCGGCAGTACCGCGCTGTACGATGCGATCATCGGTTCGCTGGACCATCTGAAGAAGGGGCACAAGGACAAGCGCGTGCTGCTGGTCATCACCGATGGCGATGACGACGCGAGCCGCAAGGATTTTTCGTACACGGTAAAAGCCGCGGTCGAATCGAACGCCGTGATTTACGCCATCGGCGTCTTCAGCGATGAAGACCGCAAGAATCAGAAGAAAATGGTGCGCAAATCGAAGAAGGAACTGACCACGCTCGCCGAATCTACCGGTGGGCTGGCTTTCTTTCCGGACCGGTTGGAGGATGTGGACCCGGTTTGCGTGCAGGTAGCGCGCGATATTCGCAATCAGTACACCTTGGGCTACTACCCGACCAATGCCGCAAAAGATGGAACGTTTCGCGGCGTGAAAGTCGAATTGAACGCGCAGAAGGGCCACGAAAAACTGGCGGTGCGAACGCGGACTGGATACTACGCACAGAAGGCCGCGCAGGGCGATTAGGCGGCGCTGGTGAGTTTGTTTCCACGCGTTATTTCCTCAGCTTCTCCAGAAAACTGACGCCGTGCGCGATTTTCGTTTGGAAATTTTCTGCTGCCGTCTGGCCCATGTCCGCCAAGGTTTCGCGCGTGCCTAGATTTACGCCGCCGGGTCCACCGGGACTATACGCAACGATCGGCACGTATTCGCGGGAATGATCCGTGGTGGGATTCACTGGGTCGGGATCGCAACCGTGGTCGGCGGTGATCAGCAGCAGGTCGTCCGGGCGCATGGCGGCGAGGAACGGGCCGAGAAGCGCGTCAAATTCTTCGAGTGAACGGGCGAATCCTTCGACGTCTTTGCGGTGCCCGTAGAGCGTGTCGAAATCCACCAGATTCGCGAAGATCAGGCCTTTTGGTCGCTGCGTTAGCGCTTCGGTGAGCTTGGCCATGCCGTCCGCATTATTTTTTGTCGTCACGTAATCGTCCACGCCGCGACCATTATAGATGTCGTGAATCTTGCCCACGCCGAAGACCGGCGTTTTGTTTTCGGCTAGGACGTCCAGCAGCATCGGCCGCGGCGGCTCCACGGCGTAATCGTGCCGCCGCTCGGTGCGGCGAAAATTTCCTGGCGTGCCGGTGAAGGGGCGCGCGATCACACGGCCTACGCGGTTCGGTCCATCGAGCAATTTTCGCGCGATCTCGCACATGCGATAAAGCTCCGGCACGGGGATTACTTCTTCATGCGCAGCGATTTGAAACACGCTGTCGCCGGACGTGTAAACGATCGGGTAGCCAGTGCGCACGTGCTCCGCGCCGAGTTCTTTGAGGATTTCGGTGCCGGAGGCAGGCTTATTGGCCAGGGTGCGGCGGCCGATCCGGCGTTCGAATTCGGCGATCAGTTCCGGTGGAAACCCTCGGGGATAGACCGGGAATGCCTGATCGAGCCAGATCCCGGCCATTTCCCAGTGGCCCGTCGTCGTGTCTTTTCCTGGGGAGCGCGTCGCCCCTTTGCCGTAGCTTCCGGCTGGATGCGCGGGCGGCGCGAGATGGTCGAGCGCTTTGATATTCGCGAGGCCCAGGCGAATTAGATTCGGGAAATGCAGCGGGCGCGAGCGGGCAATGTGTCCGAGCGTGTCGCGGCCTACGTCGCCGTACTCGGCGGCATCGGGCAGTTCCCCAATGCCCACGCTATCGAGGACAATCCAGATCACGCGCGCGAAATGCGTAGTAACCTGCCCCACTTGTGGCTCCTTGGTGATTTATCGGCGCTGCGGAAATGAGATTGTACTCCACACTTGTAGATGCGCCAGTGCAGTTGCGTTCGGGCGGAGGAATAGCCTTTGAGCGCAGCGTTAGTGAAGTGCTGGGCGATGCTTGAACGCGATCCGAAATGGAACCGCGGCTAGGGTGTATTAGCCCAGGCGCGGGCGGACTCAAATGTGCGGGGTCCCCACCAGACATCGTGTTCCATCGTCGCGATAGAAGCGAAGGCTTGCTGGGCCGAGGGCTTGTCTTGTAACTGGACGGAAAAGAATGCCAGACGATTGGCGTTCAGGTTCGAGAATCCGTAGAGGCGCTGCACGTTCGCATAGCCGATTTTGATTTTCGGCAATGATACGCCGGGCAATTCCGCGATCTCCGGCTGGCAATTGCATGCGAGCGAACTGACGATGCGAAAGTAAAGGATCGAACCATCGGGTTCAGGAAGACGAGAAGAAGCTTCCTCGGCGAAGGCCGTGATGTCGCCAGGTGCGCCGTACCATTGAGGCTTAAGGTAGTCGGCATATTCGCGATAATAATGATAGTAGGCCGGCTCGAAGGCGACGGCCTGGTCGAGCAACTCGCGCGCGTTGGCTTTGTCCCAACCCTCTCGGAAGGCGACCTGTTGCATGGCCTCGTACCAATGAGGGTCGCGTTCTTTGAGGCGTGCGGCGGCGAGCAGGGAGTCTTTGGCCAGCGCAGTTCGCTCGTTGTATTGGCGCCATTGGCCATTGGACACGGTGTCGGCCGTGCCGTCGCCGCGAGCAAAACTGGCGTAGTTGGTATAGGCGCGCGCGAGGGTGATGCGGGCCGCGGAAGATTGTGGACAGGCGGCTATCCATTTCTCGATGCGGCGGAACTGGAATTGGTAGTCGGAGTCTTTCATTTCGCCGTCGTGGGGCGGAAAACCTAATGCATTGAAGTAGTCGTTGTTCTTCCATCCGCCGCCGACGAAGAGACCTCGTTCGGTGCGATTCTGCGCGGCGATTTTTTCGAGTTCGGCGAAATTTTCCTCGGCGAGCAGTAGACCGATGTCGGCTTGATAGCCTTCCTCGGTTTCCGCAGTCGCGGTGGATGCGGCGGGAGGAGGCAAGACCTGGTGGCCGCGGCCGTAGTCATGAATGGCTTGCATCACGGTTTCGATCGGGACCATCGCAGGGGTTGCGTCGAGGTGAATGCAGGAACTGGTGGCGAGCGCAAGGATCAAGAGCGCGATGAGATTGGTGACTTGCGATACGGTGCTGTTGTGTCGTTTGGCCATGGGACATGATAACTAGGCGGATAAGATAGAGGTACTGTACTGAAGTTCAGGTGCTTCGAAAAATCAAACGGTGGCGTTGCGAACGGCGAATTCCCGGCTGGTCCGCAATCGAAAAGTGGACCGTGGGCAGCGCGAGGGGCGATTTGCGGGGGTTGACTGGGGGGCGTATAATTTTTGGTTTACACATATGGCGACGGAACCTATAGAGAAGCTGCCTCGTGACGTAGCGGAAACGCAGGGTGTTTCCGTGGGGCGGAGCGCGCCTGGCGAAGCGACTGCTCGCGCTGGTGACGGAGTTCCCCTCCCTGGGGATATTGAGGAGATCCGGGTTCGCGGCGCTCGCGTTCATAACCTCAAGAATATTGATTTTGTGATTCCGCATAATGCGATCACTGTCGTCAGCGGCGTGTCCGGCTCCGGCAAATCGAGTTTGGCGTTTGACACTTTGTATGCCGAGGGGCAGCGCCGCTATATCGAATCGCTCTCGGCTTACGCGCGGCAATTCCTAGAGCGCATTGAGAAGCCGGACGTGGACGAGATTACCGGGATTGCTCCGGCGATTTCGATCCGGCAGAAAAATTCGACGCGCAATCCGCGCTCGACCGTCGCGACAGCTACCGAAATTTACGACTATCTGCGGCTGCTGTACGCGCGCATCGGCCGCACCATTTGCCTGCGCTGCGGCGAGGAAGTGCGCAAGGACACGCTGGACGAAATCGCCACGCGCGTGCTGGCGCTGCCGGCGGGGCGGCGGTTCTACGTTCTCTACGAACTGAAATTTACGCCCGAACCCGCGACGAATGCACCGCAAGCGCCGCGCGCGCGCAAGGCGGTGCGTCCGGCGGCCGATGCGATTCGCGAGGCGCTGATCAGTTTGCGCAAACGCGGGTTCAACCGGATTTATCAGGCGGGGCGGGTATTTGAATTTTCCACGCCGGAAGATTTGCTGGACGTGGATTTCACCAAGCCGGTGTACGTGCTGGTGGACCGGCTAGAGCTTTCGCCCGAAGTGCGTTCGCGGGTGATGGACTCGATCGAAATCTGCTACCGCGAAGGGCGCGGCGAAGCCATTTTGGAATTTGTGCCTGAAACCGCAGACGCGAAGCCCGAGCGCATGGTCTTCAACGAACGCTTCGAATGCAAAAAGTGCGGCGCAGTCTATCAGGAACCCGAGCCGCGGCTTTTTTCGTTCAACAATCCCTATGGCGCGTGCCCGCGCTGCCAGGGATTCGGCAACACCGTGGATTTCGATCTGGACCGCGTGATCCCGGACAAAAGCAAAACGCTGAATGAAGGCGCGATCGAGCCCTGGACCAAGCCGCGTTACCGGCAGCTGACCATGGATATGCGGCGATACGCGCGCGCGAAAGGCATTCCCATGGACGTTCCCTTCCGCGATCTCACGTCCGCGCAGCGCCACGCCATTCTGGATGGCGACAAGTCCGAAGAATATATCGGCGTGAAGGGATTTTTCGGCTGGCTGGAGCGCAAGAAATACAAGCTCCACGTGCGCGTGTTCCTGAGCCGTTATCGCGGCTATGCCACTTGCCCGGATTGCCGCGGCACGCGGCTGCGCGCGGAGGCTCGCGCCGTGAAAATCGCGGGACGCTCGATTACTGAAGTCTGCCAAATGACCGTGAAGGACGCGCGGCCGTTTTTTCAAAATTTGCAGTTGAGCGAAACCGAAGCGGCCATCGTCGAAAAAGTATTGGAAGAAACGCAGCGGCGCTTGCGATTTCTGGACGACGTCGGCCTGGACTATTTGACGCTGGACCGCCTTACTTCCACGCTTTCGGGCGGCGAGGCGCAGCGCATCCAGCTGGCCACCTCGCTGGGGTCGCATCTGGTGGGCGCCTTGTATGTGCTGGATGAACCTTCGATCGGCCTCCACCCGCGCGACACCACTCGCCTGATTGAAATATTGAAGGGACTGCGCGACCTGGGAAATACGCTGCTGGTGGTGGAACACGATCCGGACACGATCATGGCTGCCGATTATGTGCTCGATTTAGGTCCCGGCGCCGGCGAGCACGGCGGCAAGCTGATTTTCGCGGGCACGCGCGAGGCGATGCTGACGGACGCGCATTCGCTGACGGGCCGCTACCTGCGCGGCGAACTGAAAATCGCGGTGCCGGCGCGGCGTCGCAAACCAACGGGCGAATTCCTGAAAATCATTGGCGCGCACAGCCACAATTTGCAGGGTGTGGACGTGATGATCCCGCTGGGCCTATTGGTGGCGGTGACGGGCGTTTCAGGATCGGGGAAATCCACGCTGGTGTACGACGTGCTTTACAAAGCGCTGCAGGCCAAGCGCACCGGCGGAAATTGGAAGGAATGCTGCGACCGGCTCGAGGGCGATAATTTGCTGGCCGGTGTGGAAATGGTGGACCAGTCTCCCATCGGCCGCACCCCGCGCTCGAATCCCGCCACATACTTGAAAGCGTTCGATCCCATTCGCGAAGTGTTTGCTGCCACGCCCGAATCGAAAAAGCGCGGATTTACCGCCGGACATTTTTCCTTCAATATTCCCGGCGGGCGCTGCGAAGCGTGCCAGGGCGACGGCACCGTGACGGTGGAGATGCGCTTCCTCGCTGATGTAGAGCTGGTTTGCGAGGAGTGCCGCGGGACGCGTTACAAGAGCGCGGTGCTGGACGTCCGTTATAAGGATAAAAATATTCACGACGTGTTGCAGATGACCGCGCGCGAAGCCATCACCTTTTTTGCCGCGCATCCGAAAGTCACGGCCAAGCTGCGCGTGCTGGACGAAGTCGGCCTCGGTTACCTGCGCCTGGGCCAATCCGGCACCACGCTTTCCGGCGGCGAGGCGCAACGTTTGAAACTGGCCGCGCATCTTACCCGGCAGGAAAATACCGGCGTCCTGTATATTTTCGACGAGCCCACCACCGGGCTGCATTTCGACGATATACAGAAATTGCTGACGGCGTTTCGCAAGCTGATCGAAGGTGGCGCTTCGGTGCTGATCATCGAGCACAATCTGGACGTCATCAAATCCGCGGACTGGGTGATTGACCTCGGCCCCGAAGGCGGCAACGCCGGCGGGCGCGTGGTGGCGGTCGGAACGCCCGAGCAGGTGGCGCGCAATCAGCAATCCCACACCGGAAAATATCTGGCGCGCGTGTTGAACGGGCGCAATGGCGCGAATCATGGCAATCATGCGACGGGAAAAGGCGATGTGCTTCCGCCGCCGCAAAATCTGCCGACGGAATGAAACGGCCGAGCATTTCGAGCAAGCCGCTGGTGCGTGGCGCGTGCGGCGTCTTTTTGGGCGCGGCGCTCCTGTCACTTGCGGGTCCGGCATTTCCCCAAATCGTCGGAACTTCTCGCACGAAAATCCCGCAAGACCCTGCCGCCATTGAATTGAACCGTCTGCTGGCCGCCGCGCAAGACGCCGTGAACAAACAGGATTACGCCAGCGCCGCGCTGGATTATCAGGCTTATCTGGCCAAGAAGCCGGACGATGCCGTGGTCCATTACGATTTGGGTTACGCCTACACCGCAATGCAGAAACCCGCGGACGCGAAGAGCGAGTATGAAAAGGCGATTGCTCTCGATCCGAAAATGGCCGCGGCCTACCAGAACCTGGGCGTGACGCTGATCCCTACGGATCCAGCGGCGGCGATCGCGCCTCTGCAGCGCGCGGCCGAATTGATGCCAGAGGACGCGCGGACCAAGTGGCTGCTGGGTATCGCGCTGGAGGCCACGAAAAAAGATTCGTCGGCCATCGAACAGTATCAAGCTGCGGAAAGACTCGATCCAAAAAACGTAGAGATTCGCAATTCGTTGGGATTCGCGCTGTTGAAGACGGGACAGGCCAGCGGCGCCGAAGCAGCTTTTCGCGAGGCGCTTTCGCTGCAGCCTACGGGCGTTGCATCCGACCAGGCCCATAAGGGACTGCTGCAGGCTCTGCTCGCGCAGAAAAAAAACGATGAGGCCGCGACGGAACTGGGTGTTTACCTCGCGGCGCATCCCAACGACCCGGCCATGCGCCTGGAGCATGCTTCCCTGCTGGTGGACGCGGGCCAGGACGATGACGCGCTGGCCGAGCTTGATAAAGCCGCTGGCCCAGCGCCCGAATCTCTGCGCGTGTTGAAGCTGCGCGCGCTGATTTATTTCCGCAAAAAACAATATGACAATGCGGTGCCAGTGCTGCTGAAGGCGATCGCGCTGGCGCCGCAGGATCCCGACCTTCCCGCGCAACTGGGGCACGTGTACCTGGAGAAAAAAGATTACGCAAATGCCGTGAACGAACTGGTAGGAGCGCTTAGAATGAATCCGCAGTCCACCGACGTGCTGAAGGATCTGGTGACAGCGGAATATCTCAGCAAGAATTACCCCGCCGCGCTGCACGGCTTGGACATATTGGCGCAAAAGGAAACACCGCCGCCGGGAAGCTGGTTCGTTCGCGCCACCTGTTACGATAAACTGAACCAGGTGGCCCTGGCGCTCGATGCGTATAAGAAATTCCTGGAACTGAACAAGGACGAAAACAGCGACATGTACTTCGAGGCAACCGCACGTGTTCGAACGCTGACTCGCGAGCTCGCGAACAAAAAGAGGTAGCACCTTGCCGGCACGTCGTGGTTTTTGGGCAGCCGTTTTTGTGGTCGCGCTGGTTGCGGGTTCGCTGCTGGCCCAGGACCGGACGGCGGAGTTGCGTTCCCGGTTCGAAAAGGAAACCGATCCAGTACGCAAGGCCCGGCTGGTGGCGCAGCTGGCGGATGCTGAATTCCGCGACATGCACGAGAAAATTGACGACGGATATTTATCGGACGCCGCGGAGATTGCCGGCCGCGTGCGCGACGAAGCGCAAGCCAGCAAGAAGTCGCTCGACGCGAAAAGCCGCGACGCCGAGGCGCATCCCGACGGCTACAAGCAGCTCGAGATTTCGGTGCGCGAGTCCATTCGGCGGCTGGACGACATCATGGTGAGCCTGGCGAAGGACGAGCAGGCACCGTTGGCGGATGTTCGCAAAGAGCTCGATGAGCTGGACCGGCAGATGATTCATCAACTATTTCCAAAGCGCCCGGAGGCGGCACCAAAGGCGCCGGTCCCGCCGCCAGAGAAACCGACGGAGCAGCCGAAAAGTTAGGAGCGCAGAATGTTGCGGCAGGGATGGAAATTGGCGGCCTGGACGATGCTGCTGGTGGCGGCGACGGTGGTTTGCGCGCACGGCATTCACGCGCAGGAAGCGAAGAAGGATTATCTGACGGACGCGGAAGGTGATCGCATTCGCGACGCGGTGACTCCTCCAGAGCGGATGAAACTTTTCGTGATTTTCGCGGACGACCGGCTGAAGAAATTTCAGTACGAGCTGACACGCACTGTGCCGGAAGGCCGGCGTGC
>Ga0209655_10000908_pt1 | contig 11168 bp, 8 predicted proteins | sample BogFormECP03_OM2_FD_188236 | JGI IMG/M metagenome (GOLD analysis project Ga0209655, IMG submission 188236) | Bog forest soil microbial communities from Calvert Island, British Columbia, Canada - ECP03_OM2 (SPAdes) (version 2) | ecosystem: Environmental > Aquatic > Freshwater > Wetlands > Bog ...
CCACCGCAACCGCAAGCGGCTCCCTTCAAACGGCTCTACTGAACGCGCGAAGAGCACCTCGCCCGACTTCACGCTTTTGCGAAAACGCGCCTCCGATAGAGCACTGACGTTTCTCGATAGTTTCCGAGTTGACGACCATCCGGGAATTGGTCTCTCAAGATTTGCTTTAGTAGTTCTATCGCTCACAAGCGGCGCGCGCAGCTTGCAGTGAGTAGCGAGGTAGAGACACGGTTGCGCGAGTCGCGTGCCTCGTTCGCCTGTGTTGATTTAAGGGAGTTGCAGGTCGAGGGAGTAAATCTCTTCGTTGCTGATGTCGCGAACGAGAAGGGGAGAGCCGTCAGGCGCAATGCCGGTCCAAGGACCAAACGGGCCGAAGTAGCGACGGACATCCCCGATTTTCACGATCGTATACAAGTGCAAGTCGGAGAGGCGAAGACGATAGAAGGCGGGCTCCTGCACTTCGAGCGTATCGAAGAGGATGCTTCTGCCGCCGTCCGTCCATTCCATATAGCCAATGGGCCCAAGGCCTTTGGCGATGACAGTCCACTTTCGGCTAGCAAATTCGTAGAGGAGAATATCACTGTAGTCCGCGTGAGAAGCGAGGAGATAGCGGCCATCGGGAGACCAGCGGGGACAACAGATGCCATCCGTGCCGGCGAGAGTGGTACTGCGTCGAGAGGCCAGATCAAGCAACTGAATTGATACGGTTTGCTTGCCGCCTTCGACTCGCGTTTGGCCGTAGGCGATCGTCGAGCCGTCTGGAGACCAAGTGGGATCAAGATCGGAGACTGTGCCGGAGGTCAATTGGTCAGCTGGCCCGCCAGCGACAGGAATCAGGAAGATGTTCCAAGGACGGCTGGGACGAGAGCCGGAAAAAGCAATGCGCGAGCCGTCCGGGGACCAATGCGGCAGCGTAGCGGTAAGAGAAGGTCCCGTGAGTTGAGCAGCTTCAGAGCCGTCGGCTTTGGAACGCCAAAGAGTGTGTTCTGGGTAACGGACGTAGGTAAGCATGCGACCATCGCGCGAGGCTTCGACATCGCCGGCCGAAATTCCGGAAAGAAATGGCACAAATTGGCGAGACGAAGAATCGAAGCGCACAAGTTCGGCGCGCGGCTCCGCGGCAGTGACAAACAGTTTCTTTCCGTCTTCGCTCGGCTGCCCCATGTAGAAGTTGGGCGGAACCGTGGTGAGGGGAACGGGCGCAGGTCGCTTGGTCCAAAAGGAGTGACGCTCTGGCAGAGCCCAAATCCTGCTCTGGCCGTTGCGCCGAGTCTCGAAAAAGTAGTAGCGGCCGTCGGGTGACCATTCGCCACAACATCGATCCGGGAAATCCGACATTTCCGTCAGAATTTGATGAAGACCTGTGCCGCTGGCTTGTGCTTCCCAAATTGTGCTTTGGCGAGTCTTCCTATCGTCGACAGAGAAACGCAAACGAGTTCCATCCGAAGAGAAACGGATGTGGACGACCCGACCCGAAGCGGAAAGAAGTTTGTGCTGATTGGACCCGTCTAAATCGGACAGGAATACATCTTGATCCCTGGCGAAGATGATTTTGCCGCCGGGCGCCCACGAGACGTCATTACACTCAATCCCATCGACACTTTGCAAGGACCCTGATGGCAAATCCATGATCTTGAGCGGAAAAGGGCCGTCTTTTATGTTCGCCGGAGCGACCAGAAGCTTCGCACCATCAGCAGAAACGCCGCCAAGAAGCAGGCCGGGATACGAGGAGGCCAGCAGAACGGGTGTGCCGCCGACGGAAGGAACTTCCAAGAGCGTGACGCGATCAGAGGCCTGTTCATTGAAGTAGATCTTCCCGTCGTGCAGATGAAGATTGCCCTTGCCCATTTCGTCGAACGTAATTTGAGTCGAGTCCAGAACGCGTGGTACCGCCACGGGCAAACGGACGAGAACTAACAGGCTGGTGGCAACGACGGTGACAAATAAGCAAGCAACAATGAGTCTGGATCGAAGGCGTGCAAAGGGAGTTGGCGAAGGGTTAGCGGCCCATTGAACGGGCGAGAGGCCGCCATTCTGAATGACTTGAACCGGGGCAAGGAAACGGTACCCACGGCGGGGAACCGTCTCAATGAAAACGGGAGTATCCGCGGAGTCCCCGAGTACTTCACGCAGACGCTTGATGGCTGTGTTGAGGCTTGTATCGAAATCGACAAAGGTGTCTGCCGGCCAAAGCGCCGCATGAAGATCTTCGCGCGCGACAACCGCGCCGGCACTCTCAAGCAACTTCCGGAGAACAAGGAATGGCTGATCCTGAAGACGCAGCTTCGCGCCGTTTCTTCTGAGTTCACCCGATTGTACATGCAATTCAAAGTTGCCGAAACGATAGCGCGGCAGAGCCGGCGACGAGACAGTGTGTGAATTGAATAACACGGTGGTTTTCGGTCGCTATTATAGACGAATCGATGAGACAGAAGGCTTAATCAATAGTACGGAGGCCATGTCAGAACTCGTTCTAAATGTAAGTCCGACAGTGCTTTGTGATGTCAGACAAGTTCCAGATAGAGGTCAGAGGGGCGCTATGGAGCTGCTGCCGCACCCAAGCCAATTTAGACGCTCACGCTACTTCAGTTCGGAGTGGGTGCCGTCATGGATCGGTCAAGAGTCGTTGCGCTGCTGGGAACGCTGTTGCTATCGGTTGTGTCCGGCGAGGCCGTCGGCAGCAGCAGGACGCAACTGGCCAGCAACGAAATGGCCATTGAAGTCTATGGCGGCTACCTGGTGGTGGCCCGGGGTAGCGTAAACAATGCCGACAATTTGCGGTTTTTGCTGGATACCGGAGCAAGCAACACCGCGATCGACCGCCGCGTGGCGGATAGACTTGGACTTCACGGCCAGGCGGCGAATGTAATCAACTTCGACAAAACTGTGGCGCTGGAATGGACAGAAGTGCAGGAAATGACCATCGGGCCAGAGCGCATTTGCAATGTTCGCGTCATCATCGAAGACCTTGGGTACTTGCGCTCGACCGGAGTAAATGTGGACGGCGTGATCGGGCTCGACCAATTACGCAGGCAAAGTTTCCTTGTTGATTACGCCGGAGAACGCGTGGTGTTCGGTCCCACTGCGACGGGCGGAATGCACGGTGTGCCCATGCGTGCAGACGCCAAGTCGATCAGGGTGGAAGTAGAGCTAGGCGCGCGGCCGGTCTGGATAGTCGCGGATATGGGTGCACGCGGAATAGTTCTTTATGAAGACACGCTCAAGGACCTGCTGGCGAATTATCGTGTCGAACGGCGAACCGGCGTAGTAAGTCTGGGCGGACCTGTCGAAAACCGCATAGCCATCGTGCCGCGCCTCCGTCTGGGCGGTCAGGATCTTGAGAGAGAAGTTGTTCTAATCAGCGCGCCGGGAGCAAAGAGGCTCAGCGGCGTTTCGGGATACCTGGGATTGGCATCGCTGGATGCGAAGCAGGTTGCTTTTAGCTTCGAGACAAATCAACTGCTATGGAGAAAGTAGGCGGTTTGCTGGCATGGAGCCCGAAGCCGGGGCCTTTTAAGCCCGTTTTCGGTCAGCGTCACGGCATGCCGCGCCGTGCCGCTTCACGCCAAGCGACGCCATTTCAATTACATGTGGTTTTTGCGAACTGCCAACGTATGTCGGCGCACGCCTCAATTCGTCATTCGAACTGACACCAGAACGGACACCGGAATTTGTCCTATGCCCGTTGTTGGTCAGCGCGGTCGCTGGTCGACACGGGCGCCGGCGCGTCCACCTTACAATGCGGACTACGCGAAGCGCGTGGATTCCGGGATTTCTGCGTCTCCTATAGCGGGTCAACCTTTGTCGTGTATCGGCACGGATGCGAAGACCGTTGAGCGACGATTGTCGCTAACTCGAAGGCTAGTCGAACTCCAGCGCACCTGTTCTGTGCGACAACTGCCTTCGGATGAAGTGTTTCGGAATGCTACACTGCTGGCGTTTACGGAGGTTCTCCAACATTGACCATGGTTACGATTTCGAAGGAAGACTATCTAAAGGCTGTGGCCGAGGCTGAAGCTGAAGGACACACCGTCATACGCGCCCGGCTCGCCCAGTGGCTTGCCGTCACGCCGCCAGCCGTCACGTTCGCGCTCAAACGACTCAAGAAAGATGGCTTGGTTTCTCTGAACAAAGTAGGTCATATAAGGCTCACGTCGGAAGGTCGGGGAATCGCCGAGCGCACGATCCTGCGTCATCACCTAATTGAACGAATGTTATTTGAGATATTCGGCATGCCTTGGTCTGAAGTCCACGATGAGGCTGAGCGGTTGGAACACGCCGTGTCGCCAACGTTTGAGAAAAAGCTTGCCGAGAAACTCGGGCACAAAGACTCCTGTCCTCATGGGAACGAACTGAGGCTGCGAAGCCCCGCCGAACGTCACAAAAAAGGATTGTGCCTTTTGAGCGAAGCTGAGGCCGACGCGAAGTACGCAGTGGCCAGCGTCTACGAGCGGGACCGCAAGCTTCTTGAATTCTTCGACCAGGAAGGAATTCGGCCAGGCGCACGCGTTGTTCTCGAATCGCGGAACTACGACGGAACGATCTCGCTGTCGGTCGATAAAAAAGCAATTCGCTTGGGACCGGCGGCTGCGGAGAAAGTTTGGCTATCTAAAGTACAGTAGTTTCTTATTGGTTTACTATAATTAACCTCTTGTGGTGTACCATGCTGTCCTATCCGGAACGGACGATCCGTTCTTGCGGAAGATTTGTGAAGGACGGACCATGAGAGCGATTCGCCGATGCACTTCCTTTTCCGCAATTTGGCTTGGTTTTGCCAGTGTGCTTGCCATAGTGGTTTTCCCTTCGTATTCCTGGGCGCAGGGTGAAACGACCGCGGCCATCCTCGGTCAAGTGACCGATTCCAGCAATGCGGCGCTTCCTGGTGCCACGGTTACGGTAACCAACCACGACACGGGCCTGAAGCGCAGCGCGCAGACCGACGGCGAAGGACGTTTCAATTTCCCGCAACTGCTGCCGGGAACTTACGTCGTGCACGCAACAGCACAGGGTTTCGAACCGCAGAAGATCGAGAACGTCTTTGCGGGCCTGGGTCAGAAGCAGACTCTCAATCTCACGCTGCGGGTCGCCGAGTCCAAGCAGACGGTGGAGGTGAATGCAGAAGCATCGATCCTGAATCCGAGCAACGCCAACACGTCCACAACGCTCAATGCGCCGGCGCTTGAAAATCTGCCGAATCCCGGCGGCGATTTGACCTATCCTTTGCAATTTGCTGCCGGAGCGCTAATCAATACCGCGGGAAGCGGGAACGATTTTGTCGGGGGCACAAACGGTTACGGTAACGTGGAATTCAACGGACTTCCTGCTCGTTCCAACGGTTATATCGTGGACGGGCTGGAAACCAATGATCCCCTGACGAACCTGAACAGCGGCCTCTCCACGAATCTGGTATTGGGGTTGAACTCCATTTCCGAAGTGACCGTCAACACGCTTTCCTACTCGGTGGACCAAGGACGATACGGGGCGTCCCAGGTCAACTACGTGACTAAGTCCGGAGGCAACCAGTTTCACGGCAATGTATACGAGCTTTGGAACGGATCCATTCTGAACGCCTCTAATTATTTTGCTAACTCCAGTTCCGCGACCGAGAAGCCACGCTCGACCCTGAACCATTTTGGAGGCAGCATCGGCGGACCTATCGTCCACGACAAGCTGTTCTTCTTCTTCGACAGCGAATGGGTGCGGATCGCCCTGCCGATCTTCAATACCGTGACTGTGCCGACCGCAGCCTTTCAGCACTATGCTCTGCAACAGCTTCCTGTGGGTGGAATCGATTCGGTGGCAGGAACGCCATATCCTGCCGCGCCCCAGCTCGTGCCTTTTTATCAAAAGATGTTTTCGCTCTACGGGGACACAAGCGGGTCGCCACTCAACGTGCTCGGATGTCCGTTTGACGTCGGCGGCGGTCCGCCGACGGTCGCGAATGATGGCAACGGTTGCGCGAATCGCAGGGGCATCTCGCACTCGAGTGACGACCATGAGCAAGTCCAGACCGCTCGCGTGGATTACAACATCGGACCGAACGACACGACTTGGTTCCGCTTTCAAACCGATAACGGACTGCAGGCGGCCTACTCGGACCCGATCAACTCTTTGTTTAACGCTCTTTCTCCGCAGCCGCTCTACTCCTTCGCGGCCGGATACACCCATGTCTTCTCGCAAAACCTTGTGAATTACTTTAATCCGGCGTTTTCGTGGTACGCAAGCCTGTTCGGGCCCAGCAACTTCCAGCAGACGCTTGCCGCGTTTCCGATCGTGCTTCAGGGAAGCGGCGGGAACGCTCCGTTTACACCGATCGGAGGGCTCGATAATACCTGGGTGCAAGGGCGGAAGGCTTCCCGGTTCTTCGTCAACGACAATCTCGCCTGGAGTCACGGCGCGCACGAGTTGCGTTTTGGCACGAACATGCGCATCTTCCGCTTGAACGACTTTGATTTTGGCGAAGGCACGGTTCCGCTCGTGACCTACACAGATTTGCCGCAGCTTATCTACGGGGCAGCCTCGACGGCGACGCAGGCCTTTCCGACTTCGCTCAATGAACCTTTCAACTTTCTCAATCTGGATTTCTATGCCCAGGACACCTGGAAGGTCACGCCGACAGTGACCTGGACGTTTGGATTGCGGGATACGTTCAACTCGAATCCGCTGAACCCGCACGATCAGATCGCACGACTGAAAGGATCGTTTGCTTCCATTTCTCACGACGTCAACCAGCCGCTCAATGAAACGATCCAGGTAGCCCAGGGCAACGTCTTTGCTTCAACCCCTCTGGCGATTCTGCAACCACGAACCGCCGTCGCCTGGCAGGTTCAGCCGAAGACGATCTTGCGCACGGGCTTTGGCATTTTTAGCGACATTTTGCCGGGAAGCGTTGCCGACTTAATTGGCGTGAATCCGCCCTATGTTCAGACATTTCGGGGCGGGCTCCTGGGTACTGTGGGCAGACCCGGAACGGCTGGCTGCGATCCCACGCTGGGCTGCACGGGAATCGCGCCCGGCGTGTCCAACAGCGCGGTCGATGCGGCCGTCGCGGCGCGTCAAGTGTTCACCTCCGGATTTGGGCAGAGCCAACTCTCGTGTGCTTCTCCGCTGTCGAGCGCGACAACCTGCCTTCCGCCAGTCGCAATCACAGCGGTTCCCGAGGGCAAACTTCACGCACCTTACTTCATGGAATGGAGTTTGGGAATCGAGCGACAGTTAGGGACCACAGGCAGCCTCAAGGCTCAGTACGTCGGCACTCGCGCTCTAAATCAGCCCTATCTCACGCAGGTGAACGGATACCAGACCGTATGCGACGGATGCTTTGCGCCGTTCCCTTATATGCAGCCGACCGATCCAAGATTCGCAGCAGTAACCCAGCTCTCGACTGGCGCGAGTAGCAGCTACCACGGATTGCAACTGACGGCCATGAAGCGCATCGGGCACGGGCTTCAGGGGCAACTCAATTACACATGGAGTCATTGCCTCGATACCGTTTCAAACGGCGGGTTCCTGCAGTTTTCGGCAGGTGGGCTTCTTTCGCCGTTGCCAGGCGACCTCCAGCGCGACCACGGTAACTGCGATTACGACATCCGGCACAATCTTACCGGCCAGTATGTGTACGAGCTGCCTATGAGGGTCCATAACCACGCGCTTGGCTATGCGCTCAACGGCTGGCAGATCTCCGGCAGCGTGTTCTGGCACAGCGGAGTTCCATTCTCCGTATTGAGCACGCCATATTCGGCCAATGGAAACGGAATCGTACAGGGAAGCGGAGCGCAATTTGCCAGCATCGTACCTGGAGTCGATCCCTACTGCCACAACTGCAATATTCCGGGCGTCACGCAACCGGGAACGATTCAGTGGCTCAATCCCAATGCCTTCGTCTCCGCGATAGATCCGTCGACCGGAGCTTGCAACGGAGGTGACTCAGCGAAGAACTGCCAATTTGGAGACTCAGCCCGCAACGCCTTCCGCGGACCTAATTTTTTCTGGAGCGATTTCTACATCACGAAATGGTTCCCGCTTAGCGAACATGTAAAGCTGCGATTTGACGCGCAATTCTTCAGTGTCTTCAACCATCCTAACTTTGCGCTTCCTACTAATACGCTGGCGGGAATTCCGGGTGCCCCGTCTACGCAGACTGGCTTTGGCGCTCTGACCTATACGACCGCTCCGCCGACTGGCCTGCTGGGTGTGGGGTTAGGAGGGGACAGCAGTCCGCGCATGATTGCCTTTCAGGCACGGCTGGAGTTTTAGGGCAGGGAAGCGCCCACGGTGAACATCGTTTTGGAACGTGCGGTGAGGACTCCTACGCCCAAGGCAAGAGCAGAAACGCTAAGTAGTTGGTTCGTCTAGCATTTTCCTATGTCATGCATCACGGCCTTGTACGGTATTAGTCAATGTTTGTTCCCAAGTTGTTCCCAATTGTTGAGGTGACCCCCTAAACTGTCACAAAAACTTTGGGCACACTTATCGTTTTCCGAGAACCCGGTTTTCGGGCAACTCTCCGACGGAGACCAGCACCCGCAATCTACCCTAGACTCGTAAGGACTCTGAAAAAAATTGGACTAGTTCTGGCCCATAATGGCGTCCGTCAGAGCTTAGTGGGTTCGTGATCGCTTCCCGGCGTGCACGCCTATTAGGTTCCCGAATGCCGCCGAATAACCCTAATCGCATCGAACGAAGCGACTGCAGCCAATTGAAAATATATAACGGACGCGGAAGCAGTCCGACTTTTATTCCAGTTTTCGGTCAGCGCGACGACGTGCCGGCCGGCGGCGGGATTTTCCTGGCGGTGCTTCGCGTCTATAACAGGGCTAACCGTTCTTTACATAAGAACCATAATGCTGTACAGTAAAGCAGATAAAGACCATAACTATGACCATTACGGTGAAGGATTCGCCCGCTCCAGATCGTCCAGGTAGCTCGCTGCCATTGCCGGTGCTCCGCGCTTTGCGCAAACTCGGTCATGACATCCGAGACGCCCGGCGGCGGCGGCGGATTCCGGTGGCCATCGCTGCACAGCGCGCGTCGATCAGCAAGACAACTTGGCTGAAAGTCGAGAAGGGCAATCCCGGAGTTCTGGCGGGGACTTATGTGACAGCACTCTTCGTCCTGGGGCTCGTGGACAGAGTCGGACAGCTTGCCGATCCTGGAACAGACTTGGTCGGCCTCCGTCTTGAAGAGGAGCAGTTGCCGAAGCGCATCCGCAACAAGCGCGCGCGGCTTGCGGGCGAGAGCTAATGGAAAGGATCGCCCTCGTCTACATTGACCTTGACGGCATCGCTCATCCAGCGGGACGGCTGTGGGCTCGCGCGCGCGGCGGCAACGAGAGCGCCTCGTTCGAATACGACAAATCCTGGCTAGAAAATCCTCTCCAGTTTTCCCTAGAGCCTGCCCTGCAGCTCGGGCCTGGGCCGTACCACACGGCCAATGACGTGCCGATGTTCGGCGCTATCGGGGATTCAGCCCCGGACCGTTGGGGCCGCGCACTGATGCGGCGCATGGAGCGCCGCCGGGCCGACCGTCAAAAGCAAACACCCCGCACTCTTTTCGAGATGGACTATCTGCTTCTGGTTGACGACCAGACACGCGCGGGCGCGTTACGTTTCAAGCTGCAAGAGACGGGGCCATTTCTACGCGAGTCCGCGGCCGACCGAGTGCCGCCGCTAGTCGAACTCCCGAAACTGCTGGCGGCGTCGGAGCGCGTGATTGACGACGACGAAACGGACGAGGACTTGCGGCTGTTGATTGCGCCAGGTTCGTCGCTCGGCGGCGCGCGTCCAAAAGCCTCCGTGCGGGAAAAAGACGGGCGGCTCGCCATTGCGAAGTTTCCGCGCAAGGATGACGAGATCACCACGGTGCTTTGGGAATCTGTTGCTCTACAGCTCGCGGGAAAAGCGGGCATTGACGTTGCGGCCTGCCGTGTCGAGAAGATCGCGAAAAAGCCTGTTCTGATTGTGGATCGCTTTGACCGGGCAGGCGCACGGCGCATTCCATTCCTGTCGGCGATGAGCATGCTGGCTGCGAAGGATAATGAGACGCGTAGCTATTTGGAACTCGCCGACGCGCTGCGCCGTTACGGCGCGGCACCGAAAGACGACCTCGAAGCGCTCTGGCGGCGCATTGTGTTGAACATTCTGGTTTCAAATACGGACGACCATCTACGGAATCACGGTTTCCTCTACGCGGGCGCTAATGGCTGGCGATTGTCGCCCGCCTACGATTTGAACCCCGTTCCGATAGACGTAAAGCCCCGCGTCCTGACGACGGCGATCAACGAGGCGGATGGCACGGCATCACTGGAACTAGCGCTGACTGTTGCGGGGTATTTCGATGTTGATGGGGGTAAGGCGCGACAAATTGCGAAAGAAGTGGGACAGGCAGTTAAGGGCTGGCGCAGTGCGGCCGCAAAAGCTGGGATCAAGGACGCTGAGATAGATCGCATGGAGACGGCTTTCGAGCACGATGACCTAGAGCGCGCGCTCAAGGGATAGGCCATAGTTGGGTAGGCGAGCCAATGGACGAGATTCAAGAGAATGTTGCCGAACGGGAACATAGATCGAATTTGGCGAGGGAAGGCTCTGAATATTCCCGTTCGGTAACACTTACGAAGACTCTTCGTGCAGGGCGCACGCAGCGTACTGCAACAGCGACACAAGCAGGCTCCCGGTCTGAGCCGTTGGTTAGCGCAACTGTTGGGGCGCACCCACCAGAATGTTGTCGTCGTGGCTTTGGCCAACAAGCTGGTTCGCATGGCCTGGGCGGTCTTATGCAAGAACGAACGCTATGGCGCTCCCGTTTTTGCGGTGACAACTTAAAATCCCTGTTCAGGGGAAACAGTTCCTGCCAGGTCTGCGGGCGGAAAATAGAGATGGCAATGGGTCTCTCCCACGCTTTCGAAACCCGATACCGGAGAAGGTCGCTTCCAGGCCGTCCACTTTATGAGGACGAAAGCGAGCGGATATCCATCATGGCCCGGAGTCACTGACTCCACTGAAGGCCGAATACATTGGCGCAGACCAACTGCCATTCTTCGTTTTACGCTTGCAACTCTGCGGCGGACCATACATCTCCGGTAAGAGCGTTAGTCAGGGTGCGCCGGGATAAACCGGCATGTTGTAAGGAATGAAAGAGTCCTACAAGAAAGGAGACAGCGACTCCATCTT
>Ga0209655_10000910_pt1 | contig 11146 bp, 17 predicted proteins | sample BogFormECP03_OM2_FD_188236 | JGI IMG/M metagenome (GOLD analysis project Ga0209655, IMG submission 188236) | Bog forest soil microbial communities from Calvert Island, British Columbia, Canada - ECP03_OM2 (SPAdes) (version 2) | ecosystem: Environmental > Aquatic > Freshwater > Wetlands > Bog ...
CCGTTCGTTCAAATCGCCAGCAGCCGGGCAAAAAACGAGCGGTACCGTTGCAGCGCAAGCCGCAAATCCTCGGTCGAAACATTCTCGCTTCGATCCCACTGCTGTTCTAGTTTTTGCCGCTCAGCTGCAAACATCTCCGCCAGCCGCGTGATTGTCGCGGAAACCAGTGCATCCGCCTCTTGCACGGACTTGCGCGGTTCGTCCACGAATCCCACCTGAATGCCATCCCATCGCGCGCGCAACTGGTTCGCTTCGTTGGCTATGAATAGGGCGACCCTGTCTTCCTCGCGTGCGCGTGCGACGGCGGCGCCTGTTCCCGAATTGATCACAGCGTTCGCGGCAACCGGAACGTCTGCAGGAGGCGGTGTAATCAAAGTGTGAGCTTCGGTGTCACGTCCCAACGTGCGCTCGGTAATTGTCTCCGGCTCCGTTGAGTTCGCGTCCACAATTTTCACCCGTTCAGCGATGAGGCCCGTATCCTTGCGAAGATATTCGGTCATGAACGATCTCCTTTGTTTCACGATTTCGGAACTTGACTCGTATTCTCTTTGCCGCATCAGCGACGTGCAGCAGCTCTCAATTCTTGACTGTCAACTTTTAGCCCTCACTAACCGCGGCCAACCGCGCGCGCACGCAGTGGAATCTGCTCTTCTCCCATCAATTCGTCGAACAAGGCGCGGTAATGAATCATAGCTTTCCGCAGGTCCTCGGTCGTGGCTTGGCGTAGCGATTGGCGCACCGCGATTTCGTGCCCAGCCCGGTAATGCTCCACCACCGCAGCGTGGTCCACGGATATTTCCACAGCGCGGTTTTCAAAATCGCTGGGTGGATAGCCGCAAGCCAACATTACTGTCCCCAACAGCTGATCCGCCTCCGCGAGTGCTCGAGCAGGATCATCTACAAATTCCGCCTGGATCCTCCGCCACGACTGTTGAAACCTGTCGCGATCAGCGGCGCTGAGCGTTTGCAGCGAATAGCTCCTCACCCGTTTTTCGACGCTCTCAAGTTCGGCCTCGGCCTTGAATCGGTTCCCCTTTTCGGCCACAACCCGATCGTATTCCGGGCCAAATCGAGCACGCAATTTTTCGCTCCGCCGGCGCAAAACAATCAGCGCGGCTACAGCAACGATCGCGATTACCACGATGGCGAGAACTGCGATTTCAGTCTGTGTCATTGAAATACCTCACGCGACTGTGACTTAGGTGCGCTTTTCGCCGCTAGGCGAAGCGCTGGTCAGCAATGTACGAGCCCCGCCGCCGCACGCCCATCCACTACACTCTGTACTCGCACCAGGGATTGACTGTACCCACCCACCGCACCAAGCCCGGCGTTCCTAGTATGACAACATGACTGCTCACCGTGCAGGCTGGGCGGATGTAACGATGGTAAGTTACGGTCATCAGCTCACTTGCGTGCGCTACGGCTAACAGTACGGGTTCATGTCAAGCAAATAGCCCGATTGGGATCAGGAGGATTACGAAAAAGTGTCTCGCACATTCCCGGCCCCCAGCGGTGCGCGGCGATTTTCCGCTTGGCGTTTATTTTTGCAGCTCTGGCTGTTGCCGCTTTTCGCTTTCACCTTTCTCAGCTCTGTAGCGCAGGCGCAGAGCGTCGCCATCGTGCTGGTAGGTTCCGGTTCCAGCGTGCCGGCGCCTCTCTACACCCGCTGGACACAAGAGTACGGCGCTCGCAACGCCAATATTCAAATTCGCTACCTTCCCATCGGCACCAGCGAAGGCATCAAGGAAATTTCGCGCGGGTCCAGCGATTTCGGCGCCGGTGAGGCGCAACTAACCGAAAAGCAGCGCAAAGACGGCAGCTTGACCGAACTGCCGGTCGCGCTGATCGGGATCGTGCTGATCTACAACCTCCCCGACTTGCATGGGGGGCTGCGGCTGTCCGGCGATGTTTTGGCTGACATTTTTCTCGGCGATGTGAAGACCTGGAACGCGCCGCAGATTGCCAAGTTGAATCCCGACGTTCCGTTGCCGAATCTTCCGATCAAAGTGATCAATCGCCCGGCGGGGAAGGGCTCGAACTACGTCTTCACGGATTTCTTGTCCAAGGTCAATCCGAAATTTCGCAGTGAAGTGGGGGTGAACGTTTCGCCGAAGTGGCCCGTGGGCGAGGCGGCGGAGGGCAGTTCGGACGTCGCGGACAAAGTGAAAAACATTCCCGGCTCGATTGGATACGTGGAGTATCAGTATGCGCTGAAGGCCAATATTCCGCAGGCTGCGGTGCTAAATCCCGCGGGGCGCTTCGTGAAAGCTTCCACGGAGACGATCGCGGCGGCGTGCGCCGCGGCCGAGGAGCCCCGGTGGAATAATTTTTCCGCTTCTTTGACGAACGTTCCGGGCGCGGAATCATACCCAATCACCAGCTTCACTTGGATTTATTTGCGAACCACAGCGGCTGATCCCGCGCGCGCCGCCGCTATGAGCGATCTGCTCGATTGGATTTATACCGACGGCCAGCGCTCCGCCGCCCTCGAAGGCTATTCCGCATTGCCCGCGAAGTTGCTGGCGGAGGTCCGCAAGAAAGCCAAGGCTTTGCAGTAGCCCGCCGCGCATTCGCCCAAGTGTTCTGCTGGCGCTGACCCCACCAAGGTCCAGTCGAATCGCCTCGCTGCGTGCAATCTTATTCACAACACCAGGCATCGAATAAAAGATTGATAGTTGAACTCGTTCGCCCCGACTCAGACACTAGATCGTGTCGACTCGGAGCCAGACCTCACTGTTGCAGATAGCCGTTAACTCTTCCCTCAAGTCAGACCCCAAACTCTCGTGTAACTCGTTGTGTTTCTACCGGGCAACCTGATTTAAGCAGGATTCCGACTACCCCAGCATGAACCCGCACATGTGCGTATCCAACCTCACGTCTACTTATGTTTGTGAGCAGAGCTACGGCGTCAACAAACCCGGCATCAAATGAACTGACCTTCGTTTGCCGGTCGCAACTAATTCAACACAGGAGGAAAAATCAATGGAAGCAATCGGTTTGTTAGTCAGGCTCGAAGCACGCCCAGGTAAAGAAGTTGATGTCGAAGCATTTCTAAAGTCGGCTCAGCCGCTCGCGCTGAATGAAAAAGGGACCTTGAAATGGTATGCGATCAAACTCGGGCCGCGGACGTTCGGCATCTTCGACACCTTTGCCAATGAAACGGGCCGCAACGCCCACTTGACCGGCGACATTGCGAAGGCTTTGGGCGAGCGGGCCAGCGAATTATTTGCGGTTCCTCCGCAAGTGGACAAAGTGGACGTCCTAGCAAACACACCCCTAAAACCCTGAGCCCGAGGTTCCAGGAAACTTCCAGGAACTGACCTTGTGAGCCGGATCAGCTCACCCAGGAATGAGCCACGTTTCGCGGGCGTGACACCCTTGCCGCGGACATTGAAGCGGCTCACAAGGTATTCGTAGCCAGGGGCCTCGAGGCGACGGGAGTTATCCGCGGCTCGCCGTTCTCGCCCGCAGGACGCATCAGCGGACCGGGCCCCGAGCGCAAGAGCTGTAACTCCTCCGTCGCTGTCGAAGACCCCGACGGAATCGCCTGGAGTTCGCAGGCGCCGCCTACAATTTCTCCAACAGCCAAGGAGGCTGATAAGACATGGCGAGCAATCAGAAAACAGTAATCGTCACGGGAGCCTCGCAAGGCATCGGAGCCGGCATAGCCCAGTCGTTCCTTACTCGCGGCTACAATGTCGTCGCAAGCTCGCGCAATATTACGAAGTCGAGTATCTTCACTAGTTCTGATCACCTAGCCCTGATAGATGGCAACATCGGTGAAAGTGCCGTCGCTTCGAAAATCGTCGAGACAGCCGTCCAGAAGTTTGGCTCCGTAGACGCGCTCGTCAACAATGCCGGCATCTTCTTCACCAAACCCTTCACCGACTACACAGCGGAAGACTTCAAAGCGCTATCTTCCACCAACCTCGAAGGCTTCCTCTACATCACACAGGGCGCGGTCAAGCAGATGCTCGCGCAGAAGTCCGGCGGAAGCGTCGTCACCATCACGGCCGCGCTCGCGGCCAACCCCATCGCAGGTATTAACGCCTCAGTCCCGATGATCACCAAAGGCGGCCTTGAAGCTGTCACGCTGAGCTTAGCCTCGGAATACGCCAAGCAGAAAATCCGCTTCAACGCCGTAGCACCCGGCACCGTGGACACGCCGCTGCACGCGACCAACCCAGAAGACTTCCTGAAGACGCTCTCGCCCATGGGCACAATCTCTGACGTGAAGGACATCGTGGAAGCCGTGGTTTATCTCACAGAGGCCCGTCAAGTAACGGGTGAGGTGCTGCACGTCGACGGCGGCGCCCACTCAGGAAAATGGTGAGCATCCGCCAGACTGACTACGGCTCCGGCGTGAGCGCTCCGGTCGCGGGGTCAATCTGGAAGTAGGAAATAGTCGAGTCTTCGAAATGTGCCACGGAAAGCCCCGTGCCATCCGGATTGACCTCGACGCTTGAGGGTCTCGCGGCCGCTGCGAACGGTGAAGCCACCACGGCATTCAATTCGCCGGTTTTCCAGTTGATGCTGAAAGCCGAAATACTCTGAGAAGTTTGATTCACTACATATAGGTAGCTGGCCGAGGGATCGATCGCTAACCACCCCGGACCATGTTCCGGAAGCACGGACACCTCAGCCGCGGCCATCCCCGCGCCGTCCCGCGAAATCATCACTGAATCTCCCAACCCATTTGCCGCGAAAGTCATCCGCTGGCCGGAGCGTAGATTCGTAACGTGTAGCACCCGCGAATCGCCTTGCACCGCGCTGACGACGTTCGTCGCGGCCGTCACAGTCAAGAGCGTCTTGGTGTTGTTACCGCGGTAGCTGGCCAGGATGTTCGCCGTTCCCGTAGCAACAGCTGTTGCCAAACCCGAAGCATCGACGGTCGCCACCGCCTTATTGTCCGATGCATACGTCGAGTCGCTGGTCGTTACATTCGAAGTCTGGCCATCGACAAACGTCACAGTCAAAGCGAATTGCTGCGTCGCGGTAACCGCAATCGTCGGATTCGCCGGAGTGAGCTTGACCCCAGTGATGAACAGGTTGCTCACGTCAGAGCTGATGCAGCTGGACAACCCAAGAATCGACAGCAAAGGAAGAACTTGAACGAACCGCTTGAACTTGAACAATGAATTGACTCCGCATTCGCCCGCGCGAGAACCTTACACCGGATTTTCGATTTGGCTACCCGGCCGGCAATTCAACTGCAACTGCTGAGCTGTCCTGTTGTCGCCAATACCTTGCACGCATGCTACCACACGCGGAATGGCGCCACGTTCTCGCAATCCGCGCGGTTTCCAAGCGACTCGCTAGAGCGGTGGGGATCGAGCTTGCGATGCAGCATAGGGCGAGAGGAGGCGATTTGATTTGCCCCGCTACGTCACTTACCGCGACTTGGCTCATAAGTCTTGCCGAATGTGCGAATCCAGGCTGCCTGCGAGACAACTCAGCCTGACTGTCAGGTTTCGAGGATCGTCGAGGATGAAGGCACCAAACAGGACCTTTCTCCTGAACCTCGCGAAGCCCCCGGCTAGAAAGCCGCGAGGTTTCTACTGTCAATTCTGACAATAGTCACCTGAATAGAAACGTACGTAAATGTACTCATTATGGAGGTGGCTTCTCCTCGCAGAGGGGATGCTGTCCTCTCCCTCCCACCGGGTTCGCCTCCATTACAGCAGGAGTCGTGCGAAATGGCTCTCATCGTATTCTCCGGCAAGGAGTTGCAGCCAGGCTCCCTGTACTGCCGCATGCTTCACTCAAACGGAATGCCTGAGCGCCGGCCGAAAACACCCCGCAATATTTCCGAAAAGGACAGCGAGTTGGAAAACCTCCTGCGCAGTGCGGCTCGGCTACGCAACGCGCAAAAGCGAGCCGTTCGAACCAAGCCGGCGGGAAGCAAGGGGAGTAGAGAAGCGCGGTAGCTGACCCTGGGAACTTACGCTATGGAAAGTATCAATCCGACGGCGAAGCGGTATTGTCCGCATTGCGGTTGCGACCATATTGCGCATTCCCGCCATCGCGGAATAGTTGAGGAGCAATTCCTGCTCACGTTGCATCTGGAGGCGTATCGCTGCTGCGATTGTGGCAAGCGATTCTACGGCAGACGTGGGCCGTCTCGATCATCTCCATCTCGGGCAGCGTGAAGATTGCAGGCAGCCACTGAGGCAATACTGGGGGAACAGTGAGAAAGACATTCAAGATCATCGCAATATTTTTGACGATCGGCGCATTCGCGTTCGCAGCAAGGGCTCTTGTGAACCCTGGGCCAGCCGCGCAAGCGAGTGGCGCGAAAGTGGATCTGAACAGCGCCAGCGAAAAGGATCTGGAAGATCTGCCCGGAGTCGGTGCAGCTACAGCCAAGAAAATCATCGCTGGGCGCCCGTATTCTTCGACGAGCGATTTGTCCAAGGCCGGCGTCTCTGCCGCGACCATCAAGAAAATCACTCCTTTGGTTACGTTCGGCGGTGCCGCTCCCGCGCCGGCAGCAGCGAAATCAACGGCAAGTAAGCCGGCCGCCTCGGCAAAGCCGGCCGCCTCGAGCGCGCCCACGGGTCCAGTTGATTTAAACTCTGCGAGCGAAAAGGATTTGGAAGATTTGCCCGGAGTAGGTCCCGCGACCGCCAAGAAGATCATTTCCGGGCGCCCTTATTCTTCCACGAGTGATTTGTCCAAGGCCGGCGTTTCTGCCGCGACCATCAAGAAGATCACTCCGCTGGTAACAACCGGAAACACTCCTGCGCCCGCCGCATCGCCGCAACCAACATCATCGGCATCGAAGCGCAAGTCTTCTTCGGCTGCCGCATCGGACGCACCAGCGCCATCGAACTCTTCGGCTTCTTCGTCGGCCGCGCCTGCCGAGCCGGCTCCGGCTCCAGCCGCGTCAGCACCTCCGGCCGCCCCACCGGCTGCTGCGAAGAATTCGCCGCAGACCGCGAAAAGCGCGCCGCAGGCTCAACCTTCTCCCGGCAGTGGAATGGTCTGGGTCAACCTGGACTCCGGCGTTTACCACAAAGAAGGCACCAGGTATTACGGCAAGACGAAGAATGGCAAATACATGTCCGAACCCGACGCGCTGAAAGCAGGCTACCGTGCCGCGAAAAATGAATAACTACTAAAGACAAGGAGGAACGATGATGATGAAGCACCCGTGCAGGTTTGCCGTTTGCAGCGCGGCTCTCGGTATGCTGCTCGCTCTAATGGCATGGGCCCCAAAGGTCACAGCGAACGCGACCCCCGGAACCGTTGCGCTTCCGGGACAAAGCTCGAGCGGATCTGCCACCAGCGCGGATCTGGTGGACATCAACTCAGCCTCGAAAGAGCAGCTCGAAGCCCTGCCAGGCATCGGCACTGCCTATTCGCAGAAGATCATTGATGGCCGGCCGTACAAAGCCAAGACGGATTTGGTCCACAAGAAAGTTGTCCCCCAAGCAACCTACAACAAAATCTCCAAACTCATAATCGCGAAACAACCCTCGAAGTAGGCCATGTAGCAGACCCCGAGAACTAAGCATCGAGAAGAGTCGATAAGGAGATTTCCATGGCAGACCGATTCGAGCAGCTCAAATTGAAGTATCAGTCCGTGCTGAATTTCATTCAGTCGCAGGGAATTCAGATGCAAAACCTGAATATGGAGGGAGATAAGCTTCTGATTCGTGCCTCCGCGCCTTCCGCCGACTTGAAGAACCGCGTGTGGGACCAGATCAAGCTGGTTGATCCCAGCTTCTCCGACCTCATCGCAGACATCCAGGCGCCGGCCGCAGCTGCGGCAGCAGCAGCCGCAGCGGGCAGCGCAACTTCAACCCCGGCTGCACGAACCTACACGGTGCAAGCGGGCGATAACCTTTCGAAAATCAGCAAACAGTTTTACGGCGACGCCAACAAGTACATGAAGATTTTCGAGGCCAACAAAGACAAGCTCACCGATCCTGACAAAGTCCGTGCGGGAATCGAACTGATCATTCCCTAGACCATTCGTTAGTAGCGTTGCTTCCTGAAGGTGCTCGGCAGCTCCCCCCGTCCAGGGCCGCTGCGAGGAAGGTTGCAAAGAGTATTAAGAAGTGCCCTCAGCGGGCCGGCTCCAAATCTAATTCGCCAAGGAGAAAAAAATGGGATGGATGGACAAAGTAGGAGGACTTCTGAAGCAGTATACGTCTGGCGGCGCTGCAGCCGCTCCGGCGCCCGATGTACACGCGCATTTCGATGAGGTGGCGCAAGCAGCTCCCCCCAGTGCCATCGCCGAAGGGCTTACGGCCATGTTCAATTCCGACAAGACGCCGGCCTTTGGACAAATGCTTTCAACGCTGTTTAACAACTCTACCGGCGAGCAGAAGGCCGGCATGGTCAATCAACTATTATCTTCCGTAAATCCCGCCATGCTGACGCAGATTTTGGGCGCCGCGGGACTTGCCGGAGTTGCGGCCAGCGGCACTTCGCAGTTAACTCCCGAACAAGCCCAGAAGCTTTCACCGGACGCCGTTCAGCAACTCGCGGCTCACGCTCAGAGCTCGAATCCGTCGGTGGTGCAGTCCGTCAGCACCTTCTACGCTCAACATACGACCTTGATTAAAACGCTTGGTGGGGCCGCTATGACGGTGGCGCTTGCCAAGGTCGCCGAGAGGCAACGACAGGCCTAGAAGTTGTCCCGAGACGCCGGATGTGTGCCGGGACTCAGGGCTGGGGACTGGCACACATCTGGTGATCTGCTACACCTGCGACGCGGTCTCGCTTGTCGATCTTCGCTGTGCGAACTAAATCGAAGTCGTAGCGGAGGGCGCAAATGCTCAGTCTGCTTTGGGAAATGATTATTGGATTAATTGTCGGAGTTGTGGCCAAGTTCCTCATGCCCGGAAAAGATCCCGGTGGAATCTGGATCACGATGATCATTGGCATCGCCGGATCCATCCTTGCCACATACCTGGGTCAAGCCATCGGTTGGTATCGGGCAGGGCAGGGTGCTGGTTTCATCATGTCTGTGGTAGGAGCGATCCTGTTGTTGCTCATTTACCGCGTAATTCGCGGCGCAACGGCGAAGGCGTGATCGAATCCCACAACTCGGACTCAGTTCACAAACACTTACTTGACGATCGTAGCTGTGCGCCTAACAAGGGTTTTCAAGATAATTTTTCAGTTCAAGGAGCTCACCGTGTCACGACCTGCTTCAATTTTGTCGCTTGTAGTAATCGTCGCATTTTTCGGTGCTGCGGCGACGCCCGCGCAGACTACCCTTCAGGGGCGTTCGCAGTACGGCGGATTAATCCGCAACGTCAGTTCGGGCAGGTGCGTTGACGTCTTCGGAGGTAGCACAAACAAGAACGCCAACGTCCAGCAGTTCAGCTGCAATAACGGAGCAAATCAGCGCTGGGAATTCGTTGACGTAGGCAACGGCCAATACGCTATTCGCAACGTAAACAGCGGTCAGGTTCTGGATGTTGCCGGAGACAGCCGGGGCAATGGAGCCAACGTGCAGCAGTTCCCATGGAACGGCGGCGCGAACCAGAGGTGGAGAACTCGTGGGCCGAACAACAATTTCGAGTTGATAAACGTGAACAGCGGAAAGTGCTTGGAAGTGCAGGGCGGCGGAAAGGGCAACAACGTCAACATCGCGCAATCGCAATGTAACGGCGCCCGCTATCAGCGCTGGTACGCTGGCTATGCGTTGCCCGGTGGTCCAAGCCCCCGATAGAAATAATTCCGATCCCCGCCAGTAGAAAGGATGCCGCGATTTAGTTCGCAGGCAATGACCCCTGGCGACCTGCCGGCTTCCTTGCTATCGCATCGCTTCGCGCAATTGCACAAGGGCATTGTCTGCCGCATCCACTCGAATCAGTCCGTACCGCGGATAATTGAAGTCAAACATCACCGAGATTGTCAGCGCGATGATTGCGGAAAACAGCATCATGTGCAGCCAGCTCCGTCGTGCCCGCTTCGCCATCGCGTACTGCCAGAATTCCGCTCATTAACGTGACGCCATCCAAATTCTCGAAAAACTACGGGCACACAATCCTCACATCGGCAACTCGAGCGAAGGATGAACGAAGGACGAATGCGAGCGAACAACGATCAACACTCGTTCGCCGAGTGCAGCAGAACAAAAAACTGGAGGCGGGGGGAGTTGAACTTCTTCCGCCTGTTGAAACCGCGTAAGTTACTGATTCTACGTTCAGCGAGAAACGCCAAAATCGCGCAAAACGCATAAGACGGTTACGCGGCGGTTACGCGGAGTACCGATGGTTTTTTTGAAAAAGTTCTCTGGATTAACAGACGGACGAACCACGGACAAAGGGGACCCTTTCTGCAGGGAAATCCGGTTCGCCTAATTGAACTCAGTTTCGCTAATCATGCGGACTTCGCGCGGTACTGGGGCCATCTAGATTTTTCGAGGACGCGTGCCGCGTGCTTAATGACCCGTAAGGCCTCGGTAGCCGCGTTCAAGGCGCTCAATTCTTCGCGGTGGCGGTCGCAGTTAAACAATTGTTGCTGACGCTGAAAGATAGCAAAGTCCGCCTGTTGCACAAGCTGCGCCCGTTTGTCGCGGTCCGTTTCCTCAATAGCCTTTTGGAATATTTCCTTCCAGGATACGAATTTGAGTTCAGACATACGAGCCTCGGACGGAACAATCGGGGTGGAGATGATTGTAACCCCTCAACTTGCTTTTCGAGATTTCTTTTCCACATTCCGCGGAAGGATGTGAAGCAAAGTTTTCTTCGTGCTAGATCTGGACGTCGCGCTGTACAGCTTCTCCAACTTTCGTCACTGCCACTCTGCACGGCATTCCCGAAATTGATCCATCTAAACACGTCGGACAGTTCGGTTGTCCGCCGAATTGCTCAGATCGCACATGTAGCGCGCGGCTTTGCCAGTGCGCTCCAATTTCTCATTGGTCGTCGCTCGAATGCGTTTTCTGAAGTCTTCGACCGCGAATGTGGTTTTCGGCGATCATGTGCAAAATCCAGTTCACGCGCGAGGGCCGACGCTCAGAATAAAACCACCGGGCCCGGCACTGTAGGCTGGGTCAGAAATTGTTGTGACTTCAACACCAAACACTCGTAGCGCATCCTGCAGAGCTTCGGCACTGGGAGGGAGGCTGCCTTGCTCGCCTACCACAAACACCAGTCCCGAGGATTTTCTGTTCAAGGACTCG
>Ga0209655_10000911_pt1 | contig 11145 bp, 13 predicted proteins | sample BogFormECP03_OM2_FD_188236 | JGI IMG/M metagenome (GOLD analysis project Ga0209655, IMG submission 188236) | Bog forest soil microbial communities from Calvert Island, British Columbia, Canada - ECP03_OM2 (SPAdes) (version 2) | ecosystem: Environmental > Aquatic > Freshwater > Wetlands > Bog ...
GCGTCGAGCCTCTACTTTTTGCAAGGCACCCTTCAAAAAATCCACCTCCATCGCCTTCTCGGCGAGCAAGCGCTTTAGCTGAAGGATTTCCTTTCGGTGGGCCAATGCATGTGTACTCGGGCGCACTGCTTCTTCGCCAGGTTCAACCGCCTCAAGCTTCGTGCGCCACTTGTAGAGGCATCGCCGCGTCACCCCGAGCTCCTTGGCCAGCTCATCGACGCTTTCGCAAGTCCTCATACGCTCTACGGCCATGCGCTGAAACTTCCGCGAATACCGCTTTCTTCTCTCCACTCGAGTTTTCTCTCCCGGACAGTGTGCCCATCGCGAGTGTGTCAATTCAAGGGGTCATTCCACCTAATACTGCTTACAATCCAACCTTTGAACTTGGCCGCTTCAATCTTTTCCTGTTAGATACCGCACCCGGCGAGCAACAGAACTGTGCCATCCGCGGGTCTTCCTTGAAAAAAGACAGCTCTCCAACTTTCTGTCCTCTCTTAGGGTGGGCGTGCCGGCCGGGCGCGTTTATTCAATCAGTACCGCGCGCAATAATCTGATGACAATCTGCTACGAAGAGGATCCCCAAACTGATCTCGCCGGTGGCGGGATTTAATTGACATATACGCCGGACCGCCGTAGTAGAGTTCGGGGCAAAGAAAAACAGAAATGAAGGAGTGTTGTGCAAAAAATAACGCAGACTGTAATTGCGCTGCTCTTTGTAACAGGTGTACTGGCGCAGGCCCGAGAAGGAGACCCGACATCGGCGCAAGTGGACATCGTCGTGGAAGCACAGAGGAAAGCACAAAAGATCCCGGGGGTGAGTCTGGCCGTGTGCCACGACGGAAAGATCGTGAAAGCGAGCGGGTACGGCGTTGCAAATGTGGAGTGGCACATTCCGGTTACACCAGAGACGATCTTTCAGACGGGTTCGGTCGGGAAACAATTCACGGCCACGGCAGTGATGATGTTGGTAGAGGAAGGAAAGCTCGGACTAGATGACAAGATCGCGAAGTTCATTCCCGAGGCGCCGGTAACGTGGAATGACGTCACCGTCCGCAGCGTGCTGACACATACGTCAGGAATTGCGGATTACGGAGGCGAGGAAGACACGATGGGCAAGGGGGTGATCAATTTCCGGAAGGATTATACGGAGGAAGAACTAGTCCAGGCATTTGCGAAGATGCCAAAAGATTTTCCGGCCGGGGAGAAATGGGGCTACAGCAATACCGGGTATGTGCTGTTAGGAGTGATTATTCATCGAGTCACGGGCAAGTTTTACGGAGATTTTCTGCAGGATCGGATCTTCAAACCGCTGGGGATGACGTCAACACGAATTATCAGTGAAGCGGATATTGTGCCGCACCGAAGCAGCGGCTACAGGCTGATAAAGGGCGAGTTGAGGAATCAGGACTGGGTATCGCCGACGCTGAATACGACAGCGGACGGAGCGTTATATACGAATGTGCTGGACCTGGCGAAGTGGGACTCGGCTCTATACACGACCAAGCTGATCAAGAGATCGAGTTTAGATGCGATGTGGACTCCGGCCAGACTGACAAGTGGTAAGACGTATCCGTATGGATTTGGCTGGGACTTGGCAAGCAAAAAGGGTCATCGCGCGGTGTCACACGACGGGGCATGGCAGGGTTTTACGATGAGCATGTCGCGGTATTTGGATGAGCGGCTAACTGTGATCGTGATGACAAACCTCGATTCGGACAATTCGACGCCCGAAAAGATCGCCGACGAAGTGGCTAGGATTTTTCTAAAATAGACCGCGACCACATTGTGCGCGAATTTTTATCAGCCAATCTCTTGTGGCTTTGAACTAGAAATAGGAGAACGTATCCTTATAAGAGTATCTCGAAGCACTTCTGCGAAGAAGCTCCTCAGCCGTTTGAAATCCTGCGATATAATCCCCGCTCATGAGACTGGGATCCCCCATCGTTCCAGCTAAAAATCCGACGCTCGAAAGTCGAGGCCTGCCGATGGTGCCAAGGTTTGCGCGTCCCGCTGATGCAAAGGAAACCGCGATTGTCTGTCTCAGCGCCGCGCTGCTGTTCGCATCACTTGCGGTTCTTGCATTGGCAACCGAGCAGTAGGGTTTGGATTTTCTCAGCTGGTCATCGTGCATCCGATTGCACACTGTAGGAAATGCCTTTGGCCTACGCCCCGGTCTTTCGTCTGGAAAATGTCCGCTCGCCCGCGCCGTATCCGGCGCACTCTTAGGACTTTGCGTGCACAGCGGGATTTGGTTGCTTAATTGCGAGTAACCCGGTTGCGGGCTATGACCGGCAGACAACCCGCCCTCACCACAGGCGGCAGCCTCTGGGGACTCCCAGAACCACCCGAATAGCCCGCCCACACCTACGCTGGCGAAGACATCGAGAGGAAATGAGAGAGCTCAGTGAAAAGCTGTTGTCCTTAGTCGAGGTAGCAGAGCCAAGGCTTCGCGAAATTAGTGAGAAGGAAAGTATTCAACCGATATTGCCCGGCGGCTGGTCACGCAAGCAAGTCGTCGGGCATCTGATTGATTCGGCCTCGAACAATCACCAGCGATTCGTTCGAGCGGCGCTTCAAACATCTCTGGATTTCCCTGGTTACGACCAGACCGGAAGCGTGCGGGTGCAAGCTGTTCAAGGCGCTGATTGGCATCTCCTGGTCTCGTTGTGGGCTACGTACAATCGCTACCTCGCTCACATAATCGCTCAGTTGCCAGCCGCTAAACGAGAAACGGTTTGCCGCATCGGCTCGGGGGATGCGGTCACTCTTGGTTTTCTGGTGACGGACTATGTTACGCATCTGGTCCATCATCTCAACCAACTGGGTGCTGCAGACCTGAACTAGCACACGACCGCTTCAGCGATTGGGGTCGCGTTGGAAGAACAACGGTCATCCAGCTCTGTCTGTTTAAACAGGCGAAGGGAAGGTACTGGGCAATTCGTACCATTGGGGTTCGTCGCAAGTCACTATAGAGTCGCCGAGCAGTACGGGCGTTGGGGGTGCCCCTCGGAGAAGAGGAGCACCTTTTTTTTGCGCACGGAACTTGGGAGGATGGCATGCATGCCCGCGTTTGGCAGCTCCAGATTCGCTCAGGTAAGCTGCGAGATTTCCAGACAATTCTCTCTTCCGTTATCGAGTTGGCACGCCAGCAAGGAGGATATCGTGGCGTTTTCGCTTGGGCCTCCGGAAAACTGGAATCACCGGAGGTGACCTTGGTTGCAATTTGGGATTCCTTAGGAGCGATTCGCGCCAGCGAAAATAATTTATTTCTCACGGAAGCAATCTCGCGCTTTTTGGCTTGCTGTGAGGGACTGCCGCACATCTCGGAGCGGGAATTCCTTGCGAGCGACTTTATCGCAGCTAGCGCGCGCGCCAAAGCGTGATTGTTTCTATCTGATCGACAAGAAAATTCCACACACCCGAACGCTATCACCCGCGACATGCATTCATTTCAGCTTCGCATATTCGGTTTTCGCAGTAATGAGGACAGGGATGTCCCGGTCGGCGTCTTTCCAGAGCGTGAGAAAATCCTGATAGGCCGCATTGGCTTTGGCTGTATCGCCTTGCATCGCATAGGCCCCGCCGATTTGGAGACGAGGAATCCGCCATTTGGGCAGATATTAGGTTGCGTATTCCGGCAAGTCAACGGAGCGGTGCCGACGCAGTTAGCGCCGGGACCCGCAGCGCTGGCTTGGTGGCAGTCACGATAGGTCGGTCGCCAGCCGGGCATGCGCTGCCATCATGTCCGACGAGCAGATGCTTAATGAGGACGTAAATCCTTCGGTGCCCTTCACGACACAGTTCTGCATCTTCGTAAAATGATACGTCCCGGGAAAGGCGAATCCTCTTCGCCTCTAGCATTGCTGACGCGGCGGCGCGTTCGAGGAGGTCGAGTTCGTTGCACCTGATTTTCGCGGTCATGCGGTTCGCAATTCTATAATTCGCATCCAGCCAAACAATGGTACTTCCGTACTACTCAGACATGAGATTGAGTCCGTCGGGTGCCCGAGCCCTCGGGCGGGCATGCGCCATAGGCGTGCGTCTGCGCCTGAGCGCTAAATTCGATTAGGCAGGCCTTGAACAACAGCGTCCAGATTCAGTGGAAGACCTAAAGAAAGATCTGGGTGAGATTCAAACCTCGTGCGCATGGGATTCCTTCTCTCGCTTCCACCAATCGAACAATTGGGTTGCAGCTCGTCCTGCGAGGCTGCAGAGATCGAATTAGAGGACGAGAGTATCTAATGGAAAAAGAACAGCTGAAAATCGCGATCTACGCACGTGTTTCGACGAAGCATGGCCAAGACCCTGAGATGCAACTCGCAGAACTCCGAGAATACATCCGAAACCGGCACTGGAAGATCGCAGGCGAGTACGTGGACAACGGAATCTCAGGAGCGTCTGATTCTCGACCGGAACTCAACCGACTGATGGCAGATGCGAACCGCCGTCGTTTGGATGTCGTTGTGGTTTGGAAGTTTGATCGATTCGCTCGATCTGTCTCTCACCTGCTAAGAGCACTTGAGACGTTCCGTGCACTTGGAATCGAGTTCGTTTCGCTTTCGGAAAACATCGATACCAGCACACCGACTGGGAAAATGGTGTTCACGGTACTGGCTAGCGTTTCGGAACTGGAAAGAAGTTTGATCGGTGAACGCGTTCGAGCAGGTCTGCGCAATGCGAAAGCACGAGGTACGCGATTGGGAAGGCCGGCGTTGAAGCACCTCAGTGTGACGGAAACGCAACGACTTCGAAGAGAAAGACGAAGGTCGAGAACCAGCTTCAAAGAACTCGCGGAAAAGTACGGCGTTTCGGTTTGGACGGCCTTTCAGCTGTGCAAAAGAACGAAGGCTTAGGATACGGTTATGCATAGTACAGGTACGCAAGCTGTCCGGTTCCGAGAATAATCAGGCAAGTGAAATTAGTTCCGAGTTCCCCGTCATCCGCCCTCTATCGGCTATCATTGCGACGAGTCTACGTGCTAGTTAGCCATAACTCGGCAGGCGGCCAATTCAGAAATGTCAGCACCCGGCCCGATGTTCTTAACAATCCTTGGAATGGATCTCGTCTATAGAAAGCAACGTTCCAGCAAAAACTGCGCCCTAGAGTTCCTAGGCCAGGCTGAGCAGGAAACAATTCCCGTCCACAAACAAAAAGATGAATCTCACAAAAATACCTCACCACCCCAACAAAAATGGAATAATCGCGTCGCCCCACGAGTCGAAATAAGTTGGAACAGCACAACTCGTTCCGTGAACCAGGGTTTGGGAAACTGCATATGAGCGCATTTCGTTTCTCTTGCCCTCAAAAAATCCTTCACTCTCGGAGCAAGCATGATCGCATCGTTGCCGCGGAATAGTGGAAAAGTAGTCGCGCCTGGGAGGTTTGTCGCCGCCGATGTCCGTCAATTTCATAGGTTTTGCTTCTCCCTGACCATTCTCATGCTCGCTCTCGCACTCGCACCCTTTTCTGCCGCCCAAGAGTCGCATCTCATTGGCGATCCGCTCCTGGTCGACCAGCACAGCCGTGTCGTCGTCTTGGAGTACGAAGCGTGGTTCGGCCCCAACGCCGTCACATTTCAAGGCGCGGCCGCCCAGCCCGAATTGCAGTCCCCGGACATGCAAGCCGTCGGCGGCGGCTACGACAGCGCCGATCCCGCCGTCATCAAGCAACACGTCGAATGGATGGACCACCTGGGAATCGATGCCGCCTTGATCGAAGTCACCAACAACGTCAGCTGCATCTTCAACAGCGAGGAGTTTGCCAATAAATACCTGCAAAACTGCACAGATCTCTTCCGTTCTGAAAATCAAAGCATCCGCAACAATACTGGCAACCTCTACCCCGCATGGTCGAGGCTAAGAACCCGCCTCAAACTGATTCCGATGGTCGGTGGCGTTGACAACGATGTCCTGTTCCAGGATACCGATGGCAAAACCGCTTTCGAGAAAGAAGTGGACTATTTCGGGTCGCTAATGCGACAGCACCCCGAGCGCAATGTGCTCTACCACGGCAAGCCACTAATGCTGATTTACCTTGGCGCGCCGCAAGACCCCAACGTTGCCGACAATCCTTTGTGGTTTCAGCTGCGGCAATTCCTAAAAGAGCATCCGGAGCTCACCGAAAAATATACCTTGAAGATGATGGCCGGATTTCTCGATAGTCAACCACTCCTGTGGGCTAACCAGGGCACTCCCCACGCTCCAGTCGAAATCAGTCCGCAATTCGGTTTTTGGAGTTGGGTCGACCGGCTCAATACCCTGTGCAAGGCAGCATCTTGCCCATTCCCGACCTTCAATAAAGTTGACGACCGAGTGGAAAATTTCACCGCTTCCATCGCGACTCCCGGTCAAAACGGATGGGGCTGTCCACACCCCAACATGCTCCCCTACTGCCCCGATGACGCCCTGCGCTTCGGAAAAAACGATTCCTACGCAACGCTCGATTCCTTCATGACGTATGCACGACAGCTCGATCCCATCTTTCTCTTCATCCATCAGTTCAACGAGTACGTACCGTCCGATGAAGGATTTGACGCCAACACTACCGACGATATTGAGCCCACCAATCTCTGGGGCCGCACAGCTTTGGAAGCCGTCAAAGATCAGGTCAGGGAATACCGTGATCAGCACGATCACGACCGCGATTGACATTGAGGAGCTCGCAGGAATTGAAGGAATAGCAGTGTGAGGATTGTGTTCGGGGATTTTTCGCGAGTCCTTCTAAAGCCTCCAGACTCCTAGTGGGCGATCTTCTCCGTAACGCACCGTACGCCAAATCGGGCGTTGATCCGTCTACCCACGGCGAGCACAAACACGGAAAGCTCGCGTAGGCTGCACCCGCACGCTTCGTTTCCAGGGGCCTTGTACTTTCTGAACAGAATCTCAACGGTGAAGCGGAATTCTTCTTACTCTTTTCAGTTCAATGAGCTGGCGCACCCGGCAGGACTCGAACTGCCAAGTCCTGATTAACACATTGACGCGTAAAGTGGATTTTCCTAGTTTGCGGTTACGCCACAGAGCATCAAGCGACGGCCAGCTCTGTGGGCTATCAAAGGTAGTACGATAAGGCTTTATTGAGTGAGGTAACGGGGTCACCGGTGCGGGGTTCTGCTCTGAACTCCCGATTGCACACACTGCGGCAAGGGAAGCGTCTGGAGATACTTTGTGTGATTGCGATCGTTGCCGTTCTGATTGCCACCCTCTGGCCATTCGCTTTTTTCCCTCCGAACAGAGTTAGTTGGTTGCCTGGAGCTAACGGAATCAGGTTCTATGGCTCCGGCGTCGTCATAAGCAAGGCACCCTTGCAGGCAGGCGGAACCGGGCTCGGAAACTCATCTAGCCTGGAGATCCTGCTTCGTCCTGCGAGCATCAAAGGCGTTCACACGATCTTGAGTCTGTACGACCCTACCAACCCGTATCAATTTCGGGTGCGCCAGTATATGGATGGCCTGTTGGTTTCTCGCGGATTTGTTGAGCGACAGAACAAAAGGTCGAAATTCGATGTAGAGCGATTTTTTCAGCAGGGACAACTCCTGCTTTTGACGATGACGTCCGGGCCCAAGGGGACAATCGTCTACAGGGACAGTCGGCAGGTGCAGGCCTTTTCCAGATTCACGATCTCGCAAACTGATCTATCGGGCTAGATCGTCATGGGAACTTCGGCAGCAATGTATGATCCGTGGCAGGGAGAAGTATGCGGTCTGGCGGTTTAGTCCAAAGAGCTCACGCCCACGGAAGTGCTTCACGACTACGCCGGATGGATCGATGGACGCGGGGTGGGTTTTGCGGACCAGGACGGAACCACCGCACGCTACAACTCTATCGAGAGGGCGGGCCCTGACGTCCATAGCGCGGTAATTTCCGCACCGGATCTGAAAATACCGAAGAACTTCGTCGTTCCGCACAAGCCGTTCTTACAGTCTCCCGGGGACGCATTCCAAGCCGATTGGATATACGTGGAAGACGTTTTGGAAAACATCGCAGGATTTACTCCGTTGGGGTTCATTGTTTGCGTCTATTTGATGCGAACGCGAAATTGGCGGCAGGCATTTCTGTTCACCATTATCGCTGCGGGAATGTTGAGTTTCGCAATCGAGGTGCTGCAGGCTTACATCCCGCAACGGCATTCCGACACGACCGATATCACTACGGATACGCTAGGAGCCGCTTTAGGTGCCATACTCGCGCGGTCTGGCATGGTTCAGAGGGCGTTCAAAAGACTGACGTCAGTCACTGCATATGGAAACTCGGTGACGCGTCAAAACTGAATCATGCCCCGGCGTCAAGCGCCACAGATGGCGTCCGAAGAATGTTTTTTGAAAGCGTGCTTAGTGTTTTACTGTAACGAGGTGAAACAAGACTTCTAATGCCGACGAGCAATTCGGGCGCTGAACCAAGCCACAGCCAGCGCCCGAACGTTTGCGGTAACGGTTCTTTACGTGTGCTGTCGTTTGGCACGTCCCCTAAGTTCGGTGGACGTAGCTTTACGACCGCAGGGGGTTTAACGTCTGCTTATGGCCACCTGTTCACTAAGTTTGTGACGTTCACGCTTCCCAGCCCTGAGGTAAAGTCCCAACCCGTGTGTGCGGGATAGGCCACCTGCAAATGCGTATCGGATGTGGAAAGCACTCCGTATTCACTCGGTGAAGGATCGAAGCAATTGTTGGCGCCGTAGCACGGAACATCGTTATTTCCCACGGTTACATCATGGAAAATGCAGGAAGACCCCACGCCGTTGCCTTTAGAGGCATTGCAGTCCTCCAAATTCGCTGTGTTGGGGTCAGATGGGCTGCCGTATTCAGTCCTACCTAGGTTGTAAAATATCGGATTGGGGTTGCCCTGAGGAGCGCCCGCTTTCTGATTGATCAACGCCTGGATACTCGCAAATTGAGGCGCCGTAAAGGAAGTGCCACCAGCGCTATTGTTGAACGCGTCCAGGGGCTTTGAGTAGTCGCAAGGAGATCCTCCTTCATTCGCATCCGACATGCAGAAGAGGATCGCGTGGAACCAGAACGCGTTAGAAGCAAACAAGGAGACATCTGGCAAATCGCGCTTACCATCGTTCGGAATACCTGCGATCCCGGTCTGCCAGTAAGGCTTGGAGTACACGAAGCTGGGAGCTCCGCTGCCACCGACGATGTCAAGGAAGCCCGAGCCGAGAGAGCTGTTGCAGAATGATACACCGCTCGTGTACCCAGCGAACTCGAACAGTACGCTGCTGGCGCATGAGTCGTCCCAGGGCATCTCCGGAACATACGACTTCGCGGACTTTCCTGTCGGGCTATTGCTCTTGCTCCAGTAAGTGCTATTGGTGCCCTCGACGGTATCCAGAAAATCCGTGCCGCCGGTTGCGACATTGTAGGGAGTGGAGGCAAGGCCGTTTGCCGCGATGCCAACGGTGGCGTAACTGGCGGTGTCGAAGTCGTCGCAACCCGCCGCAGCGCCGTCGCCAGCAGCAACAAACACCGAGACTCCCTCAGCTGCTGCTTGCTGCCACATAGTGTTGACGAAAGCATTGCCGCTCGGTCCGTTGTCGGCTTCGCACTCTATGTAACTCAGACTCATGATGGGCGGAGGAGTGTTGCTGTCCAGTAGATTCTGAGCGGCGATGAAGGCACCGAAGTTAGTGGTGGTATTTGCGCAGGAGGCGAGTTCGACCGCCGCATTAGGCGCCACTGCGCCTCCCCACTCGGCGTCGAGAGCCGCTTCTCCTTCCGCGCCGTTCTTCCCGGGATCACTGCAACCAGGCCCAGGATGAATTTGTTTGAATGTGCCGGAATACGAAGAGAGGCCAAACGCCGCGCGGAACGTGGCCACATCAGCCGGATTGATATCCGTGACCTCCAGAACCACGACGGTCTGTCCTTTGCCGGTGATCGGCTTGCTCGCCTTATATAGCGGAGCAACGTTATAGATTGTGGCGAAATCCGGCGGGGCTTCGTCGTATTGCACGGCGTTGGCAAATCCGTCGGGGCATCCAGTGCAAGGGAATGAGAAATTTGACTTGGGTTTAATCAACAGCGACTTTGGCATGAAGTCATGCAGAGAGACAACACCTACCACGACGGGCGCGAGAGCGGCAGGAATCTGGGGATCGCTGGCATTAGCGATATGTTGCTGGCCATTTACGTTGTATTTGTGGATCTCAGTGTGAAATGCTTCGCGCACTTGGCCGGCTGTGCCCGTCACATCGATCGTTAACCCATTTTTGTAAACCACGTTGACCTGAAGCCCATGCGAGCTCAGCCATTGGACAATAGTGTCGATGTCCTGCTGTGCCGGGGCGAAGTTCCGGCCCAATTCATCGGCTGTAAGCCACTTGTGATAGTTGCCGGAATGCGGATCTTGTATTTCGCCAATAAAGCGCTCCAGCGCCTCTTCTTGCTGGGGGCTGCGCCGCAGTTGAAGAAACATATGCTCCATGGGCAGGCTATCCGATACCGCTCCCTGATCGTATTTCGGAATCGCAAGCGGGTGGGTGTTACCAACAAGTTGGACTAGCTTCGCCTCATCAATTGATTGCACGATAAGGGGAGCGGCGGTAGACGACCCGGCTTGGCTGGCAGCACGAGCGAAGCGTGTAAAACCACCAAGGGCCAGGACAGTCAGCAGTGCAAAGACTGGGGCGCGCTGGGAAAGGTGTCGCATAAACATAAGATGAACTCCTTTGAAACTTGAGAGGGACCGGAATTTCCATTCTGGTTCCAGGTTGGCGGAAGTATACACCCAGTGTGCCAATCCAAATGCTTTGAACAAAAGCACAAGCCTGGCACTCCGCAAAGTATTGGGCCTTTTAGGACTCTCACACCCATGCATGGAGTTTCGTGCGTTCAAAATACGCTGCGACGGAATTCCGTGTACAACTGCATCCCAGTGGTCGAACTTCTCAAGCACTCGCAAACCCACCAAAAATTAGAAAGAATGGAAACGAAAGGCCGCAGGATCAGTCAGAAGTCGAGCATGAGCGACTGGAAGGGATCGAGAACGTCATTGGGGAAGTTCAGCCGAACAAGTTCGTCGTACGACGGATAGGCACAATGATAAATGCGGTGGTCTCAATGGGTCGACGCAACACTAAGCTTGAACCCACCTAGCATTGAAAACAAAAGCCAAAATCGCTGGCTAGGTTAGACCAGCAGGAACGCTG
>Ga0209655_10000912_pt1 | contig 11140 bp, 7 predicted proteins | sample BogFormECP03_OM2_FD_188236 | JGI IMG/M metagenome (GOLD analysis project Ga0209655, IMG submission 188236) | Bog forest soil microbial communities from Calvert Island, British Columbia, Canada - ECP03_OM2 (SPAdes) (version 2) | ecosystem: Environmental > Aquatic > Freshwater > Wetlands > Bog ...
CCCGTGCGGATCGGCAGCTCGCCGGTGATGAACGCCGCGCGGCCTGCCGTACAACTTGCCTCGCCGTAGGCGTCAGTGAACAACATGCCTTCAGCGGCGAGCTTATCGAGGTTTGGAGTGCGTCCGGTCATCATACCGCGATGGTAGGCACCAATGTTCCAGATGCCGATGTCGTCCGCCATGATAGCGACGATATTGGGTTGCTTAGCAGCCATCGAATTCTCCTTTAATTATTCAGTCTTCTCGGTCGAGAGCGTGAACCCTGCGACTCGTAATTCCCAAAGTCATTAAACTGTCGAGTACTTTTAACGAGCCAAAAGCCCCGCTCAAAGGGAACTTGGTCGGGGCATTAAGGAAGGAACATCTCAGCGTAAGGAGCGTCGGATATCTTGGGAACTGTTAGAACTGACAGCATCGGTGCACAATCTTGAACAGGCAGAATTCTGTTTGGCGGTTAAACTCTGTTGAGCGGAGCACGGTTTATCCACCGACCCGTCCGATCTGACGGAAAGCTCATGAGGCGCAGATGGCAGACGCACTGATCCAATCAAACGATCTGCCGGGCAGTCCGCATCCCGGTATGGCTTGGATACCCGGCGGAGCATTCCGGATGGGTTCCGAAGACTTCTATCCCGAAGAGCGGCCAGTTCACGAAGTTAGCGTGGATGGCTTCTGGATGGATTGCTGCGAGGTCACGAACGAACAGTTCGCGCAGTTCGTGAATGAGACTAGCTATAAGACGCTCGCCGAGCGCACGCTCAATCCTGCAGATTTCCCTGGCGCCCCTCCTGAGAATCTCGTGCCTGGCTCCATGCTCTTCCGCAAAACCGACGGACCGGTCGACTTACGTGATTACGTCAACTGGTGGGCTTGGGCGCCGGGAACGAGTTGGCGTCATCCGCTGGGGCCGGGATCCTCGCTCAAGAGTCTTCTAAAACATCCCGTGGTGCACGTTGCCTACGAAGACGCCGAGGCTTACGCACACTGGGTGGGGAAAGAACTGCCGACCGAAGCGGAGTGGGAATTTGCGGCTCGCGGTGGGCTCGACGGGAAGAAGTACACGTGGGGCGATGAGCATTCTCCCGGCGGCCAAATGATGGCCAATAGTTGGCAAGGAGAGTTTCCATGGAGAACCTGCTCCAGGACGGCTATGAAGGGACTTCCCCGGTCGGAACCTTCCCGGCGAACGGTTACGGTTTGTACGACATGGCAGGTAACGTCTGGGAATGGACTTGTGATTGGTTTGTCCCGCGCCACGCCGACGAACTGGTCAAGGCGTGCTGTGGCCCGGTAGTCAATCCGCGCATTCTCTCACCCGACAAGAGTTACGATCCGGCGCAAGCGCAGTTCCGGATTCCGCGCAAGGTAGTCAAAGGCGGCTCGCACCTGTGTGCGCCCAACTACTGCCTGCGTTATCGTCCCGCCGCGCGGCAACCCCAGATGGTCGACACCAGCATGAACCACATCGGGTTTCGTTGCGTTGCACGCCAACCGCTAACAGGCTGAGAAGGGAGCCATCAACTTCTGGGACTCGACTGCGGACCGACGAACAGTGAAGGCTCGATTGATTCAGTCTTGCGGAGTCGGTGACAGGGCAGCGTTCTAACCGGACGCGCACCTGTCGCCTATCAAAGTTATTGAAGGCCTTTTGTGATCTCGAGAAGACGGTCACAACCACTTTGCGATAGGCTCAGCAGATAAGTTCCGCTGTTTCCGAGCCGCCAAAACCCCGCGTGGCGGATCGCTTTTCATCGATTTTGCTGAAGTCTCCATCGGATTCGCCGTGGCGCTGGTTATAAACGAAGTGTGGCCCGAGAGAGACGCCACCACAAAGAAGCCGGGCAATGATGTTCGTTGGGGGAACAAGCTGAGAACAGCAATGAAAGGATGATCTCGGCATCACTTGGAACTCTTCGTAAGCCGCAGAAACTCATTTTTGTGCTATCGAACCTCTCCAACCACGTTCCTTCCTCTGGCCGACCATGTAAACGAATTGATTGGCATGGACCTGGCGTGAGCATGGTGCTAGGGCCTCTGTCGCGACAAGGCAGAGGCCGCATCGACTGCCGCGAGACCCGAGGAGGGGGAGGGGGAGGGGAACATAGAGGTAGAGAGTGAGACACCATCCCTAAGCCTTCGGCTTAGGTCGGTGCAGACCCTCCGGGGACTAGCGAACGCTGCTCGCACGAAGGCGAACAGCATTCGAGTCCGTTCGAATTGCGTCCGATTCTGATTCGAAACGGATATGGGGATCTGGACTACCAATTTAGATTACTCAACGCCCGCCGCGTTAGCAGTTGACAGCTTACGCAATATGCGTAATAATGTACGCAATATGCGTAACTCTTCCGTGCTGACTGCTTTGTTCCCACAGGTACGGCAAGGTGTGCTCGCGGCTACGCTAGGCCAGCCAGACAAGTGGTGGTATCTTTCGGAACTCGCCGATCGTTTGGGTACGAGCCCGTCGAGCCTTCAGCGGGAGTTATCATCTCTGGTGGCAAGCGGAATATTGGTGCATCGTCGGGAGGGCACAAGGGTTTATTTCAAGGCGGAGACCCAGTCCCCGGTGTTCCGAGACCTGCAGCAGCTCTTCGAAAAAACGGCAGGGTTGGCTCCGATCTTGGAGCACATACTAAAACCGTTTGGGAACAAGATTCAGAGCGCTTTTATCTATGGTTCTGTGGCACGAAGCCGGGAACATGCGATGAGTGACGTGGACGTGATGGTCATTGGCAGAGCAGGTCTTGCTGACCTGTCTCCAGCGCTCCGCAAGGCGGAGGCGCAGCTGGGTAGAGACGTCAACGTCACTGCCTATGCCCCAGAGGAGTTTCGGGAGAAAATCAAATCGGGCGACCATTTCCTTGCCGCCGTTTTACGAGGACGGAAACAGTTTGTGAAAGGAGGGCAGAGTGACTTGGACGAAATTGTTGGCAAATAAGGACGCCCAGAAACACACAACCTCCAAGAAGGAACTGGACAATATGCGAGCCCTGATCGCCCGCGACCTCGCAGACGCGAGCCTTGCCGGGCTTTCGGCAGATCGAAGATTCGCGACTGCCTACAACGCTGCGCTCCAGGCTGCGAATATGGCCATCGCCTGCGCTGGGTATCGGATCATGAGCAAGGTCGGACATCACCGGGTGTCGTTAGAAAGCACCAAACTTGTCTTGGGGAAGGCGGGTCACAACTACGCCGACTACTTCGAGACCTGTCGGCGAAAGCGAAATACCATCGACTACACCTTCTCCAACGTCGCCACGGAGACCGAAGCGAAGGAGATCCTTGTCCAAGCCTCTCGGTTTTACGGCGAAGTCGAAGACTGGATCACGAAAAACCACCCTTCACTGAAGATGTAGGAGTCCGGACGCGACCTGAACTTTACCGCCGCCGGACGACAGTCGTTGGATACCACACGACAATCTTAGTCGGACTTCCAACCTCCGGTTTGCCGACAAACCGCCGACCTGCTTCGTCGTGAACCGATGCATTCTCCAGGGTCAGGTGTATCCTGATGCCGATCCTTGCCAACCGCAGTGTCTGCCGTGAGGTGTGCCGTGAGACCTGTCACGAGATTATGTCTCCCCCTCTTCGTCCTCTGCTGTGTCCGCTTAGCGCCGGCACAATCTCACCCCGATTCCAGTCTCCTTGTAGCGATTGATTCCGGAGTGCTCGAAGGTGTGCCCTTCGGCTCCGCGAGGGATGAAGTGATGTTCCTGGGGATTCCTTATGCTGCAGCGCCAACCGGAGACCGACGCTGGAAACCTCCTCAGCCAGTCGAGAAATGGCAGGGCACGCGTAAGGCAAACAGGTACGGCGGGGACTGTTTTGAAGCAGAAGACCCCCACTCAGACGACTTAACGAAGGAGATGGTCCAGACGGTTGACCCTTATTTCACCTATCGACACGACGAGGACTGCCTTTATCTGAACGTGTGGACGACGAATCTGCTGGAAGGTCATTCCGACGCGAAACTGCCAGTGATGGTCTGGATTCATGGCTCCGAGCAGGCAGCCCAATTTCTGCCTGCAGGGCCGACGCTAGCGCGAAAGGGAGTTGTTTTCGTCAGCACAAACTATCGCGTCGGCGCGCTCGGTTTCATGGCCCACCCTGCCCTCACAGCGGAATCTCCACACCACGCTTCGGGAAACTACGGAATTCTTGATCTGATCGCGTCGCTGGAATGGATTCAGCGCAACATCTCCAAGTTCGGGGGAGACCCGGCACGAGTCACCATCTTCGGCGAGTCCTCCGGCGGAATGATGGTCTGTTTCCTGATGTCTTCGCCTTCAGCGCAGGGTCTGTTTCAACAAGCCGTCATGGAAAGCCTGGGCTGCGCCGATACCATCTCGCCCGAGTTGAAAACTTCATCCCACTATGAAAGCGGAGTCGGTACAGCCGAAGAGATCGGGTTGCGCCTGATGCGGGATCTCGGCATTGCGGATGGTCCCGATGCGCTGGCAAGACTTCGCGCGAAAGGCCCGCGGGAAATTACGGATGTCCCGGACCACGACAGCTCAGTCAACTTCGACATCGAAAGCGTCATCGACGGCTGGGTTCTCCCCGTCCAGCCGGCAACGATCTTCGCGCAAGGCCGGCAGGCCAAGGTGCCAGTGATTGTCGGCAGCAACGCGGATGAAGGAACCACCACCGTCGAAGAGACTCTGCACGGCCCTCCAACTTTGGCGAATTACAAGGCCTTCCTGAAGAGGGAGTTTGTGAATGATGCCGATGCCGACGAGATTTTTCGCATGTATCCGGCGACCTCGGATGCAGATACCCGCGCCGCCTTCATTGCCTTCGACACAGACTACGAGTTTGGCAATTCCGTCCATGTTATCGCCAAGCATACGGCCCGCGCGGGACAGAAAACGTGGATGTACTATTTCAGTTATCCAGCGCGGGCAAAGTTCTACGAAGGGACGGGCGCGTTTCACGGTATCGAACTCAAGTTTCTCAGCGGATGGTTTTATCCCAGCCACTGGGGCCAGTCTGACGACGAAGACAGGAAACTCGTCGATTTAATGACGGGATACTGGACGCAGTTCGCCAAAACCGGCGACCCCAACGGCTCCGGACTTCCGCCCTGGCCCGTCTACGACCCTAAGGCAGACTTGCTACTGGAAATCGGGCATGAGGTAAGACTGGGGCCTACGCCTCACGCGGACCGCTTCGCCGTGTTCGAGAGGAGTCTGAACAGCAGGCTCACCTCGATATCGACGTCCGGCAAAGGGCCGGACCCGACTCCGCAGAAATGAATGCCGAGAACAGCAGGAATTGAGAAATACTGCAGGCGATGATCCCCCTATGTAATTGAGATAAGCCGCAAACTCACTCACGAAAAGGATTCGCAGTTCTGGGCGGGCAAACCTTACCTTACCGATGAGGGAAGGTTTGTCGACCATCCGGGAGTTATCGTCCTGGTGGCTCGAATCTAATCCCGAATGCGGCTGCTTCCGCACGCGGTTCCAAATGAGAGTCGTCTCTCCGTGGGACTATAATGACGCGCACGCATGACCCTCACTTCTGGCACGAAACTCGGGCCCTATGAGGTTGTCTCGCCGGCAGGCGCCGGCGGAATGGGCGAGGTGTATCGTGCGATTGACACGCGCCTCGACCGAACCGTCGCGATCAAGATTCTGCCGGCGCATTTGTCTTCGAATCCTGAAGCGAAACAGCGCTTCGAGCGCGAGGCGCGGGCGATCTCGTCGTTGAACCATCCCAACATTTGCACACTCTATGACGTCGGCCACCAGGACGGGACCGACTATCTGGTTATGGAGTTCCTGGAAGGTGAGACGCTGGCGGATCGGCTAGTAAAGGGTCCGCTGCCGCCGGATCAGGTGCTGAAGTACGGGATTGAGATTTGCGAAGGGCTGGAGAAGGCGCATCGCGGCGGGGTGACGCATCGGGACTTGAAGCCTGGGAATGTGATGCTCACGAAGACCGGGGCGAAGCTGATGGACTTCGGCCTGGCCAAGTCTGCATCGCCGCCGGGCGCCGCTGCTTCAGCCCTCACACTGACCGGTCCCGTAGCCAGCCGTCCGCTTACGCAGGAAGGCATGGTCGTCGGAACCTTCCAGTACATGTCGCCGGAGCAGATCGAAGGGAAAGAAGCGGATGCGAGGAGCGACATTTTCGCCTTGGGCGCGGTGCTGTATGAGATGGCGACAGGCAAGCGGGCGTTCGAGGGGAAGAGCACAACCAGCGTCATCGCGGCGATTCTGGAACGGAATCCTCCACCCATTTCCGCGTTACGGCCGATGTTTCCGCGAGCGCTAGACAACGTGGTCAAAACCTGTCTGGACAAGGATCCAGATGAACGCTGGCAATCGGCACGGGACCTGAGAACAAGCCTGAAGTGGATCGCAGAAGGTAATGGTGCAGGCGCCTCTTCCGCGGTGAAGCACGACCCGTGGCGCGAGCGGGCAGCTTGGATGCTGGCGTTGGCATTGCTGTGCGGCCTAGCGTTTTTCGCTGCCGGCCATTATCGCGCCCCGTCAGCCAGCGATCCCGTGCGGTTCACTGTTGATCCTCCCGAGAAAGCAGTTCTTTCAGGACCTCCGAACCTAACGGTCCCTGTGCCTCAGTTCGCCCTGTCCCCGGATGGACGCGCCATGGTGTTTGTCGCGAATTCATCCGGGGCCGATCCTGTGATCTGGATGCGTTCCATCGATCAAGTGACAGCCCGCCCACTGCCCGGGACGGAGCACGCCCAGCTTCCGTTTTGGTCGCCGGACAGCCGCTGGATCGGTTTTTTTGCCGAAGGAAGGCTTAAGAAAATTTCCGTCGCCGGCGGCCCCGTGCAGGTGCTCGCGGATGTTGCGGACGCCTTCGGGGGTTCGTGGGGAGCAGACGACAGCATCATTTTTGCAAAACTAAGCAGCGCAATTTTTCGGGTCTCCTCCGGCGGCGGAACAGTCACTGCGGTAACGAAGGTGGATACGATCATGAACGCGCACCGTTGGCCACAGTTCCTCCCCGACGGCCGTCACTTTCTCTTCCATGTCCAGAGCGGCGACCCCGAACATCGTGGCATTTATGTCGGCTCACTAGACGGAGGAACCCAGAACTTTCTCGTCCATACTGAAAGCAGTGCCCTGTATGCCTCGCCTGGCTATTTGTTGTACGTGGATGGGGACACGCTCTTGGGGCAGACGTTCGATACCGCGCATCTCGAACTCAAAGGCGAGCCGTTCACCGTCGCAGAGCATGTGGGCCGTTCCACTGGTTTCAACATCGGTGCTTCCGCTTCCGGCACCGGCATGCTGGCCTACGCTGCAGCGATCTTGCAGCGGGGCCGCTTGACCTGGTTTGACCGGGCGGGCAATTCGCTCAATTCGGTCGGGGTGGAGGGAGACTATAGCGATTTTCGGCTCTCCCCAAACGGGCAGACGCTGGCCGCGTCGCTGGTCGATCCCAAAACGTGGACCCCGATATCTGGCTGATCGACCTGGTGAGGGGTGGACCGTCTCGCTTTACCGTCGGGTCTGCTCTCAGTGCTGCGCCGGTATGGTCGCCCGATGGCGCCAGGATTGTGTTCCGGACGAATCGAAACGGGCAGACCGAGTTGTATGCGAAAAGTGCCGGGGGTGGCGGCAACGAGGAAGTTGTGCTCAGGTATGAGACCCAGCATGCGGCCGGTATCGACACGCCCAATCTCCTCTGTTCCGACTGGTCCCCGGATGGGCGCTACATCATTGCCAGCAGTCCTCAGCAGTCGACCGGTGACGACCTTTGGCTGATTCCTCTCGGTGGTGATAAGAAACCGTTCAAATTTCTGGGACCACCGTCCGATCAGTTGCACGCCAACTTCTCACCCGACGGGCGCTTGGTGGCCTACACTTCGAACGAGTCGGGCCGGTTTCAGGTCTACGTCCAGACTTTTCCGCTCTCGGACCGGAAATGGCAGGTTTCCACCGACGGTGGATACGAACCGCGCTGGCGTGGCGACGGTCACGAAATCTACTATCTTTCCGAAGACCGGAAACTGATGGCGGTCGCAGTCGGCGCGGGTCCGTCATTTGCCGTTCCCAAGGTGCTGTTCCAGACGCGCGTGCCGGAAGGTGTAACTTCGCGGCGCACGCACTACGTCCCCAGCCGTGACGGCCAGCGCTTCCTGGTCAATACGCAGAGCGGCGATGCGTCGCCCAGTCCGATCACGGTCGTGCTTAATTGGCAGGCGGAGTTGAAGAAATGACAACTCGACATCGACACAAGGCTCTCGGGTCGACGCCTCCTAGCACGTAACCAAATCGAAAAGAAAAATGCGGCGGTTTAGGAAATGCTCGTCACTCTGCCAACCATGTCCGAGTGACGGGCAACCCTTCCATAATCCGGTAAGGTAAGGTTTGCCGACCAACCGCCCAGAATCGTTGCATCCAGTGCAACGTGCTGAACAGTCTATAATTGCGCGCACGGATGGCTCTTACTCCTGGGACAAAACTCGGGCCGTACGAAATCGTATCGGCAGTCGGAGCGGGCGGCATGGGCGAGGTGTATCGGGCGCGCGACGCGCGGCTCAACCGTGACGTTGCGATTAAGGTCTTGCCCGCGGCTTTCGCCCGCGATCCCGAGCGATTGCGGCGCTTCCAGCAGGAGGCGCAGGCCATAGCGGCGCTGAATCATCCCAACATTCTCGCCATTCACGATTTTGGCGAGCACGAGGGCTCGCCTTACCTGGTGACGGAGTTTCTTGAAGGGGAGACTCTGCGCGACCGGCTGGGCACTATGCCGCTGCGCAAGGCGATTGAAACTGCCGAGCAGATCGCGCGCGGTCTCGCCGCGGCACATGACAAGGGAATCGTCCACCGCGATCTGAAGCCGGAAAACATTTTCATCACTCGCGACGGGCGCGTGAAGATTCTTGACTTCGGTCTGGCGAAGCTGACCCATCCCGAGGCGACAGCCGACGCCGCGACCCTAGCTTCGCAAACTGAGCCCGGCGTGATGCTGGGTACCGTCGGTTACATGTCGCCCGAGCAGGTAAGGGGACAAAACGCGGATCAGCGCTCCGACCTATTCAGTTTTGGCGCAATTCTCTACGAAATACTCTCGGGCAATCGCGCTTTCCACGGCGAGACTTCGGTCGAAACCATGACCGCGATCCTGAAAGAGGATCCCCCGGACCTCACGGCAACGAAGCAAAGCGTGCCTCCTGTGCTGGAGCGGATCGTACGCCACTGTTTGGAGAAGAATCGGGAAGAGCGCTTCCAGTCGGCGCGGGATGTAGCTTTCGCGTTGGGGAGCCTCTCGGGAAGTTCCGGTACTGACACGTTGGCGGCCGGAGCAGAACCAAAGCGCCGCTTCCCGTCGCATCGTTGGGGTTCGTTGGTTCTCGTGGCAGCGGGGCTGCTGCTCGCGATTCTGGTGGTCATCCTTTGGCCATCACATCCGACCCCAGCGGTAGAGTTCGTGCAGTTGACCAACGACAGCTACGTCAAGAACAACGACGGATGGCCGCCGCCGGTGCTCGACAATCCGCTGCTCAGCGATGGAACGCGTCTCTATTTCACCGCGGATTTTGGCACGACTGCCACTCGCGTTACTGCCGCTCAGGTTTCGGTCGGGGGCGGCGAAATTGCACCCATTCCTCTGGCACTGTCTTCGAGGGGCATCACACTCCAGGGCATTTCCCCGGATGGTGGCGAGCTTTTGGCAGAGACCTTTAACGGGGTGGAAGTAGAAACACCGCAATGGATCGTACCAGCGACCGGCGGCTCCCCGCGACGAGTCGATGACCTTCTTGCTCACGATGTGGCTTGGTCTCCGGACAAGCAGTTGATCGCCTTTGCCCAGGGCGACGGTCTTTTTCTGCTAGATAGCAACAACGTAAAACGACAGATATTCACTGCCCGTGGGTTCGCTTTCTGGCCCCGCTGGTCGCCCGACGGGAAGCGGTTGCGCTTCACCGTGGAAGACTCCTACAACTTGTCCAGCGAGCTGTGGGAAGTGCACGCTGACGGGGCGGGCGCGCGGCCTTTGCTGCCGGGATGGAACAAGCCTTCGATTGAATGCTGTGGCGAATGGACCCGCGACGGCCGGTACTATGTATTTCAGACCGGCAGCCTTTCCCAGTCGGATATCTGGGTCGTGGCCGACGGGCTGTTCAGTTCCGCCCGGCCTTTTCCGGTGACATCCGGACCGCTGAGGTTTTCGTCGCCGTTGCCCTCAGCCGACGGTAAATGGCTCTACATGACGGGCACCCAGCATCGTTACGAACTGGTGCGCCTGAATTCAGTTTCTGGCCTGACGACGCCGGTGACGACTGTTTCATCGGTAGTGAGCATTGACTACTCTCCAGATAGAAAATGGATGGCGTACGTGACGCACCCCGATGGAGTTCTCTGGCGAAGCCGCGCGGATGGCTCCGAGCGGCGGCAATTGACCCATCCGCCCGTCGTTGCCAGCTCGCCGAAGTGGTCGCCTGACGGCCAGCAGATCGCTTTCGCCGCGGTGCGGATCGGCCAGCCCATGCAGATCGAGCTGATCTCCGCCGAAGGCGGTACGCCCCGCGAGCTTTATCCGGAAGGCCGAAATCAGGGGTCTCCGGCCTGGTCTGCGGATGGGCAGTCACTCATCTTTGGCAGATTGCCTTGGCTGGAGATTGGCCACAAGGTCCCGGTTCGATTGGCAAAATTCGATTTCCGCACGCGTCAGCTTACCGAAATACCAGGGTCAGAAGACATGTTCCTACCTGCCATGTCACCGGATGGCAGGTTCCTGGCGGCGCTGCATGCAGCCGAGAGCCATGTGGCGATTTATGAGTTGGCCACAGATAAGTGGGCAGTCCTGGAGCAGGACAGCGCGTATCGGCCTGTGTGGGCTAGGGATTCCAGCGCGATCTTCATCACTCACCACCAAGAAGTCCAGCGCTACCGTCCGGTTGCTCGGAAGATCGAATCCATCGTCCAACTACCGGACACGGGGCAGAGCTTTGGAGCATTCGGAGCGTTTCTTGAGGCGTTTGATTTTCTGGCGATCGGGCCAGATGACGAGTTGCTGTGGGTTCGCGACCAGCGTTCGTCACAGATCTATGCCATGAAACGTCAGAGCTGGTAGCTTCGCCTTCGACTATGGGGATTGGCGGTAGGTTTGCCGGGCGGACCACAGGCAACTCTGGAGTAATCCCAAGGTAAGAGTA
>Ga0209655_10000913_pt1 | contig 11128 bp, 5 predicted proteins | sample BogFormECP03_OM2_FD_188236 | JGI IMG/M metagenome (GOLD analysis project Ga0209655, IMG submission 188236) | Bog forest soil microbial communities from Calvert Island, British Columbia, Canada - ECP03_OM2 (SPAdes) (version 2) | ecosystem: Environmental > Aquatic > Freshwater > Wetlands > Bog ...
CAGCGGGTTGGTGCGGCAGTTTGGGTTTGGAACCTTGGTGGTGGGTGAGAGCCGCAATTTTCAGGGCGGGGTGGAGTGGCTGCGGTCTTTCGGGGTCAACGTGATTGATTTGGATTCGGAGGAATGTGCGTCGCTGCTGGGGGATTACATTCGGGCGCATCCTGCGGTGTGGAATGAGGATATTGGGGAGGAATAGTTGGGGAGATGCGATTGGTGCGTGAAGGCTAGCGGCGCGCGGCGCGACGGGGCGATGCGAAGGCACGCGAGGCAAAGCGGCGGCCTTTCTATCCCGCGCTGCGGGATCTCAGGATGAATCGCGCTGCTGCGCGATTCACGACGGCAACGTCAAAGACGCCCGCCTGAAAAGAAAAAGCAGGCGGCCGCTACAAAGTCAACGGCGGCTTAAATCGGGACTTCAGCGGCTAAAGCCGCTCGGATTCTCAGCGGTCCATGTCGTGGCTAAAGCCACGACCCACAAAGATTCCCGAGTTCTCACACAGACTCTCTCGCGTGCGCCAGGCGCGTTCCTATTGCTTTCGCGTAGGCTAGTAGGCGAGCGTCTGCGTTGCGCGGGGCGATCAATTGGACGCCGGCGCCGGTTGCGGTGGGGAGCGTGACTATTGGCGCGCCGACCAGGCTCATCGGGGTGGTGTAGCGCAGGATTGGTTGGCGCGATTCGGTGTGATCGGCGCCTACACTGAGTTCGTGTAGCGCGGCGCACGGCGCGAGGAAGAAATCGAATTGGCGGAGTTGCGATTCGGCACGCTCGCGGAAGCGCAGGTGGCGCGAGCGAAACAGGGCGATTTCGTCCGATGAAATGGTTGCGCCCCAGGTTAGCCGCTGGGCGATCGCGGCGGGAAAGTGGGAAAAATCTCCGCCGGTTTTCGCGGTGTGAATTGCGGCGGCTTCGTGCGCGGTGATCGCGGTGTAGATTTCCAGCGCTTCTGCCCAGTAACTCGTGTCTGCCGGAATGATGGTCGCGCCGGCGTCGCTGAGTTTTTTCTTCCACTCCGCGAAGCCGGCTCGCGCCTGCTGATCGCAATCGTGCAGAAACTCGTCGCTGACGCAGCCGATGCGGAAGCGCGTTTCGGTCACTTCTGGGGCGCGCAGGCCGAAGAGCGCCTCGGCCAGCAGCGGGGCGTCGCGCAGATCCTGGAACAGCCAGCCCAGCGTGTCAAACGCGGGCGCGAGGTGCACGCCGCCGCGCCACAATCCGCTCTGGTGGGCGAGTTCCAGCGACGCGCGGTAGCCGGCGAGTCCGCAGAGCGCCGCCGGGAGACGTATCGAGCCGCCGGTATCCGTGCCGATGGCGGCGAGCGCTGATTGTTCCTGCACGCTGGCGGCGCCGCCGCTGGAGGAACCGCCGGTGAGGCGCCGCGCGTCGCTTGGCTGCACGCAGTCGCCATAATCCGGATTCTCACCGGAGATGCCGTAGGCCAGCGGGTGCATGTGCGTCTTGCCGATGAGGAGCGCGCCTTGCTGGCGCAGGAGCGCGGCCACGGCGGAATCTTCGCGGGCTGCGCCGTTGCGTTCGGCGTAGTAACGCGAACCCAGGCTGGTGGGGAAGCCGGCGAGGTCGAAGCAGTCTTTGATCGAGACAGGGACGCCGTAGAGAAGCGGCTTGGCAGCGCGGGGGAAGCGCGACGGTAGGGCGTCGGCTTCCTCGCGCACTTTTTCGGGGTCGAGCGCGATGTAAACGTTGTGAGTGGCGTTGCTGTTGGCGCGGAAGAGCGCTGCTTCGGCTGCGGCGCGCGGCGTGATCTCTTCGCGAGCGAGCTGCTCGGCGAGTTGTTGCAGGCGGCTGGGCGCGGGGTGCAGGGACATGGACGACATTTTAACCGCATCCATCGCAGAGCAACCGATGGAATTTCGCGCACTGCCAGAAACGTGCGCGGAAGATAGCAGGAACCGCAGCCGGGATGGCCGCCGTTCCTGCTCCCGTGGGCTGGACTAGAACTGAAGACTGAGAGACATCTGAATCTGGCGCGGGCTGCCGATGGTTTTGTTCACCACGCCGAGGCCGAAGGGACAATTGTAGAAACTGCCGTTCGTGGCAGCCGGGCAGCTGTTCGGCAGCGCAGGGGTGCCTTCGATGGGTGCGTTGTTGTAAAACTGGTTTTGGGAAACGTCATCGAGCGGGATGTCGAAGCTGGCAGTGTTGGTGAGGTTGAAGACATCGAAGCTGTATTTCAACGTGACGCGCTCGTTGATATGGGTGTTCTTCACGAAGGAAATGTCGGTGCGCCTTTGCCAGGCTTGGCGGAAGATGTTGCGCTGGCCAGTGGTGAAATTGGTCTCGAAGGTATCGCCGGGGGGAATTGCGCCGTTCAGGTCGCCGGGAGCGAGCAGCGGCAGAGTAAAGCAATTGGATTTGAGCGCGTACTGAGGATTGTCGGGAGTACCGTAAGCGCCCGATTTACCGGTGAGCGCGCTTTTCGGTGTGCAACCCGGCGCGAGCGGGACGATGGGGTTGGTGATGCCGTCGTTGACGCCGTAGAAGATGCTGCCGACTGCGCCGGTGTAATCAATGATGCTGTAGGGCTGGCCGCTCTGGAAAACTCCGATACCCTCAACGGCCCAGCCGTCCGCAACCTTGCCCTTCCAGGAAGATTCGCTGAACTTGTTAGGAAATTGATAGAGGTACGTGAAGTTGAAGACGTGGGTGCGGTCAAAGTCCGAGTTGCCGTAACCGGAGCGCAAGTCGAGCGGGTTATTTCCGTTGTAAAACAAACCCAAGGCGCTTTGTTCATCCAAGGCGTGAGAGTACGTGTAGGAGAAGCCCGCTTGGAATCCGTGGCTGATGCGTTTTTCCACGTGGACCTGCAGCGCGTTGTATGCCGATACGCCCGCGGCATTGTACGAAAGCGCCTCGGACGAATATCCGATGTACGGAACACGAAGATCCGCATTGCCTCCCTCGTAATTGTTGAGCATCTGGGTTCCGTCGGGAAGAAAGATCGCGCAGGCCGTGGGGCCTGCGGAGCAACCGGGCTGTTGCACGGTGTAGCCATAAGTATAGTTCTGCTGGAAGGGCGTGCCTTTGTGGGCGGGGTTGGCCGGCGTGGCGATCTGGGCCTGGTTGAAGGGAACGGGAATCACCTCGTGGCGGCCGAGGTTTCCGACGTAGCCGATGTCTATGGCGATGTCGTTGCGCGGCTGCCATTGAATGTCGAGGGTCTGGTTCATGGTGTAAGGCAGATTGTTCTTTCGGTTGTAAACGCCGAAGGGGAAGAGTGGCTGACCTTCGAGAATACCCGCGGCAATGCCAACGCCCGGAACTCCGGTATTAGGCAAGTAACTATTAATAGACGCAGGGTTACCTGTCGGTGGAGGGCCGAGCGTTGTTCCCCACGGATTGGTGAGCCCGTAGGCGCCGGGATCGCATGTGGGAATATAATTTTGATAGAAAGACGTTGCGGTGCATTCCTGCGCGCTGACGAATGGCGGCGCTTGGTTGACGCCGAACGGTCCGCCGGTGACGACGCCGGCCGCAAAACCCGGCGACAGATAAGTGAACAATTCGCCGCGATCGTAGTACAGGCCCCAGCCCGCGCGGACAACCAGCTTGTTGCTAAACCTGCTGGGACTCCAAGCCAAACCCAAGCGCGGCGCCAGGCCCCACTGGCGGCCGGTTAATGTGGAGGGGCTGACCCCTTTGCTGGCGAACTGCGGATTGTTGCCGGCGACGATGATTCCGTTCGAGACCAGCGTGTCCGTCGTAGCGTTGTAGTCATAATCCGCAGGATCGAAATTATAGAGACGACCGTACTTTTCAGACAAGCCACCGTCGTCATCGAAGCGCAAGCCAACGGTGAAGTTGAGATTGGGGCGGAACTGGAACTTATCCTGAACGTAAAGTCCCCATTCATTGGCGCGCAGATAACGGTTCGCGTTGCCCTGCAAAACGTTGGTGGTGACGTAACCATCCGTGGTGTAGGGGGTGACGAATCCCTGGAGGAACTGGGAGAGATCGGCCGAACCGATCGTGCCGGTGCCGGGTCGTTGGTCGAGCGTGTTCAATTGGGTGTAGGAATACGTACCGCCGAAAGAAAGCGTGTGCTTGCCGCGATTCCAAGTGGCATTGACCGACGGCATGAAGCGATTCTGGAAAATTCCGGTGTTAGCGGCCTGAGAGGCCGCACCCTGGCCGATGGTCAGAGGCGATTCGTTGACCGGCGTGGGGACGCAGTTCGGATCAACCGATACAGGTGGGCACCCTGAGTTATTCGTCCCGTAGCCCAGCATGTTGACGATGGTGATGCCGGGGAAAAAATTGGAGCCAAAGGTATTGATGGTGGACTGCGCCGGGGATGCGCCGGTGGAAGATTCGACGAAGCTGGCGAATTGCGTTGGAGTGAACGGTTGCCCGATGGTGCTGTAGATTTTCTCGCGGATGAAGCCAAATACTTCGGCAACGCTGAGGTTGGGCGTGATGATCTGGGTGTTGGTGATGGAGGCGACCTGACTGCCGGCATCGAGGTGCTGAGTAAATCCCGGCACACTGGAATAGGCATAGGGCGCGATGCTGGGGTCGTGCTGGTAGTAATACTTCAGAGCTAGAGTGTCCTTGGAGTTGACGATCCAGTCGAGATTGCTGACTGCTTGATCGGCAAGGAAGTAAGCAGTGCCAGGGACGAGGGCGTTTTCCGGGAAGTTGATGGTCGGTACGATGCCGTCGTTCCACGGTATGAGGTATTGGCCGTTGGGGAGTTTGTACTGGAACACCCCCAAAGCAATCGGACTAATTTGGTTAGGACCGGTGCCAACGGTTCCGTTCAGATTGGAGCCGACAGAGCCGAACCCGTTGTTGGAGATCGCGGCCAGGCAAGGAGCGAGCGTGGCTGTGGCACGAGTGGCTCCGCATGCGGGCACGCCATTCGCGGCATTTCCGGTGGGAGTGAAATCGAAAGGAACAGTAACGCGCCCGATGCCGATTTCCTGATCGGAACTGTGCACGTGCTGGTAGCCGAGGTAGATGAAAAGTTTGTTCTTGATGAGCGGCGCGCCGCCGGCTCCGCCCAAAGTATAGCGATGGAGTTCGGGAACTTTCAGATTGTTGGGAAGATGGGGATCCTGATTGAAAAAGAAGGGCGCGGCGTTGAGCCAGTCTGTTCCGCGATGCAAGTAGGCGGTGCCGTGGATGGCGTTGGTGCCGGAGGCGGTGCTCAAATCAATATGCGCGCCGCTGGTGGAACCCTGCTGAGCGTCGTACATGGAGGTATTGACGCGAACTTCCTGGACGGTTTCCGGAGCGGGAGTGGGTAACGATTGACCGACGGCGAGATAGGGCGACGCGGTGCTTTGAATTACTCCGCCGTTGCCGCTGGCCGCGCCGCTGACGCCGGTGTTGTTCACGACGCGAGCGGAAGCTACTTGACTGGTGCTCTTACCGTTGAATAAATTCTTGGCATCCACGCCATTCAACAAAAAAGTGTTGCTGGTGTCGCGCTGGCCGTTGGCCCAGATGGGTTGGTTGCCGAGACCAGCGTTGGCGCCAGTTCCGGCTGGAAGTTCGGCGCTCACACCGGGAGAAAGGATGGCAAGGCCCGTGAAGCTACCGGTGGGCAGCGGGATGGCTTCGAGTTGCGCTTTGTCGAGGACGTAGCCGTTGGTGGTGTCCACCGCGTTGAGCAACGGAGATTCCTCGACGGTGATGGTGGTTCCCACCTGGCCGACTTTCAGCGCGGGGTTCAGGCTCACGGTGCGATCGGCTTGCACCAGGATGGAGGGAATCTTTTGGCTTTCGAAACCGTCGTGCGAGAAAGTGAGGGTGTAGGTGCCGATCGGCAAGTTGACAAATTCGTAAGAGCCGCTGGTATTGGTTTTTTGCGTACGGGTCAGCGTGGTTTGATCGCCGACGAGCGTCACCAGCGTGTCCGGCAGCACGGCGCCACTGGAATCCGCGACGGTGCCGGTGATGCCGCCTAAGGTTTGTTGCGCGCGAGCGCCCGGCGCGAAGGTCAGAGTGACACAAACGCACAAGGCTAGAAGGAAAATCGCGAGCCGGACTCTCTGCGACATTTGTTCCTCCGATCTCTGCGGACAGATTTCCGAACGGGGATGCCGTCCGAAAGCTCGCACGGTAAATTTTTGCGTTTTATGAAAAACGCTGCTTAGATTCGTTACTTCACCCCGAAGATGAGCGCACGGTACGCCTTTTTTTTCAGGGAGCGAAGGATTTTTAATCTATGGCGGGTATCAATTATTTCGATGGCAGATTTCCATAGGGAGCATCGGATTTCGGCGCACGTTGCAGTCTGTAAGTTTCGGAATTGCGAGTTTGCCGCGCGCGCCCGTCGGTTGATGCGCTACCATCCGTGTTTGCGGGAGTTGCGATGACGTTGCGTGTAGCCAAATTGGCGTTAGTTTTTGCCGTGGCGCTGTATTACACGGTGCTGGTGTTCAACAACATCACGGATTTTGATTCCAACTACCAGTTTGTTCGCCACGTGCTGATGATGGACTCGACATTTCCGGGAAATCACGGGATGTGGCGCGCGTTGAACCAACCGGCTTGGCACGACGTCTTTTATCTTTCGATCATCGTGTGGGAATTCGTGACCATGATTCTGTGTTGGTGGGGCGGATGGCGGTTGGCGCGAGGGCTGCGTGGAACTGCTGTCGCATTTGGTGGCGCGAAGCGCATTTCGATTATTGGGCTGACGCTGGCTTTGCTGATGTGGCTGGTGGCTTTTCTGACCGTCGGCGGGGAATGGTTTCTGATGTGGCAGTCGAAAATGTGGAACGGCCAGGAAGTGGCGGTTCGCATGTTCACGGTGATTGGAATTGTGTTGCTGCTGGTAGCGCTGCCGGATACGGAGGAGCAGGCTTAGGAATTTTTCGCGGCGGTGTTTTTGCCGCGGCTGTTGATGAGGAACCAAAGCAGGCCGGCGGCGAGATATACGAGATAGATGTACGGAAGTTTTCCGTACGGACCTTCGGGGACGGGGTAGAGATTGCCGACGAGTGCGAGCAGCATGGCGAGGCCCGCGAGCCAGGAAAGAATTTGCGCGCCGCCCGTGTAAGCAGCGTGATTGCGTAAATAGCGCGGCAGGGCGATGCATACCAGCGCATAGGCCACGATGAAACCGTAGGTGGCGAGCGAGCCGAGCCAGCCGTAAACGTCCAGGCCGCTTGCGCCGCGCGCGGCCAGCACGATCACCGGCAGAGCCGCGGCGATTCCGGTGACGACCACTGCGTAGCTGGGGGTTTCGTTGCGCGCATGTGTGGTGCGCAGCGAGCCATGCGCCAGGCCATTGTGCGCCATCAATAGCAGGACGCGCGCGGCGGCGGTGATGCACGCGAGAGTTCCGGCGAACATGCTGACCAGCGCGCCGATATCAATTAATAATCCGAACAGCGGAACGCCGCCCACGGCTGCGACTACGTGCATCGGCGCTGGGCTCGAGCCCAAATCCTGTCCGGCAGTGCGGAAGGCGAGAACTTCGGTGTAGGCGCAGACCATGAAGAACGCGCCGCCGATTATGGCGGATTGGATGACGGCGCGCGGAATTGTTTTGAGCGGGTTGCGCGCTTCGGCGCCCAGCGTGGTGGCGCTTTCGAAGCCGACGAAGCTGAAGAGCGCGAGCACCAGGCCGAGGCGCAGGCCGCTGCCGGTCATGCCGCGCAATTTCAATTGTTCCTGATCCAGATGCAGGCCGTGGCGCAGCAGCACCAGCGCGATCACGATGATTATCACTGCTACGGAGGCTGCTTCCATCCACAGCATCATGCGCGCGGAGATTTTTACGTCGCGCCAGGCGATCCAGACGCAAGCGCCGGCGCCGGCGAGGACGAGGAGCACGGCGGAAATTTCGTGGCCGGTGGCGTCGCGGAGAAGAAGATTCGCGAAGTGGTAGAAGCCGCCGATTACGCTGGAGCCAGTGGCAACGTAGGCGAGAAGCAGACTCCAGGCGGCGGTGGCGCCGAGCCAGGGCGGCAGAATCATGGATGCGTAGGTGTAGAGCGAGCCGGGCGAGGCGGAATATTTTGCGAAGCGCGCGATGCATAGCGCTACGAGCAGCACGGCGATGGTGGCGAGGAGATATGCGAGCCACGTGCCGTTACCGGCTAGCGCGCAGACCAGCGGGATGGTGGCGGCGGGAGTTGTGGTTGGGGCGATGGTTGAAACGGATTGCGCGAGAGTTTCGAGTGGGGAGAGAGCGCCGCGGCGCAGGCCGTATCCGGCGGCTTCAGCGTTTTGTTGCGACGACGAAGGCGCGGTGGTAGGGGGATTTCGCGTTTCGCCAGAATTTGCGGGCGCGCGCATGGCGTACCATACAGGCTGATTGGCGACGGCGCAAGCGACACGTGGCGTCGTGAATTCATCGGGCAGCGCAGCGGCGTTACATTCTGGATTCGTTGCATACATCTTATGGCGTTGACGGCGGAACGGCTGCGGCCTATAGTTGCGCACTTTTAGGCTGGGAGAAGCATTTTGCTCGAGCGCGTATTCCACCTCGCCGAAAACAAAACTACCGTACGCCGCGAGCTGCTGGCTGGGCTGACTACATTTATGACCATGGCGTACGTCGTGGTCGTGAATCCGCGAATTCTGGCGGAGGGCGGCATGCCGGTGGAGGGCGTGCTGTTTGCGACGTGCATTTCGGCGGCGCTGGCTACGCTGGTGATGGGGTTGTGGGCGAATTATCCGATCGCGCTGGCGCCGGGCATGTCGTTGAACGCGTACTTCACGTATTCGATTGTGATTGGGCGCGGAGTGCCGTGGCAGACGGCGCTGGGCGTAGTGTTCTTGTCCGGGCTTTTGTTTCTGCTGCTGACGCTGACGAATGTGCGCGAGCACATCGTGAATGGGATTCCGGATTGTTTGAAGCATGGGACGGCGGCGGGGATTGGGTTGTTCATTGCGTTCGTGGGATTGCGGAACGCGAAAATTATCGTGGCGAATCCGGCGACGTTTGTGGCATTTGGAAAAACTTCTGATCCGCAGGTGCTGCTGGCGGCGGCTGGGGTGATCCTGATTGCGATTTTGATGATCCGGCGCGTGGGCAGCGCGATTTTGCTGGGGATTGTGGCTATCGCGCTGGCTGGGATTCCGCTGGGGCTTGACCACTGGCCCACGCATTTATTTTCCTGGCCGCATCCGGCGGGGACATTTTTGAAACTGGATTTGCGCTCGGCTGCGCGGCTGGGATTGGGCGAATTGATCTTTGTGTTTTTCTTCGTGGATTTATTCGATAACGTCGGCACGCTGGTGGGGGTGTGCGAGCAGGGTGGATTTCTGCGCGACGGGAAATTGCCGCGGGCGAGTCGCGCTCTGCTAGCGGACGCGTTTGGAACGATCGTGGGGGCGCTGACTGGGACGTCCACGGTGACGAGTTACATCGAGAGCGCGGCGGGCGTGGCGGCGGGAGCGCGGACCGGTCTGGGAAACCTGGTGATCGCGGGGCTTTTCTTCGTGGCGATGTTCTGCGCGCCGCTGGTGGCCGCGATCCCCACGTACGCGACGGCTCCGGCGCTGATTCTGGTGGGCGCGCTGATGTGCGGCTCGATTGCGAAAGTTCGCTGGGATGATTTCAGCGAGGCTTTTCCCGCGTTCCTGACGCTGGTGGCGACGCCGCTGACGTTCAGCATCGCTACCGGGCTGAGCCTGGGCTTGCTTTCTTTTACGTGCCTGAAGATTGGCGCGGGGAAATACCGGGACATCAGCCCGCTGATCTGGGTGCTGTCTGGTATTTTTCTGCTGCGATTTGCATTTCTTGGTTCGGAATAACGGCGGGGCGCGATATTTCCTCCAGCTGCCGCTGAAAAACACTTTAGAAAGCAAAGAATCACTTTTCAGGTTCCGAGGGGCACGTTAAGCTGACCACCTTCGAGCCTGCGGCTCGATCTTGCGAATAATGAATCACGCTGCCGCCATACTCGCGCATAGCCACTGGATTCCGGTCGCGATTTTTCTGGCCACTTACATTTTGATCGCGGTGGAAAGCGGGCGCGGGAGCCATTTGGACCGCACCGCGGCGGCATTTTGCGGCGCGGTGGCGATGGTGCTGGTAGGCGCGGTGCCGCTGACGCAGGCGTACCAGACGATTGATTGGAACACGCTGATTTTTTTGCTGGGCATCATGATCCTGGTGGCGCATTTTCAGATTTCGGGATTTTTCGATTGGATCGCGGTGCACGTGGCGGCGATTGCGCGCACGCGATTTCAGTTGCTGGTGCTGCTGGTGTTTGCCACGGGGATTCTGGCGGCATTTTTCGTGAACGATACGATTTGTTTGATATTCACGCCGATCGTGCTGGTGGTGACGCAAAGGCTGGAGGTGCCGCCGATTCCGTATGTGATCGCGGTGGCCACGTCCGCGAATATTGGCTCGGTGATGTCCGTGACGGGAAACCCGCAGAACGCGGTGATCGGGGTCTCGGCGCATTTTTCGTTTCTGGGATTTTTGGCGCATCTGGCGCCTGTTTCGCTGGTGGGAATGGTGATCAATGTGGCGGTGCTGGCGCTTTTCTTCCGTCGCGAGATTTTTCACCACCCGCTGAAAGGGCATCCGCCCGCGCTGCCTGTGAAATTGGAGCGCGGCCTGCTGATCAAGTGCTGCGTCGCAGCGGCGCTGGTGATCGTGCTGTGGATACTGGGATATTCGTTCCCACTGGTGGCGATTTCGGTGGGCGCGTTCATCCTGATTATCGGGCGGGTGAAGGCGGAAAACATTTACCGGCGGCTGGATTGGGAGCTGCTGCTGTTTTTCGCTTCGCTGTTTGTGGTAATCAAGGGGTTCGAGGCTTCGGGCGCGTTGGAACATCTGATTGGGTATTTTCAGAAGGGGCTGCAGGGCGGGATGACTTCGCAATTATTCGCGGTGAGCGGGGTGATGCTGATTCTTTCGAACCTGGTGAGCAATTTGCCGGCGGTGCTGCTGTTCCGTCCGCTGGTGCCATCGCTTCCGAATACGCATTACATCTGGCTGGCGGTGGCGAGCGCCAGCACGCTGGCTGGAAATGCCACGCCATTCAGTTCCGTGGCGAATTTGATTGTGCTGCAGCAGGCGGGCAAGAAAGTGAAAATTACGTTCTGGGAATTTGCGCGGGTGGGATTAATCGTGACGTTGATCACGACGCTCGCGGCGATTGCGATTCTGGCGATGGAGCATTGGGTGTTGCC
>Ga0209655_10000914_pt1 | contig 11128 bp, 13 predicted proteins | sample BogFormECP03_OM2_FD_188236 | JGI IMG/M metagenome (GOLD analysis project Ga0209655, IMG submission 188236) | Bog forest soil microbial communities from Calvert Island, British Columbia, Canada - ECP03_OM2 (SPAdes) (version 2) | ecosystem: Environmental > Aquatic > Freshwater > Wetlands > Bog ...
GATGGAAGTCGCCGCAGTGCTGAAAGGCCTGGTGGCTCTGAGCCGCACCAAGCCGCTTTCCTTCCGCGAAAAGAAAATGTTGGAACGTGCCAAGTACCTGCTGGTAAGTGAGCTCGCTACTGTGCGCAATACGTCCGAATCGGCTGTGGAAGCAAACTTGGTGAAGGCGCTGGCTAAAGCCAAGTTGCAGATGCCGGAGGGCGCGCCAATTCCTGAGTAACTTTTCGTATTAACCCTGGCGGGCACAATCTGCGAAGATTGTGCCCTTTTTTTGTGCTGCCCAGTTCCCCGCTGTGGTCTCTACTTTCCGCGTTTCTTCGCCGGCACTATGATGCGTTCGATTTGCTGGGTGTGATTCAGGTCGTGGCCGGCGATCAGCGTGACCAGGCGCTCGATCGTTTCTGCTCCGCGCTCGGAGTGCATGCCGTAGTGTTGCCATTGCTCGGAGGCGAGCGACTTCAGCAGCGCGAGGTTTGCTTCGCGCAGCACGCGAAATGTCTCGAGCGACTTGCGTGCGTCGCGTTTTTCGTAACGGCAGGCCTTGGCCCACGCGTCCTGGTCATATGCGGGGATGGGCGCGCCGGGCGCTCCCAGGATCTGGCGCAGGCGGAAGCCGGTGACGATTTCGCTATCGGCCAGATGCGCCATGATTTCCGCGACTGACCATTTGTCCGCTGCCGGACGCTTGCGCAGCTTCGCCGCTGGAAGGCCTTTCAGCAGGCGCTCGAGCTTTTTCGCGCTGGCGGCTTGGATCTTCAGCGGCTGCTGGCCTTCGGCATACCCCAGAATGCGTTGCGTGTACTGCGGGACTGTTTCGTTCATCGCGGTTGCTCCCTTCGTTAGCGGTTGGATGCGGGTCTGAGCAGAAAGACTCGCACGAGCGGAAAAAGATAGCGAGGCGGTGAGGGCTTTGCGCGGACTGCCAATTTGGCAGGCGCGACTAGCCAAAACAGATGCGCCGTCGCGTTGGAATGCCGCGCGGGACCGCCTGTACCAACGTACAGTTCTCATCTTCTGGAAACCGCGCGCGCGGAACCCCTGCCCAGAAATTGTGCGCACCTTACAATTTAGGAAGCGATCTCCTCCGGCCCTTGGGAACTTGGGAAACATCACAGATGCTTGGCCGCTAAGCGGGTCGCGCAGCTCTCAGAGGCGAAGCGTATGGCGCTGAAGGCGACGGACATCCCTGCCGTGAACCCGCGCGTTGACGCGGCTGGAGGAGCGATTCCCTCCTCGGCGGCGGACCACGGAGCGCATGCCGCGCCCAACCCAGCTCAGACGTCTGCGCTGAATGCCGTACTCAATCCGCAGCTGAATCCCGAAGAGCAGGAACTCGCACGAAAACGCGAGGAGCAAGCCGCGATCGAAAGCGAGCTGGCCGAGCGCGAGTTGCGTTCCGCGAATTTGCGCGCGGAACTGGGCGCGTTCGAGCGGCAATATCTGCATCACGTTGGCTCTCGTTACGCCGAACTGGACGAATTGAAGGCCGCAGTCGCCGAGCGGCTGGCGCAGGAACAGCCCGCGAATGACCGCGCGCAACACGCTGCGCGGGAAGCTCGCGCACGCGCCGCTGAAACGCAATCAACGGCCGGACAAAAGTCCGAAGCCATGCCACGCGCTTTCGAATCTTCGCCCGAAATGAAGCGGCTGTATCGAGAGGTGGCCAAGCGCGTTCATCCGGACCTTACATCCGATCGCGCCGACCGCACCAAGCGCCAGCAATTGATGGCCGAGGCCAACGAAGCGTACGAGCGCGGCGACGAAGCCAGGCTACGGAAAATTTTCACGGAATACGAATGGAGCGCCGAGGCCGTGCAAGGCGAAGGTCCGGGCGCGGAACTGATTCGCGTGATCCGGCGCATCAGCCAGGCGCGCGGGCGGCTCGCGGAGATCGAAGCGGAATTGCAGGAATTGCTGCGTTCGGATTTGTATCAGCTGAAAGTGCGTCTCGACGAAGCGCAGAGCCATGGGCGCGACGTGCTGAAAGAAATGGTGCAAAAAGTAGAAGACCAAATCGCGCAGGCCAAGCGGCGCCTGGAAAATCCGCAAGGGCTGGGCCGTTGATCATGGAAACGCGCGAAAGATCGCCCGAATTGCAGACCGCGCAACATGGCGGCCAGCAAATCGTGCCTGCCGCTTCGCGCGGGCTGGCGGTGCGTTCCGCGGCGCTGGTGGTGCGTGGGCTACGGGACATGGCGCGCGATTCCAACTGGCTGATCAAGAAGGTTTTTCCCGGATCCACGCCGCACCTGGCGATTTCCGCGACCGGTGCTGTGAGTTTGATCGCTCCTCCCGATCACGGCGGGTCACAGCGCGTGGTCCTGTATGACATCGAACGCTCGGGCCCGACGCTGGCACTTGCCGTGCCGCAGGAAGCGGCTGGTCCAGCGGCCGGCGTGGCAGCGGCGCAGGATTTTTCAGCGGCGTTTGCGTGGTCGCCATCGGCGCGTCATCTGGTGGCGGCATGGGGAGCGTGGCAACCGCTGCTGCACATTTTCGATCTGCAGGGCAAAATGTTGCTGGGCACATTCGGTGATTTCAAGAATTTTCCTGTGTGTCTAGCATGGTCCAGCGCGGGGAATTTTTTCGCAGCGGCTTCGGCCGGTGGCAAAGGTGCGAGCTTGCGGCTGTGGGAGGCCGCGGCTGGCGCGCTGCCCTTCGCACAGTCGCCAACCAAAGAAATGGGCGTGCCGGATGGCTTCGAACGGCAAACTTACGAAGCGGAATTCGGCGAAGAAGGCGCGTTCGGCGGCTACGGGCGGACAGCTTTCAGCCCCGATGAAAAAATCCTCGCCAGCGTGATCGAAATTCGCGGCGATTGGGCCGATGATTCCATCGTGCTCGCGGACGTGCCGGCGCTGCGAACGCAAAATGTATTTCAGGCGCAGGGGCACATCACCGATCTCACGTGGACGCCCGACAGCCGGCAAATTATTTATTGCGCAGCGGGGCAGGCGTACAGCCTCGACGTGGAAAGCCTGGCGTTTGAGCCGCTGCCCTTCGGCGCGGAACTGTGCGTGTGCCATCCGCACCTTCCGTTGTGTATCTGCTACAGCTCGTGGCTGAAGAATTCAGCGAAGGGCCGGCTGTTCCTCGTGGACCTGGGCCGTGGGACGACGTTCGACGAGTACGCCGCCGAGGGAATCGTGGACTTGCGCTGGAGCGTGGACGGATCGAAGGCGTACGCGATGACGCGGGACGGCATGGCCTATATTTACGAGCCGCCGCTCATTTAGATCGTCGGCTCAATAATCGAAATAAAGGCTCCGGTAATTTCATGAAAAATGTTCCGCATGATTTCGAAGTGACGCACGAAGCGCCGCTAGCAGTATTGCAGGGAGCGCGAAGCTCGCCTCGTCAAGCGCATCCCGACTGGATCTATTTTCTGCCGATCCTGCATTTCTGCGCCTGCTTGATGAGCACGCTGCGCTTCTTCGTCCCGGGATTGCAGTACCTGAGCATTATGTGGGACTTCGTCGTGCGCGTGGAATTCCCCATTTCGCTCGTCGCCGATGCCTTGGCGCCAAAATTCGCGCCACTCGCAGCAATCTGGATCGTGGTAGCCGGGACGCTGTGGTGGTACGTCGTAAGCCGCGCAGCCGAGACTCTCTTCTATAAATTCGCCGAGCGCAAAAAACCAATTTCCACTTAGTGAGTTGATGCGGAATTCCGCGCAACTAGCGGTCCCGAATTTGGTAGCATCACGCCATCGCAGCGGGGCGTAGGAAACACCCTTGAACCGCCAAATCTCGAAAGACGCTCAGGTATTCAAAAGCCGGCTCGTATACGCCGCCAACCTGATTGGTGCGTTCTGGCTCGGCATTGGCTGCTTCTGCTCGATGGTGATTTTCTTTGTATGGAACGGCTTGCATCGCGATCAACAATTTCAGAATCGTGGAATTATTCTTGTAATTTTGCTGGCGACTGGAATTCTGCTAGTTTTGGCGCTCGTTCCAGGAAAATTGTTGGCAATTTGGCCGTACGCGGTAGCGGTTGAACCGCAAAAGGGTATCTGGGTGTATGCACCGCCGACGAAGCTTTGGATTCCACTAGACGAGATTGTGGACATTGATGTCTATTCCGGAAGCTACGGCGGAGGCCACGTTATCCACCTGAGCCGACCGCACGGTCTGGTCAAACAGCTCTACTTCAATGCGTTTTTCTTCCCTGACGAACAGCTCGTCCGCGAGATTCGCTCATCAATCGACCGTCGTGATGGCGTCGCTTAGGGCAGATGAACTCCGTGATCAGCTCTTGCGATTTCACGCTTCGACACCCGTGTTCCTCACCGAACCGCTCGATAATCACGGCTGGGAATGGCGCTGTTACATGCGCGATCCTGACGGCTATCTGATCGAGGTCGGCCAACATCAGCAGCCGGCGCTCGACTACTTCAAAACGCACTCCGCCTGAATTGTAAACATCACCCCCTCTTACGTTATCGGAGATTGATCTGCCGACGGCGAATTGGAGCAACTCACAGGCGCTCGCTACGCTAGCGGCAGATTCGGTTCGGCGTTCAGCGTGGCGTCTTCGTGCTGGCCTGCGATGAATCGCGGATAGCCGGCGGCGGCGATCATCGCGGCGTTGTCTGTGGACAGGGCGCGGCTGGGGAAAAATACCGCGAGGTTGTGCCGCTTGGCTTCGGTTTCAAATGTGGCGCGAAGCTCGCGGTTGGCGGCGACTCCACCGGAGACCAGGATTGAGCGCACATTATTTTGCTGGGCGGCGGCGATGGCGCGCGTCACTAAATCATCCACGACGGCGCGTTGAAAGCTAGCGATCAAATCCAGCGTCGCTGGGCTGGAGAGTTTGCGCAGAGCGTCGGCGCCGCGTTCGCCTCGCGCGAGAGCTTCCTTCCGTAAATCAATTTCGGGCTGAAGCTCGGGGTGGCGCTTCAAGTGGTATAGCACCGCCGTCTTGATGCCGCTGAAACTGAAATCATAGGGATTGCCTTTCATTTTTGGCTCGGCGAAACGAATCGCGCGCGGATTGCCGTGCTGTGCGAGCTGATCCATCACCGGGCCGCCGGGATATCCCAGCGCGAGCAGGCGCGCGACTTTGTCGTAAGCTTCGCCGGCCGCGTCGTCGCGTGTACCGCCAAGGCGTTCGTAGGAAAAACGCGCCGCGCCATTTTGCGATTCTGATTTCACGGAATAAATCACGGTGTGCCCGCCAGAAACAATCAGGCATGCGGCCGGCAATTCGGGCGGGGGCTGCGTGGCCGCATGCGCTTCGAGAAAAACCGCATGGACGTGGCCTTCGAGATGGTTCACGCCGATCAGCGGCTTGCCCAGCGCCTGGGCGAGGACCTTGCCATAGGTGATACCAACGAGCAGCGCGCCTACCAACCCCGGACCCCGCGTCACCGCAACCGCGTCCAAATCCTGCAACGTGATTCCGGCCTGTTCGAGCGCTTCGCGCACCACCGGAACGATCTGACGCAAGTGTTCGCGCGAGGCCAGCTCCGGCACCACGCCGCCATATTTACGGTGAATGGCAATCTGCGATGCGACGATGCTGGAAAGAATCGTGTCGCCGCCGGAAACCACGGCCGCGGCGGTCTCGTCGCACGAAGATTCGATCCCCAGAATGATTTTGCGTTGCGCGGTCAAAATTATGCCTCGAATCTCGATCCGTCGGACTTCGTAATGATTATGGTAGCATAGCGGTGCGGATGCCCCTTGCGTGCGCAACGCTTGCTCGAAAGCGTTTGGCGTGCGAGGCTCTTGCGTTTGACGATTACTGTTTACGAATACGTTCCATTCACGAACTCCGGCGCTCGCGCTTCCCCAGTCAAGCCGACTCCAGAGGTAAAATAAATTCGATCTGGCACGCCTGGTGAGTTTAGGCGACCGGCCGCAATCCACTAAGCATTCCATCAAGAGGACTATGAGCTCCGAACGAAAACGCGTGCGTAAAGCTGTGCTGCCCGTGGCCGGACTGGGAACGCGCTTCCTGCCCGCCACCAAAGCGATGCCGAAGGAAATGCTGCCGGTGGTGGATAAGCCGCTGATTCAATACGCGGTGGAGGAATGCATCGCGTCTGGAATTGAAAATGTGATTTTCGTTACGGGCCGCCGCAAGAGCGCCATCGAAGACCATTTCGATTTCGCGCCGGAGCTGGAACATTTCCTGGAAGACCACGGCAAACCCGAACTGGCGCAGATGGTGCGCGACATCAGCGGCGGAATTCATTTCAGTTACACGCGGCAGAATGAAGCGCTGGGGTTGGGCCACGCGGTGCTTACCGCGCGCGAATTAGTGGGCGATGAGCCTTTTGCGGTGCTGCTGGGCGACGTGATCATGGAAAGCCCGGTGCCCGCGACGCGCGCGCTGATTGAGATTTACGAAGCTACGGGGCAAGGCGCGATCACGGTGCAGGAAGTTCCACGCGAGGAATTGCAATTTTATGGCGTGATTTCTTCGAGTCCTGGAAAGATTGCGCGCTGGGGCGATAGCGTGCTGCGCCTGAACGATATGGTGGAGAAGCCGAAGCCGGAAGCCGCGCCTTCGAACCTGGGAGTTTCGGGGCGCTACGTGCTGCCGCCGGAAATTTTCGATTATCTGGATCAGACCAAGCCCGGTGCGGGCGGTGAAATACAGCTCACCGACGGGCTGCGCGCGCTGGCTGCGAAAGAAGGCTTGTGGGCGCACGTGCACCAGGGAAAAACGCATGATGCCGGGAACAAGCTGGGCTTCCTGAAAGCCACCGTGGAATTGGCGCTGAAGAATCCGAAATTTGGCAGCGAGTTCCGGAAATATTTGAAGACGCTGGAGCTCTAATACGGGACTCTAATGCGTCAGATCGGCGCTTCACTTCCTTTTCTTGGACGAGCTCTTCTCGCTGGACGATTTTGAGTCGCCGGATTTTCCGCCGCCAGACTTCGATTCGCCGGTCTTCGCGTCGTTTGACTTCGAGTCCTGCGATTTTGCGTCTGAGGATTTGGAGTCCGAAGACGAATCCCCAGATTTTCCTGGCGCGCCGTCGCCCGAGCCTTCCACCGACGTGGCGCCGGAATTCTTGCCTTTGTAATCTGTCACGTACCAGCCCGAGCCTTTGAACTGAATCCCCGCTGCGGAAATCATTCGCTCGGCTTTTCCGCCGCACTTGGGGCACTTCTGCGTCGTTGGCGCGTTATGCTTTTCGATTTTCTCGAACTGATGCGCGCACTTGGCACATTTGTATTCGTAGAGCGGCAATGCGGAAGTCCTCCCTGCGCTGAGTGTAAAGAAAATAGTAACACGCTTGCGGCTACGGGCGCAGCGGCGGAGCACATTCGCAAGCAATTCTGGCGGTCCCGCCGCTACCGACTCGCACCCTAAGAATGCGAAGATATGTGATGTGTTAGACTGCCGTCGTTCGTGCGCATCGCTGGCTGCGGCGAGCTTCGCGAGGTGCGATGGAACCCGAAGCGCCACTAACGCCGAAACAAAAAGCGATAGTGGTGGCAACTGCTGCAGTCCTGAATGTGCCGATATTTATTTTCATATTTGGCTATTCGAAGCAGTTTACTCCGAGGGAAGTCGGCGTTGTGGGACTGTTCAATCTGTTCGCGGGAGTTGCACTGCTGGTGTTGATTTCGAATAAATGGATTCGCAAACTCAAATGAAGGAAAATGCAAATCGTGTGCCTGCAGCAATCAGGGCGCCTCTAACGATGGCATGACCAACACCAAGCCAAACGAGCCTGGCGCGGGATGCTTGTACGTCGTTGCGACGCCGATAGGCAACCTGGAAGATATTTCGCTGCGCGCCTTGCGCGTGCTGAAAGAATCGGATGCGATCGCCTGCGAAGACACGCGGCAGACGCTGAAGCTGCTCTCACATTTTGACATTCAGAAGCGCATGGTGAGCTATCACGAGCACAACGAAATCACGCGTGCCGCGGAAATTGTGATCGAGCTGGAGCAGGGCGCGCAAATCGCGCTGGTCACCGATGCCGGGACGCCCGGAATTTCCGATCCCGGGGGCAGGCTGGTAAGTCTGGCGCTGCGTCACGGAATTCAGGTGGTGCCGCTTCCGGGCGCGTGCGCGTTTGTGGCGGCGCTGGCGGCGTCGGGCATGTCCACTGAGGAATTCACGTTCATCGGATTTTTGCCGTCGCGGCCCACGGAGAGACGCAAACGTTTGCGGACGCTTGCCGCCGAACCGCGCACTTTGGCGCTGTACGAGGCGCCGCACCGCCTGCTCGACACGCTGGAAGACGCGCTGGAGATTCTGGGCAATCGCCCGGCGGTGGTGGCGCGCGAATTGACCAAAGTGTACGAGGAGTTCGTGCGCGGCCGTCTGGAAGACTTGCTCGCCGCAGCGCGCACGAAACCACCGCGCGGGGAAATCACTCTGCTGATTGGCCCCGCGGATGGGGAGGCCCAACACACCGCGGCAGATGACGCGCGCGCGAGAATCCCGCTGGCGCGCCGTGTCGCAGAAATCATGCAGGAACGCAGCGTGGACAACAAGGCCGCGCTAAAACAAGTGGCGCGCGAACGCGGGCTGACGCGGCGCGAGGCTTACAAGCAGCTGTTAATCACCCGCGACGAGTAAAGCGCGTCCGGTCGAAAACTCAATCGCCAGCAGGTGCGGCGCTGTTCGCGAAGAACGCGTCCACTTTATCGAGGATTTCAGCAGCCGCATGTGCGTGATGCACCGCGTACCGCAGCTCGCCGCCGTTGCGCACGCCATGCGTGAACAAACTCGCGAACTGCTTCATCTTGCCAATCGCGTCCGGCATTTCCGCGGCGATCAAGCTGCGAAAATATCCGGAGAGTAACTGATAGCGATCCACGTCGGTTGGTTCATCGTAACGGCCGGTAGCAATGAAATCCGCAATTTGCCGGAAAATCCATGGATTCGATGACGCGGTCCGCCCGATCATCACTGCGTCGCAACCAGTTTCCGCCACCATGCGCACGGCATCCTGCGGCGTACGAATGTCGCCATTGCCAATCACTGGAATCCGCACGGCCTGCTTCACGGCGCGAATCACGTTCCAATCCGCCGAGCCGCTGTAGCCCTGCATGCGCGTGCGCGGATGTACGGCGATCGCTTCAATGCCCGCCTGCTCCGCCATGCGCGCCACGTCCACCGCGACGATATTATTTTCGTCCCAGCCCGAGCGAATTTTAATCGTCAGCGGAATCTTTACTGCCGCGCGAACGGCGCGCAGCAATTTTTCCAGGTGCACTAGATCGCGCAGCAAACCGGAACCGCCGCACTTCACCACCTTTTTCACCGGGCAGCCCAGGTTGATGTCCACCTGATCGAAGCCAAGGTCTTCGGTAAGCGCCGCGGCAGAAGCCATGACCTGCGGATCGGAGCCGAAAATCTGCGCGGCAATGGGATGTTCGTCGGCGTCAAAATACAAATAATGTAGCGTGCGCGCTGAATTTCGAGTCAGCCCTTCCGCGCTGGTGAATTCCGTCATGATCAGGCCGCAAGAACCGAGCGAACGGATCACGCGGCGAAATACCGTGTCGGTGACGCCGGCCATCGGCGCGAGAATCGTCGCCGGACGGATTACGTTGTCGCGAATTTTCAGTTCAGCGGGAATCATCGCGCCTCTTCGCCGCAATCAGCTCTTCGGATGATCCGTCGTTGGCTGCCCGCGCCGGCCCACCGGACGATGCCACAGTCGACGCCCCAGCAGCCGCCACCGCCCGCATGCGCGGACCATCACAATTCAGCTGCGCCAGTAGTGCTTCTTTCGAGCCGGCGAAAAAATTCTCAATCACCTGGTCCAGCGCGTGACCGCGCGCTTCTTCGGCGCTCAAATTCGGACGATACATGTAAGCGCGCCCAACCTTCCGGCGCTCGACGATGCCTTTGCGCGCGAGGCGATCCATGATGGTCATGATGGTGGTGTAAGCGCGCGGCCGCCGCGCCGCCAGACGATCGCGAATCTCCCGCACAGTTCCCTGCCCCATCGGCCAGAGCGTGTTCATGCAATCCAGCTCGAGAGGCGCGAGGTCCAGCAGCGCTCTGCGCGGCGACGAAGTTCGTGGGTTGAGCTCTGTCATCACTGAATGTCCGCGCTGCAGCACACTCTCACCGCGCACCGCCGGGCTTGCGCGGCCCACCCGGCGCCGTGCGCTGCTGCGAAGAACTACCCTCGGCAGCGCCCGCCGGACGCCCAGAATCCTCACTACTCAAAAATTTGTCAGTGCGCAAAAGCGCGCGATGCAACGCCGGATTTCGTTCGGTCCACTCGTCCCCGCCCGACTCGCCTTCGAGCGTCGCGCGCATCGCCGCCATCTTCGAATCCATGTCGTCCAGAAAATGCAGGGCAATCGCTTCGCGCGTCTGCGGCAGCGAAGGCGAGCCAAATTCGTAAGTGCCGTGATGGCTCAAAATCAAATGTTCGATCAAAATCGCCAGCGGCTCCGGAAAACCGGGAATCGCCCTGATCTTCTCGCGCACCAGCAAAGTCCCAATCGTAATGTGCCCGAGCAGGCGGCCCGCTGTGGTGTAATTCGTCGCGCGCTCGTAGCTGAGCTCATCTATTTTCCCGATGTCGTGCAGCACAATGCCCGCTAGCAGCACATCGGCGTCCAGCTCAGGATAGCGGGCCACAACGGCGCGCCCCAAACCGATCAGGCTGACCGTGTGCTCGAGCAATCCGCCCACAAAAGCGTGATGCATGCTCATCGCGGCGGGCGCGCGCTTCAGTTTCGCGACGATGGCCGGATCGTTCACCACGCTTTCCAGCAGCCGCTTGATCCACGGATTGCGCACGGCGCCGACCGCCGCGCCAAGCTCGGCATAAAGCTTCTCGACGTCGAACTTCGTGTGCGCCAGAAAATCCGAAAGCTCGTAATCGCGCGCCGCCGCGGGAACAATCTGCTCCAGCGTCATTTCTTTCTGTCCGTTGTAGAGCTTCACGCGGCCGCGAATCTGTACCACGTCGTTCGCTTCGAAGGTTTTCGCCAGCGTGTCGAAGTTGTCCCACATTTTCGCGGGAATCGAGCCGGTGCGGTCGCGCAGCGCCAGTTCCAGCCAGGATTTCCCACTGCGCTGCGATGTGCGGATCTCTTTCGCGCCAACGAGGAACAACGAAGTGACGGCTTGCCCGTCCTGTAGATCGGAAACGTAATGCGATTTCATTGACCGTTGACTTTAGGCAGCGGCA
>Ga0209655_10000916_pt1 | contig 11113 bp, 8 predicted proteins | sample BogFormECP03_OM2_FD_188236 | JGI IMG/M metagenome (GOLD analysis project Ga0209655, IMG submission 188236) | Bog forest soil microbial communities from Calvert Island, British Columbia, Canada - ECP03_OM2 (SPAdes) (version 2) | ecosystem: Environmental > Aquatic > Freshwater > Wetlands > Bog ...
GCAGCTTCGTTTCGCCGAATCACATTCTTGCCTTGCTATTTGATTATCTGATTGAATCGCGCGGGTGGCAGCTTGGCGCTTCGCGCAGCGTGGCAACGACTAATCTGGTCGATGCCGTCGCAAAAAAGCATTCTGTGCCTTGTTACGAGACGCCTGTTGGATTCAAATATGTCGGCGAATTCATCGCGCAGGACAAAATTGCCATCGGAGGCGAAGAAAGCGCCGGGTTGACGATTCGCGGACACGTCCCCGAGAAGGACGGCATTCTCGCGTGCCTGCTAGTGGCCGAAATGATCGCGGCGCGCGGCACCTCGCTCGCCGAGCAGCGCGCCAAACTCTTCAAGGAGGTAGGACGGGAGTATTGGCCGATTCGCGTCAACCTCCATCTTCAGGAGGACGTGCAGCGCCGGCTTCGCGATAAATTAGCGGCCGAACCGAAGACGCTTGGGAAACGGCCGGTGACGAAAATTCTTCGCACCGACGGCCTGAAGCTGATCTTTGACGGCGGCGATTGGGTGCTGATGCGGCCTTCGGGCACCGAGCCGCTCGTGCGGATTTATTCGGAATCGACTTCCGAGAAAGCCGCGCACCAGATGGCCGAGGAGGCGCAGAAGTGGATCAGCGCGTGATGACATTCCGGATGCAACTTGGCAAATTCCTTCGGCAGAATGCCGCCGCTTTCCTTTGGACGGGAATGGCGCTGCTGGTCGTACAGGATGTCTTCGGAACGCACGGAGTGCTGGCCATGCGCCGTTCGCAACGCGAGGCCGGAGAAATTCGGAAAGAGATCCAAAAGCTGAATGACGAGAACCGTGAGTTGCAAGATCGCGTGAAAGACCTCAAGTCCGATCCGCAGGCCATCGAGGAAATCGCGCGGAAAGAAATGGGCCTCGCGAAGCCGGGGGAATTAATTTTCAAGCTGCCTACGAAAGCGACGCCCGCGCCCGCCGAAACCGGATCAAGCAACAAGAAAAATCAAACCACCGAACTACCCGACGGCACCCAGCCGTAAGGATTATTTTCCCGACGTCAAGCCTTCTGCCACGCCAAGAAGCGCGCTCGATTCCAGTGTCGGCGCATTAAGCGTCGCAATCCACTCCTTCGCCCCAGCAGCGTCGCCGGCCTCGGCCTGCACACTCGCGATTCCGCGCACGGCGAAGATTCTCAGCGCCCAGGCGCGCCGATCGCTCTCCGGCAATAGATCGGATGTCGCCAGCGCCCCTTTGTAATCGCCGGAACGGGCCTCTGCTACGGCGATCGCGGCGGTGACGGTATTCGTATCGTAGCCCGCCGGAAGTTGCGCCACTGTCGTGCGCGCGCCGGCAATGTTCCCCGCATCTGCTTCGGCCACGGCAATTTCCTTGATGGCATCTTCGCGATTGGTGGCCGCCGCATCATTAACAATTGCAGCCGCCGCTTGCATAGCCCCCGCAAAATCCCCGGCATGCGCTTGCGCGATTGCGATTGCGGTGAAGGCCTGATTTTTCGTGAATCCGTCAGAAATCTGTTTTGCGGTATCTTGCGCGCCGTGGAAATCGCGGCTGGCTGCCTGCACTTTTGCAATTTCGAGGAACGCGCGCGATTTGTCGTAGCCGTAGAGATCGTGGTACGCCTGCGCAGCAGCGATGGCTTTAGCAATCGTCGCGGTTGCGGCGGTTCGATCGCCATGTTCGACTTGCGCGTTTCCCGCTCCTGCGAGAATTATCGCCCGAGCTGCGCCATTGTGAATTCGAGCTGCGGATGAGAGCGCGCCCGCGATGTCGCCGAATTCAAGTTGAGCGGCAGCTACTGAGATGATCGCCTGATCCGCGGCGTCGGTGGACGCGCCGGAATCAGGCATCGAACGAATGTACTCCGCGAAGGACTTTGCAGCACCGGCAACATCGCCGGATTTCACCTGCGCGCGCGCAATCTCGTGCAGAAATTTGTTGGCGATGTCGCCGGAAAGGATCGCTGCGGACTCGGCGCGCCGAACGCCCTCCACATCGCCGGCGGCAGCGCGCGCGGAAGCAATTCCACGGAGGACCATGTTTTTGTAGTCGCGCTGCTGCTGCTCGCTGAGCGCTACCTTCAGGCCGGTGGCCTCACCGCGCGTTGCGAGATCGGCCGTCGCGAAAGCGGCATCGAGCTTGCCAGACTCGGCTTCGGCGAATGCCACCTGAGAGAAGGCCCGCGCACGCGCATCGCTGCTCGGAATTAGCGATATGGTTTGATGCGCATCAGCCAGACGCCCCATTTTAATTTCAACCTCGATAATTTTCGCAAGTGCCGCGGATTTTTGCGGTGGATCGGCGATATCTTGAGCGCGCTTTGTCGATTCGGCCAGGGCGCTGTCAACAGAACTCGATTCTTTGGCTGCTGCTTTCCCATCTTTCTTTTGCGTGGCTTGCGGCCGCGCGTTGGCCGCATGTACGAGGAGCGCACCCAGGCCAAATACGCCGACGCGCAAAATAAATCGCAGTTTGCGTGTGGAATCGCGCATTTTAGATCGCATATTCATGGCAGCGGTGCCGGCGCAGGCCGCCGCCGGAAGTAGCCGAAGAAGTTGGCGCCCTTGCCCTTCATACGCGTGCGGAATAGCGAAAGCCCGACCATGGCCAGGAATATGATGAGCAAACCAATCGACGCGATTGTGATAGTTTGCGCCCGCTTTGCCAGGATTGAGAAACGCCCGTACACAAATTCAATGTGCACCCAATAGACGAGAAGCGATGTTTGGCCGAGTTGGATGATGGGACTGAAGCCCCATTGAGCCAACCCCCAGCGGCACCAGGCGTACGTTCCGCAAAGAATCATCAGCAGTACACCGACGCGCGCGAGAAAGAAATTCGGACTGGTGTGCCAGAAATCGTAAACGGGATAGAGTTGCGCTGGGCGAGCATCGAGCCAGAGCGCTAATTTGTAAAGGAACAGGCCCGCACCGCCAAAGATGCCGAATGCGAGAACTTCGTTTTTGCGGGTCCACTCACTGAAAATTATGAAGCCTATAGCCAGACCAGCGAATGAGAACGCGGCCCACGGGAAGATGGGGAAGAGCCACGCCTGCGGCTTGTCGAAGGTGTGAACGCCGTTGATATAGGACTGGAGGAACCAGGGAGCCCAGTGCGGGCGCATGGTGGTCCAGAGAAGCGGCGTGGCCATCGCGATACCTGCGGCGGTCGCCACGGCGAGCCACATGTTGGTAACGCGCGTGCGCGTCAGGCGGCAAACCACGCCCATCAGCATCATCGAGACACCGATGGTGTTGAGCACATCGACGCGCAGCAAATCCGTCCACGGCGACCAGGGTTGACCGAGAACGAATTCCTGGACGCGAAAAAGCATGCCGAGGCCGAAAATTTCTGCGCCACGAAGGATGGTGGTCCTCGCGATTTCGTTCGAGGAGAGATTTTTTTGGCGCAGCCGGTCGGTGACTAGCGCGAAGGAAACTCCAGCGAGAAAAAGAAAGAGCGGGGCGGGTAGAGTGCCGCCGAGTTGCGAGATCTGGAAGAACTTGGTGTCGCGAGCCGAGCCGCCGAGCCACGAGTCGTAGCAATGCGTCTGAAACATCAGGACGCAGGCGAGGCCGCGCATCCAGTCAATGTAAGCGAGTCTATTGGTTTTCGCGTCGCCCATCGCCCGCAGGTGCGACCAGAATGGCGGACGCCCGCGCGCAAATCAAGTTCTTCGGGCGAAAGTGCGGACGTAAAGTAAAATCGCGGCTGATGGCGGACTCGACTCGGACGCATGAGCTGAAACTGTGGTGCGCGCTCGCGATATGCGCGGCGCTGCTGCTGACGGGTGTGCTCGTCGGACTGCACATGGGCTTTGGCGGATGGCCGTTTGCGTCGGCGATGGCGGTTTGCGGCATTCTGCTCGCGGGCCTGTTACTTCCGGCAGCGCCTCGGGTGAGCGAGCAGATTTTTGCGAGGTGCCCCGGTAGAGGCGCGTTAACAGTCGTCGTTCCGCTCAGTGCATTCGTAATTTATGCGCTCTGTGTCTCCAGGGATTGGCGCGCGGGAATCCTCGGCTCGGCCTATGTGCTGGTCCCGACGCTGCTACTTGCGATAAAGCGATGGGACGGGCGCGCTTCCCTGCTCGATTACGCCGCCGTCCTAATAGTCTGGCTGCCTGTGGAATTCCGTTGGATGTATCACTTGTTTCCCTATCCGCCACCCCTGACGCATACGCTCACGATTCTGCTGGCGGTCAATGCGGGGCTGGCAGCGTTTGTATTTGCGAGAGAGTTTCCCGGGATTGGATATGTCATCGAGTGGCGCCGCGGTTTTGCGAGCGCGATTGCGGTGAATCTTGCTTTGTTCACCGTGATCGCGATTCCGCTGGGCGAAGCGATTGGATTTATTCACTGGGATCCATCGCTGTCGCGTCTGCGATCGCTGCCGCTGTTTGCTGTGGGAATCTTTGTATTTACAGCGTGGCCCGAGGAATTTCTATTTCGAGGGTTGCTGCAGAATTTATTGGCACGTTCATTTCGAAACCAGTGGGCGGGGTTAATTGTTGCAGCAGTGATTTTCGGTTTCTCGCACATTCTGCACGCGCCGTTTCCAAACTGGAGGTATGTGATTTTGGCAACGATTGCCGGGATTTTCTATGGCCTCGCGTGGATGAAGACCGGATCGCTTTTGCCGGGCGCGATTGTGCACGGGTGCGTCGATGTTCTGTGGCATTTGCTGTTTCGGTAGGTAGCACAGCCACTCGTGGCTGTGAGCGCTCTCGGCCTCAAGCATCGATTCGCCACATTTCAGGACGTATCGCGATCTTGCACGAAGATGCCGGGCTGAAGCCGCGCCGCTACGACGGCAGGTTCTAGCGGACTACGCCGGTAAGCGGACTTGATGCCGTTGCGTAGAGCTTCTTGGGTATCCGGCCGGCCAAGTAAGCTTTCCGTCCGGCGCTCACGGCTTCGCGCATGGCTTCGGCCATCAGCACCGCTTCCTGCGCTCCGGCAATCGCTGTATTCATGAGCACGCCATCGGCGCCCAGCTCCATCGCCACCGTCGCGTCGGACGCGGTGCCCACGCCGGCATCGACGATCAGCGGTACTTCGGTGATGCGCTCGCGCAAAATTCGCAGGTTGGCCACATTCTGAATGCCCATGCCCGAGCCAATTGGCGCGCCGAGCGGCATCACCGCCGCAGCTCCGGCGTCAATGAGCTTGCGCGCGACAATCAGATCGTCGGTGGTATAGGGAAGTACGATGAAGCCTTCTTTGACCAGAACTTTCGTAGCGCGCACTAATTCTTCGGTATCAGGAAACAAAGTTTGCTCATCGCCAATCACTTCCAGCTTCACCCACTCGGATAGTCCAACCTCACGACCGAGCCGCGCGGTGCGGATGGCTTCGTCAGCGGAATAGCAGCCCGCAGTATTCGGCAGAATGAAAAGCTTTTCGCGGTCGATGTAATCAAGCAGCGATTCTTTCGTGCGGTCGGTCAAATTCACGCGTCGAACCGCGACGGTGACCATATCCGCGCCGGACGCTACATGCGAGCGCGCCATTTCCTGAAAGCTGCGATACTTCCCCGTCCCGACAATGAGCCGCGATCGAAACGCACGGCCCGCGATTACGAGTTCATCCGGCATGGACAATCTCCTACGGTCATTTTACCGCGAGGTTCGCCAAACTTCAGAAAAGATGCTGCGGCCGCGGCTCCTCGAGGTCGGCATAAAGGCCCTCGATGACGTCGCGGTAGCGTTGCTCGATCACGCGGCGCTTCAGTTTCATCGTAAAGGTCAGCTCACCGTTCGCGATGGTGAAATCTTCAGGCAGCAGCGCGAATCTCTTGGGTTTCTCGTATTGCGCGAGACTCGCAATCTGGCGCTCGAGTTCGACTGCGAAGAGCGCATGCACCCAGGGATCTGCGGCGATCTGCTCATGCGGCGGCAAAGTGTGAGCCGCCTCGCGGGCCTTTTCAGCGATCGCGTCGAAATTCGGAACGAGAAGTACACTAACAAATTTGCGCCGGTCGCCGACCACGATGGCATTGGCAATATATTGGCTGCCTTTCAAACGATTCTCGATGGGCTGCGGCGCAACAAATTTTCCTGCCGCAGTTTTGAGCAGCTCCTTCTTACGATCGGTAACGACTAAATAACCGTCCTCGTCGAGGTGCCCGATATCGCCAGTTCGCAGCCAGCCATCGGCAGTGAACGATTCACGGGTCTGGTCGGGCTTGCGGTAATAGCCCTGCATCACGCACGCGCCCCGCACTAGAATTTCTCCATCGTCGGCAATTTTCACTTCCACATGCGGAATTGGCCGGCCAACGGTGCCCACTTTGTTCGCTTTCCGCGTGTTTGCAGAAACCACCGGCGACGTTTCGGTGAGTCCGTAACCCTGAAATATACTAACGTCGATCGCCGCGTAGAATTCCGCCAGCTCAACCGCCAGCGGAGCCCCTCCGGAAGAAAAAATCCTCACGCGACCGCCGAGCCCCGCGCGAATCTTCGAATAAACCAGCTTGTTGGCCATCTCCCATTGCAGTTTCGTCCAAGCAGAAACCGGCCGTCCGTAGGCGCGCCACGGCGTGGCGGCAGTGGTCACGCGCATGGCCCACTCGAAAATGCTGCGCTTGATTCCGGTCTCGCGCCGCGCCTTTTCGAAAATATTCGCGTAAATCTTCTCGAAAAAGCGCGGAACGGCCGCCACGATCGTCGGATGAACTTCAAGCAAGGCCTGCGGGACATCTTCAATCCGCTCTACGTATGCGACGGAAACGCCGCGAAATATATAGCCGTAGTCCACGGTCCGCTCATATACATGCGCCAAGGGCAAGAACGAAAGCCCGATATCATCGGCCTGGATGTCATCTTCGCCAAGACCATCCAGCGCGTTCGAGCTCAGATTCGAATGCGTCAGCATTACTCCCTTCGGCTCGCCGGTGGTGCCGGAAGTGTAGATGATCGTGGCGAGCTGATCGGGTGTGACGGCGGAAGCGGTAGCCCGGTAGTCGGCAACATCAGCGACGTTAGAAGCCGCAATCAGCGTTTCATAGCTCAGAATATCGCCGGTCAATCCGGCCGGCGCAGAAACCGCGATGATGTGTTCGACGGAAGTCAGCCGATCGCGGCACGAAATCAGCCGCCGCGCCTGCTCATCGCCCGCGACGATCACAATCCTGGCGCCTGAATCGTTGACGATATAAACCATGCGATCCGCCGACTCATTGAAATAGAGCGGTACGTTGACGCCGCCAATCCCCTGCACCGCAAAATCAGCGATGTGCCATTCCGGACGATTCGGAGACACCAGCGCCACGCGATCGCCCGGCTTCACTCCCAGCATCGCTAGCGCCTTGGCCAGAGCCGCGACGCGCCGCAGCATTTCCGCTGCGGCGACGGACTCCCATACTTTCCCAACTTTGAACATCTGCGCGCGAGGACAGGCGTGCCGATCAACTGCATCAAGGAAGCATTTTGTAATTGAGGGGTAAGCCATCGCAATCGTTTGAATGTAACTCACCCCAAGCGTGCCATGCAACGCGCGCCAAGTAGAGCCGGCGTCCCTGCCCGCATCTTACGACCGAAAAACACCCGCAAGCGCTCCGAACGGGGCGGCGCTGAATCACGACCGCCATCACTGTGACTTAGCCGTTCCGCTGCGCTAAGATGTCCCGCGGAGGATTGGACGTGGCAAAAATCGCGGAGGAGGCTCGCGCGGCTGCGCCGGTAGTTCGCGGGCCGCGCGGCACTACGCGCACCTGCCGCGGTTGGCAGCAGGAAGCCGCGATGCGCATGTTGATGAACAATCTCGATCCCGACGTCGCCGAGAAGCCGGCCGAGTTAATTATTTACGGCGGACGAGGCAAAGCCGCGCGAAACTGGGAGTGCTATCACGCCATCGTGAAATCGCTGAAGACGCTGAGCTCCGATGAAACGCTGCTCGTTCAATCCGGCAAGCCCGTCGGGATTTTCCGAACGCACGAGTATGCGCCGCGCGTACTGATCGCCAATTCCAATCTGGTCGGACACTGGAGCAATTGGGAACAATTCGACGCGCTCGATCGCGCCGGCCTGATGATGTATGGACAAATGACGGCGGGAAGCTGGATTTATATCGGTACGCAAGGAATTTTGCAGGGCACCTACGAGACGTTCGCAGCCGCCGCACGAAAGCATTTCGGGGGCGATCTCGCCGGCAAGCTGGTAGCCAGCGGAGGCATGGGCGGCATGGGCGGCGCGCAACCGCTCGCCGCCACGCTAAACGGCGCAGCGTTTCTGGGAATTGATGTGGATCCGGAGCGAATCAAGCGCCGCGTGAAGACTGGTTACTGCGATGTGATGGTCAACGATCTCGATGAAGCGCTGCGCATACTGAAGAATGCAATTCGCAAGCGCGAAGCGACGTCGGTTGGGCTCGTCGGAAATTGCGCGGATGTGATTCCGGAATTGGCGCGCCGCGGCGTGGTGCCGGATCTCCTCACCGATCAAACCAGCGCGCACGATCCCGTTTATGGCTACATTCCGCGCGGCGTAAGCGCCGAAGAAGCGATCGAGCTGCGCAAGAGCGATCCCGAGGGCTACAAAAAGCGCTCGATGGAATCGATCGCGGCTCACGTCGAAGGAATGTTGGCGCTGCAGAAACTTGGCTCGATCACGTTTGATTACGGAAATAACATCCGGACATTCGCGTTCCACCAAGGCGTGACGAACGCTTACGATTTTCCAGGCTTTGTGCCTGCCTATATCCGCCCGCTGTTCTGCGAGGGACGCGGGCCATTTCGGTGGGCCGCGCTCTCGGGCGAACCGTCGGACATCCATCGCACCGATCAACTCGTGCTCGAAATGTTCCCGCACGATGAAGTGCTCACGCGCTGGATCAAGCTGGCGCAGAAGCGCGTCCGCTTCCAGGGATATCCGGCAAGAATCTGCTGGCTCGGCTATGGCGAGCGCGACAAGTTTGGCCTCGCGCTGAATGATCTGGTAGCCAAAGGCGAGCTGAAAGCGCCCATCGTGATCGGCCGCGATCATCTCGATTGCGGCTCGGTCGCGTCGCCCTATCGCGAGACGGAATCCATGCGTGATGGTTCGGATGCGGTTGCCGACTGGCCATTGCTCAACGCCATGCTCAACACGGCCAGCGGCGCAAGTTGGGTTTCAATTCACAATGGCGGCGGCGTCGGCATCGGATACTCGCTGCACGCGGGTCAAGTTACCGTAGCCGACGGCACCAAAGAAATGGCGGCGCGCATCGAGCGCGTTCTCACGAATGATCCAGGCATCGGCGTAGCGCGCCACGTGGACGCCGGATATCCGGAAGCGATCGAATTCGCGCGCAAGTCCGGCATAAAGATTCCCATGATGTGAATCGCGCGCCGCGGCTGGCGCATCCGATTCGGTTGTAAAAATTGCTAGGCAGGAGGCTTACCATGTATGTGATTACCGGAGCGACGGGAAACACCGGAAGTGTGATCGCGGACGCACTGCTCGCAAAAAGCCAGAAAGTCCGCGTGATCGGCCGCAGTAAGGATCGGCTTGAGCGTTTCGTGGCGAAGGGCGCGGAGGCGTTCGTCGCCGACGTCAAGGATACCGCCGCGCTGACGAAGGCATTCGATGGCGCGCGCGCCGTTTACGCCATGGTCTCCTCGGATCACTCCGCCGAAGATTTCCGCGGCGAGCAGGAACGCATCACCGACTCCCTCGCCGCCGCGATCGAAAAGTCCGGCGCTCCGTACGCCATTTGCCTAAGCAGCTTTGGCGCGGACAAGTCCGAACGGACCGGCCCGGTCACCGGCCTGCACACCTTTGAGCAAAAAATTCAGCGTATTCCCAACCTAAATGCTCTGATACTGCGGCCCGCATGGTTCATGGAAAACGGTTTGGCACAAGTGAAGATCATTCAAACCATGAGCACTATGGGTGGCTTGCTGAAAGCCGATCTCGCCATCCCGCAAATCGCCACACGCGACATCGCCGCCTATGCCGCCGAAGCATTTCTGCAACTGAAATTTACCGGGAAGACGACGCGCGAGCTTCTAGGGCAGCGCGACGTGAGCATGAAGGAAACAGCCGCTATTTTTGGAAAGGCGATCGGCAAACCGACGCTCGGCTATTCGCAATTTCCGGCCTTTGCTGTGGAGATGGCGATGAAGCAGATGGGCATGTCCGAAAGCTTGGCGAAATTAATGGCCGAGATGAACGAGGCGTTGAACACCGGCTGGATGAAAGCCCTCGAGCCGCGCTCCGCCGAGAACACCACGCCGACTTCGATCGAAACTTTCGCCACGGAAGTATTCGCGCCCGCATTTCAAGGCAAAGCCGCGGGCGCCTGAGTTAGCGGCGCAATTAATCCTTGCCGAAACCCGGGCCGCGGAGAACCTTTCCCGGCAGCGCGTTGGTCATTTTGTCTTCTTCGATCACTGCGACGCCGTTCACCAGAACATAATCCATGCCCACCGAGAGCTGATTGGGATTCTCAAATGTCGCGAGATCGTGCACCGTTTCCGGATCAAAAATAACGATGTCCGCCCACATTCCCAATTTCAGAACGCCGCGGTCGGCGAGCCCCATACGCTGCGCCGGCAACGACGAGAATTTCCGAATGGCATCCGGCAGCGTGAGCAACTTCTCGTCGTGTACATATTTATGCAGAATGCGCGGGAACGTGCCGTAAGCCCGCGGATGCGGGTGCCCTTGCCCGAGCAAGCCTTCGAGCGATGTGCCTTCCGAATCGTTGTCGATCGAAACCCACGGCTGAATCAGCGCCAACGAGACGTCCGACTGCTGCATCCCCATCACCGAGACGTACGTATACGCGTTGTCCTCAATCAGTAGATCGAAAATGGCATCCTTCGGATCCTCGCTCCGCATGTTCGCGATCTCTGCGATGGTTTTGCCTTGCAACGGAATCAGCTTCGCATTCTGAACTTCGCTCACCAGAATCGATTCGGGGCCCGGAATTTCATTCCATTCGTTGTCCCAATCGGCCGCGGGTGTGTCCATGTCCTTCTTTATGCGCTCGCGCATAGTAGAATCGTTGAGCCTCTCGATCAATTTCGCGTCGCCGCCGTCATGCGCCCACGGCGGGACGAACGCCGAGAGCGAATTGTTCCATGCAGTGTACGCGTACGTGTTGGCCGTGATGTCTAGGCCGGACGCGCGGGCCTTCTCGATG
>Ga0209655_10000917_pt1 | contig 11105 bp, 9 predicted proteins | sample BogFormECP03_OM2_FD_188236 | JGI IMG/M metagenome (GOLD analysis project Ga0209655, IMG submission 188236) | Bog forest soil microbial communities from Calvert Island, British Columbia, Canada - ECP03_OM2 (SPAdes) (version 2) | ecosystem: Environmental > Aquatic > Freshwater > Wetlands > Bog ...
TGGTGCTGCAGTCTCGAGATGAAAGTCGCGTTACAAAAGGATCGAATGGAATGGCGCGCGTCCCGATCTGAGGATGCCGACGACATCACGACAGGTCGAGAATCACTTTATTCGTGCGAAGACTCGGCACGCGCGACGCAAAACAAATAATTGGCGTTCTCGTATCCACTCGAGAATCTTACCCTAGTAAAAGCGAGTAGATGAACGTCTTCGTCACGCTTCGGTTCCGGCGGATTCCAGACGGGGTGGCATCTGAAGCAGATGAGTTGAGGGTCGCTATGCTTGTCTCGCTCGCGCGCCGCTTACGGGTCGCCAGAAAAATCGTTCTTGGATGGACCGTTCGAGGCGGTGGGAGCAAGATTGGCGGCAATCAGATGGGTCACTTTAGGTACGCCTTTCCTCTGAAAGCGATCGACGGCTATCTGCAGCGCAGAATCAGCTTTGGTCACACGTTCATGCTGCCGCAGATGTTCTAACCAGGAATCGACGAGAAAGGTCTCAACAAATCGACCGTCATTCACCGGATCCTCGAATACTCCCCAGTCATACGCGCCGTCGCGGCGGCGCTCCCATGCCAATTCGGCGATCGCCTTCAGGAACGCTGCGCGCTGTGCCGGATCGATTTCGTACTCTGTCGTTACAAGTACCGGTCCGCGATCGCTTTCGATTTCGTGAGTGGTGATCGGCGCAGGCCACTTCATCGAAGGCGTCAGGTCGAGGTCGGCGCCGGTTTGCAGCTTCCATCGCCACGTCAGCGGTATCGCTATCAACGCGCCTCCCGCGGCGATGAAGTGCGCGAGAGGAAGGCCGGCAATCGTCGCAACCTGTCCCCATATTGCGCTGCCAATCGTCAAACCGGCAGAGAGGACTGTTACAAACATCGAAAGTCCTCGCCCGCGCACCCATTCCGGCAACGCGACCTGCGCTGAAATATTGAGACTGGACAGTACCGTGATCCACGACACGCCAGCGATCAGACTTGCGGTCAAGCCCAGGAAGACCTCGTGAGCCAGCCCGAATAACGCAATCGCACCCGCGGTGCCAAACGTGCCTACAGCTACGAGCCAGTCGGGATTGAGCGCCGCCTTTAATCGAGGCAACGCAAATGCACCGCCTACTGCTCCGGCGCCAATCGCACCGAGCAGGACGCCGTAGATTTCCGGTCCCCCGGCGATTTGTCTGCGCGCAACAAGTGGCAACAACGCCCAGTAAGCGCTGGCGAAAACGAAGAAGGCTGTCGCGCGGATCAGGGTTGCAGTAAGAGGTCCGTTATATCGCGCATATCGCAAACCCGTGCGAACGGCATTGAGGAAGCGCTCTGGAGGCAGACGTCGGTCGCCGCTACTCGATTGGCGCCACCACACGAGCGCGCCTACAACCGCCAGTGTGCTAACGGCGTTGATCCAAAAGGGAGCCGCAATTCCGTACGCGCCAATTACTGCACCGCTGAGCGCGGGACCGACGGCCCGGCTGACGTTGATGCCGGCGCTGTTGGCGGACACCGCTGCAGACAAATCTGATTTCGGGACGAGCTGTGGAACGACTGCTTGCCAGGCGGGCGCGACGACAGCAGAGCCTGCCTCTATCAGGAATGTAAGAAGCAGCAAGTTTAGTGGAGTTACCCGATGGAGCAATACGAGCGCCGCAAGCGCTGACGAGAAAACGATCGTGATGACCTCGCCGAAGATGAGAAGTTTGCGCCGGTCCACGATATCGGCAAGTGCGCCGGCCGGAAGGGCAAATAGGCAGTACGGCAAACTTGTCGCAACTTGAACCATCGAAACGATAAGCGGCGAAGGATTGAGACTGGTCATCAGCCAGCCCGACGCTGCGCTGTACATCCAGCCACCGATGTTTGAGATAACGGTCGCGGTCCAAATTACGGCGAACGTCTTATGCCGAAACGGGCTCCAGGCAGAGTTCGGCGGTTGGCTCGAAGGCGTCGCCGGATCGGCATTTTCTTCGCGAGGCGCCAAGCTAGCTTAACCTCTTGGACGCGAGATAGTACCCGGAGTGAAGGACTGTCGTCTTCGCATCCTATCTGCTGACGAGCGAATGGACTTCAGCTATGTAGCCGCCAGGAAACTGCAGCATGGCTGCGTTCCGTTGGTCGGCCTGATAGGGACCGACAAGCACAACAACGCCCGCTGTTTTAGCTTTGGATAGGGTAACCGAAAGGTCAGCAACTTCGTATCCTGTCATCTCTCGCCCGTATGGATACGGCAGATGACCATCCGTGACGAGCACGGTCACCTTTCCAAATCTCGACTGCAGACGGATTCGGCGATAAGTATCACTCGCGCGTCCAATTTCAACGCCAGGCGCATGCTCATCATCTGAAATAACTTCGCCGTGAGAAAAGGCGCGAAAGCTGCGCACGAAAGCGCCTACTGCATATGGGGAGACGTAAACACGGTTTTCCGGGATGGTCTGGAGAGGCGCATAGGACGGCGCGGTGGTATGCCAATACAGTTGTGTGTTCACCCCGCCCGGCCATTGGATGATCGAATCCAAGCCGATCGGATCCTTGAAGGTACTGACGAGAATATCCGCGCCGGTCGCGCGAGCAACGCGGATCGCCGACTCCATGTCGGTCACAAGATAGCCCGTCCGCTCTGAGCCAAATGGATACGGGATCGGAGTCTCGAATCCAAAAACGGATAAGGTTCCTACTGGCGTCAATACCAGTTGGGACATCGTCTTGCTCGGAGTAGGGGTTACAGTGAAGACACCTTTCTTTGAAGTCGTGCCGCCGAAAGTGGCAACAAGGCTGGCGACGAAAGTGTCGTAGTCAGCTGGCGCGACATAAACGTGGGTCGTGTCGTACTGAGCACCCACAGCCACGTTGGAGGTAGCCCTCGCAGGCTCGGAAAATGCTGGTGTAGGAAATGATAAAGGCCCAACAGATCCGACAACGAGAAGAGTAGTCACAGCCGCTACTAAGGCTCTAGTTTTTCGCATCGAAGCATTCCTTCTAAAAGAGGTATTCAATTGACGTTGTTACGAAGTCCACGTCCTTCCCGCGCGGTGAGGTGTTTTCGAGATAACCGCCCACGAAAAAGTGCAGGTAGTTGATTTGAAAATGCGCGTGAGCATCGAGCTGCCAATCAAATGTCATCTGGGCCTGACTGCCTTCGTAGGTATCCTTTGTCTTCCCAACCGGGCGTAACAGATTTGAACCGAGTCCGTAGATCCCATCACTAGTGCTTTGGCGCCAGAACCAGTCCCAGTCGCCATTGAGCTTAATCCTTTCGCCCATGTGAAGCGTGAGGTTCGGATGAAGACCCATCTCGTTCAGCGGACCATTAAGGATCGCCTGGTTGAAATAGAAACCCGTGGGGAATAATGGACTGAAAGTCTGAAGGTTCGGACCATGTTTGTCATGATCGCCACTTGCGATACCCGCCCGTAGCCCAATTCGAGGCTGAAGCAGAACGGGCTCTAGCGTATAACCGGTGTCCGTAGCTGCACTCCACGCCAGGATGTAACCGTCGGCAAATGTTCCGGTCTGACCGACGAATTCCGAGTTAGAGTCCCAGGCCCCTCGAACACCCCAAAGGCGGGCACCAACGGTTTGCCGATTCTCTTTGCCCGACTCATTCGCGTAGGTAGCAGTCTTATTATGAATCCCCAAATAGTAGAGGTCGATGTTGCCACCGTCGATGAACGCAAGCGGTCGTACAGCGTAAATTCCCCAGAACCATGACGGCAGATGAGACTGGTCGTCGAAGACGCCGGGGTTGGTTTCTACCGGCTTGGTCGCGAACGCATCGACGCGCCACGGCGCTAGATCCAAAATCGCTTTCACTCCATCGAACGGCAAGGGTACGTTGGGTCCGTAGCGATTGGAAATCAAACGCTGAGATCCATAGATCAACCATTGGCGACCGACACGAAGTGTTAACGAACTGTCGGAACCGAACGGATGCAGTTTGAGATCGACAAAGAACTGCGTGAAGTCGAGCTGATCCTCATCGATCATAGGCCGCGGTCCACCAACCCTGTAGTTTTCCCAATCACTCATCAATTCAGAGAAGATACGGACGTTCTCTCCCAAGTGGAGATCGGCAAAGAGCAAATAGCGTTGCAACAGGTACCCGCCGCGACTCTGAGGTTGCTGTCCCCAAAGAGGATTGTTAAAGCGCTCATAGCGTTCCCGGATTTCACCGCCGAGCGAAAGATACCAGTCCCGTCGCGAGCCGAGTGGTATGTATTTGAGCGGATCCCATAAATCATTACGGCAGGAGGGATCGCGGAGGTAACTGAAATCGTCATCGTAACGAGCATTTGAGTACTGGGGACCTGGTGGACATGACGAGGCGGCCTGGCTCGGGGAAACATTTACCAGCACCAGCAGGGCAACAACGGCAGTTGCAACTGAATGCGATGTTCGAAAAGGACGTCGACTTCCTTGTATGTAAGCCGAGTACACGGAATTTTCTAACACCACGCGCTGGTGAAGGCACGTCCATCAACGCTCATTAGAGTTTTGCGAGAAGAATGTAGAATTGCAGCGCTGGCATCGCTCAATCCTCCGCACTCTTTGATAGCACTTGAGACGCCGACAGCCCGCTCGGTCCGCCGCAGTCACGAGCGTGTCGAGCTGGAGATGCTATCCAGCGATCGATTCCGATATAGCCAATCGTCATTGTCATCACTAGAAGCGCGCCAAGGATCAGAGGCGGTGCCGGTGAGGGGATTCCGAAGGCGCGGCAGGCGAAGCCCAACGCGAAGGCCAGTACAATGCCAATCATCGATTTCATGGTGCGCCCAACTGCACCAAGGGTTTCCCTGGAGGCAGAATGTGGTCGGCAGTAACGAAGCCCACCGTCATTGCCAGCAAGAGGCAGGCACCAATCAAACGCGGAGGTGCCGGCGATGGAATGTCAAAGAACCGGCATCCAGCGCCGATGACAAGCCCGAGGACGAGTCCGATGATGGCTGCAGTCATAGTTCTGCCCTCGTTAGAACGCGAAGCAATCGCAACCGAAATCCCACAAGTGGCGCGGATGCCAAATCTGAGAACGCGATTGGCTGACGCGCTTCGCCGAATGTAGTTTGGCTGCCGCGTTTGCGGATCGCGCTGGGTAATAACCGCCGTACTGCTTAACGGGTGACCAGTCGGGGCTTACCGGCAACGCCGGAGGTGCGAGCTTTGAGAATGGTTCATTGGCATAGACTATTTTGCCGCCGACTATCGTCAGCACAGACTCCAGGCGTTTGATCTCATCTTCGGGAATCGAAAAATAGTCGGCAGAGAGCACACTGAGGTCGGCTAATTGCCCCGGCACAATTGAACCCTTCTTGCCGTCCTCTGAGGAGAACCAACTGCTACCTACCGTGTACAGACGGAGTGCCTCCATGCGTTCGAGGCGGTTGTCCTCATTGTAGAGCGCGGTCCCGCCGATGGTCTTGCCGGTGATGAGCCAGTACAACGAAACGAATGGGTTGTAGCTTGATACTCGCGTCGCATCTGTGCCCGCTCCGACGGGGACGCCTAACTCAAGCATCTTCCGGATGGGAGGAGTGCGTCGCGCTTGCTTCGCGCCGTAGCGCTCGACGAAGTACTCGCCCTGAAACGCCATCCGATCCTGAACGGCGATACCGCCGCCTAGTGCTTTCACCCGTTCGATGTTGCGATCCGAGATCGTCTCGCAGTGGTCGAAGAACCAATGCAGACCAGCGAATGGGACCTCGCGATTCACTTCTTCGTACACGTTCAGAGCACGCGAGATAGTCTCCTCGTAGGTGGTATGCAGCCGGAAGGGCCAACGACTCTCTGCTAGGTGCCGAACCACTGACTTTAGTTCCGCCTCCATCGAGCCTGGCATTTCGGGGCGCGGCTCGAGGAAATCTTCGAAATCGGCTGCCGAGTAGACCAGCATCTCGCCCCCGCCGTTCACCCGGTAGAAGTCATCGCCAGCACCGGGCTTAGTCATCCTTGTCCACGACTGAAAGTCGCCCAGCTCTTGCTTCGGCTTTTGAGTAAACAGATTGTACGCCAGGCGGACGGTCATCTCGCCGCGGTCGTGAAGCTCGCGCACGACTTCATAGTCGTCAGGATAATTCTGAAAGCCACCTCCGGCATCGACGACACTTGTGATCCCGAACCGGTTGAGCTCGCGCATGAACAGTCGTGTTGAATTCAATTGATCTTCGCGCGAGAGTTTTGGCCCTTTCGCGAGTGTTGCATAAAGAATCATCGCATTCGGCTTGGCTATGAGCATTCCTGTCGGATTGCCATGACGATCGTGCTGGATTTCACCTGCGGTTGGCGCGGGCGTATCTTTGGTATACCCGACGGCGCGTAACGCCGCCGCATTCAAGAGCGCGCGATCATATAAGTGGAGCACAAAGACCGGGGTGTCAGGGGAGACCGCGTTAATCTCATTCAGCGTGGGCATCCGACGTTCCGCGAACTGGAACTCCGTCCATCCTCCCACCACTCGGACCCACTGCGGGGCAGGTGTCCGCGCAGCTTGCTCCTTCAGCATGCGCAACGCGTCGGCGAGTGATGGCACGCCGTCCCAACGCAGCTCCATGTTGTAGTTCAGGCCGCCGCGGATTGGATGCATATGCGAATCGTTGAGGCCGGGGATGACCGTGCGGCTAGCGCAGTCGATCACTTTCGTAGCCGGTCCACGTTGTCGCAGGACTTCATCATCTGTACCGACGGCGCTGACTTTGCCGTCTTTGATGGCAAGCGCCTGGGCAAACGACGGCACTCCATTCGTCGCGATCCTCGCGTTGTGCAATATACAGTCGGGCTGCATGTGTGGCTCCTTATCGCCCTTCGGTCTAGGCACTCCAACTCGAGTCACTATTTTTTCTCAGCCCGCGCCGACGGTATCACGTACTCGGGAAACTTCGTCGGCGTCGCGCCATGGACCATTGTGTACGCGTACTCGATGCCTGCTCCGTATGCGCCGTAATGGCTCTTCACGATGTCCATGACAGCGTCATAGGTGTCTGTCTCCGCCCAGTCGCGCTGCCATTCGAGCATCACGGAAAGTGAGGTGACCGGCTTCGCTCCAGCCTGGACCACGCGCTTCATCGCATTGTCGTGCGCGAGCTGGCTAACGTCGCCGCAACAATCTTCGACCACGTAGATTTCGTAGCCGTCGTGAATGGCCTGGATAGTTGGCAGCGCGACGCAGGTTTCTGTCCAAAGTCCGGCTAAAACGATTTTTTTCCGGCCGCTCTTTTCGATAGCGGCAACAAAATTCTTGTCGTCCCAGGCATCCATAGAAGTGCGCTCGATGGGGACTTGGTTCGGGAAGACAGCCTTGATTTGCGGCCAGATATTTCCGCTGAAACTCTTGCTCTCCACCGTGCTGAGGACGACAGGCAGAGCGAACACCCTCGCCGCTTTCGCCAGCGCGACGGTGTTGTTGATGATCGATTGGCGGTCGAAATTGGAAACGCCAAAAAGCATCTGAGGCTGATGGTCGATCAGCGTGACCACACAATTATCCGGGGTGAGCAGTCCTTTCTCGCTGCGTTTCGTCTTAGACATGAGCGACTCCTCTTCTAAGTGAGTTAGATCTGACTGTTGATACGAACGAGGGTTGTGCAAGCGTCGTACCCATCGCTAGCTCGCAACTTCTCCTCTATTCCTAGAGGGCACCGTCAGGGCGCGACGAAGACCTATTCGCGAGTTTTCGCGAATTCGTGAAGACTCACGACTTCGCTTGCGCCCGTTATTGTCGCGGCGCCTTATGCCTCGGCTGAAAAGGGGACGTTTCGCGTGGGGGCGTGCCGTGGCACGCATTTGGCTCTGTGAATGCCCGCGAAGCTCGTAAAGAACTCAGTCTATCTGAGTCTGCAGCGCGGGAAAAAATTCGATGCTGAAGATCGTAAGGTCTGCGAATGCGGACTTCGTTCTCTTCACGCTCAGCGGTCATCTAGACGGCGAGCATGCCGCAGAATTACAACTGGCCTTCGAGGGAGAGACTCTTCCGATCGTATTGGATCTGCGAGAAGTGAAGCGGGTCGATCGGGAAGTGGTGGCGGATCTCGCGCGTTGGAATGCAGAGGGTATCAAATTCGAGAATTGCCCCGCCTACCTCCGTGAGTGGATCGCGAGGACTCAGTAAGACCCCTCGCCAGGGGTTTTAAAGCGGTGTTTGTTGATCTTCAGTGTTCTGATCTTGGATTCCAGCGTGGACGGACGCATGCCGAGTTTCGCAGCAGCACCCGTAGGCCCGGACACTTGGCCGCGTGTTTCAGTCAACGCTGTTTCGATCAACGCCCTTTCCTGGGTCGCGAGCATTTGGACTAGCGGTTGGCTCGCCGGCACGGTCTGATCAGCGTCGTGGGATAGCCAACTCTCGTCGACTGAAAAAATCTCCGTTTCACAAAGGATCACAGAGCGCTCGATTACGTTCTGCAGCTCGCGAACGTTGCCGGGCCACGGATAGGACTGAAGCAGTTCCATGCTCCTATTGCTGATGTACTTTATTTTCTTCCCGGCTTCAGTCGCATAGCGGTCGATGAAGTACTCGACCAGGATCGGGATATCGTCCTTCCTTTCCCGGAGAGGAGGAATGTCGATGGGAAAAACGCTCAAGCGATAGAACAGGTCGCTGCGAAAGGCGCCGGTTGTCATGTCGGCTTTTAGATCTCGGTTGGTGGCAGAGATCACGCGAACGTCTGCTCGAATTGGCTGATTACCGCCGACGCGCTCGAACTGACGCTCCTGAAGGACGCGTAACAGAGCAATCTGCGTCTCGCAGGGAAGCTCGCCGACCTCGTCGAGGAACAGCGTACCGCCCTCGGCCATTTCGAAGCGGCCAAGACGGCGCTGCGACGCTCCAGTAAAGGCTCCTTTCTCGTGGCCGAACAGCTCCGAGGCGATCAACGATTGTGGTATGGCCGCACAGTTCACGCTCACAAACGGCCGCGACGATCGCGCCGACCGCTTGTGGATCGCGCGCGCGACGAGCTCTTTGCCGGTTCCCGTTTCGCCGGAGATAATGATCGTGGATTCAGTCGGGGCGACTTTGGCGATTCGAGTTAAGACCGCCTGCAGAGTAGACGAAGTTCCGACGATCTCCTCGAACATCGAAGCCTTGTCGACTTCCTCACGTAGCGCGACGTTTTCGTTCTTCGTGCGATCCTCTGCCTGCTTGCGATCCTCGATGTCGGTTCGGGTCGAGTACCATCGCGTCAGGCGTCCCTGTTCGTCGCGGAACGGGTTGTAACGATTGAGGAACCAGCGATATTGGCCGTCTTTCCTCCGATACCGCAACTCAATTTCGAATGGTAGGCCACGCAAGAGCCCCGCGTTCCGTCCGTTTTGAAACCGCTCTAGATCTTCTGGATGAATGGTCTTGTCACGAATCTCCTGGCGGGTCACATCATCGATGGTCAGGCCCGTGTAGTCGAGCATGGCCTGGTTGGCATAGATCGGTTCTCCTTCCGGGTCGTGGACAGCGATCATCTGGCCGATCGTGTCAGTGATCCGGCGGAGCTCACGCTCATCCTGACGCAGCTTCTCCTCTGCCTGCTTGCGGTCTTCGATGTCGGTGCTGATGATGTACCATTTTACGACCTGGCCGCTCTCGTCACGCAGCGGCTCGCCGCGTACGAAAACCCACCGATACATTCCATCGTGCCGACGAAGGCGCGCCTCGGTTTCCCCTGGCTCTCCTGACGTCCGCACTTCGCGCCATCTATTCATTAAGGGCGCCAGATCATCGGGATGGATGGACTCTTGCCATCCGTCACCTCGGGCTTGTTCATGGGATAGACCGGTATAGTCATGCCATCGCTGGTTCATGCATTCGTTCGAACCGTCCGGCCAAAAGGTCGAAACAAGTGCTGGAATCGTGTCGAGGGTCCGGCGAAGATTAGCCTCTGACCCGCGGGTTTCTTGGAGCACTTGTCGCAGCTTCTGTTCCGCCTGCCTGCGCTCCTCGATATCCGTGCTGGTGCCATACCATTTGACGATGTGGCCTGAGTCGTCGCGCACGGCTACTTTCTGGTGCAACATCCATCGGTACTCTCCATCTGCCCGCCGCACGCGCGCTTCCGTCCCGCTCAGTTCTCCTGAAGCCTGAACGGCGCGCCAATTCTCGATGAAGTTTCTCAAATCGTCCGGATGAAATGTCCGTTGCCATCCCAACCCGAGAGCCTCGGCCTGTGAAAGCCCTGTGTAATCGCGCCATCGCTTGTTAGTAAATTCATTGGCGCCATCGGGCAGGCAGGACCACGCCAGCACGGGAATCGAGTCGATCATGTCCCGGAGCTGAGCTTCCGATGGATACATCTCGCTGAAAACCTGCTCGATGATATAGCGCTCTCGACGTGTAGGCGCGAGAGTTGGCCACGTCCTCGTCAAACCGGTGAACTAAAGGCGCCGCGGCGAGATCGGAACTATCCAGATCGCATGATTCGCGGAAGTCGGGCGCTCACTTGCTGCGCTGATCGTAAGAGATGGAGTAAGCCGCGCCAGCGGAATCGAATCGGTCGAGAGAGCGGGACGGTCGGTCACTTTGGTTGGGTCGAACACGAGCCGGCGCCCGTCGGCCAGAGGTCGGACGGTTTGATTGCAGCGGCGACGAGCAGAAATTGTTCGAAGGTTATGTCCAGTAGGCGAAAAGCCGCCCTGACAGAAAATTTGCGTCTTCGAGCATGCATGTATATACAAGACCTGCTCAGAAAGTTTGACACCCCTGGAGGACGATCTGCTTCACCGCGCGCGCGAGTTCAGGCGACTTCGAACAGGTCGGCCCACCCACTCAGCGATCCAAAGGCGTGAGAACGGTCGTCGCACAAGTGTGAATAATGTCCGCATCATCGGAGCGGGGTATGCCGCAGTGGGCTGATGGCAAAGGTCCGCAGCGAGGCGGTTAGTCAGCAAACTGCCCTGGAGGCGGAGCCAGATTCGACTGACAGATCAGAAGTGGAGCGCTCGATCCACCTTCGGCCCGTGGCTAGTTTGAAATAGACCGTTGCAGTGTTGCCGCGAGCGATACGACTGAAGGTTTGCGATTGGAGGAGGAGGTGCGCCGCCGCATTTCGCATACAGCGGAACTAGCGCAATTGAATTGTCATTGGGAACGCGCGCTTCTAAAATAAACTTACGAAAAGAGATCGGCGGG
>Ga0209655_10000918_pt1 | contig 11093 bp, 3 predicted proteins | sample BogFormECP03_OM2_FD_188236 | JGI IMG/M metagenome (GOLD analysis project Ga0209655, IMG submission 188236) | Bog forest soil microbial communities from Calvert Island, British Columbia, Canada - ECP03_OM2 (SPAdes) (version 2) | ecosystem: Environmental > Aquatic > Freshwater > Wetlands > Bog ...
AGTTTCTTTACTATTGCATGTACAAGGTAATAACGCTATTGTATACAGCGGTAAATTGTATTAAATAGACAATATACACTTTTTTCTATCTCTATAATATAGGTAACTTGCGCATATTTATAATAAGCTTATACGCTCGTTAAACATTACACTTACAGACTATAGCATACGGTATCCGATGACAACGTATAGTATATAGTAAGAAAGCTAAATAAAATAATGGATAACACAGAAATATGGTCTTTTGTAGATACATAAATGATTAAACACGATTTTATTGTATACAAGGAGTATTTTTCAGACTTGTGTAACAGGGGCTTTGCGCTTATTGTTGTAAGCTTTTTCGCCTATGGTTGAAGAACATAGTGATATGCTAGGTGGTATTATGGGAATAGGATATATTGTACACCGAGATAACACTCTATGTGAAATTATGGGGTACTAACGGTGGCAGGTTAAAGGCTACATCATATGGTAATAGGCTGATAACGGTTGTGGAACATGAGAATAACATTATATGTATTGTAACTATCGTTGAATAACGCAATGTTTTCGGGCTTGGTGTACGTTGGGTCCTTTCACTTATGATCTAACACTTGAGTACATAGTAATTATGCCATGGAGTGATAGGCTACTCTATATGATACTGGTCATTACCTATGCTATTCTATAGCGAAAGAAGCATTGTTTTCGATGTATAGAGTAATAAACATAGACGTTGTAATAATGAGATCTTACTCTATTTGTCATACGATTATGTACATACTATAAGGTATAAGTTCTAAAGCTAAGTTGTAATTAGTGGCAACAATGGTTATAGAACATAGGTGTGAAGCTATATTGTGCAAAATACCACATATTGAATAAACCCTGTGTATGTAGTAAAAAATATGGTACACACTGTAATTATAGGAAAATATCGCTGTATTTTTCACCTCTCTGTATACATAGAAACAATACTATTTTGGCGTTGTAGACTCGTAGCACACATGTACGGGGTATAAAGTTATGCTCTATGGTTCTATATAAGAGAAAGAGCGCTATGTTTTATAGTTTTAGATTAATATGCATATTTGCTACGTACAGTATGTGGGAGAAAACATTATGTACTAGTTATTTTATTGGAAGTCTGTTTGTGTGAACCTGGGAAAAAAATATGCTTGTAGTTATCCGTTAATGACGATGTGGTACATTGTGGCTAAAGGCTCATAACTTCTTACAATAAGTTCTACTCGCTTTTTTATAACAAAATTGAAAAATTATATTATGTCTTTTTGAATATAGTAGTCATATCCTTGTTAGGTTGATACATTTCTTTCTGTTTCAATATACAGTGGTAATTTATGTACTCAGGATCCTTTAATGTATACGAATTAACACTTTCAACCAGATGTGTTGTTTCTTAAGTGTATTGTATATGCTTTATACTTAAATGGTCACGTATTCTACATGTGTATTTTTGGTGTGGTTTTTTCGTACCGTAGTAAATATACTTTTTTTCATAACAAGCTTCACTTCCATGGATTACATATTGAATTAATCTTGCGTGTATCTTATGTATGTTTTTGATTGTTAGGGTATAAGGTACATTTAGGGTAGAATCTTATGTTATTATTTTTTATAACGTGAGAGTGTATATGTACACAAGGATGGCTAAAAGTAAGGGAAGAACAGTAGATATTTTTGGTAACATATATTCGTTTGGAGTAGCAAATTAGCTTTATTTTTTATTAATGTAATAACCAAAAACTCTAAGATATATCATAAGAGATATTTATGTAACAATAAAAGGGGCATATTGGAGAAAAAAACGTGCTATAACATAAAAGAGAGAAAATTGTGCCAAGGAATAAAAAGTGTTGTTTTCATTCAAAAAATCGTGATAACGTCTGTACGGTTATTCTGTCAAAAAAGTAATACAAGACATATTGTAACTTAGAGTATGAGTATATGATATCACAAGTAAAAAACGTTATCCATAATGAAAGCTCATCCTTGTTCAAATGGAGAGCTTGAACTTGGAGATTTACTTTAAATAATACAATAAGAATAGACTCAAAATGGAGAAAATACTCCCAAATGTTCAAAGTAATGACAAGGTCGAAAAGGGTGATATTTGTCCTCTTTGTTAAAAGGAGATGAAAATGACCATGTCAAAAGGGTTACAATTTTTATATTGGGAAAAATCGATAGAAATAGGAATATGTTACAAAAAGGAGCATGACAACAGTGACGAAGAAGGGGATTTTGTAAAGGAATTAGCTCATACGTTTAAAGGTGGGTTTAAAGTTGTAAATAAGTTATATTACGTGATACGCTGATACATGATTTAAAGAGGAAAGGTTACACCTTGTTCTTAACATTCCAGGAAACATGGCAAAACCAAAATGCATACATAAACAAATACTGGGATACTTTAAAAAAGATCTTAGGTGTTCTTTTATTACGTCTGAGAAGACTTAGAAGTTTATCTAATGACGAACGAAGAAAAGGTCCAAAATGAATAAAAAGTATAAGGACCGTCGATAATCTTGATACTGGGGATGGGGTAAAAAATGTTGCTATTTTTAACTCTTTTTCTAAGGCATACAAAGCATTTGCCCAATGAAAATATGCATTTCTTGGATGTGAGCGACATTAGAAGGCACTATAATCATAGGATCTGTAATACCATGAAGATTACCCTCTACGCCCCGTAAGGATTGCCGCAATTAAGCCCATTTCTCTAGCCTTTTGAAGCCCCTAACGTAATATTAGGACTTTTATCTGAAGTAGAATACAATAGCCACATCCTCAACTTGTTTTTTCGTAATGTTTACATATATGTTTTTATACTGGGAATTCGTTGTAACTTCGTGGTATTTTGGTAATACCTCTTGACAAAAATATAAATATGGACGAAAAAAGACACAAATTAAGTCTTTATATATAAATTGGAATATATACAACGAAAGAACTTGTGCAATTAAACACAATATCTTACTCCTATATACATATTGGGAAAAATATTTTTAGACTGTGAAACACGCGTAAAATAGATCTCATTTTTCTTTTAATACTTATAGCGATAATTCTTATAGAAGAACGACAGATATCTCACCAGTAAATTATATATCCGCTAGTTATAAAGTCAATAACACTCTTTTTCTCCGCGGAGATAATATTACGTTAAACAGGTGGCTTATTTACGTTTAATAGATTTGTTTGCCCTATTTTCGGCCCAAAAGGTGTCAAAAACGATATTGTTTATTCTACTTACTGTATTATATAACTAAAACGGTTTCTTCTATGACCAACTCCAGTCTCCTGTTTTCCTTGGTGTCAATAAAGTGCCCGTAATAAAAATGTACATATATAGCATCTTATATATATAGGTGTAGCTCTTTCTTCCTGTAAAGAGAAGAAGTACTTTTATTTTTGAGTATGGCGCAATACGGTGTATACGTGTGTAGCTTTTTTGGGAACTGAGCAAAATTAGTGTCATAACGATTTCCGTTTATAATAGACATATTGCACCAGCTTAAACGATTTTATCATTTAACGAACAGTAATAAAAAGGCTGTCGTCATATAAGCAGTAAAATTTGTTGAGGAGATAATTCTCAGAATTGTTTTGCCCTTGAGTTCGTGGATTACGTAATGCAAGCTTGTTCTATCCCTTCTATTGTGTTAAGGGAGCGTAGTCTTGTGTGGTAAGGCTATTTTGTAAAGTTACAGGCATGGTTGATAAACGACTAAAACATAGTTTTCCCCCAACTTGCACGTGCGCAAAAACCGAAATACTTCTTGCTATTCCTCAGTTGCAAAGCCGAAAAGAGTGATATTATCTTGCCGATCAAGATCTCTATAAAAAGCACAGTTATACTTCCTGCTGCAGGGAGTTGGCTTGGAGTATAGCTGGAACACAATAAGCTATGACCCACCGTATAACGTCCAAGATAATTGGATTGTTTTTGGTTGTATCTACATTCCTTTTGATTTAGCGATCATTTTTTAAACCTATTTCTTTAAATTTTCAAATGAGCTTAACATATAGCAACACCCAAAGCATCGGGTGCATCTTTTGTTACTTTCACCCCCCAGCAATAAAAAAGAGACTAACGGTTTTATTTGTTCTTTCAGTCCCAGTATAGCTTTTTCCCTCCATATTTTTTTACAGTATTCTTCAGGCGTTTTTGAAAGGATCATCAAGTAGGAATCCAGAAGGAATTACGTCTTTTGCCACAAATGGAAAACATTAACGAAGACTCCAGCGATTTTTGTGTTTGGGAATATAAACATATTGCTTAGAATTGTCCTTAAGCACTATTGGGAGCATGTCTATACTTATAGAGTGATAGAGTAATGATCTCGTCTTTGTTCTTATTGTTCACAAAGTATAACCAATTTTATCAAAAACATATTGTCAACACCAGAAACAATAATCGCAATCTTCTACCCTTTTTCTTTATACCTGCAAATACATTGTACAGGGTATTATCACGTTGTATATACCAGCAGGAGAATTTTCATCATATGTCACTTTCTTCGCTCTGTTACCTTTTTAGATTTGTTGTGTACAAATTATAATACTCTTTGTTCTCTTTATACTGTTTAACGTTATTGTCCACTAGCGTCATTATTATTCATTTCTATGGCTTATATGATAAATTACACTTTTTCTCTTTGCTTACATTTTCCTTGTGTCCTCACAATGTTCTTCTTTTTAGCATTCTGAGTATCAACGTTATGTGCAATAGCTGTATGCACACTGTAAACAATAGGACCCACAAGATTATTGTCACTATTAGGCGCAATTAATACATTATTCTCATCAAATCCCCAATATCAATAGTAGCATAAGTATCCTGTGTCACCGTTGTAATACATTCGCCTACATACTGGTTTCCTTGTGAGTAGAAGTGGTATTTTGTCTATCCCCTTGTTGTATACTTTCACATATTGTTTTTACTCTTTTGTGATGTCATGAAAGGACCTATTTTATGGCCTTGTCTACAGTATTATCCAGAATATGAGCATAGTCAATGTATTTCTTTTCATTTTGTTCTTAGGGTAAATATACGTAATTGGTTGCCTTATGCGTATTTTCTTCCCTTTTGGCACAAGTATCACATATCTCCACTGTAACTATGTATAAGTATTACCATTCTGTTTTTGGTACGTTTTACGACATGAGCATAAGAGCAATATAGGCGTATTCTGCATTCTCACATTATGTGCATACTGCAATGTTCTCTCTGTTTTTATCCTCACGTAAACAATGTTTGGATTCTACGTATACAGTTTGTGTATATAATTACTGCATTTTTCTCTAGTTTGGCACTTATTCCTTAATCTGTGTACCTTTTTTTTCTGTACGAGCAATTTCATTATTATCCACATTTTCACAATATTAGAAGTATTTTCCCCTTTTTTCATGTAGCATAATTATCTACACACGCTAGTGCAATTTCTGTCCCTTTAACTCTAAATGGAGTTATTTCATGATTATTTTCATTATTGGCGTTATAACCCCAGTGTCTTTATATGGTTATTTTCCTCTCTAAGCAATATCCGTTTCTATGTTATTGCTAACACTGTAAGTGTTCATGTTTTCTTTATATAGTGTAATATCAATTTTTTCAGGTTTGAGTGCAATACTTGTATGTCAACAATATGAGTCCGTTGTGTGCATAGCATTTCTATCAAAATTTTCGTTACTGAGATATTATCTGCAATATCATAACAATCATCGTAAATGTTCTCATTTTTACCATTATTGTGCGCAATATTACCTATTATTTCTATATGGATAGGGAATTATCATTATATGCCCATAGCACTTTATTTGCATAGTCTATTGTAACGTTTTTATTATTCACGTTCAACACAATTGTAGTTACTCTGCGTTACTCATATTTTTGGCAGTGCAACTTCTTCACAAATATCCAACATTTGGAAGTTGTTAGAAAATGCATATTGTCATGAGGTGAGCAATATCTACATCAATATTTACAATGGAGCCCTCTTGTACCTATTTTTAGCCCAATGAAGGTCATATAGCATTTCCTATATTTTTCAAGTCCTTGTTATCTGCGTATTCCACAGTATGCGTATACTTGTGTTTGGAGCATCAAGAGTATTATTTGCATATCCTTATGAGCATGTCAGTATTATTATTCACACAGGAGCAAAACTGCAATAGTTTAACCATGTTCTTTGTTAATAGCGGCAATATTAGCAATTTCTGTGTCTTTATTTCCAATTTGAGCGTATGCTTCTTTTCTATATGTCACAAGAAGCGTTATGATCAATAGCGTAAAACCCTCTTTTTATCTTTATTATTCATAATGTCAGCCATTTGGATGTTTTATCTGTATTTTGAGCTAGCATTGTGCTGACCAGTGTAATAACTCTTACATATGCCTATTGTAACTATTTTCTACGTATATCTTCATTTCGATCGTATATCACAAGCGTGTATATTACTTTTGTATACCCCTTTTTGTTCTGATTGTGAGTATACCATGTGCAAATTATCCGCGTTTTTAGTATTTATGGGTTTAAATACATTGTTCTTACACAGCCTACACACTTTAGCATTTAGTACTGACAATTTCATAATGATCAACGTATCTCACAAGTAGTAGTAATACTTGGTAATTTTGGTGTTATACCCATTTTACAACTGATTATCTCCATAAGCAATTACTATAACATAATTATGTTTATATTTATGAGAGATCCCTTTTTACATAGATTCCCATGAGCAATTTTTGCATGTATGTTATATCCCTTTTTTACTTTCTCTAGGCTTTCGTAGATTGTTTATATTTAGGCTCTCGTCAACTGTTGTTTCACACGGAATACTTTATTTTAACGATTTCAAGAGTACGTGTTTATAAAGAGTACACGAAAAGGCCATGTTACTTAATCCATTGGCAAAAAGAGAATAAGAAAGAAGTATGAAAATCTATGAGCAAAAACGATAAATAATCTGCAAAATAATATACTGAAGAGAAAGCCAAATTGCGTATTTGAAGAATATAGAAGCGTGGAAGAAAAAGAAATACAGTAACCAACGTGGAATGTACATTCAAATGTCTTAAAATAATTGTATTGCCAGCTTTCAAAGACCTTTTTATTCGTCTATGTATTATTTATATATGTTCAATAAGATTTATCAGGATACCATATATTTACCAGAAGATTGCTAATATTCAAAAGTCTCCTAATAGGAACTTTACTAAATACGAAAAATGATAATAAATCTCCTTCTCTAATAAAAATACTGCCATTCCTGTGATAAAGCGAAAAAAATAGATATTGAAGATAAAATGTTTACAATAAGTAAATGCAAAAATTACCCATGCTAACGTCGAAATTCTTCATAGAATGAAAATGTGGATATTTCCAATTTTATGATATATTGTACACAAGGCTGAAAATATAGCAAATACAAATAAGAAAAAAACAAAATAAAGATTCCAATAACCAAAAATTCGTTAGAGATTTACACAGTAAACTTATACGGTCCCAAAGGGTAAATAGTTGAACTTAATGTATTTCTATATACTTTATTATATACAAATTACAGCTATTTTTTATAAATTATATCTAAAGTAATATTTTACCTTGTATAGATTATTGATATTTAGGATACTTTTTATATAAATAAATATGTTACATTGGTTTATTATTGAAATGAACCTGTTTACAGTGCTAAATTGTAAATATTAAAATATCTATGTAATTATATATACTTTTTTTGTACTATCAAAATTATGGTTTAGAACACCAAAATAGCCTCTCAAAGGTGGTGGTTATTTAAATATTTAGATAATACATATCGATATGAGTACAGAGATATTTTTACAATGTTAACGTACTCTACAGATACATGTATTCTTATTCCAAAATACAAGGTAAATCCCATAGCATATTCTCCCGTTGTGAAACCAAAAAGAGAAAGAATGGGACAATTTCAAGCTTCTAGAATACAAAATATTTTGTAATAATCAAATATAATCTCACCGTAGCCCTAAGAAAAAAAGGGTTATATTAAAGGTCACGTAATGTAAATAATTTGGAAAACCATTAACGTTTTACTATGTAAGAATATTGTACATTTGATTGATTTTATATTTGGTATGAGAATTGGACTTGGTGTGGTTTTCTATTGTCTACAGTATAAAATTATTGTTATCCCAATTCACAATGTAAATACAATGGAGTTAATTCCTCTGTGAAAAGAAAAGACTCCCTAATATATGGAAACTACTCACTTATATTCTCACCATCTTGCTCTAAGAAAAAAAGAGAAAGAAAATGGATAGTAAATTACTTACAATGTAAAAAATATAGGAAAACCCTTCTAAGTACACTTTTCACATTAAACATAAAAAGAAGGAGAATATTGTAATATTTCTTAGGAACGTTCACGACATTATCACCTTGTTAATATTCAACGCTTTGGGCTATCTGAACCATCTATTGTAGTACTAGGCGCTCGTCTCGTTTATACATATAAGCTCTCTGAGCCCACACATATGGTAAAGGTGCTCTCCTTGTTTACATTGGTAACAAAGGGGGTTCGCTATACTGCTTACATGCTAGTAATAAGGGTTATTTGGTAGAGCATGAAGCTTAAGATAAGCGTAATGATCCACATTCTCACCAGAAATTTGTGTTTAATTTGACTTATACCGCGTTGTCTCTGTATAAAGGCAAAAAGCTTTGTTTCTTCAGCTCTTTCGCTACATACATTGTGAATACGCTATTCGTTTAGCTCTCTTCGTCCTATATTATGGTAAAAATGGCTCGTTTAGCTTATTTGTAATAGCTCACTCGCTAATTGTTAACACTTTAAATGATATGAGAAAGAAGGAATCCGAGACAATTACACACGATAAAGGTTTGTGGGGAATGGCACTTAGATTCCAAGCACAGAGCCACCTTTTCACGTGTAAATATCTTCAATTTAAACTCCCCTTTAAATACACTGTAAAAACCATGTGATCCTTTTATCATCTATTTAGGTTTAATCCACGTCACAGTTGAGTTACCCTTTCTAATGTAAACTTTGTGTAATCTAGACATAATTAAGGTTTTGTACAATTGAGGTCGTGTGATGACATTACTCATTATCTTATATCATACTCAAATTGTTGATAATCAGTAAGAAGATAAAAGTAATATACATAACGTTGACAATCTTATCATTGCTCATAAAGGTGAAAAGGGTGACAAAATTGCAGATAACGTCGATGTTACTCCTATTACTACCTATACGAGAATATTGTAGCTAATGATAATAAAGGGAAAGAAATAGCGGTTATTGTGTCTGTGTGGATATATAAGACCCTCATTTAATGAAAAAGCATAAGAATAACCACATTTTCGCGATATTTGTTTGTATTTTATTTATGAGTAAGAAAACAAATATAAACCTTATAAAGAGTATTAAGTAAAGAAGAATCTAAACTAAAGTATAGAAAGAAAGAACAAAGGAAGTGTTAACAAATAACGTATAAAACATAAGAAAGGAATAAGTGAACAAGCAATATCCAGGAATATGTACTGTAAGACAAAGAGTATAAAAACATACGGTTGAAAAAGGTGTTCATAAATCTATGTGTTAAATCCTCTTATGTAAAATTGTTAACAAAAAAGTATTCATTAAGTAAAACTGTTGACATAGTTACGGAGTGTATATAGACTTAATTGCCAAAGCGATATTATATTACGTAGAAGAAAAAGAGATAGATTAATCGTTTACTTTTGTTTATGATACTTTATTTGTACGACAAAGATTACACACCGAACATCAGAAGTATCACTTACGGTTAAACAGTACTACATAAAGCCACATGCCTTTGGATACGTACGGAAAACAACAACAAGGCCTATATACAAATCCGGAACTACGAACGTCTAAAAAATAGTATAGGCAACAAAGAATACTTGTCCACATAAAGTAAAATAATATGATAGAATAATTACATTGTCTGCAGGTAATCGTTGGCAAGCATTTACAGACAAAAGTCACATTTAAGATACTGGAACAAATGCGTAAACAGTACACGCAGAATGGATACAAGTTCCACACAGTGTTATAACCACAAGGTTAAACAAGAAACCAATTTCTGATACAGACATGTCCATTTGGACGTTCTACACATATCTTGTACTTTGTTACAAATGTTGGATACCACTCGTCATATAACTCTTATTCTTATCTTTGTGTAAGCCACTTGTTGGTTCTGTAATTTATGTCAAGATGTTGCATAGAGATGTAATCAATAGCTGTATGTGGTTTTATTCGCAGTGTTTAATATACAATTGCTACATGTTATTTACGTTCTTTTTCGCTATTATACACTGTATATAGTTTACACAGTGTAAAAACGTTGTAGTGTCACTTTAAAACATATACAAGGTAACTGAAGAAATAATTGCTTTTTTTAATAAAAGGGTATTTTGTCCTATACATAACAATGGAGAGAATAACGCGAATTTCGGGAATATTATTTTGATAAGTACGAGTATAAGGAGCAATTAAGTATACGGAGAACAGGTTAATCACGTTTGTTGATTTATGCTCATTTTAAGAATATTCTCTATATATTTCTACGTAGTTTTTATACTAAATTATCATATAAGAAGACACAGCTCCTTTGGAGATACGGGGGTATATTTCTATTGACAATTGTAGTAAAGGTACAATAAGTGATACGCATCCTTATGACAAAAATTGTATCTTTATCACAATAAAGTAATAATTATCTCCTTTTTTGTGTATATCTTCTATTTTTGGTAGACATTTCTTTTTTGCTTTCATTGTAAATAGTTTTTATTGTGTATGTTAATATAAGTAATATCTCTATTTGTATCTATACTGGCTTTTACACTTATTTGGTAAGCATATACACCTTTTTATATTATAAAAAGATACTGTCGTGTTGAATATAAAGTATTTTTGTTGCTTGTCAAATAGGCAATTTAGCGCTTTTTGTCTCTCTCAAACCAAAGGAAGTATGAAGGGTAGGGGTTTACTTATGGAATCATATCGAGCACCCGATGGCTGTGCCGTTGGTGGTAACCCAGGTTTTTATA
>Ga0209655_10000921_pt1 | contig 11071 bp, 15 predicted proteins | sample BogFormECP03_OM2_FD_188236 | JGI IMG/M metagenome (GOLD analysis project Ga0209655, IMG submission 188236) | Bog forest soil microbial communities from Calvert Island, British Columbia, Canada - ECP03_OM2 (SPAdes) (version 2) | ecosystem: Environmental > Aquatic > Freshwater > Wetlands > Bog ...
ACCATCGCGCAGCGGATACTCACCACCTTCGACCAACTCGAACGCCCCACGCTCGACCTGCACACTCTCTTCGAATTCGTCGGGGGCAACGATCCCGCCGAACGCGAAGCCGTGCTCGATGCAGTAACGAATCTCGTAAACGACGGCCTCCTCACCTCCGAAGGCGGAGGCGATTTCTACCGCCGCACCGAAGAAGGCCGCTTAGCCCTCGCCGCACCCCGCGACGTCACCATGTACATGCGCGAAGGCTGCCACCTCTGCGAAGCAGCCAAAGTCGCAATGGCCCCGGTCTTGGCAGCGCTAGACGCCCGCCTGCAAGAAGTGGACATTGACGACGACCCGGTGCTTCTCGCTCGCTACACCAACGACGTCCCGGTAATTTTCATTGGCCCACACTTTTTCTCGCAGCATCGCATTGACGCAGCACGCCTCCGCCGCCACCTCGAAAACGCAAAGATTTAATTGGTTTCAGGACGTCAGCGAATTCAGTCAGCATTGCTTCGGAAGTTTGCAGAAAAATGCACGCAGCAAAAGGTTTTGACGTCGCCTTTGAATTTGTAGCGGCCGCCCGCTTTTGCTTTTTAGGCGGGCGTTTTTGCCTTCAAATATTTCGCGGAAAAATCCAAACGAGGTTTAGTGCTCTACGTCTTCCTGCGCCCCAACACTCTCATCCGGCACATCGCCCGGCCGTCCCTTCACCCGGTCGTACACACTAAAAGCGCATGTCGAACCCAGCGCCTCATTGTAATAAGTCGGCACGCCTAACGCCGTGCGCAATTCCTCATTGAACCGCCGCAAATCCCCGAGCTGATGCACCTGCACCGGAAATTTCTTACCCTCATGCCCAATCAAAAACTTCTGATATCCCGCATCCCACAGGGACGTGAATTGCCCCTGCATCATGACGCAGGGAATCTCAGTCATCTGGAACCGGCTCTCCGGGGTCTTGCGCAGCTCCGCGCCACAATTATATTTCTCAATGCGCACCACTCCACCGGAATTGCGCACCAGAAAGCCCTTCGCCGATAGCGATTCCACGGTGGGCTGATCGAATAGTTTGTTCACGTACCACATGGCCATCACAGCATAGGGATTCGCCGCCCCGCCTGTAAAGACAAAAATCGGCGTCACTACAAGCGTTCGCAAGCCGCTAGCGCCAGGTGCGTTGCCGCCGCCAATGACCTGTGGGAATATTGCTCGCCCGGTTTCAACCTGAACCGCGCCCGCGTTCTGCTAAACTGGCAGCAGATATCTGAATATCACGCGTTTTGAGCAGCATCTAACGGGCAGGGTCGCGCGAATTGCATCAACTCGCATCAAATCGCTCGCCCGAGCCTCCAGTACAAACAGGAACCACGCACCGTGAACGCAGCCAACAAACCGACAGTCGCTTCCCGCGACACAACCAGCGCCGCCAACGCCAAAATCGGCGAGCATCTCCTCGACCGCATCGGCAACACTCCGCTCCTGCGCCTGGAACGCATCGTCACCGGCTTCCCCAACGTCGAATTTTACGCCAAGGCAGAATGGTTCAATCCCGGCGGCTCCGTGAAAGACCGCGCCGGCTATTCCATGATCCGTGCCGGCGAACGCTCCGGCGACCTGCGCCCCGGCAAAATAATCCTCGACGCAACCAGTGGCAACACCGGCATCGCCTACGCCATGATCGGCGCCGCACTCGGTTACCGCGTCAAACTCTGCCTTCCCACCAGCGCCTCGCCCGAACGCAAACACATCCTCGCGGCCTACGGCGTCGAAATCGTCTATACGCCGGGAGACGAAGGCACCGACGGCGCCATCCGCCGCGTCCGCGAAATCTACGAATCCGATCGCGAAAAGTATTTTTACCCGGACCAGTACAGTAATCCCGCGAACCCCGCGGCCCACTACGCCACCACCGCCCCCGAAATCTGGCGCCAGACCAACGGCACCATCACCCATTTCGTAGCCGGCCTAGGCACCACTGGCACATTCGTCGGCACCACGCGCCGCCTGAAAGAATTGAACCCCGCTATCCGCTGCATCAGTTTCCAGCCAGATTCCGGCTTTCACGGGCTCGAAGGCTTGAAACACCTCGCCACCGCAATCGTTCCGCGCATTTACGATCCAAATCTAGCCGACGAAGACCTCGCCGTGCGCACCGAAGACGCTCACCAACTCGTGCGCCGCTTAGCCCGCGAAGAAGGCATCCTCGGCGGCGTCAGTTCCGGCGCGGCTCTATGGGCCTGCATGGACGTAGCCCGCCGATTGCCCGCCGGCGAACGCGCCGTGATCGTCACCATATTCCCCGATTCCGGCGAAAAATATCTCACTGAACAATTTTGGAGTGAAGCATGAGCGCCCCGCTGCTGAAAATCCGCGAAGAACTCGCAGACCAGATCCGCGCCCACGGCGTCGAAACCTACCCTTACGAATGTTGCGGCGCAATCCTCGGCCGCGATGACGATGGCTCTCGCGACGTCTTATTCCTGCTGCCGCTAGCCAATCGCCGCAATGATTCGCCGCGCAATCGCTTCGAAGTCACTCCCGGCGACGTGCAACTGGCCGAGAAAACCGCGCGCGAAAAAAATATCGAACTAATCGGCTGGTATCATTCGCATCCCGATGCTCCCGCGCGCCCCAGCGAATTCGATCGCGAACACGCCTGGCCCTGGTACAGCTACATCATCGTCAGCGTGCAATCCGGCCAGCCCCGCGATATGAATTCCTGGCGCTTGCGCGACGACCGCTCCGCCTACGACGCCGAGCCCATTGAATCTTCCGCCCACTCTGCCAGCATCTAAGTTAAAGTATTCCGCCAATCCCGATCCGCTGCTTCACGGTTGGATAACAGCAGCACAGGCCCCAGGAGGAATGCGAATGGCTGTAAAAGTGATCATCCCCACGCCGCTCCGCGCGTACGCGGGCAAACAGGATAGCGTCGAATTGCAGGCCAACAATGTGGCCGAAGCTCTAAACGGTTTGACGCTGCGCTTCGGCGACCTGAAAAAACATCTTTATTCCGACGACGGCAAACTGCGCAGCTTCGTGAACGTCTATGTGAACGACGAAGACATCCGCTACCTGCAAAAAGATCAGACGCCACTCCGCGATGGCGATATCGTTAGCATCGTGCCTTCAATCGCGGGCGGCGCGCCCAACTGAACGGAAGCCAAACGGGAGAATTTTGTAATGGCCACTAAATCTGAAATTTCAGCGAATCCGGCGAGTGCCACCGCGCCCGTCTCGCTTTCCAAAGAAGAAGTCCTGCGCTACAGCCGCCACCTGATCATGCCCGAAGTCGGCATGGAAGGTCAGCTGAAGCTCAAGCAGGCCAAGGTTTTGTGCATCGGCACCGGCGGCCTCGGCGCCCCGCTCGGCCTATATCTCGCGGCAGCTGGAGTCGGCCGCATCGGCCTCGTTGATTTCGATACGGTAGATTCCACTAACCTGCAGCGCCAGATTCTCTTCGGCACCAAAGACGTAGGCCGCCCCAAAATCGCCGCAGCCAGCGATCGCCTGCGCGACTTGAATCCGGACATTCAAATTGACACTTTCGAGACGCATCTCTCCAGCGAAAACGCGCTCGACATTCTGAAAGACTACGACTTCATCGTGGACGGCACCGACAATTTCCCCACGCGCTATCTCGTCAACGACGCGAGCGTCCTCCTCGGCAAGCCCAACGTGTACGGCTCCATTTTCCGTTTCGAAGGCCAGGTAACCGTCTTCGGTTATCCCGACGGCCCCTGCTATCGCTGCCTGTATCCCGAACCGCCTCCTCCAGGCCTGGTGCCCTCTTGCGCCGAAGGCGGCGTGCTCGGCGTGCTTCCCGGAATCGTCGGCTCGATCCAAGCAGCCGAAACTCTGAAACTCATCATCGGCGTCGGTGAACCCCTCGTCGGCCGTCTGTTGCTCTTCGACGCGCTCGCCATGCGCTTCCGCGAGCTCAAGCTCCGCAAAAATCCCGATTGCCCGCTCTGCGGCACTCATCCCACCATCACAAAATTAATTGATTACGCCGAGTTCTGCGGCATTCGCGGCGAAGAAGCCCCCGCCCCGCAGACCTCCGTCCCCGAAATCACTCCCCGCGATTTGAAAGCGCGCCTGGATCGCGGCGACGATCTCTATATCCTCGACGTGCGTGAACCGCACGAATATCAAATCTGCAATCTCGGCGGCCACCTCATCCCGCTCGGCGATCTCTCCAAACGCGTCAGCGAACTCGATAGCTCCCGCGAAATCGTCGCCCATTGCCGCAGCGGAAAGCGCTCCGCCGAAGCCGTCGAGTTCCTGCAGCGTGCCGGCTTTCGCAAGGTCCTGAACCTAAAGGGTGGTATCCTTGCGTGGTCCGATGATGTGGACCCCTCGGTGCCCAAATATTAATTTGTGCTGAACACCATGCGCACTCGGTGCGCACCCGCGGCGAAAATTTTCCGTATCTCGATCGGAGGATCGAATGCCAGACGTAAAAGTTACAGTCGTGAATAATGGCCCGTTGCTGATTGACGGCGAAGTCGAAGTAGTAGACCAGGAAGGCCACGCCTACGGTCTAGGCGGACGCACCAAGATCGGCCTCTGCCGCTGCGGCTTCTCGGAACGCAAGCCCTTCTGCGACGGCTCTCACAAACGCTCCACCTTCCAAAGCGTCGTCCAAGCCCACGAGCTGCCCCCTCCGCCGGCCAAGTCCTGAACCACTCGCTCCTGGGTAGTCCCGGTAATAGAGTGTAACGTTTCTACCCCACGTCAGGTGAAGCTGCGCGTCCGGCGCAGCTTCACCCGGCACACACCTCGACACATCCTATTCATTAAGATACACTTATATAGTACTAGAACCAATAGGACGAACGGCATCCCACTTGCTCCGTATTTCGCGGGCAGGTGTCGTCTTCTTGGGGGATTTTGTGGCTCGTTCGGGCGGTTTTTGGAGTCTCGTTCATCGCTTCCGTCTCGTTCTGCTATGGACGATCGCCGGATGCGCGTTCTTGGTTTCCCTCTGGATTCTGCGCAATTCTCCGTACCAGGCTGACCCGCTCCTCGATACCTACTTGCAGATGGCGGGCAGCCTCATCGGCTTCACCTTCGCCGCCAACGCCCTGGTTCGCTTCCGCGGCACCCACGACCGCATTTCTCTCATCCTCGCGTTCGGTTTTGTCCTGGCGGGCCTCATTGAAGCTGGCACGAGCATGACGTTCTATCGCGGTGCACTGGTCTCGGCCAACGCAGGCGATTCGATCTCCTACGGTTGGCTGGCCGGTCGCACCCTGCTCGGAGTTCTGCTGCTTGCCGCTCTGGCAGTAGAGCGCCGCATTCCGATCGCTCGCGAACCGGCCAAGGAAATGGCCGCCGCTACTCTGATGGTCGGCGGCGTCGCGTATCTCACCAGCGTCTTCTATTTCATGCTGCCCCATGCGCCGAAAATTCATCCCAGCGCGATCATTCCGCGGCCCGCCGATCTTCTGCCCGCTGCAATTTACCTGGCCGCGACCATCGGCTATGCCCGCCGCCTCAATCGCGCCGGCGCCTATCTCGACCGCGCGTTATTTCTCGCCGCGGCGCTCAACGTCCTCTGTCACGTCACCATGAGCCAGTCGCAGCACCATCTCGACGCTCCGTACACCCTCGCTCATTTCATGATGGTCATGAGCTACGTCATCGTCCTTGGCGGAACTTTGCTCGACAACGCCCAACTCTTCGACCAGGTCAGCCAGCTCGCCGCCTCCGATCCGCTCACCGGCCTCGCAAATCACCGCCGCCTGATCGAAGTCCTCGAAACCGAAATTCAACGCTCCCGCCGTACCGGCCGCAACTTCGCCGTCCTGCTGTTTGATCTTGACGACCTCAAGAAAATCAATGACCGCTTCGGCCACCTCACCGGCAGCCGCGCGATCAAACGCCTCGGCACCGCTTTGTCCGACGGCAGCCGCGCGATCGATACGCCGGCGCGCTATGGTGGCGACGAATTTGCCCTGATCCTTCCGGAATCCAGCGAAGCAGACGCCACCCAAGCAGCTGCGCGCATCTGCGAACAATTAAAGTGCGACGGCCAGCAGCCCCCGATCAGCGTCAGCGTCGGCGTCGCCGTCTATCCCGACGATGGCGCGACCATTGAAAAGCTTCTCGGCGCTGCCGATCGCGCGCTCTACCGCATGAAGGGCAAGGGCCACAAAAAATTTCGTCTCGGACATGTAGCGGCCTGTTTGTAGAAAGAGGGGGCATTGCAAATGCGCTTTGGGATGGGGATCCCAAAAAACTTCGTAGGACCGCGTCGCGAGACGCGCGTCCCGATGGAAGTAGGTGTGCAAATCACCGGTCATCCCGCCATGCCCGGCACCGAAACCACGTTCACAGAAAACGTCAGCCCGCACGGCGCGCGCGTCCTGAGCAATCGCCGCTGGAACACGGGTGACCGACTGACCATCTCCACACTCACCGGCGCGTTTCGCGCCATCGCGCGCGTCGCCTACTGCCAGACCACTCCGCATTCCGGTTTCGCCATCGGCCTGGAATTCGTCAAACCCACCGGTAACTGGGTAGTCGCAGAGTCCTACGCAGTCTAGCCGCCCGCCCCACCAATCCTCATTTCAAAACTATCGAACTCGCCGCGGAGGGCCGCACTGTAAGTGTGCGGAATACCGGTTGGCGTCAGGGCACGGCTTTAGCCGTGCCGTAACTGAGGGGATGCACTCCCTACTGCACGAATCCGAAATTCGTCTCCGGCGCTGGCCCAGAGCCCTCCGGTAATGTCCCAAACTGCGCTTCAAACCGCGCCACATTTTCCTTCAGCGCCTGCAGCAGCCGCTTCGCGTGCGCCGGGCTCAAAATCACGCTGGAAACCAGCTTCCCCTGCGGCACGCTGGGAAATAAATAGATGAAATTCAGCGTGAACTCTTCGCCGTTGTGATGAATCACCGCCAGATTGGAATATTGCCCAAGCAGTTCCTTTTCATCCGCTTTGATCTGCACTTGTTGCTTCTGTTGCTGGCTCGCTGGCTCGCTCATTCGGCTGCTCCTCGGAAGATTCCTCGCTCACTATAGCAGAGCAGGGAATCGCGCCGGATTAGTTTTTACCCACGCATTCTACCAGGCCCATTGACCTCCGCTTTTGTTAAGCGTAGTTTATATCCAGAGTTTAGCTAGGTTAACCCATGGATGCTCCCGACAAAAGTCCCAGCCAACTCGCCGGCCAGACGGCCCATCCCACCACGGAATCTGCGGTCGCCTCTGCCGCAGCTCCGGAACTAATCGGCCTCGTCACCCACGAGGACGTGGATCGCGCTCGTGACCGCTGGGAAGTGGCTCGCGCGCGTTCGAAAGGGCGCACCAAAACTTTCGGCGGCTTCCGCCTGCTGTGGCTTTTAGTCGGCCCCGGAGTTCTCGTCTTCCTCGGCGAAAACGACGCCCCCAGCATGCTTTCCTACTCTGCCGACGGCTCGCGCTACGGCGTCGGCTTCTTTATTCCCTTCGTCGTACTCACCTTCATCATGGGTTTCATCGTCCAGGAAATGACGGTGCGCCTCGGCGCCGTCACCCATCGCGGCCACGCTGAGCTCATCTTCGATCGCTTCGGAAAATTCTGGGGCTTCTTCGCCATGGGCGATTTGATTTTCGGAAATTTTCTCACCCTGGTCACGGAATTCATCGGCGTGCGCGCTGGCCTCGGCTTTTTCGGCGTGCGCCCTGCGATCGCCGTGGGGGGAGCGCTCGTCATTGTCGTCGCCGCCATCACCACCGGGCGCTACTGGACCTGGGAACGAATTACGCTCAGCCTCGCGATCTTCAACGGCCTGTTCATTCCCGCCGCAATTCTCGCGCGCCCCGATTGGCACTCCGTTGGCCACGCCATGCTCACCTGGATGCCGTTTCCCGGCGGCAGCCGCTACGAAATTCTTCTGTTGATCCTCGCCACGATCGGCGCCACTGTCACGCCCTGGATGCTTTTCTTCCAGCAAAGCGCCGTCGTGGATAAAGGCATGCAGCCGCGCGACATCAATGCCGGCCGCTTCGATACTCTGCTCGGCGCTGTGCTCGCTTCCATATTCGCAATCGCCGCGATTCTCGCCACCGTCCCGCTGTTTCATCACGGCATCAACGCTGCCGATTTCCAAGCCGCGCAGTTCGCCGAAGCGCTCGAGCCGTTGATCGGCCACACCGGCGCCGCGCTCTTCGCCCTCGGTATTTTCGAAGCCGGCATCGTCGCCGCGATCGCCATCTCCACGTCGTCCGCCTATGCGTTCGGTGAAGTCATGCAGACCGGCCACAGCTTGAACCGCCCGCTGCGCGAAGCGTGGCCCTTTTACCTGACGCTGTTCGGCTCGGCCTGCGCCGCGGCCGCGCTCGTGCTAATCCCGCGTTTCCCGCTCGAGTTCGTAGTGCTCACGGTCAACGTGATCGCCGTACTCGCCATGCCTCCGGCGCTCGCATTCCTGTTGTTGCTCGTGAACGATCCGGAAGTAATGGGCGAGCACGTGAACGGTTTCTGGGCCAACGTCGCCGGCGTCACGGTCACCATCCTGCTGATCATTGCCGGGCTGGGCTTCGGCCTCGCGACCGTGTTTCCGAAATGGCTAGGTGGCTAAATCCTTTTACGCGTGGAATAGTTCGCAAGAAAGCAGCATCATGCAAGGGAGGAAGTAAATTGGATCCACACTTCGCGGATGTTCCGGAAAATCCAGCCGCGCTCGCTTCGCCTGACGTTTCCGTTGACGTCAAGTCCGAACAGCTCAGCTTGCGCGATCCTCGCGCCGTTCTTTCCTTGCTCGAAGCCGACCAAGTCGTCGCCGCCAAGCGCCGCACTCATTTCGGCCGCAAGAATCTTTCGACGGGGACGAAGGCGCTGCTCTGGGCGTTGCGCATTTACGTTGTAGCCATGCTGGTCATAGTGCTCATCTCCGTCTATCAAGCGATTCACGCCGCGCGTTAAATCAGCCGCAAGCGGCGGCCCAACAGTTGAAAATCCCCCAGCGGAGTGCGAAGATTTTCCCGGCGAAGAACGGTTCCACAGGCAAACCCGCAAACCATGGCGTCCAACAATCCCGCTGACCGCAAGCCCAACTCCAAATTCAGACCGAACCTGCTCGGCATCTTAGTGGTATTCGTGATCGTCGCCGTCGCGGGAAGCGTCGTTGTCTATTCCCTCAGCGACTGGACCGCGCCAGAACAAGCCCGCCAGCTCCGCAATCCCTTTCCTTCCACGCCGCAAACCATTGGCATGGGCATGAGCACCTACGCGGATCACTGCGAGAGCTGTCACGGGGAAGACGGCAACGGAAAAGGCAAGCGCGCCGAAAAATTGTCCGTCGCGCCGACTGATTTCACCGATGCGCACGCGATGACCCGCATGACCGACGGCGAACTTTTCTGGAAGATTTCCGAAGGGCATCGCCCCATGCCCGCTTTCAAAGGCAAGCTGAGCGAAGAAGAACGCTGGCAACTCGTGGATTACATCCGCACATTTTCGCAGCCGCTGGTGGACCCGCCCGCCGAATCCACGGTCCACGCTCCCAACAAAGACGCTGCGCCCAAATAAATGCGCAGCGCCTGCCACAGTCGCACGCGGGCATCGGTCCGCGGTCTGAAACCCGAGACTAATTCACCTTCGCCAGCGCATCCGCAACTTCCTTCATATCCGGCAGCGTGGGAATATCGTAGTTCTTAAACCACGCAATCTTCCCGGAGCGATCCACTATCAAAATCGCGCGTCCGGTAATCCCTTTTTCGGCCAGGTACACGCCGAATTTTTCGCCCACCGCGCCGCGCGGCTGAAAATCCGCCAGCAACGGGTAATGAATCCCCATTTTTTCCGCGAACGCTTTGTGCGACCACGCGCTGTCCACGCTGATCCCCAGCACCTGCGCGTCCAGCTGCTCGAATCGCTTCATGTCATTCACGAAGCACGCGTGCTCGTTCGTGCACACCGGGCTCCAATCCAGCGGGTAGAACACAATCACCACGTTTTTCTTTCCCTGAAAATCCGAAAGCTTCACTTCCTTCTGGCTCTGATCCTTCAACACGAAGTCCGGAGCAGCCGCCCCTACCGAGATTGCCATGCGAGATCCTCCCTGTTCGCTAAACGAACAAATTGAATATTGCGAGTGCGACGTTGCGCACTATCCATCATAGCCGATGCCTTCGGCGCGGACAAACGACCGCACGCACCGTACGGGCATTTCCGCCTGGCAATCTGCTAACATACCGATTTGTAACCAGGAATCGGAACCGGACACTTGGCGCGCATTTCGTACGACGAAGCGTATCCCGCGATCGAGCTGTTGCCGCGCAGCCACAATTGGTGGGCGTGGCTGAAAGGCACGCCGCCCGAATGTATTCACTTGGGCGAAGAATGTGATTGGATCGCGACGCTGTTGCCGGACACGCTGTATCTCCGCGGAAAGCGCAGTACCAAACGCGAGCCGCCGCGCCCGGAAATTACGCTCTGCCTCGAATGCCTGAAAGCAGCCTTCGCCAGCGAGCTGGAATCGTATCCGGGCCGCGTGGTAGCCTTCGAGCCAGACGCCGAGATTTTCACCCAGTATTTTTTCGTGGCGCAACCTGATTTTGAAGCGGTAGGATTGCGACCGGAAGTTGCAGAGGCGATTGCCAAGCGGCTGGCGCAACCCGGCGGCGCGTGCGCGGAGTGTGGATTCGCCGCCAGCTGGCTGTGGTTTTCGCATCAGCAGATCGCGAGCCTCGATGAAGTGGAGCTTGTCGCCAACGAGCCCGGCACTTTGTTTTGCGCCAGGCACGGAGCGCGCAACCTGCTCGCGGCATTCGAGCGCTTCGCGGAAGCGAATGTGTTCTACATGAATTTGCCGTACGGCGAAGCCGGCGCGTACGTCTGGATCTGAACATGAACTTGCGCGAACTCGTGGAAAAATACGTGCACGCAGCGGGCGGCTACGGGAAGTCCGTGCCGATCTCATCACTGGACCTGTCGCACGAAGAAACCGAGCGGATTTTCGACATGCTCGACGAGGATTATCACATCAGCCGCTTCTTTCATTTCAGCAAAGCCGCGGGGCAATCGTTCCAAATCAGCGGCTTCGCCCAAACCCACATTTCGATCGATGCCGAAATTCAGGAAATTTTGTAG
>Ga0209655_10000922_pt1 | contig 11071 bp, 7 predicted proteins | sample BogFormECP03_OM2_FD_188236 | JGI IMG/M metagenome (GOLD analysis project Ga0209655, IMG submission 188236) | Bog forest soil microbial communities from Calvert Island, British Columbia, Canada - ECP03_OM2 (SPAdes) (version 2) | ecosystem: Environmental > Aquatic > Freshwater > Wetlands > Bog ...
GGCTTCCATGATTGCGTATCTCCTGGGCATTTGCTGAAGCAATTGCCAATCGTCTAACTAGCAATAGCGGAGCCAAATCCTGTATATATCGCGCACGACGCGGAAGTGACTGGCAGGATGGGGGATGCACCAGGTCAAAGGCGTGCTTTCAGTCGGAGTCCCGCGGATGTCTGTCGGAATGTCGGCACAGTGTCCAGTCGATTGAACTGGGCGAGAGCCGCCATCTTCCTGAGAACAAACGCGGGAAGGTCAGCGACAGAAACACGAGCGAAAGCGTCGAAGTCAAACTAGGACGCTTTTTTTACTCTCCCGGCGCAGGGAGTGTGGAACTAAATTCGTTGCAAAGCGCCCGTGCAGCGTCAGAGAATCGTCCCGCTCGCCCGGGCAGTTGCCTAGAGCGAGGCTCCAAATAATGGGAGTAGAGGTATGTCCAAGTTCAATACTTTTCTGTGGTTCAAGCCGCGTGTGATTTCGAGATATGGCATTGCCGTGCTGTTAGTTGGCGCGGCTCTGATCGTCTCATGCTGGCCGGCGTTGCATTTGGAAACTGCACCAGCATCGCTATTTCTTTGCGCCGTCATGATCAGCGCGTGGTTGGGTGGAATCGGGCCGGGATTGCTGGCGACTGCCCTGTCCTGTCTCGCCTTCAATTATTACTTCCTGCAACCGCTGTATTCGTTCGCGCTGAAATCCGATGAGCTACCACGCCTTGTCGTCTTCGGCGTGTCAGCCATAATCGCCGGCTCGCTGAGCGCCGCACAAAGGAGTGCCACGGAATCACTCCGGAGCGCACGCGATTACCTGACAGAGGCAGTGAAAGAGCTGCAGAGGACCAATGAGGCATTGCAAGCAGAGAGCCGTGAACGGATGCAAGTCGAGGATCGATTGCGCCGCAGCGAGGGCTATTTAGCTGAGGCGCAAAGACTAACTCATACCGGCAGCTTTGGATGGAGTGTGCGGAGCGGAGAAATCCGTTGGTCCGACGAAACATTTCGCATTTTCGGGTGGGGCCCAAAGACGAAACCCACTATGGCAGCGATATTGCAAAGGACTCATCCGGACGATATCGCTTTCGTGAAAGAGACCGTCGAGCGTGTTTCACGGGAGCAGAAGGATTTGGATTTTGACCATCGCTTGCTTATGCAAGACGGTTCTACCAAGTACATAAGAGTCGTAGCTCACGCCGTAAAGGGCAAATCGGGCGACGTCGAATTTGTGGGAGCGGTGATGGACACTACCGAGGGCAAGCGCGCGGAAGAAAAGCTGCGCCGTAGTGAAGAGTCCTTGCTTGAAGCGCAGAAACTAAGCCACACGGGCAGTTGGCGGCATGACATCGCATCAGGAGCAATTGAAGTCTCTCCGGAGGTTTATCGGATGCACGATATCCAGCCGGATGAAGATCCATCGAATACGGAATTCTTCTTTGAGAAGTTCCATCCTGAGGACCGCAAGCGCGTTGTGGACCTCTTTGAAAAATCCGAAACCGAGAAGACCGAGTTGGAAGTGGACTACCGCATCGTTCTTCCGGACGGGACAATCAAGTACCTCCACACGATCGGCCGTCCTGTCCTAAACGAGTCGGGCGACCTCGTAGAATTTGTCGGGACCGCGATGGACCTCACCGCGATAAAGCAGGCAGAAGAAGCGTTGCGCCGAAGCGAGGGTTATTTGGCGGAAGCGCAGAGGCTGAGCCACACCGGCAGCTGGGCGCGAGATGCCGCGACCGACGAGATGAAGTACGCGTCGGAAGAATTCTACCGCGTGCTGGGTTTTGATCAGCACGATGGGTCGCCACGATTCGAAACGCTATTGGAACTGATTCATCCCGATGATCAAGCGAAGTTCAAGCGAGCGGTTGAGAACGCACGCCGTGAGAGGGCGGAGTACGAGACTGATTACCGCATCATACATCCCAGCGGCGAGATCAGGGACATGCACGGGGTAGGCCGTCCCGTGTTCGGCCCATCCGGCGATCTCGTTGAATTCGTAGGCACTGTGATGGACGTGACAGAGCGCAAGCGGGCAGAGGGAGCACTTCGTAGGAGTCAGGCTTATCTAGCGGAAGCGCAGAAGTTAACACACACAGGTAGTTGGGCTTACAATATCGAGGCGAGAGAGCTTATTCACTCGTCCGAGGAGTATTGCCGCCTGTTTGGCTTTGATCCGAAGAGTGGGGTGCCTTCGTTCGAAGAAGTCATTCAGCGCATTCATCCAGAAGATCGAGTTCCGGCCATGCAAGCGTTTGAGGGCCCAAGCCGCGCGACAACAGACTTTGACGCGTATTTCCGGATCGTTCATCCGGACGGCACCACGAAATATGTTTACGGAACAGGTCATCCTATTTTCAACGCGTCCGGCGATCTCGTTGAATTCTTCGGCACCGTGATGGACGTGACCGAACGCAAGCAGGCGGAGGAAGAGCGCGAGAGGTTGCGCCAGGCACAAACCGATCTCGCTCGCGTCAACCGCGTGACCACCATGGGAGAGTTGACGGCCTCCCTGGCGCACGAAGTCAATCAACCGATCAGCGCCGCCGTCACCAATGCGAGCACTTGCTTGCGCTGGCTGGCGGGCGACGCCCCAAATCTCGAAGAAGCGCGCGCGGCTGCTATGCGAGTCGTCACCGACGGAAAGCGTGCAGCGGAAATCATCAGCCGGGTGCGCCAGCTCTTCAAGAAGGGTAGTCCGGAGAGAGAGTTGGTTGATGTGAACGAGGTCATGCGCGAGATGATCGTGCTGCTTCAAGGCGAGGCATCGCGACACAACATATCAATTCGGACGGAGCTGGCGGCAGATCTTCCCCAGACCATCGGAGATCCCGTGCAATTGCAACAGGTGATGATGAACCTGATCATGAACAGCATTGACGCGATGAAGAGCGAGGATGGGATGCGGGAGCTCGTCATCAATTCTCGTCTGGTCGAAAACGAGGACATCCTCGTGTCCATCAGCGATACCGGCGTGGGGCTGCCCCCGCAGCAGGCGGATCAGATTTTCAATGCGTTCTTTACCACCAAGCTTCATGGCACCGGCATGGGACTGCGCATCAGCGGGAACATCATCGAATCGCATGGCGGCCGCTTGTGGGCTGAGCACAACTCTCCGCGCGGCGCGCGTTTTCACTTCACTTTGCCAACCAATATCGAGGCTCATGCATGACGCCCGCAGGCGCCGCTACCGTATTCGTCGTTGATGACGATGCTGGTATGCGCGCATCCATTACAGGCCTGCTGAAATCCGTGGGCTTGCGCTCGGAATCCTTCGGCACGGCGGAAGGGTTTCTGCGCAGCAACCGATCCGACGCGCCCAGTTGCCTGGTTCTGGATGTAAGTCTTCCTGGAATCAACGGTCTGGACTTTCAGCAAAAGCTGGCTGACGCGGGCGTGCAGGTTCCCATCATCTTCATCACTGGTCATGGAGACATTCCAATGACGGTGAAGGCCATGAAATCCGGTGCCGTGGAGTTTCTAACCAAGCCGTTCCACGATCAGGATTTGCTGGATGCGATCCAGCAAGCACTGGACCGCGACCGCGTGAGGCGCCAGCAGCAGAGCGGACTTGCCGAGCTGCGAAAGAGATTTGAGACGCTAACCGCACGCGAGCGCGAGGTGATGAGGCTGGTGGTTTCGGGCATGTTGAATAAGCAAATTGCCGCCGAACTCGGGACCAGTGAAATCACTGTGAAGATTCACCGCGGCCACGCGATGCGGAAAATGAAGGCTGAATCACTCGCGGAACTGGTTAGAATGGCGGCGAAGCTTGAACTCTCGCCCGACAAAAAGTAACCTGGTATCGTAGCTGCTACGAAAAATACTCTGCTAGTTCGCAGTCCCTCCGTCTAACTACCCACGCCTTCCGTGCAGGCCCAGTTGGCCGCTACCATCGGACTGCTCAGCGGCACGTCCGGGCCCCTAATACCAACGTATAATTGCGCCGCTCTGGGTCACCTTGCTATTTTTTAGACCATGAACACCCAAGGAAACAGCAAACTAATTGCGATTGTCGATGATGACGAATTGATGCGCGACGCACTGCGCGGACTGCTGAAGGCGGTTGGCTTGCCAGCGCAGGATTTTGCGTCTGCGGAGGAATTTCTGGAATCTGGACAGCAGCACCACACGGCATGCCTGATCACGGATATTCGCATGCCGGGAATCTCCGGCCTGGAGCTCCAAGCGAAGTTGAACGCCGATCGTTGCAGGATTCCGATCATTTTCATCACGGCACATGGTGACGAGAAGATGCGGATGCAGGCGATGAGAGGCGGAGCAGTGGAGTTTCTTGCAAAACCGTTTGACGATGAAGCTCTCCTCGAAAGCGTTCGAGCGGCCATCAACAGCTAACCAACCTGCGAGCCCAGCCGCGCGCCAGGAGGCGTCCCATGAGAACTTTCGAATGTTCAGGGTCCGGTGTCCGGGAACGAAGCCAGCGGCGATTCGAACAGATCATAGGTAATAGTCTTGCTTTGGAGTCGGTGTTCGGAGAAGTCGAACGCGTCGCGCCCACCGATTCCACCGTACTGATCCAGGGAGAAACGGGAACCGGCAAGGAACTGATCGCGCGAGCGATTCACAACATCAGTTCGCGCTGCGGACGCCCGTTCGTAAAGCTGAATTGCGCCGCCATCCCGTTTGACCTGCTGGAAAGCGAGCTTTTTGGCCATGAGCGGGGCGCTTTTACCGGCGCTATCGCGCAAAAGATCGGTCGCTTCGAAGCAGCAGACAAAGGAACCCTTTTCCTCGATGAGGTGGGCGATATTCCATTGGCACTGCAGCCCAAGCTGTTGCGCGTGCTGCAGGAACAGGAGTTCGAGCGCTTGGGCAGCGCAAGAACGCACCAGGTGGATGTTCGACTACTGGCCGCGACGCACCGCAACTTGGCGGACATGGTAAAGAGGGGCGAATTTCGCAGCGACCTCTACTATCGGATGAACGTGTTTCCGATCGTGCTCCCGCCGCTGCGAGCACGTAGCGAAGATATCCCCGACCTAGTGCAACATTTTGTCGAGATCTATAGCCGCCGGATGGGCAAGCAAATTGAACGCGTTCCCAAGGAAACGATGTCTGCGTTGGCTTCGTACGGATGGCCCGGGAATATTCGCGAGCTGCAGAATTTCATCGAGCGCAGCGTCATCCTAAGCGATGGGACGGTCCTGCGTCCTCCTCTCGCGGAGCTAAAACATTCCGGGCATGCTGATGCGCAAGGCGCAATCACCCTGAAAGACGCGGAGCGGGACCACATTCTGAAGATTCTCAGCCAAACCCGCTGGGTTGTCGCTGGCCCCAATGGCGCCGCCGCACTCTTGGGAGTGAAGCGTTCCACGCTCTACTTCCGCATGCAAAAGCTAGGAATTTCGCGATTCAACAACGCGCTACTTTCCGCGTGACAGAATCGCTCAGAAGCTACGCGCTCCCGTAGCTGTATCGTCCTTCGCATTGCGGAAGAGAGATCGCAGATTCCATAGACGCTAAAACCAACTACGGCCGGCGTAGTGTGGATGATGGGTTAGCGTTCGTTGATGCGATTTCTTCAGGGGTCCCCCGGCTCGCTCTTTTCTTCAATCTGGAAGGCATCGGACCCGACGTTTTGCGGTTATCGCCCCAAATCCATTGAAAGTTGCCACTATAGTCGTCGGTCAACGTCTTCAGGAAAGCGACGAGATCGTTTTCTTCCTGGTCTGTGAGGTTCAAGTCACCCAGCTGCGTCTTGTTGACATTGGTTGGATATTCGGGCGGCGGCCAACAAATGACCTTTTCACCGGGATCACCCGGCTTGCAGGCCGGTAGAACGTCGCGCGTGTTCAAAAAGTGGACGACTTCCTTGAGGCTTTTGAAGTAGCCGTTGTGCATGTAGGCCTTCACGAACTGCGGATTCGGTCGCATATCGACATCGCGCAGAGTTGGCACCTGGAATTTACCGTCAAATTCGGAGGCGAGGCCGACCCATTGCAAATTCGGGTTAAGTTGACCACTCAGGCTTTTCAGTCTGTTTAGAAAACCGCCAACGCCCGTATCCGTGTACGACGCCCCATTCGGATTTGAGCTATAGCCTCTCTTGTCAGGCGCAGCTTCAAAGTAGAATTGCAGCGCAGGATTCCGCGGCACTCCTAGATTGCTGGCCGTGAAATCCGTGAACAGCGACTCTTTGCCTGGGAGGTCGTCGCTATGGCATTCGTTGCATCGAGCCTTGCCGCGGAACAGCGCGTATCCACTTGCTTCCTCCGCCGTGAACGCCCCTTTCCCCGCTTGCACGAAGTCGTACTTCGAAGCGAATGGGCTCACTTGCGGCGAAGCTTCGTACGCCGCCACGGCAAGTCCAAAGCCGTCGTAAACGTGGTTTGAGCGTTGGCGATCCGTGGCACTCAAACGGACGGGATAGGGATCGCTGTCCGATGGCGGACCGGGTGTGGAGCAGACGCGCTCGACATCAGCCGGCCACGCGATGGCAAACGAATCGGCTCCCCAGACCTGCTCGAACAATTTGCTATAGGGAGCCTTCGAGAGCCGGTAGGCCAGGCATGCCGAGTCGGGCAAACCCATTTCCACGGGATTCGTCGGTGCTGCCTGTGCTTGCTCGGCGCTGGGACTTTGCAAGCGGTAGCCACTGGCGCGCATGTCCCAGAAATTCCCGCCCACAAAATCACCTTGAAGCGACTTGTAATGTAGAACCGGCGCGAAAGGCGCATACATGTAACTCTGCGGCTTCCTATTGCTGAATCGCGTCCTCACCGAGCCCGGATAGGAGACGGTAGTGAGATTGAGAGACTGTATCCCGCCGGTGAAGCCCGCATCCGCCGAATGGCAGAAACTGCAGGCCTCGTTCTGGTTGACCGAGAGATGCTTATCAAACAGAAGCAACTTGCCGAGCGTGCGGATCTGTCCCTCCGGGTCCTGCGTGGTCTGAGTCATTAGCCGCAGGGCGCGTTCCTCGATCCGATCCGTCTCGGCGACGACGCGTGCGACTTCCTGTTCGAAGTCGGGGGGCATTTGTCCTTGTGGCGCTGAATCACTGGACGCCTGCTGCGGTCTGGAAGGCTCGATTCCGTTCAGCCGGATTGCGCAGAATATGCCCAAGGCCACAAGGCCAATCGCTAACATTGTCGGGCGCGCGGTGTCCGTCATTTGTGCCATCGGCCATCCTTGGTTCGCCTCTTCCGAAATTAGATTCTTGGCCTCCCGGCGATCTAGCCCTTCATGGGAATCAGTGAGCCCTTTCAACAGATTCTACTCGTTCTGTCCCTCCTGTTGTGAGGTGGGAACCGGCCCCGGCACTCGATGTTTAAAGACTTATCGAGTGCCTAACGGGCCGGTCCTCTAGCTGAAGCGGGTGAGAGAGGAAACTAACGAGGGAGAATGAAGACTCCTGCGTCTGCTGAAATTTTGCTGATGTCACTCGGGTTTAGTCTTAGATGTGCCGTAACCATCTCGGGAGGAAGGCGCCGGATCCAGTTGTTCAGAGAAATTTCCTGAAAATCGCCCGTGGGGAACATTTCCAGGATTACAAGGTCTGTATCGCCAGTGTTCTCGACGTAGTGGCCCACCACCCTCGGCACAAAACCGACGTCATTTGCATTGAAGTCCATCGTGCGTGCCCCGTCAGGCAACACGATCGTCATGCGCCCCTTACCGGCGATGTAGTATTGCCATTCCGAAGCGTTCGGATGCCAGTGCATTTCACGCAAACCACCGGGCTTGATGGTTGCTACGGCACCCGAGATGTTTTTCGCCGCAGTGAACTTGTGGGAGTCGACTACGCGAATTTCGCCGCCACTCGTCTTGCTCGTGGGGGCCATCGCGCTCATGCGGAAAGTGTACTGGTAAGGTGATGCGACCGCACTACCCCCAACCGCAGCCTTGTCCTGTTCCAAGGACGGCGGCACGTCTGCCGGGAAGATGTACAGGTTTTGGGTTGGTAAGTTATTCAGAGCGCTTTCTGGCAGGCCAAAATTCTTCGCAACCACCGACGGTGGGGTGTGCTGCACGAACTGAGAAATAAGGGAGGTGGCGTCTTCCGAGAAATTGCCTTGATTGAATATCAGCATGAATTCGGAACCATCCGGCCCCAACCCCTGGATCGAGTGCGGAAATCCCGCTGGAAAGTACCAAAGGTCACCTTTGCCTACGTCGCCGATGAAGATGGTCCCGTCGGGATTCAGAACCGTGACGCGAGTACTTCCGGTGAGCACGATGGCCCACTCATCCGACGTGTGCCAATGCAGCTCGCGAAAGCTGCCTGCCGTAAGCCGCATTCGGACTCCCGCAATGTCTTGTGAAGATGGCAGGACGGTTTCTGTTACCTGGTTTGTCCAACCTCCCTCCTCGATACGCATGTGAGGAAGATCGAAGGAGTACCAGATCGGCATGACGTTTCCGTAATCCGTGACGGGAGGCATGTTGGAAGCAGGATTTTCTTCCAGCAGCGGCTTGTTTTCCGGTCCCGGATTACTTGCAGAATGATCATGTTCCCCTTTCTCGATGAGTGCCCGCTCCTGCGCGTTGGCAGCTAAGGCAGCCAGCGTCGCCGTGGCCAGTCCCGCGGAACCCACACCCAAAAAATTACGTCTCGACAGCCCTTCCGTGCCCGGTTTGCTTTCTTGTTGCTCAGTCGTCCGAATGTCCTCCTGCATGGCCGGCTTGGTCTCGTTGAGCTCGCTCATCCGCGTATCTCCTTTTCGCATGCGACGACATTTGAATTCGATTCCGGTCGCAATTCGAACGGAAGCATTTGTAGTGCCATTTTGAATTTTCGCAAAGATCTTCGGAACGACCGGAAAACAGGATTCTTGCCGCAACTAAAGAACGAAATAATTCAGGTGGAGTGTCAACAGGTTGGATTGGCTCTTGGGAGTAGTCAGCGGATTAGACAGCTAAACCTCTCGTAGAATGTTTCACCGGTGCATCGAGACTTCATCCTCGCGGATGCGCTCAACACAAAATCACATCAGTATCCGCTGGCGCTGTCAGCATGGCGACATTGTGTCTAGCGCGTCGGCACGCCCCACTGCGCCATCAATTGCGTTTGTCCCCCAATTTCTGTCGCTTACGAGCCCCGCATGTTTGGCAGCCGTGTTGCCTATCCCAGTCGGGTCGCCCAAGCGCTCAAGCTTTCGGCGGCAACACGAATAAGGAGAATGATGATGTTCATTGAAAAAAGTCACAAGGTTCGTGCAGGACGCGAGCGGGCCACGAGCCATCAATTCGTGCGGATGTTCATCGCCCTCGTTTTTGCAGCGATGATTTATCCGCAGCACACCCAGGCGCAGCTGACTGGAACGATAGAAGCCGACATTCCTTTTCAGTTCTACGCCGGGAATTCGAAGCTTCCCGCTGGCAAGTACCATTTCCGCATGATGGACGACTCCAATTTGACGCTTATCGAGGTTAGTAAACCGGATGGCTCGGTCGCCGTCCTGCTTCCGGTCCGCCAGGCAGAGGCGAACTCGGCGCCGCCCAAGAGTGAATTGGTTTTTAACAAATACGGAGATAAGTACTTCCTGGAGAAGTTATTCGACGAAGGCGACGCCAACGGTAGCAAAGTGAACGAGTCGAGCTACGAGAAGAGAGTAGGTCGAGCCGCGGCGGAAGCCCAGGAACATGTGCCGGCGCACCGGGCGCAGCCGCAATCGGGAAATTAACGACGCGGAAGGACAGCAATTATCTGGAGCGCGTGGACGCCGCCGGAGAGCGCCTCAGTTTGAATTGGGGAACTTGCGATAGCGTAGCGCAAGCAAGCTGTAGTTGTGCGCCTCTGCTTCTCAACTTATGCGGTTCAGCGAACAAACGAACCGCTTGATAACCACGGTTCGACAATCGGGCGATAGGAGAAAAGCATGCGCGCAATCCGGCCCGTCGCAGTGATAACGCTGGCCTCCCTGTCTGCTTTGGCGATGACGGGGATGCCGGCACAGTCGCTGTCAAATCCTCCGCAGCTTCGTGCGAAGGACCACATTCTTTCGCTGACTTTGCACGCCGCGATCACCAGTGAAGGGAAGGACTCCTTCTACTTTAACGGTCAAGCAATCGCTCCGACCTTGCGTTTGTCCCCGGGCGAGCAACTGAAAATCACCTACATCAACGACCTTCCCACCAAACTACAAGAGCGCTGCCTGATCGGTCCGTGCATGGACATGACGAACCTGCATTTCCACGGTCTGACGGTCTCTCCCGACAGGCCGCAGGATGACGTCTTGGACATGATGGCGATGCCGGGACAAACGCTCAGCTACACCGTGCACATTCCTAAAGACCATCCGCCGGGATTGTATTGGTACCACACGCACCCGCACGGAGAAAGCTACCAACAAGCGCTCGACGGCATGTCCGGTGCGCTGGTAATCGAAGGAATCGAATCCTACTATCCTGAGCTGGTGGAGTTGCCGGAACAGATCCTGATTGTGCGGGGCCTTTCCATCGCAGACGACCCTCAGTCCGCTGATTTGAAGCAGCGCGTCGAAGTCAGTCCGGATACTTGCGGTGAGCAATCAGGGGCGCCAAGCGAAATTTATACGGTCAACGGCTCGCTGCGGCCGCAAATTGAAATTGCTCCTGGCGATCACCAATTCTGGCGTCTGGTCAATGCTACCGCCGATCGCTATTTAGATCTGCAGCTGGATGGCGCATCCTTTGAAATCGTCGCGATGGACGGAATGCCCATCGTTCGTCACGATCCCGGTCATCGAACGCGCATCGCCGATCACTTCTTGTTGCCTCCGGCCGGCAGGCTTGAAGCGATTGTAACTGGCCCAGCGGGCCCGGCCCACCCGCGTCTGACCTCCCGTTGCGTGAATACTGGGCGGGACGGCGATCCGAATCCCGCAATGATCTTGGCGGACATCGTTCCGCACCTTGCAGGGCCGTCAACACCCAGAGTGCCCGCAAGTTCGCTCAAACCGGAGCTAAAAACGGTGGACGTCAGCGCCGAAGAAAAAATGCCGCCGCAGTTCATCGTGACTTTCACTGAAGACAAGAACGGCTTCTATATCAACGGAGAAAAATTCACGCCCGATGCCGCTCCCATGATCCGGGTGAAGATTGGGAGCTATCAGCATTGGAGAATTGTCAACGCCTCGGCG
>Ga0209655_10000923_pt1 | contig 11069 bp, 8 predicted proteins | sample BogFormECP03_OM2_FD_188236 | JGI IMG/M metagenome (GOLD analysis project Ga0209655, IMG submission 188236) | Bog forest soil microbial communities from Calvert Island, British Columbia, Canada - ECP03_OM2 (SPAdes) (version 2) | ecosystem: Environmental > Aquatic > Freshwater > Wetlands > Bog ...
AGCGGCGGCGGCGCGAAGCGTTGTTCCTTGAATTCATCGAACATGATATTTGCGATGTAGTAGGTGGTGTCGTGTCCGACGAAATCGAGCAGCGTGAGCGGGCCCATGGGATGGCCGCAGCCGAGCTTCATGGAATTATCAATATCTTCGATGGAGCCGACGCCTTCTTCAAGGGCGCGGACGGCATCGAGCAGATACGGCACGAGCAAGCGATTGACGATGAAGCCGGTGCGATCGGTGGTGCGCACGGGCGTCTTGCCGAAACGCGCGGCGAGAGCGACGGCGGCTTCATCCACTTTGGGATCGGTGGCGATGGTGCGGATTATTTCCACCAACTTCATCACCGGGACGGGATTGAAAAAATGCATGCCCAGGAAACGGTCGGGGCGCTGCGTGAACATGGCCATTTCGGTGATGGAGAGCGATGAAGTGTTGCTGGCGAAAATGGTGTGCTTGGGACAAATTTTATCGAGCGCGGTCCAGAGCTCGCGCTTGGCGGGAAGCTGTTCGATGATCGCCTCGATCACCAGGTCTGAATCTTTTAAGTCCTCAAGGTTGGTGGTGCCGCGCAGGCGGGCGCGAACTTGATCGCGGTCAGCGGCGGGGAGCGTGCCTTTATCCACCAGGCGCTGTAGATTTTTCTCAATGGATTGCATGCCTTTATCCACGAGCTGCTGGGAGACTTCGCGGACCGTGACCTGGCAGCCTGACTGAGCTGCTACTTGCGCGATGCCTGAGCCCATCAGGCCGCAGCCTACTACTGCAACTTTTTCGATCGGCATTTATGATTCCTCCTGAAATTGGCGTCGCTGTATCAAGCGGACGCATTGCTGGAAGCGTTGTGATGCGGTATTAAGCTCTGGCATGGGAAATTACGTCAGCGCCCGGCGTCAACCTCCGCGAAAACTTCCTGAGCTAAGTGAAACGCCGCGTTTGCTGCCGGAACACCGCAATAAATGGCGCTTTGCAGCAGGACTTCCTGAATTTCCTCGCGCGTGACTTTGTTGTTCAGCGCGGCGCGCACGTGCATGCGGAATTCATCGCCGCGATTGAGGGCGATCATCATGGAAAGAGTGAGCAGGCTGCGCGTGTGGCGCGAAAGGCCGGGGCGCGACCAAATTTCGCCCCAAGCGTAGCGCGTGATCAAATCCTGGAACGGATCGCTGAAGGAATCTTTCGTGGCCTCGGCCTTGTCCACGTGTTTATCGCCCAGCACCGCGCGGCGCACTTTCATTCCGGCGGCATGACGTTCACGCTCGTCCATTAATTTGCCTCCTGCCGCTCGAGGAATTTCAGCAGCGCGGCCGTGAAAGGTTCGGCCGCTTCGATATTCGAAAGGTGCGCGGCGTTTAGTTCCAGATACTGCGCACCGGGGATTTTTTCCGCCACGAATCGGCCATCCGCAGGGATCGTTGCGGCGTCGTGCGTGCCGGAAATCACCAGTGTGGGCAGGTTGACGCGCAAGATTGCTTCGCGCAGATCTTCGTCACGGAGCGCGGCGCAGGTGGCGACATAACCTTCGGGCGGCGTATGCAACAGCATTTGTCGCGCGGCTTCTACCTGCGCGGGGGCTCGCTTGGCGAAATCTTCGGTGAACCAACGGGAGACTACGCCATTCGCGATGGGCGCGATGCCGCTTTCCTTGATGGCGGCTATGCGCGTGTTCCAGCCTTCGATGGTGCCGATGCGCGCAGCGGTGTTGCACAGCGTCACACTTTTGAAGCGTTTTGCCGCATTGATACCCAACCACTGGCCGATTAATCCGCCGACCGAAATGCCGCAATAGTGCGCGATTGGAATTTGCAGCGCATCGAGCAAGCCAACTACGTCTTGGGCTAGTCCTGCGATTGTGTATGGGCCCGGAGTGACGGGCGAGAGGCCGTGGCCGCGGGAATCGTAGCGCAAGATGCGAAACTTTTGCGCTAGCGCGGGGATTTGCGCGTCCCACATCGCCAGATTCGTGCCGAGCGAATTGGAAAGCACTATCGCCGGAGCGTCTGCCGCGCCGTCCAGCCGGTAGTGAAAGCGTGCGCCGTTTACGTCGGTATAAGTCATGTCGGAAGTTTCCGTGAACAATAGTTTACCGGTGCTTTTTTTCGTCGGTCAATACTTGCTGGATCATGGATGCAGCCGACCCGGTGTAATTTTTGGGATCTAGCAAGCCGTCAATATCCGCGGGCGAAAGATGCGCGCGCACTTCCTGGTCTTCGAGCAGCAGATCGCGCAGCGGCCGGCCGGATTCCAGGGCCCGGTGCGCGGCGTGTTCCACCAGTTGATGCGCGGGCGAGCGGCCGATGTGCTTGGCGAGCGCAATTGCTATCGCTTCGCTGAGAATCAGGCCGTGCGTCGCGCCGAGATTGTGCGTCATGTGCTCTTCGTACACTTCCAGGCCGTCCACTACGTGGGCCATGTGCGCCAGCGCCCCAGCGGCCAGCAGGAAAATCTCCGGCAGAGTTTCCCATTCGGCGTGCCAGCCGCCGAGGCCACGCTCGTGTTCTTGAACCATCGCTGCGAGCATCGTGGAAACGAGCGCGGGAACACGAATCGCGGCGGCGAGCACAACCGCGGAACCCACCGGATTGCGTTTGTGTGGCAATGTGGAAGATCCGCCGCGGCCGGATTCAGCGGGTTCGAGAACTTCACCGATTTCGGTTTGCGCGAGCAGTGAAATATCGCGCGCCATTTTTCCCAGGGTGCCGACGAGCAAGCCCAGCGCGGTGGCGACTTCCGCAAAGCGATCGCGATGCGTGTGCCAGGGAATGCTGGGCACTTTTAATTTTAGATCGGAGGCTAAAGCCGCGGCTACCGCCGGGCCATTTTCGCCGAGCGCGGCGAGCGTGCCCACTGCCCCGCCGAACTGCAGCGTCAAGACTTCGCTACGCGCGTGCGCGCAGCGCGCCTGCTGGCGATGGATTGCGTCGAGCCATCCGGCAACTTTCAAGCCGAGTGTTACGGGGCTTGCTTGCTGTAGCCAGGTGCGGCCGGCGAGCAGAGTGGCTTGATACTTTTCCGCGAGGCGCGCGAGCGTGGTGGAAAATTGCAAGAGTTCGCGCTGCAACAAATCCAGAGCGTCGCGCAATTGCAGGACGAGGCCAGTATCAATCGCATCCTGACTGGTAGCGCCCCAGTGGATGAAACCAGCGGCTTTGGCGTCGGATTTCGCGACGGCTGCGGTGAGCGCTTTAACCAGCGGAATCGCCAAGTTTCCGGCGAGGGCTGCTTCGCGGGCGAGAACATCGAGCGCAAAATGATCCGCGTTGCATTGCGCGACGATGGGATCGATGGAAGCAGCCGGCGCGACGCCCGCGCGCGCCAGTGCACGCGCCAGCGCAGCTTCAAAATCCAGCATGCCCTGCAGTCTGCCGCGATCCGAGAAAATTTCACGCATCGCGTCCGTGGTGAACAAGGGATCGAGCAGGCGGGCTGTATGTTTTTCGCTCAAGTAGTCCAAATCCCGGCGCAGCGCCGCGTCATGAATGCGCGTGGCTCTTTATTTCCAGGGCAATATATCAGTTTAACCCCGGCAGCCTCACGCGCCACTCGCTTTAGTTGCCGGCGTGTTGGCGTGCCGCCCTCTTTAGCTGCCAACGGGGCGGCTGAAACGCGCGACCTCGTTGACCGCGCGATACGCTTGATCGATAGCGGCGTTGGTGTACGCAAAAGCTTCGGCGTCGGAATTGGCGATCGAGATGCGCCCGAACGGCTGGCGGCCGATGACGCAGGGCTGCTGATCCTCCGGCCAATCGGGATCGTACAGCGAATTGTATTCGTAGGCGTAGCCGTGCGGCCAGCGATTTACGGTGATGGCCTGAATATCCGTGGCGGGATCGAAGCCGCCGGGAGCGAGCATCGCGCCGAGCTGTTCGCGGATATTGCGCTCGAAAGTTGCGAAGCTGGTGGTGAGTAGTTCGCGCCGCCCGGCCTTTTGCTGCTCGCGCGCGGGGAGACCTGCTTTGCACGGGACTCGTTCCAGGTGCAGGACGCAAGGCTCGGCGGGATTTGCGGTGTATTTGTAATCGCCCATGCTGACGGGATAATCCAGCGTGACGGTTTCGAAATAACTTCCGGGGCAGCGCGCGCCGCTTACCCCCAATTTTTTGAACGACTGCCAATTGCGGATCAGCACGTTGGTGTACACCAGCGGAACTTTCACGCCGTAAGCGAGCGCGTCCTTCTGGTTATCCGGCAGATCGGGGCACAAATATGGAATGACCATGTTCCAGCACGCCAGGACACAACTGGCGCCACGTACGCTGCGCGCGCGGCCGTCTTTTACATAAGTGATCTCGACTTCCTTCGCGGCGCTGGCTTCGCCAACATTGCGCGCGAGGATTACGGTGCTGTTGAGCCGCAGACGCACGGGAGAAGCGGCATCATCGAGAGTGGCGTAATCGAGCTTCGCCGTGACGATATCTTCCATGGTGTGGCCGGGCGCGGACGCTGGAATCAACGAGCGCACCAGCAGGCGGGCGATGGATGCGTTGCCGTCGGGAAAATGAAAAATGTAGGGCTCGTCCCCTTCATCCTGTTTGGTGATTTCCACGCCCAGGCCCGGGCCTGGCTTGCCGGAAAGATCCATGCCGGCAAATCCGGGATAGCCGAGGCCGGCGAGATCACCGGCCGGAACGGCGTCCACGCCGACGCCGTAGAGGCCGTAGGTCTCGGTCTGCAGGAAAGGAATTGCGTCGGGACTGACCTTCACGTATTTCAGCAGATAATCTTTGTAACTGGTCTTGGCCAGGAGGACTTTTTTGTCCCACGAAGACATGCCCGGCAGGTAGTCCACCTTTTCAGTGTGCAGGCGCGCGAGATCTTGCTGGACTTGCGGTGAAAGCGGCGTCTTGGCGAGAAACGCGGGCCAGGTCGGCTCACCCGTGCCCGGGACCAGTTTGTCTGCGCCGAAAGTTTTCTTGTCGAAAAATGTGCTGCGCTGCAGGCCATGCGATTTCTCAAAATTCTGATCGTAATATTTGTAGAAGCGCTGCACTTCGATGCCCAGCTCAGCGAAGAGCTGCTTGGCTTGCTTGCTGTAAATTTTGGGGCCGGCGATGGACTGTGTGCCGCCGTAGCCTAGGATCATGCGCTCGCTGGTGTGAAATTCATTGCGGCGCGCGTGGCCGCCGAAATCGTCGTGGTTTTCGAGGATTAGGATTTTGGCTTTCGGGCCAGCCATCTGGCGGAAGTAATACGCCGCGGAGAGGCCGCTGATGCCGCCGCCCACGACGATGAGGTCATAGGTTTCGGTGTCGGGCGTCGGGGTGTTCCAGGTGTTTCCGTCGCGCAGCGCGTGGCCCACTTCCATGACCGCGTCGGTGGTGCCGCGCATTCCTGTAAGCGTGGGCGGATAGTAGGCCGAGGATTTTTCAGGAGATGAGGGCGACTGCGGAAGGCCAAACCGTTCGAACCACTTCGTATCTGGAAGTAATAAGGACCCGCCTACCGCGACGCTGAAGCCATTGAGGAAATCACGTCTGGTGATATTGCTGGCCATGCCGATTTTTCGATCGCGCTTTGCACCACTCACCTGCTCCCCCGCGGATTTGACCACCGGCAAAACGAGCGGATTGGGCTCTAACCGGCTTTAGATTTATCGGGAAGGAGCATACCGCAGTGGGCAGCGCGGTGCAGGGTTAAACTTTTGATGGAGCTGGCGATGCAGCGGAGAGTGCCGGACGGGGATGCATGCGGCTTGGTTTGACGTTAGTGCGGCCGGATGCTGACGCGCAAGGTGGAAGTTCCAATTCGGAACTCGGTCGAGTCGTCTATTTGGGTCGCCAGCACGCGTCTTTCGGCTACGTAAGTGCCGTTGGTCGAGCGCAGGTCGCGAAGGTAAACCGTGTCGTTCTTAACTTCTACGGCGCAATGCAGCCGCGAAATCATGGGGTCGTCAATTTCAAAATCGGCGCCGCCGCGCAGCCTTCCAATCGTTACCAGCGGCATAGTCATGCCACGTTGCAGGCCCTGCGACGAGCCGGCAACCACCGAAATCGCGATGGATTTGCCCTCTGGCAGGTCGAGCGTCGCGACCCTGGCGCTGTCCGATTGCTCGAGGCGCGTCGCGGCGAAAGCGCGATCTTGGGGAGCGACGGGGTCTGTGATGATGGTGGAGGATTTCAGGTCGGGAGGGAGCAGGTCCACAACCGAGCTCTGCGCACACATCCAGCAGCGGATTTGGGCCATTTTACGGCCTTTTATCCGGCGGTCATCGAGCTCCACCTGTGCGGAGCAATGCAGGCATCTGACGCGCATGACTAACTTTAGCACTAGGGACATAGGTACGCGCGATGGTACCAACGGGCCATTTTTGGCGCAGATTCCATTGCGCCGGAGCAGGAGATGCCGGCGGAGCATAACGGCTATGATTGGAAATATGTTGCACACCGAAAAAAGCGGCCGCGCCGCCAATTCCCGGTAGTTCTATCAGTAAGTGCTTTATTATGTTTAGATATACGGAATTCCAGCCGAGCGATGCGAGCATCGTTCTCTGCAGACGCTCAGACCAAAACAATTGACTTGGCCTTGGTGACATGTATTATAATGCATGATGTGCTGGCGCATATTTTATGACTCTAGAAACGCAATCCGGCGCTGTTCTGCGACTTCCACCTGCGCGTCTTAGTGACGAGGATTTTCTGCGGGCGCTGGGAGTGCGGGTTCGCGAGCTGCGCAGCCGTCGCGGCATGACCCGGAAAATGATGGCGCAGGAATCGGACGTCTCCGAACGCCACCTGGCGCAACTGGAGCTGGGCGATGGAAACGTTTCGATCGTGCTGCTGCGGCGGATTGCGACGGCGCTGAATGTTTCGTTGGCCGAGCTATTCACCGCCGAAGGCTCCGCTTCGGACGCGAAGCGCTTCATACTTGACCTGCTCGAGCGCCTGCCCGCCCAGCAGTTGAAAACGATAGCGGCGCGCCTGACGAAAGAATTCGGCGCGACGCCCAAGGAGCGGCAAACGCGCATCGCGCTGATCGGCCTGCGCGGCGCCGGGAAATCCACTCTCGGCGTGAAGCTGGCGCAAGCGGTGAATGCACCGTTCATCGAAATGGACCGCGAGATCGCGAAGGAAGCCGGAATGGATTTGTCCGAGATTTTTTCGCTGTACGGGCAAAGCGGATACCGCCGCATCGAGCAGCGCGTGCTGGAGCGCATCTTGGGCGAATTCCCGCGCGCGGTTCTTTCCGTTGGCGGAGGCGTGGTCTCCGAAAAAGAAACGTACGACCGGCTGCTGGCAAGTTGTTACACGGTTTGGGTGAAAGCGAATCCCGAAGATTACATGGCGCGCGTGATGGCGCAGGGCGATTTTCGCGCCATGGCTGAAAACGATGAAGCGATGGAAGATTTGCGCCACATTCTGGAGGCGCGCGAACCTTTTTATCGCAAGGCGGATCTGCACCTGGACACTTCCGGCGAATCCGCGGAGCAAAGTTTCCTGAAACTCAGAAAAGCACTGCAAACTGAAATCGGGTAGGAGGCGCGCGTGGACGTGGCGACGACGCAAGATTCGCAAATTAAGGTGGCGCCGGTGGATTATCAGACCGAGCCGGCAAAATACAAACATTGGCGCGTGGCCTACGACGGGCCAGTGGCGACGTTGACGATGGACGTGAACGAGGATGGCGGCTTGCGTCCGGGCTACAAGCTGAAACTGAATTCCTACGATCTGGGCGTGGACATCGAACTGTACGACGTGCTGCAGAGAGTCCGTTTCGAGCATCCGGAGATTCGCTGCGTGATGATCACCAGCGCGAAAAGCCGCGTGTTCTGTTCGGGCGCCAACATTTACATGCTGGGGCTTTCCTCTCATGCGTGGAAAGTGAATTTCTGTAAGTTCACGAATGAGACGCGCAATGGGATTGAAGATTCCAGTGCTCATTCGGGCTTGAAATTTCTGGCGGCGCTGAACGGCACTACTGCCGGCGGCGGATACGAGCTGGCTCTGGCTTGCGATGAAATTATTCTGGTGGACGACCGGTCTTCCGCCGTGAGCCTGCCGGAAGTTCCACTGCTGGGAGTGCTTCCCGGCACCGGCGGCCTGACGCGCGTTACGGACAAGCGCCACGTGCGCCGGGACCACGCTGATATTTTCTGCACCACGGCGGATGGAGTGAAGGGCCAGCGCGCGAAGGATTGGCGGCTGGTGGATGACGTGGTGAAAACGCAGCAATTCGCGGAGCGCGTGAAGCAGCGCGCGCTGGAATTGGCTGAGCAGAGCGACCGGCCTGCAAACGCAAAGGGCGTGGCGCTAACGCCATTGCAAAGAACCATTGACGACGCTGGGCGGCATTACGAATTTGTCGATGCGCAAGTGAATCGCGACACGCGCACCGTGACTTTGACTGTGCGCGCGCCGGAATCCGTGGTGGCGACCACGCTCGAGAGCGCGCTGGCTGCGGGCGCTCGCTGGTGGCCGCTGCAAATGGCGCGCGAACTGGATGACGCGATTCTGGGGCTGCGCACCAGCGAGGCGGAACTGGGTTTGTGGATCCTGAAGACCAGTGGAAATCCAGACGCCGTTGTGGCGCTTGATAATTTCATTCTGCAAAATCAGAAGAACTGGTTTGTGCGCGAAGTTCTGGGGATGATGCGGCGCACTTTCGCGCGGCTGGATGTTTCCTCGCGGTCGCTGTATGCGCTGGTCGAACCCGGCTCCTGCTTTGCCGGGACGCTGCTGGAGCTGGCGCTTGCGGCGGATCGCGTGTACATGCTGGACACGAAGGAAGGGGAAGCGCGAGCCACGATGACGCTATCGGAGATGAATTTCGGGCCGCTGACGATGGTGAATCATCTTTCACGTGTGGCGGCGCGCTTTTATCAGGACGCAACGCAAATCGAAATGCTGCACAAACACGTAGGACGCACGCTGCAGGTCAAAGACGCCGTGGAGCTAGGCCTGGTGACGGCCGCGCCGGATGATCTGGACTGGCAGGATGAAGTGCGCCAAGCGATCGAATCGCGCATCGCGCTCTCGCCGGACGCGCTGACCGGCATGGAGGCGAATTTGCGTTTCGGCTTGCCGGAAACCACCGAGACTCGGATTTTTGGCCGCCTTTCCGGCTGGCAGAATTGGATTTTCATTCGCCCGAACGCCGTGGGCGAAAGCGGCGCGCTGAAAATCTACGGCACGGGCGCGCCGGTGAAATTTAATTGGGAGCGCGTCTAAAGCGCGTCTTCCGCCGCGATAATTTTGAAATTCATAATTTTCTAGGAGACCGCCATGATTGATTACACGGAAAAAATCCCGAATAACGTGGACCTGGGCAGGGATCGCGTGCTGCAGCGCGCGCTGGAACACTGGCAGCCGGCCTACATGAACTGGTGGTACGACATGGGCCCCAGCGAAAGCCACGCGCTGGAAGTGTATTTGCGCACGGCGACGAGCGTGGAGCCGGACGGCTGGGCGCAGTTTGGCTACGTGCGCATGCCGGAATATCGCTGGGGAATTTTTCTGCAGCCGCGCGATGCGAGCCGGCAAGTGAATTTCGGCGTACACAAAGGCCAACCGGCGTGGCAGGAGGTTCCCGGCGAATACCGCTCGACGCTGCGGCGCGTAATCGTGACGCAGGGCGATACGGAGCCGGCTTCGGTGGAACAGCAGCGGCTGCTGGGCATGTGCTGCCCTTCGCTGTACGATCTGCGGAATATTTTTCAGGTGAATGTGGAAGAGGGGCGGCATCTTTGGGCCATGGTTTATTTGCTGCACCGTTATTTTGGGCGCGATGGACGCGAAGAGGCGGAAGCGTTGCTGGAGCGTCGTTCGGGCGATGTGGACAATCCGCGGATTCTGGGCGCGTTCAACGAGCCGACGCCGGATTGGCTGGCGTTTTATATGTTTACGTTTTTCACCGACCGCGACGGCAAATTTCAGTTATGTGCGCTGGCTGAATCCGGATTCGATCCGCTCGCGCGGACGTGCCGATTCATGCTCACCGAGGAAGCGCATCACATGTTCGTCGGCGAGACGGGAATCAGCCGTATTCTGCAGCGTACTTGCGAAGTGATGAAGGAACACAAAGTGGAGAACGCGAGCGACGTGCGGGCGTTGGGCGTGATTGACCTGCAAACGATGCAGAGATATTTGAATTTCCATTTCAGCGTGACGATTGATCTTTTCGGCTCGGATGCGTCGTCGAACGCGGCCAGTTACTACACCACCGGCTTGAAAGGACGCTACGAGGAAACGAAAATCGAGGACGACCACGAATTGCAGAACGCCGAATATCCGGTGCTGGAAGTTTCCGGCAGTCGAATCATCACGCGACAAGTTTCCGCGTTGACGGCGCTGAATGAGCGGCTGCGCGACGACTACATCGCGGAGATTCAGGGCGGCGTGGATCGCTGGAACAAAATCATGGAGCAGTCCGGAATTGCGTTCCGGCTGACGCTGCCGCACAAGGGATTCCACCGCGCGATTGGCAATTTCGCAGGGCACTGCATCAGTCCCGAAGGCGAGGTGCTGAGCAAAGAGACCTGGGAAAATAATCGGGACAAGTGGATGCCCAGCGCAGCGGACCAGAAGTTCGTGCAATCGTTGATGACCGGGCGCGTGATCGAGCCCGGCAAATTCGCCAACTGGATTGCACCGCCGATTCGCGGGATCAACCGCCAGCCATTGAATTTCGAATACGTACGCTTCAATTAAGCCGCTGCAGCCGCATGTTGGCAGGATTCGGCTGGGTTCGAGGCGTGTCACGTCACGGCATCGTGAGCGAAATACTTCCGTGGCAAACAACTGACGCGAACGACAGATCCCTGCCTGCGGCAGGCAGGCCTGGCTGCGGCAGGCAGGTCTCTCTGCGTCCCGCACCCGCCAAACCACGCCGGAAAAGAAAACGCTCGGGACGGCGGTCGGGATGAACCACGATTTGCTTGCTCGGAGAAGTATGGGACGAATTCGAGAGGCCGGCTCTAAATGGTGGGGCTGGTCGGAATTGAACCGACGACCTACGCGTTAGGAGTGCGTCGCTCTATCCAACTGAGCTACAGCCCCACAGGCGCATTTTAACACGGCAAACGCGCTTACTAAATCGTCAGGCGTTTTGTTTGTGCGTTGCCAGGACTTCGCTGGCGA